>Ga0272441_10002096_pt1 | contig 41241 bp, 34 predicted proteins | sample SSMProp6N_FD_193582 | JGI IMG/M metagenome (GOLD analysis project Ga0272441, IMG submission 193582) | Marine sediment archaeal communities from Little Sippewissett salt marsh, Falmouth, MA, United States - SSM-Prop-6N | ecosystem: Environmental > Aquatic > Marine > Wetlands > Sediment ...
AACGAGGGCGAGGGGGCCGTGCTCAGCCGCGTGCAGGCGGAGGCGATCGGCGCCCTGCGGCTGATCCAGCTCGTCGGCCTCGAGATCGAGAAGCTCACCGGCGACTACGCCAACCTGCTGGCGGAAATCGACGACTACGAGGCCATCCTCGGCGACGAGCAGCGCGTGCTGGACATGATCCGCGCCGACTGCCTCCAGATGAGGCAGAAGTTCGGCTCGCCGAGACTCACCGCGATCGAGGACGTCGAATTCGAGGAGTTCGACCTGGGCGACCTGACGCCCGAGCACGCCGTCGCCGTCACCATCTCCCATCGCGGCTACGTCAAGCGCTGCCCGATCGACACGTATCGCCAGCAGCAGCGCGGCGGGCGCGGGGTGAAGGGCGGCGAGGCCGGCGAGGACGATTTCATCGAGCACCTCTTCGTCGCCTCCACCCACGACGACCTGCTCTGCTTCACCAATACCGGCCGCGTCTACCGCAAGAAGGTCTACGAGATCCCGGAGATGAGCCGCACCGCCCGCGGCCGGGCCATCGTCAACCTCCTCGAGCTGCGCGAGGGCGAGCGCATCGTCGCCTTCCGCTCCATCGAGGATTTCGAGCGCTCCGAGGATTACCTGTTCTTCGCCACCGCCCAGGGGAGGGTGAAGCGCACCGCGCTGGCCGACTATCGCAACGTGCACCGCGCCGGGATCATCGCCATCAACCTCAACGAGGGTGACCGCCTCATTGACGTCATCGAGACGCGGGGCGGGGACCATGCCCTGCTCGCCACCGCTTCCGGCATGTCCATCCGCTTCGACGAGAACGATGTGCGGGTGATGGGACGCGCCGCCGCCGGCGTCAAGGGCATCGATCTCCGCGAGGGCGATGAGGTGGTGGGCCTCGTCCGCGTGGCGGATGATGCCGACCTGCTCACCGTCACCGAGAACGGCTACGGCAAGCGCACGCCGATGTTTGAGTACCTCGTGCGGAGCGATGACGGCTCGACCCGGCCGCAGGCGCGCGGCGGCAAGGGCCGCCTGGACATCCGCACCACGCGCCGCAACGGGCGCGTCGTGAACGTCCGCTGCGTCCACGAGGATGACGGGCTGATGTTCGTCAGCGAGCGGGGCATGATCGTCCGCGTGGGGGCCGCCTCCATCTCGCGGATCGGCCGCAACACGCAGGGCGTGCGCCTCGTCAACCTCAAGGATGGCGACCGGCTCATCGCCGCGGCCCGGGTCGTCGAGTCCAACGGCAACGGCAACTCCAACTCGGGCGGCAAGAGCAACTCGGCACAGGTCGGCGCCGCGGCGGCGGCTCCCGAGGGCGATTGAGCCGGGCGGAATCGGACCCGGTTGTCCAATCCCGCCGCCTTCCCCGCTTTTCGACCCGATGGGCCTTCTCTTGTTATGCTCTGCCTCCCCAGCGCGGGCCGAACGATCGTCGGGACCTGGCCGGAGGTCTTCCCATGCCCATCAACGAGTGGTCCGAGTCCATCATCATCGCTGAGCTGAGCGATGAACCGTCGTTCTCCGAGGACATGGATGCGCTCCTCCGCCGGCTCGATGATGCCCCGGGCGGTCTTCCCAACGTGATCGTCAACGCCCAAAGCGTCTCCTACATGAACTCCTCCAACATCGCCCAGCTTCTCAAGCTGCGCAAGAAGCTGCTGGACAACAACGCCCAGCTCCGCATCTGCTCCCTCAGCGACCGCGTCTGGTCGACGATCCTCGTCACCGGCCTAGACAAGGTCTTCGATTTCACGGATGACATCAGCACCTCGCTGGCCTCGCTGCACATGCAGATGGACCGGGAGGACTGAGGCCGGTGTGGTGGCCCGGCGCTGAGGTGGCCCGACGCTCCGCGCCGGGAGTCTCTTGGTGGCCCGGCGCTCCGCGTCGGGAGGCCCGAGGTGGCCCGACGCTCCGCGTCGGGTGTCTCCAGGTGGCCTCCCGGATTGACCCGGCCCCGGTCTGGATGCCCGCCCGCCCGCCCGACGCGGAGCGTCGGGCCACCACCGTCGGGCCATCCCCCAGCGCGCATACACTTCCATCCCCATGATCACCCTCCGCCGAACCGAGCACGAAGCACGCATCGAGATCATGCCCATGATCGATGTGATCTTTCTGCTGCTGACGTTCTTCATCTACGCGATGGTGCTCATGATCCGGGCTGAGCTTCTGCCGGTCCAGATGCAGCAGTTCGCCTCCGGCGAGCCGGCCAGGCCCGCACCCGCCGTCACCATCAGCATCGATCGCGCCGGCACGCTCTACGTCAATCGACAGCCGGTGACGATGGAGACCATCCTCGACCGCATCAGGGAAGAGCAGGCCAGGGACCCGGAGACGGTGATCTATCTCGCCGCCGAGGAGGTCGGCGACACCGATCGCCTCCCGACGTTCCTCGCCCTCTATGACCGCTTGGCCTTCGCCGGCCTGGACATCAAGCTCGTGGGACGACCGTCGGAGAAGGAATGAAGCCCCGCCTCACGGCGAGCCACAGAGAAGGTGGAACGGCCGTCCCGGCCGTCCGTCGCCAGCCGGTCTTGTGCCTCACCGCCATTCCCCGGCCTGATCAGGCCTTCTGGCTACGAAGAACTGCTGGGATTGGACCTGTCCCGTTTTTTGTGCCCGTTTTTTGCCCTCTTCTTCGTCCCCTCCTTCTTCACCCCCACCTTCTTCGGACTCTGCTTCTTCTTCATCCCGTGCCCTCTGGACGCCACCTTCTTCCCTCCCTGCCCTTTCCTCCTTCTCACACCCCTTCCTGCCACAACAACCCCCTTCCGCTCGCGTGCGGCGCTCGCGCTAAATTTCTTCTCTATGCCAACAAACAGCTCGTGTAGTGGCTCACCGTCCTCACTAAACATCTTCCACGACACCCCAAACCTCCGCTCCGAGCTCCCCTCGCACTTTTCTCCCGGCCGTAATCGACCGAACACGACCGTCCCTCTGATCGCGCTCTCGGCCGATATGATCAGATCGCTCTCCCTTAGCGTGTTCAGCGCCTCCAATACGATCGCCTTGACCGCCTCCCACGTCAAGCCCTGAATCAGTCCCTGCCACATCACGCACGCGATCGCGACGAGCCACGGCTCTGGCTCATCAAGACTAAAACGAACGTCGACCCCGGCTTGCCTACTCCATTTCTTCGCCAGCGGATACAGAACATCCCGATACAGCATCCTCCTAAGAGGTATCTCCTGAAAACTCGCGCCCTCGTTCTCCGCCGGCACCACGATGCCGGATCGAGGTCCCTTTTCAACTACGGAAACATGCAGAGACTTACGGTCGATCCTAATGTACCGCGCGCTTGCCATCTCGGCTCTCCACACGTCAAGCACCTAGAACCTATCCCAAAACCTCTTTGATGATAAGGGCGGAAAACGGGCAGAAAACGGGACGGGTCCAATTATTGAGTGTTCTGGGCGCTCGGACGTGCCCCGTCTTGCGTCCCGGCATCGGCCTGCTTCATGATACGCCAGTACAGGCCGTTGCAGGCGTATTCGCCCGACCGATCGTGCCTTCCGGCCATCAGGAATCCCTGATATTGGACCTGTCCCGTTTTCTGCTCGACCTGCTGAGATCGGACGTGTCCCGTTTTCTGGTGTGCTGTTTTAAGCTCCGCACAGCCGAGACGGCTGTGCCACCAGTCTGCTGGGCGCTCTAAAATGAATGTCGTGAGCCGGCACGATTCCAACCTGCCGCTTGCCTTCGGCCTGGCCCTCTCGCTGATTCTGCACGCGGCGGTGATCGTGCCGGTGTTGATGATGGCCTTCGCCTCCTCCGGCCCCGCCGGGCGGATGCAGGCGGGGCGGTTTGACCCCGAGGACTTCCGGGCCCCGGAAGAGGAAGCCGAGGCGCCCGAGCCGCCGGAGGTGCAGTTGGGGATCGACGCCCCCACGCCCTCCACCCTCACCTGGGTGGGCTACGAGGAATATCAGGAACACCTTGCCGCTCTGGCCGAGTTCGAGCAGGCCGCGTTCACCGACGACCCCCGGAAGGGGGCCCCGCCCCCGGAAGGCGCCCTCGCGCAGACTCCGGAGCCTCAGGAACCGGCGGAGGAACGCCCGGAAGATGAAGCCGGGCCGGCGGCGCCGCCGGCCGAGGCCGCGGCGCTGAGTGAAGAGAACATCATCGCCATCGCCAACTGGCTGGACGGCCTTGCCGCCTCTGCCGGGCCGGAGCCGGAGGAGCCGACGGAAACGGAGCGCGAACCCGAGACGATCGATCCGTTGGCGCGATGGCTTCAGCGCATCGAGGCCCTCGCCCGACAGAAACAGACGGAGCCGCAGGAGCCGGCCGAGCAACAGCCCGCCGAGGCGGAGGTTCCGCAACGCGCGGCCGAGCCGGCGCTTGCCGAGGCCGGCGATGAAGCGGACAAGGAATCCGACGCCGCGTCGACCATCGACGTCCCGCTCGATGAGATCCGGCTCGGCAAGCCGATCGCGCGGCCGGGTCTGGAGGTCATGCCCCGCCGTCCCAATTTCACCACGCTCACCCTCCTCACCGCCTCGCCCGGCAACCCCCTGGTGGAGATCCGTTTCGGCGCCGACGGCCGACCCGTGAAGGCAAGCGTGGTGGAGAGCTCCGGCGACAGCCGCGTCGATCATGCCATCGAAGCGAGCCTCTACCGCTGGCGCGCATCAGGCAAAGCGCTCAGTGACCTCAAGGGCGATCAGACCATGGATGTGCGCATCCGCATCGTGCTCAACCCGCGCGCGACGAAGAAACCGAACGGCTCATGAAAAGCGCACCCTCCCCGCTCATGGTCCCGCTTGTGCGGCTCATTCTGGCGCTGGCCGGTCCCGTGATGATAACGGCCGCGGCCCGCGCGCAGCAATTGTACATTCCGACGATCCCGCGGCCGACACATTCGGATTTCCTTGCCGCGCTCGGCATGAACGATGAGGAAAGACACCTCGCCGACGTCGCGTACGAGACGTACCTGGCGGATCGAGCCGATGCGGACCAAGCCTACTCCACGCGCCGCCAGTGGTTTTCCGCCCACAATCCGAGCCGGCTCGAAGCCGATGACCCGCAGCTTGTCGATCGCATAGCATCCGGCCAGCGAGAACTCGAACTCATCTGGCACCACACGATCGATCTGATCGAGTCACGCTACTTCGACGCCCTGGGCGCGCTGTCGATCGATCCGGCCAGGATCACGGCCGTGCAGCGCCAATGGAGGCGGCAATGGCTGATGCAGTCGGACCGCGTTCCGGCGGATCGAATGACCGGGAGCATGCTGGATCTCAGCCGGGCCCTGGCTGAAGCGCGGATTGATGTTGTTTCGAGCCCGCAACTCGCCGAACTGCGCGAATCCCATGAGGCGGAGGTCGACGAGGTGCTCGGCCGGTTGCGCTGGACGCTGGCCATGCGCGGCCTGAAGGATCGACCGGCGCTTCGGCGGGCGAACGCCGCGACCGTCAAAGGCGATCGCACGGCGGTGGAGCGGCATCTCAACGAGTATCTCGATGTCGAAAGCAGCGCCGGTGCCGCCCGACGCCAATGCGCTGCGCTGCGCGCCATCAACCTGCGCTACGCGGCCGAGATGCAGGCATCGCTTGCCTGGGAGGATTCGGTGCGGTTGCGTGCTGTCATCAATCCTTCGCTCTACGGCTACCTGTACGATGCATCCGCCCCGCCGCCGGAACGCATCATCGCCGATGCGCTGCGCTCGCCGGCAGCTCGCGATGAGGAATTGATCGCAGCGCTTCGCGACTTCGATGCGCGATATGAGCGACGATTCCGGTCCATGATCAGCGATCTGGATGAGAGCTACGAGCGCGCCTTCGGGCCGCAGGCCATGCGCGCGAAGGCATACGACCACTTCATGCGGCAGTCTGCGGAGGCGGCGCGCGGCTTCGGACATGATTTCGCCTACGGGCCCCCGGATGAGCCGGCGCGGGTGCGAGAGGCGTTTGAGGCGGAGCTTCAGGCGGCGCGCCAGTTTGTTCGCAGCGCGGCTCGCGAGGTCCGCGGATTGGCGGGAGGGGACGAGCCGTGAGACGCAGCGCGATCCTCTTCGCCGTTCTGGTCGCCGCCGCTGCTGTCGGACGCATCGCGGCGGATGCGACCGCCTCGGAGGAAATCGCCGGCTGGCTTGAGATCGAAACGCCGTTCATCGTCTCACGCAAAGCGCGCGCATTGATCGATGAACTGACCGAGGATATGCCCGAAAAGGCGGCGGCTGCCCGCCTGATTCTCGATGAAGCGGCGGACACATACCGCCGGCTCCTGCAGGATCATGCGGACCGGATCGAGGCAAGCGAGAAGCCGGCGGGCCGCGACTTCATCATGCTCTGGCCGGAGTGGAGGCGGACGCTGAGCGAGTTGACGATGATGCGAACTGCGCAGCTCGAAGAAGCGCTCGGCAATGGGGCGATGCGAACGTGGCGCCTCCACGAGCAGCGCTACGCGTTCCGCCAGATCGTGCAGGTCATCGCCAAGCGCAATCAGATCGGGTCCGGTCCGCCGATCCCGGACTTGTATGAAGCCCTCGAAGCGGCGGGCATCGACCTGTCATCAGGCGGCGCGCTGGGCAATGTGCTCGCCGGCGAATCGGAGGCCCTCGGCTCGCTCGTCGAGGCCTACTGGCGCGACTATCCCGCGCTGAGCCGCACGACGATCGACGAACGCAGCACTCCCCAACAGCGGCGCAGTGCCGTCGAAGGCATGAAGGCGATCATCGATCATCTGCGCGATGGCGCCTCCCGGGCGGCGGGGACGATCGCCGCCGCGCTGGATGAGGAACAGCGGCAGCGATTTGTCGAGGAGTTGACATGCTGCCAGCGCCCGGAGTTCTGCCGGCCCACGCCGGTGGACATCGCGGTCAGGCTGCTGCGCGACTGCGATGCGATCAACGAAACGCAGATGACGGCCATCGAAGAGATCTACCGCCGCTACGTGGCCGAACATGTTCCTCTCCGAGCCCGGTTCATCGAGCACCAGATGCACTGGGATTCGGCGCCGGTCGCCGCCGCGCGCGATCGGGAGTTTCGGCGGCTCCACGAACGCGGCGAGCCACGCCTGGCCGCATGGCAATCGCATCCCGGCCTGCCGGCGCTGCGCCAGCTTGTCGCGCTGGAGGCGGACACGCTGCGAACGCTGCGCTCCGTCTTCACGGGGCAGGAGTTCGCCCACCTGCCGGGAAGCATACGCCTCGCCATGGCGTGGACGATCGAGGAGTGGACGGTCGACAACGGGCCATAGATCGATCGAAGAGGGTGCGGCGCACACAGCCCCGCCCCGTCCTTGATGTCACGTCCCGCATCGGCGCGGGTGGAAACTGTGCCCGTCGCTCTACTGGCTCTTCAGGCGCTCGCGCCACATCTGCAGGCGCGGATGATCCGTCATCACGTATGTCAGCGGCGTGATGGTCACAAAGCGTTCGGCGATCGCCTCGACATCCGATTCGGGCGCGGTGTGGGTGAACTCCATGCCGCTGCCGCTGGGCCAGTAGTAGACGTGCCCCCACGGGTTGACCCGGCGTTCGTAACCGTCCGTGCCGGGGGCCGCGTTCATCTCCACCACGCGGATCTCCGGCATCGGGGCCTGCGGATCCTCGATCGGCGGGATGTTGATGTTGATGACGCTGTGGGCGTCGAGTTCGTGCTCCAGCACACGATCGATCGCCTGCCGGGCGATCTGCGCCGCCCGGGGGAAACACGTCCGAGTGCGGTCGCCGATGTAGAGGCTGACGGCGATGGCGGGCACGCCGAGGAAGGCCGACTCGACCGCCGCCGCGACCGTGCCCGAGTAGATGATGTTGATGCCGACGTTGGCCCCGGCGTTCATCCCACTGATGGTCACGTCCGGCCGGCTGCCGGAGCCGAAGCGTTCCTGCCAGATCGCGCGCAGGGCGACCTTAACGCAGTCGGCCGGCCGCCCATCCACGGCGATCCCCTTCATCCGCTCGTTGACCGCGACCTCTTCGCTCATCAACGGCTGACTGAACGTGATGCCGTGACTGGTCGCCGACTGCACGGTCTTGGGCGCGATGGGCACCACCTCGCCCAGCCCCTCCAGCGCATCGTAGAGGGCCACAATCCCCGGAGCGTCAATGCCATCATCGTTGGTCAGGAGGATGTGCATGGTGGAGGCGAGGGCTGGTTCGGCGCGTTGGACGCATTCCGGGGGCCGGGGGCCGGGGGCCGGGAGCGTCCGCGGGTATGCACCCGCGGCTATGAAAGAGAGGATTCACTCATCGTCGATCGGAGGAGCTTCGATGTTCGCCGGTTCGCCGGCGAGCTTCTTCTGCACGTACTTCTTCACCCAGGTTTGGAACGAACGGCCCGCCGCGGCGTCGGGGCCGCTGAACTCGACGGCGGCGATGTCGCCGCAGGGGATCGTCATCCGTTCACCGCCGTCGGCGGGAATGAGCCTGACCACCGAGAAACCGAAGTCTTCGGCAGCGAGGCAATCGAAACAGAAGCCGACGATCGGGGCGCCGGTCGATCGGCGGATGATGGTCACGTCGCCGCGATAGTCCACAGCGGCTTCGATCGCCGCCCGCAGCCGTCCTTCATCGGAATCATCGATGCGCAGGCCGCGCTGCGGCGTGATGACGGACGGGCCGGTTTGAGGAGCTTGATCGCCGCTCATGGCTCGATTGTAGCGGCAAGACGCCGCCGCCCGCCGACGAAGCCGGGGGCCCAAGGGTCGCCGATCACTCATTCCCGGCCAGAAGCGCAAGAAGAAGGGAGCGGGCCCGCTCGTAAATCCCCGGGCTGTCGCTCTCGCGCGGGCCGGCAATGTTCAGAACGGCGATGCCCTGCTCCTCGATCCATCGACGCACCTGCCGGACCGCTTCGGCCGTGGATGCACATGAGGGATCGATGACGAGGTGCGGCTTGCCGAGCTCGACCGCCACCCGCCGGGTCAGCGCGGCCCCGCCGGTGAGCTCGCCGCCGGCCAGGATCAGGGTGCCGTCGGCATCGCCGACGTTGCGGCGGTTGCGTTCGGCCGGGTCGGCGCCGGCCGTCTCCTTCAGCGGATAGCGTGCATCGATCGGGCCGTCCTCGGCCGCCCGGCCGCGTGGGCACCACCCGCCGCAGGCGAGGCCCAAATCCAAGGCGACATCCAGTGCGGCTCGGTCCGGGCCTGTCTGTCCGCCTGAGATGACCCGCGTAATCGGCATGAAACCATGAAACGTTGTGCGGCGTCAGCCGCGACGGCGCGGTGCGGCGCGCCAAACCTCCCGGCCGGCTAGGGATTCAGCTCGCGCCCCGTGGCCGGATCCAGCAACTTCCACCGCAGGCCCTTGGCGAGGCGCATGATGACCTGCCAGGCGATCTCCTCCTCCACGATGGTCATGAGCATCTGGGTGATGGGCTCACCCGGCGGCAGCTCGATGCGAATCCCCGGGCCGTAGAGAATGTCCTCGCCATCGCCTTCGGGGGCGGTGTTGTAGGGGCTAAGCTGATGAATGATCTCATCGCGCGAGCCGAGCGACGCCAGACCATCTCCGGTCGGGTCATCGCGGGAAAGGATGACGAGCTGCTGGCTGTTCACGATGGTTCTCATGAGCGGGGCCGGGAACGCCTCTGGCGGCGGTAGGATCTTACTCCCCTTCCGTCTCCTCCGCCTCCGCCGCCGGCGGTCGGTCTTTCAGCAGGTTGACGACCGTATCGACGAGTCGTTGAAGGGGCACGGGCTTGATGAGGTACGCATCGACGCCCAGCGCTTTGGCATAGGCCATGTGCCGCTTGCCCTGGTTGGCGGTGATCATGACCACCACCGGCGGATCGTCGACCTCCACGATCTTCTCCAGCACGAGGAAGCCGCTGCGCTTGGGAAGCATCATGTCCAGCACGACCGCATCGGGCCGGCCGGCGTGGACCATGTGCACGGCGGCGTTGCCGTCCACCACGGCCGTGGTCGCCGCTCCCTCGGTGCGCATCGCCAGATCGATGCTGCTGAGAACGTCCTCATCGTCATCGACGATGAGGATCTTGCGGCCTTGGAGACGGTGGGTCGGCATGGTGGTGTCGGCGCGGGCCCGAGCAGGGCGGGCGCCGATGGGGGCAGTGTACCTCGGATCGAGCCGTCGCAGTGAACCGACGCCCCGGCAGGCGGCGACCGCTTCGCGTAAAAACCGTCTATCGGACCTCCTGATGGGCCGGATCATCGGAAAGGGCGACGATCCGATCCAGCTCCGACGGCGTCATCCAGGGCAGCGACCGGAGCTTGGCGCGAAGGCGGGCGGGCATGGGTTCGCCCCGGCGCTCGTGGCGCGGGCGGCTCTTCCAGCGGCGGTGCAGCCAGAGATACTGCTCCGGGGCGGCCGTGATCATCTGCTCCATCGCCCGGTTGTAGCGGGCGGTGATGTAGAACAGCGGATCGGGCTGCCCGGCCCAGTCGTCGGGCGTGATGATGTCCGTGCAATTCAGTTCGTATTTCATGCGCCCCCCGCGGCGCCGGGCGTGGCCGGTGACGATGGGCACCCGATGGTGCATCGCCAGCAGGCCGATGGACTTGTAGCTGGAGGCGAGTCGCCCGAAGAAGGGGACGAACAGCCCCTGGTCACCGGCGTTCTGATCGGCGATGAAGCCGATGCGCCCGCCGCCGTGAAGCGTCTGCCGCACGATGGGCATGGCGCCCCATTTGGTGATGACCTTCAGCCCGCGCGCCTCGCGGATCTGAAGCAGGTAGCGGTCGATCAGGGGGTTGTCCAGCGGCCGGGCCAGCGCGCTCATGGGGAAGCCGATCACACTCAGCGCATAGCCCAGCAACTCCCAGTTGCCGCAGTGACCGGTGAGGAGAATCATGGGCCGGCCCCGCACGAGACGATCGAGCACCGGCTCGATCTCGCCCAGGCACACGTATTGGGGCCACGTCGCCGGCGTGATCAATCGAGGTGCGACCAGCGCATCAACCATGAAGAGCTGGAACATGTGCTGCATCGAGCGTTCGGCGACCCGGCGCACGCGCTGGGCGCTCCAGTCGGGAAAGCTCAGGGCGATGTTGCGTTCAGCGCGGCGGCGGCGCTTGGGATTGAGTCGATAGAACAGCGAGCCGATGGTCGCGGCGGTGTGGAGGTTCTGCTCGACGTCGAAGCACTGCATGAGGCTCGCCACGCCGCGCAGGGCCAGGTACTGGCTCCAGTTGGTCAGGGCTGACTGGTTTCGTGCCACGCCGTCCGCCTCCTGGTAAAGAAGGCTCCAAGAGGTGAGATCTTACGCCGCCGGGGCTCGCGCGGAGGACCAAAGAGACCGGCCGACCCGCGGGGGCCGGCCGGATTGAACGTCCCGTCAAGGCGGTTCACCGCCCGGTATGCCCGATGAGAATGAAGAACCGGTTGGCGTTGAGCACGGGGATCTGGGCCTCGCTGGCCCGCCGGAACAGCTCGTTGTACTTCTCGTGCGCCTGGCGGATCCTCAGCCATTCGGCGATCTGGGTGTCATTGGCGCCGGGGGGCAGGGGCGGAGGCAGCGGCGGCTCGGCCCCGAGCACGAGAAAGTCCAGGTCGCCGGGCAGTTGATCGCCGAAGACCACCTCGCCACCCCACTCCACCACGAGGCTGCGAAGGTATTCGGCCTCCGCCTCGCTCGGCCGGCCGTCACCATCCACATCGAACTTGCTGTGGATGAGGAACTTGAACTTGCGCTCCGGGTCGTAGACGGCGTTGGCGAGCACGTCGTTGCGCACCACAGGCCGGCCGCGCACCGAACGGGTGATCTTGCAGGTGGACGTCGTCTCGCCCACCTTCACCACCTTCACGCTCGCCTTGCCCCGCGGAAGCATACCGGTCTGCGGATTCACGCCGATCGATGCATCGTCGTCGTACACCTCAAAGCTCATGCCCAGGACGATCCGATCGTTGCGGCCGCGATTGATGAACACCTGCTCGTTGGCCGGGTCGGTGTCGATGACCTGGGCGTCCACCAGCTCGGCGGGGTTCTTCGCCTTGAAGCGGATCTCATCCAGGATCTCCTCGAACTCGTTGAGCCGATCCCGCGCCAGATACAACTCCTGGTTGACGCTGTCCAGCTCGTCCTCCAACTCCGTGATGCGGCCCTCGTACTGGTCCCGCAGGCGGTCCCGGGCGAGATTCAGGTCGCGGATAGCGTCATCGACCATCTGGCGGTACTGCTCGGCGGCCTCGCGATAGGCGATGATCTCCTGGCTGACCTCCGCCAGCTCCTGCTGGTGGTCTTCCTTCATGCGGGCGATCTCGGCGTCCTTGTCCGCCAACTCGGCGTCCCTCTCGGCCAGCTTGCCCTGAAGACCTTCGATCTCGACCTCGCTGTTGCGGAGGCTGCTCTGGGTTCGTTCCAGCAGGCGCCGAATGCTCTCATCGCCCACGCCAAAGCGATCGAAATCGGCCTTGAGCTTCTCCAGCGATGTGTCGGGGCTGCCGTCCACGTAGCGCATCAGGTCCTCGAACCGGGCGTTGAGGTAGGCGCTGACCGATTGCCGACCCGCCGCCTGCTCGAAGTTCTTGTATCGGTCCATGCTGCGCTGTTGGGACGTGGCATACCTGGTCAGGGCGTTTTCCGCCCGGGCCTTCTGGTCCAGCGCATCGGTCTTCCCCGCGTAAAAGACGATCGTCAGAACGAGCAGGAAAACGGTGGCGAGGACGAACACCACCAACGACACGATCACGCCGGTTCCGGCACCACTACGAACGGCCATCGAGCATGCCTCCGAGCTTGAAAGCCTGCCTCACGCCACAAACACGGCGCAACGCCAGACTTAGGTTCAGCGACAGCGGGCCCGCCTCGCGGACCCAGACTCGTCAGTGTCCCCGGATTCCCGGCCCCAGTCAAGCAGCCGGGCGATGATGCTGTCCTCTACGCAGCCCTCGCGGGGGGGGTTGCCGATCTCTGCTCAGGACAGGTCCGCTCCTTTTTCGCGGTAGTAGCCGCCAATATCCCCTCTCCGCGGCCGGTCAAACATGCCGGCCATGGCGGCCGACCACGCCTCCGGCTCCGCCCCCCGCTGCTCCAGATAGGCCCGGTAGGTCGCGTCGTAGGCGTCCACGAGGCCGAGAACCTCCTCATCAGCCGGGTACTGCTCCTCAAGGAGCACCGCCTCCAGGGGCAGCCGCGGCCTTTGGAGGGGCTCCTCGGCCGGGACGCCCACGCACAGCCCAAACAGCGGAAATACCCCCTCCGGCAGCCCCAGCAGGCGGTCGACCTCGGGAAGATTGTTCCGCAGGGCGCCGATGTAGCAGATTCCGTAGCCCAGGGACTCGAAGGCCAGGACCAGGTTCTGGGCGAAGAGCGAGGCGTCGATCACCGCCAGCAGGAAGCCCTCCAGCCGCGTCTTGTAGGGCTTGCCCTCACGGGCGGCAATCAGCCGGTGCCGCCGTGTGTCCCCGCAGACGATGAAGAACGCCCCGCTGCGGGCCACCTTCGTCTGGTTGCCGGCCAGCTCCGCCAATCGCCGACGGCGGGCCTCATCGGTGATGCGGATCAGGCAGCAGGCCTGGATGGCGGCACTGGTCGAGGCCGCCTGACCGGCCCGAACCGCCTGGCGAATGTGCTCCTCGGACACCGGTTGGTCAGCATACTTGCGGATCGATCGGTGCCGCTTCATCAGGGCGATGGTTTCGTTCATGGGCGACAGTGTAAGCTGCCCGGTGAGGGTCCGCGGGCGCCGTTCACGTCCTGGCATGCCAGGCGGGAAGGGCATGCCTGGCCCGGGGTCGGCGACCGTAGAAAAGATCATCGCCCCACAGGGCCACCCGCCGCGCCAGGCGGTTGCGGCTGATGAGCCGGCGAACGAGGTTGTGCACGGGCGTTCGGGGATGAGCGTAGGGGCAGACCCTGATGCAGATGGCGCAGTCCGTGCCCTGGGCCCGCCAGAACCGGTAGCAGGTCTCCTGGTTGCTCTGCCATTTCTCGACGCCCTTGTGGATCGACTTTCCCCCCGATGCGATGGCGCCGGACGGGCAGTTGGCCGCGCACTTTCCGCAGATGTCGCAGAAATGCTGCACCCCGAAATGGATCGGCTCATCCTGCGTAAGCGGCAAATTCGTGGTCACCACCGACAGCCTCAGGCTGGGCCCGAATTGCGGCGTGATGAGCAGCCCCAGCCGCCCCAGCTCGCCGAGCCCGGCATCGACGGCGATGGGGCCGCACAGCACCCGGTAGTTGCCGTCCACGTGCGCCCGCGCCTCGTACCCCAGCAGGTTGATATACCGGGCCAGCAGCAGGGCGACCCTGGCCGTCTCGAAGTATCCACGGGCCGATTCGGTCACCGTCGGACCATCCGGCGCATGGCGGATCATCTCGTGCTTCATCTCCACGCCGATCGCGATGGCGTTGGGGTGATCCAGCCTGATGGGCCGGCCCCACTCGCCGGGTGAGCGTCCGATGTGGCTGTACACATAGGCCCGGTTCAGCCTCGTCGCGCCCACCAGGTCCGCGCCGAGGTATTGGGCGAACCCCTTGACCCGGCGCGTGAACTCCTCGGCCGTGGCCTGCACCGGCGCGCCCTCCATCGGCGCCGGCTGCCATTCGATCTCGCGCGTCATCCCCTCCAGGACATCGAAGGTCGCGATCGCCAGAGGCGAGGAGAGGGCGTGATAGGTCTTGCCGCCCGGATGGGCGATCTGGGGCATCGCCCGCACCTTCTCATCGAACGCCTGCTGCTGAGGATGGAGGCGATAGTGCTCCTCGAACTCATCCGTGCCCGGCTGCAGTCGCAGGAACCGGTGGAAGATCGCATCCCTTTCATCGAGGCGCTGCTGCTCGCCGACGATGCGCATCGGCGGGTTGCGCCCGAGGGGCAAGACGAGAAGGGCGAGGGCGGCGATCCCCACAATGAGCAGACCGAGAACGATCCACGATCGACCGGGGAAGTCCACGATCAGCAGCCCGGCGAGCAGAATCAGGATCGGTACAAGCAGGCCCGCGGCAATCCGCGCCGCCCGCCGGCAGCGCTCCGACAGGCAGGCGAGGACGAACGCCGCGCCCGCCAGCGCGACCAGGCCGAAGCCGATCCAGCCCAACGGGAGAATCCAGAACTGCATGGCGTCATCTTACTGGCCGACCCGCCGCGGCCGGGGACAAGAAAAGAGCCTGCGCCGCCGGAATGCGGCAGCGCAGGCAGATCGATGCTTGGGCAGGTACCCTCAAACCGAGGTATTTCAAGGCATCAGGCGCTCAAGACGTTGGTCTTCTCGACGCACTTGATGCCCAGTGTCTCCAGCTCGTTGAGCACGGGGTTGTAGATCTCCGGCTTGACGGGAATGTGCACCCCGGTCTTGTCGATGCGGCCCTCGAGGATGAGCCGGGCCCCGATGGCCGCGGGCAGACTCACGGTGCGCGCCATGGATGAATCGCCGTCCGGCTCCCCGTAATCGATGAGCGTGGAGGTGATCTCCTCTCCCGGGGCGTCGGGAAATCGCGCGGTGAAATAGTGGCAGAGCACGATCATGTCGCGCTCGCCCGGCTGGTAGGGCATCTTCTTGAGCATCTGGGCGGCGAGCACGTCCAGCGGCGTGGTCTCCTTGCCGGACACCGACACCGGCTCATCGCCCAGCAGCCCCAGCCATTCCAGGCGGTCCAGCACCGGCGAGGAGGCATCAAGATCGAACTGCCCGGCGAGGTCCTTGCGGAGGTCGCCGGTCGGAGGCACCGTCAGGAACGAGCCGGTGAACTCCGCCAGCGTCGTGCCCGCCGGATAGGTCACCGGCCCCTCATCGAGCAATCCCAGCTCGACGATCCGCTTGAGCGTCTCGCACCAGCCCCGGTAGCGGAACGTCCCGCGGAACATCGTCTCGATGCCTTCCAGCCCGTACAGGTCCAGGTAGATGAGCGAATCGCGGTTGGGATACGCCTCCAGCTCACCGAGCCCCTCGACGGTGACGGGATGGTGATGGGCGAACAGCTCGGGGCCCGGGACGTTGATTTCCTTGCCGTTCTCGCGGTAGCGGGCCGCGTTCTTCCCGGCGGTGCAGACGGCGCGAGGGCTCCAGGAAAACTTGTAACCGAAGGGGTTGTCGTTGGCCTCCGGCGCCGGCAGCCCGCCGCAATAGGACTTGAAGCTGACGATCTCGCCGCCCCGCTCGCCCACGTCATCGATGATGCGCATGGCGGACATGTGGTCGATGCCGGGATCGACGCCGACCTCATTGAGGAGCATCACCCCGGCCTCGCGGGCCGGCTTGTCCAGGGCCTTCATCGCCTCGCTCACGTAGGAGGTGGTCACCATCTGCTTGCCATGCTTGATGCACAGCTCGGCGACCACCGGATGCAACGGGGCGGGGAGCAGGCTGACGGCCAGATCATGTTCGCCGATCAACTGCTCGAGCTTGAGCGTCTCATCGGCCAGCAGCTCGAGCGTCTTGCCCCTCGGATGGCCGTCCACCAGGGCCTCGGCCTTGCTGACGGTCCGGCTCGCCACCGTCACCTGGAAATCCGGCTGATCCAGCAGGTAGCGGACAAGCGGTCGGGTGACGAGGCCGGCGCCGAGAACCAGTACCTTCTTCATCTCACAATCTCCTGCAACTCTTCCCCCACGTTTTCTTTTTCGCGAGGGGCAATTGTCTTTGCCAACGATTGACGATCGGTCATCTCATCGCGCCGGGCGTGACGGCTCGCCGACCGCTGCGGCGCGACGGAATCAACTGACGTATTCTCCCAGGTATTGATAGGGCTCGGTGAGCGCGCCCTGATAGACGATGGTGGCGCGCACCAGCTCCTCCGGCAGGCCGCTGTCCGCCAGAGGCCCGGAGCAGTCCGCCCGGGCCAGAGCGCCGATGAACGGCAGCAGCGCTTCGCTGAACGCTTCCGAGGCGTCGACCGGCAACTCGCAGGGCAGGAAGTCCACCGCCAGCACCACCGGCCCGCGGCCGGCGAACCCATCACGGGTCACGCCCGTGGCCGGCTCGTACACGTACACCGGGCTCGACGGCTCCGTGGCCCGCGTCGTGCACGCCAGCGAGCCGTCGATGTCGCACGTGATGTCGCCGATGACCCGCAGACGGGGCTGGCCGCCTGCGTAGAGCTCGCCAAACTGCTCGCCCGTAATCATCCGCGGGTACCGGGGCTCCCAGTAGATGCAGTTCACGAGGATGGACAGGTGCGCCGCGTGCGGGAAGAAGCCGGCCCGGTAGCGATCGGGATGGTCGTAATATTCCTGAAGCGCAAACGGCGCCGAGCCGTCAACGCGCTGAACCATGTGCTCCTCGCGGAAGACCACCTTGTAACACACGTCCGAAGCGGGCCCGGCATCCTCCAGATCCGCCGGGGCGATCTCCTCGAACGGCAGCAGATCGAAGATCTCCTGGGCGCCCTGGGAAACCTGGCCGTAGCCGGCGAAGCCGCAGATAAAGGGTCGCAGTTCCGGCGGCAACCCATCGTCGCCGATGACCTTGCCCACGGCCCGGATCTCACGCCGGGCATCGTCCAGGTTCTTGTATTCATGGGCTGGCCGGATCGCCGCGAACGGGCTGTCGATGCCCTCGTTTTCGAGGCGCCGGCCGAAGGCCCACAGCGTGTCAATCATGCCCGCCAGGCCGGCGAAGCGGCCGAAGAACACCAGCCGTTGGCCCTCGGCATCGGCGATCCTCTCGTAATCGATGAGATGGCAGCGGAGATCCATGAGCCGCCGGAGCATGGGCATGTTCTCCGGCTGGCCCTTGATCGTGTGGGAGAAGAAAACGTAAGCCTTGCCTTCCTCAAACTTGTCAGGCGGGATCTCCTTCACCCCCATGATGATGGGGCAGTCGGCCAGATCACCGGCGACGGTCGCCCCGGCCTGCTCGTACTGCCCGTCGGTGAACGCGCGCGTGGGTGAACTCTGGACGGTGAACTCGACGCCCTCCTCGCGGATGAGCCGCTGCACCGCGGCCGGCGTCAGGGGCGCCCGCGACTCCCATCGACTCTTGTCTTCATGACGGATTCCGATGCGAGCCATATATCCCGTCCTGTTCGGTCTGACGCGCCGCCCGGCGGACACCGGCGGCCGGGAAGGGCGTGATCCTAGGTGGCGCTGTCCGGCCGATCAACGAGCGGCGGCTTTCCGGAACAGCGCCAGCGCCGCGGTGTGGCCGTGCAGGAACGAGCGTTCGCCGATGGGGCCGATCTCACCGGCGGCGAAGAACCCCGCCACGGGCACCGACCCGAGCCGCTCATTGATTATCCCGAGGTCGTGGTTGGCCTCTTCGAAGAGGCGCTGGCCGCGCCCGTTACAGGAGAAGAGCAGCCCGCCGAACGGCTTGTTCTTCAACTCCTGCACATCAAGAAGAAGCTGCAGGTCCTCGGAGGCGGTCACCGCATCACGGGCGTGGAACTGGATGGTCTGCCCCATGCGCGGCAGATCGCCGACCACGATCCCTCCCCGCTTCTGGTCTACACCGAGCACGTTACGAACCAGGAAATCGCCGCGACCGAAGTGACGCTTCTTCTCGTCGATCACGTTGCCGATAAGCACACCGCGGCGCAGCAGCTCGCGCTCCTCCTCGCTCATCGCGTTGGTGATTTCCTGGAGGACCTGGAGGGCGGCCGTGCCCCCCAGCTCGAGTATCACGTTCTCCTTCGCCTTGGTGATGACCAGCGGCGTGCCGATCGGCCGGCACCCCTGGCTGACCACGAAATCGATCTCCACATCGCCGGCGATGCTCACCCCGATCGCCCCGGCGCGCACGACCTGATCGTCCAGCACCAGCACGTTGTGGCCCGGCTGGCTGGCGCCCGAGGCCATCCCCCCGATCACCGAAACCGGCCGACCACGCCCCCCGCAGGCGGTCAGGGCCGGCAGGAGCCGTGTGATGGGCGTGGTGAACGGGTCGCCCAGCATGATCGTCACGCGGAAATCGTCGGTCAGGTTGATCCGCTTGGCGATCTGGTCGGCATGGCTGAGGGGAATGGGATCATCCGGCGTGCTCGACCACGGGGAGAGCGTCACGCCGGGCAGGCGCATGGCCAGCGCGCTGAGGCCGGCCAGGCCCTCCAGCTCCTCGGCTCCGCCCAGGACCGACTCGGCGGTCACCGCCAGCGTGGTGCGGGGGTGGATCGTCTGGCGGATCGTCTCCACCGCCTCGGGAAGGGCGGCACAATGGTGAAAACTGGCAAAGATGATCGCCAGATCGCAGGTAGGGCCGATCGATGCATCCAACTGCTCGGCGACCTCCGTGCCCGCCGTGCGCGTATCCAGGTGACCACTGAGGGCGCAGGCGGACGTGTGCCGCTGGGGTGACGGGGCGTTGATATCCATGATGTGATCGTAGCCGACGGCGAGAAGGTCACAAGACGAGGGCGGGGCGAATCGGCCTGCACCACGCGAGATCTCCACCGGGCGGACAGTACAATCGATCCCGGGCCGGGCCCGGAAGAGCGACAGGATTCGGGATTGGCGATGTCTGACCATCTCTCCACGACCGACCGCGAGCGGCTGCTGAGCGTCCTTCAGCGCGCCCTGGAGGCGCTGAAGAGCCTTCAGCATGACGACGGCCACTTCTGCGGCGAACTTCAGGGCGACTCGATCCTCGAAAGCGAGTACCTGCTCATGAAGTTCATCCTCGGCCAGGAGCGGCAGCCGATGGCCGACGGCTCGGCCGGATGGCCAGCCATGCAGAAGATCGCCCGCTATCTCCGTTCGCTCCAGCGCGAGGACGGCGGATGGGGCCAATACCCCGGCTCGGATGTTGATCTCAGCGCGACCGTCAAGGCCTATTTCGCCCTCAGGCTCATGGGTGATGATCCGAAGGCGGCGCACATGCAGCAGGCGCGGCGGGCAGTGCTCGATTCCGGGGGCGCCGAGCGCTGCAACAGCTTCACCAACTTCTACCTCGCCTGCCTGGGACAGATTTCGTGGAACGCGGTGCCCGCCATCCCGCCGGAGATCGCCTTTCTGCCGCAATGGTTCTACTTCCACCTGACCAAGGTCAGCGCGTGGACGCGGACGATGATCCTGCCCCTGTCGCTGGTGGTGACGCTGCGCCCCATGCGCCGCCTGCCTGCGAGAATGGGCATCGATGAGCTCTATGTCAGTCGAAAGAAGCGCCATCGACTCACCGGCACGATCGAGGCTCCGCGGCTGTGGGAGATGTTCTTCCACGCTGTGGACCGCGCGCTGAAACTGGCGCACATCATCGGCGGCACGCCCGTCCGCCGCCTGGCGATCCGAAAGGGCGAGCAGTGGCTGCTGGAGCGCGCCGGGCAGGACGGCCTCGCCGCCACCGCCGGGCTGGGCGCGATCTTTCCTCCCATGGTTTACCTCCAGATCGCCCTGATGGCCCTGGGTTATCGGCGCGATCATCCCGTCATCCAGCGCGCCGAGCGCGAGCTCGATGCGTTCTTCATCGAGGAGGATGATGCGATTCGCCTCCAGCCGTGCTTCAGCCCGGTGTGGGACACGGGCATCGCGCTGTACGCGCTGACCGATTGCGGCCTGGACATCGGCGATGAATCGGCAGCGCGCGCTGCGACGTGGCTGTGCGGCAAGGAGTGCCGACACATCGGCGACTGGGCGGCGAATCTGTCGCGGCCGGTCAGAGCCGGGGGATGGTTCTTCGAGTATGACAACGCGTGGTACCCCGATGTCGATGACACGGCGATGGTCGCCATGGCCCTCCATCGCACCGGCGGGCTGGACAACTGCCGGGCCGGCGATCGCGGCGTGGCCTGGATCCTCGCCATGCAGAACGATGACGGCGGATGGGCCGCGTTCGACAAGACGAAACACCGCCGGATCCTCGAATACATCCCCTTCGCCGATCACAACGCCATGCAGGATCCCTCCTGCCCGGACATCACGGGGCGCGTCCTCGAATGCCTGTCCTGGCATGGTCACACAACGGCCGATGAACCGGTCCGGCGCGCGATCGAATATATTAAGTCGCGGCAGGAAAAAGAAGGCTGCTTCTTCGGCCGATGGGGCGTGAACTACATCTACGGAACCTGGCAGGCGGTCATCGGCCCCATCCGCTGTGGCGTGGACCCTGAAGAAGGCTGGATCCGGCGCGCCGGTGAGTGGATCAAGTCGATCCAGAAAGAAGACGGCTCGTTCGGCGAGTCCGCCAACAGCTACGTCGATCCATCACTGAAAGGCCAGGGCGCCTCGACCCCCTCGCAGACCGCGTGGGCCGCTATGGTGTTGCAGGAGGTGTTCGGCCCGCACGATCCCGATCTGAAACGCGCCATCGACTGGCTTTCGCGCACGCAGCTCACCGAAGAGGACGCGGCGAAGGCGGCCTCAAACCCCGATGGCGACCCGCCCGGCTCGTGGGTCGAATCCGAATTCACCGGCACGGGCTTTCCGAAGGTCTTCTACCTGCGGTACCACTTGTATCGCCTGTACTTCCCGAGCATGGCCATCGGCCGCTACCTCGCCGCCCACGGCGTGCGCCCCGGCCCCGAGCCGGCGGTGAAGGTGAAACCCAAGCTCCAGCCGGCGTGAGGATGAGCGATGAGCGATGGGCGATGGGCGATAAGCGATGAGCGATAAGCGATGAGTGATGAGTGATGAGGTGGAACGGGCGTCCCGCCCGTTCGAGTCACGCACACGCCGCGGCCCTGCCACCGACTCGCACGGCCGGGACGGCCGTGCCACCCACTCGCTTCGCACGGCCGGGACGGCCGTGCCACCGTTCTCTCATCACACCCAATGCGTCTCGATCGCGGGCGATTGACGCCGCGTAGCGTAGCGCTTCGCCGCTTCATGCGTCATGCTCGGGTTGGCGTGATCGATCCCCATCAGCGATGTGAGAATGCCGTACACATCCGTGTGATGCATGAGCGTGGCGAAGTGCCGGCGGCCCGGGCCGAGGGCCAGCGTGAGCGCGAGGTCGCTCGTGTGGGTGGTGCCCGTCCAGCCGATGCCGGTGTGATTGCCGATTGTCTGGCCCAGCGCGCCGACGATGCTGCGGTGCTGGCGATTCAGATCATCGAGCCTGCCCCCGGCCATGACGCGTGCGATCGCCTCGGCTTCGCCGGCCTCGATCGTGATGTTCGTGTATCGGCGCATGATGTCGATGACAGCATCGACCGATGGCGCCGAGCCGCTTGCGGCTTCGCGCAGCGCTCCGTAGATGGTCGTGAACGATGCTTTCGTCCCCGCCAGGCGCTCAAAGCACGCCGTGCTCTCGCGGTACCCGCTGCCCATGCCGTTGAGTCCGGGATTCGAGTTGCCGTGATCGGTCGTGATAACAAGCAGCGTGTCGGGATGCTCTCGAACAAACGCGAGCACCTCGCCGATCGCATCATCGAAGGCGATCTGCTCCCAAAGCATGGTCGCGGCATCATTGGCATGGGCGGCGTGATCGATGCGTCCGCCCTCGATCTGCAGCAGGAAGCCGCCCCCGGCCGGCACCAGGCGCTGGAGGGCTGTCCGCGTCATCTCCGCCAGGGTCGGCACGCGCTGCGCCTCTTCGGTCTGGTACATCTCATCAATCACATACGGCATATGCCCGCCGCTGAAACAGCCCAGCAGCTTCCCGTTCCCTCCCGCCTCCATCAGCTCGCGGCGCGTGGTGCAGATGGCATAACCCCGCGCGCGATACTGGCCATAAAGATCAAGCCCATCCTTGCGCTGGGTCGGCGAGAAGAACTGCCCTCCCCCGCCGAGGGCGACATCCACGATGTCCAGGTATTGCCGGGCGATGTCCGCTTCATCGCTGCGGCTGGCCTGGACGGCCACGAACCCCGCGGGCGTGGCGTGGGTAATGGTCGTCGTCGTGACCATGCCGACAGCCCAGCCCTCGCCGCGGGCGAGCCGGCCGATCGGCAGAAGTCGAGTCCCGTCCGGGAGGACGTTCAGCGCCCCGTTGAAGATGCGCGAGCCGCTGGCCCAGGCCGACGATGCCGCGGACGAATCGGTGACCATCGAGCTGAGCGAGCCGGTCTGGAGATACCCGCGGACCGTGGGCGGGTCCTTCGCCAGGGCATGCCAGTTCGTGGACCGGCCGCGGACGAGCTGCGAGAAGGACTCGGCCAGCTCCGGCACGCCCGCGCTCATGCCATCGGAGACCATGAAGATGACGTTGCGGACTTCGCCGTCCTGCCGCGGATCATCGCCCTTGCGCCGCCGGGGCGCGGCGAGCGGGAACAACCCTCCCGCCAACGGCAGGCTCAGCCCGCCCTGCAGGATCTCGCGCCGTGTGAATCGTTCTTCGGTTGGCATGCCCACATACTACCGGCAACCGCCGGCGCGATGAAACCAGACGAAGCTCAACGATCGCTAAAACGGGCACGGCGCCTCGAACGTCCGCCGCTCGGCCGTCGAGGGATGAACGATCGACAACGAAAGGGCATGCAGCATGAGGCGGTCGGCCATCGCCAGCACTTCCGCCGGCGCATACAGGTCATCGCCCAGGATCGGGTGGCCGAGGACTTTCATGTGCAGACGAAGCTGATGCGAGCGGCCGGTAAGAGGCGTCAGCTCGAGGCGCGTGCGATCGAAGTCGCGCGCCAGCACGCGCCACATCGTCGCGGCCTCGCGTCCCTGCTCGTGATCGATGATCTGTCGCGGGGGGTCATCAAGATCCTTGCGCATGGGCAGGTCGATCGACCCCTCATCGCCCTCGACGGCGCCGGCGACAATGGCGAGGTACTTCTTCTCCACCAGCCGATCCTGGAACTGCACGCTGAGCTGTCGGTGGGCCTGGGCATCGAGGGCCATGATGATGACGCCGGATGTGTCGCGATCGAGCCGGTGGACGATTCTCGCCCCGGGACAGGCCGTGGCCACACGGGCCGCCAGGCAGTCGGCCTTCTCCGGTCCGATCCCGGGCACGGACAGCAGGCCCGCCGGCTTGTTCAGCACGATGAGTCGATCATCACGGTAGAGGATCTCAGGCAGCGCATCGCTCATAACGGCCCTACGGTAGCCGCCATCCGGCGCATGTCGGCGGGCAGGCGAACAAAAAACCCGCCATCGGTGTTGGAAGAGCTACCATTAGAAACAATGCTCAGGTCATTTGACGATCGGCGGTACCTGATCCCCTTCCGCTCGCTGCTCTTGCCGCACATCTTCACCGATACGCTGGTGATCGGCGCCGGGGTCGCGGGGATGCGGGCGGCGATCGAGGCGGCGGATCACGGCGACGTGATCCTGCTGGCCAAAGGCTCGCTGGAGGTTTCCAACACCTGGATGGCCCAGGGCGGCATTGCTGCGGCCCACAGCCCCGACGACACCGTCGAATCGCACTTCCAGGACACCCTCAACGCCGGCGCGGGCCTCTGCGACGCCGGCGCCGTCCGCACGCTGGTGGAGGAGGGCCCGGCCTTCATCGACGAGTTGCTCGGCTGGGGAATGCGCTTCGACCGTGATGCCGACGGCGAGCTGGAGTACGGCCGCGAGGGCGCCCACAGCCGCCACCGCATCCTGCACACCGATGGAGCCGCCACCGGTGCCGAACTCGTCCGCTGCCTCGCCGGCCGCGTCAGGGAGATCGAGTCCATCCGCATCTTCGAAAACTGCTTCGCCCTGGATTTGCTGACCATAGCGGGCAACGGCAATCGAGGCGGCCAGCGCGTGCTCGGGGCGATCACGCACCACGGGCAATACGGCCTGCAGATCATCTGGGCGAAAGCGACGATCCTCGCCTGCGGAGGCGCCGGGCAGGTCTACCGCGAAACGACAAACCCGAAGGTGGCGACCGGCGACGGCCTGGCCATGGCCTACCGCGCCGGCGCGGTCATCGGTGATGCGGAGTTCATTCAGTTTCACCCCACGACGCTGTATGTCGCCGGCGCCGGCAGGCTGCTCATCAGCGAGGCGGTGCGCGGCGAGGGCGCGCACCTGGTCGATCGCGACGGCGTGCGCTTCATGCCCGACTACCACGAGCTGGCGGAACTGGCCCCGCGCGATGTGGTCAGCCGGGCCATCGTCGACCGGCTCGCGCAGGAGCAGGCGCAGGCGGTTTATCTGGATGTCAGGCACCTGGGCGTCGACCTGTTCGAGAAGCGGTTTCCCAACCTGTTCAAGGAACTGAAGAGTTTCGATCTCGATCCGGCCAAGGATCTCATCCCCGTCCATCCCTCGGCGCACTACACGATCGGCGGGGTGTGGACGGACCTGGATGGCCGCAGCAGTCTGCCCGGGCTGCTGGCGTGCGGCGAGACCGCCTGCAACGGCCTGCACGGGGCCAACCGGCTGGCAAGCAACAGCCTTCTGGAAGGGCTCGTCTACGGGCGCCGCGCCGGGCGCGCCGCGGCCGAGATGGGCGATGCCTCCACCGCCCCGATGAAGATCGTCAGCGACATTCCCGTCCACGAGCACGCCGAGCTGGACCTCGTGGACGTCCGCTCCAGCCTCCGCAGCGCCATGTGGCGCAACGTCGGAATCGATCGAAACGGACGGAAGCTGGACGATGTGCAGGACATGTTCCACTTCTGGGCCCGGTACACGATGGACATGATTTTCGATGAGCCGGGCGGATGGGAAACCCAGAACCTCCTTACCGTCGGCGCCCTCATCACCCAGGCGGCGCGATGGCGCTGCGAGACCCGCGGCGTGCATTACCGGCTCGATCATCCCCAATCCTCCGACGAGTTGCTCGTCCACGTCCTGTGGCGCGTCGGCCGCAGTGAGCCGGTGACGCGCCCGGTCGACGTGGCGGCCGAAACCCCGGCATGAGCACCATCGCCTCCAGGCTGCTGCTGTCCCTGTGTGCCGCGGCTCTCCTCGCCGGCTGTGAGCCCTATCGGATCGAGTACCACAGGCGACCGGCCTATTACCAGCGCGTCAGCGACCGGCCCCTGTCCGAGCGCGTGGTGCTGGAAGACGGCACGGTGATCGTCTACAACGACGCCGACCCCTTCGACGAGTCACAGGACGAGGACAAGAAGAACTTCCAGATCCGCGAGGAGCTGGAAGACGGCAGCATCGTGCTCCGCGCGCTGCTGCCCGAGCACGTCCTCGCCAACACTCTCGAGTGCATCCGCAACGAGGAATACGAGCTGCTGTGGGACCAGATGCTCTCGGAACGGACAAAGCTCGCCTACGCCGACCAGGGCCAGGGACTGGAGGAGTTCAGCGCGTTCTTTCGGGAGCATCGCCGGGAAATGGCGAGGACGCTCAACCGCATGCTGCTCGGCATCACCGTCCACGAGGTGGTGATCGAGAACGCGGGCGACGGCATCACCGTCTGCCGCTTCTGGCCGCAGGTGGCCAGGGACTTCAGGTTCAGGAAGGTCTCGCTCGTCAACGAGTACGGGCTGAAGCTCCTGCTGATCTACTGAGTGAGAAGAGCCTTCGCGGCACCGATCAGATGAACCGGCCGAGATCGACGCCGCCGGCGAGCATGCGCAGGCCACCGGCCAGCATGTCGTGACCGCCGGACTCGGCCCAGTAGATGCCCGGCTCAACCATGGTGACGGTATGGATGAGCTTGCCCACCTCCACCGCGACCGGATGGCCGGTGTTGATGAGCGTGCCGCCGCCAAACACAAGAAGCACGTACAGCAGCAGTATCTGCAGCAGGAGGCTGAGGAGGCTGATCCGCCGACGCGGTTGAGGTTTGAGGTATTCATCGCACATGGCATCTCTCCAGACGACCGCCGGGCAGATGTTCATTGGGAGAGGAGCTGAGGCGATTTCACGACGGCCCTCACGCCCCCGCCCCGCAGGGCAAAAAACGAACCGGCGGGCCGCTGAGGGCCCGCCGGGGGGGTCCGAGGCATACGCGAAGGATCGGTGATCAGGCCGGGGCGGCCTTCTCCGTGGGGTTGGGAGAGGGCGGCTTCTCGCCGCCGTTGTCGCCACCCTCCTCATCGCTCTGATCCTCATCCTTGGGCAGGGGCTCGGAGGTGAAGTAGAGGTTCTCCGCCTCGTCCTTGCGGGTGACCAGGATCTTCTCGTGGGGCTTGAACTCGCCGCTCAGCAGCAGTTCGGCCAGGGGATCCTCGATGTGGGTGCTGATGGCGCGGCGCAGGGGCCGGGCGCCGAAGTCGGGGTTGTACCCCTTCTCGATAAGGAAATCCTTGGCGGCCTGGTCGAGCTCCATCTGCATGTCCCGGCTCTTCAGCCGCTCGCGGACCTTCTTCAGCTCGATTTCGATGATCTCGTAGAGGTCGTCCTTCACCAGCGAGCGGAAGACGATGATCTCGTCGAGCCGGTTGATGAACTCCGGCCGGAAGAACTTTTCGCTCTCGTTCATGAGCGCGGTCTTCATCTGCTCGTAGCTCTGCTCCTCATCGCGCTTGCCGAAGCCGAAGGACGCGCCGCCCTTGATGAGCTCGGCGCCGATGTTGCTCGTCATGATGAGGATGACGTTCTTGAAGTCGACATGCCGGCCGAAGGAATCGGTCAGGCGGCCCTCCTCCATGATCTGCAGGAGCATGTTGAACACGTCCGGGTGGGCCTTCTCGACCTCGTCGAGCAGGAGCACGGCGTAGGGCCGGCGGCGGATGCGCTCGGTGAGCTGGCCGCCCTCCTCGTACCCGACGTATCCGGGCGGGGCGCCGATGAGCCGGGAGACGTTGTGCTTCTCCATGTACTCGCTCATGTCCAGGTTCACCAGGGCATCGGCATCACCGAACATGAACTCGGCAAGGGCCTTGGCCAGCAGCGTCTTGCCCACGCCCGAAGGGCCGATGAAGATGAAGGAGCCCATCGGCCGGTTCGGGTCCTTCAGCCCGCTGCGGGCCTTGCGGATGGCCCGGGCGACGGCCTTGACGGCCTCCTCCTGGCTGACCACGGTCTTGTGCAACTCGTCTTCCAGGTGCAGAAGCCGCTCGGACTCCTCCTTCTCCAGGCGGGTGAGGGGCACGCCGGTCATCTTGCTGACCACCTCGGCGATGACGTCCTCATCGACGACGCCGCCGACTTCGTTCATCCGCTCGCGCCATTCCTGCTGGAGCTTCTCCTTCTCCTTGCGGAGCTTCTCGGCCTGGTCGCGCAGCTCGGCCGCCCGCTCGTAGTCGGCGTTCTTGACCGCCTCATCCTTCTGAATCGAGAGCAGCTCCACCTGCTCCTCCAGATCCGCCAGGTTCGGCGGCTTGGTCATGTTCTTCAGCCGCACGCGGGCGCCCGACTCGTCGATGACATCGATGCTCTTGTCCGGCTGGACGCGGCCGGTGATGTATCGGCCGGAAAGCTCCACGGCCGAGCGCAGGGCCTCGTCGGTGATCTTCACGCGGTGATGGTCGGCGTAGCGCTGGCGGAGCCCCTTGAGGATCTCAACCGTTTCTTCGGCAGTGGGCGGCTCCACCGCGATGGACTGGAACCGCCGCTCGAGAGCGGCATCCTTCTCGATGTACTTGCGGTACTCGTCGAAGGTGGTCGCCCCGATGCACTGGATCTCCCCGCGGCTGAGCGCGGGCTTGAGGACGTTGGACGCATCGATGGCGCCCTCCGCCCCGCCGGCGCCGACGAGGGTGTGCAACTCGTCGATGAAGAGGATCACGTTCTTGGCCCGGCGGACCTCGTTCATCACCGCCTTGATGCGCTCCTCGAACTGGCCGCGGTACTTGGTGCCGGCGACCATCATCGCCAGGTCGAGCACGACGAGGCGGCGATCATGGAGGATGTCAGGCACGTCCTGATCGACGATCTCCTGGGCCAGGCCCTCCACAATGGCGGTCTTGCCCACGCCGGCCTCGCCGAGGAGCACGGGGTTGTTCTTCGTGCGGCGGCAGAGCACCTGGACGACGCGCTCGATCTCATCGTGGCGGCCAATGCAGGGATCCAGCTCGCCGCTCTTGGCTAACTCGGTCAGATCACGGCCGAAGCTGTCCAGGGCCGGCGTCTTGCTCTTGCCGCGACGGGGCGCCGTGGCCGGGCCGGCCGGCGCGCCGCCGGGCTCCATGGACTCGGTCACCTCGTCCGGCTCCACCCCGGCCCCGAGGAGGTTGAGCACCTCGTCGCGGACCTCTTCGAGCTTCAGGCCGAGATTCATGAGCACCTGGGCCGCCACCCCGTCCTGTTCCCGGAGCAGGCCGAGCAGCAGATGCTCGGTGCCCACGTAGTTGTGGTTGAGGCTGCGGGCCTCTTCGATGGCGTACTCGATGACCTTCTTGGCCCGCGGGGTCTGGGGCAGCTTGCCCATGGTGACCATGTCCGGGCCGCTCTTGACGAGCTTCTCGACCTCCAGTCGCACCTTGCGCAGGTCAATCTCGAGGTTCTTGAGGACATTGGCCCCGACGCCCGAGCCCTCCTTGACCAGCCCGAGCAGGATGTGCTCGGTACCGATGTACTCGTGGTTGAAGCGCTGTGCCTCCTGATTGGCCAGAGCCATCACTTTGCGCGCTCGATCGGTGAGCCGTTCAAACATCACGAACCTCCAGGGGGCCAGCATCCTCACCGGCCGATAAGACTTGGCTTCGACACCGAACTGTAGGGATGCCCCATCGGGGCTTCTACATGCGCGGTCCGACCCACCCTGCCAACGCAATGGATGTACCATTTCTTCGGCGACCGGAGGGGGCGGGTTGATAATTTCCCGCTTCATGACGGCTTTGGAGCCTGCCGTATTCCCCGTGCGTATGCGAAGACATGCCATTCTGGCGGCCCTGATTGTCCTGGCGGCCCCGCCGGCGGGCGTGGCCGGACCACAGGCCGACGACCGACCGCCGCCGGCGGAGACGAAACCGGCCGAAGAGACTCCGCCACCGGGGCGGCCCGCCAGGCCCTTCACGCCCATCCCCGTACGCTTCCGCCTTGCCGACGGCAGCCGCGTCGCTGGCGAGTTGACTGGCTGGGACCGGGAGGGCATCGACGGGTCGTTCGGCCGTCGGGCCTGGGCCGAGCTCCATCACGAGGATGTCCGACGCCTGTACCGCCGCCTCATGGACGGAGAATCCGCGGCCGACTGGGTCGACCTGGGACGGGCGATGCTCCTCGTCGCACTTGACCAGCCTCAAGCCGAGAGGTGGGCCGAGCGATCGTTTCAGCGGGCCCTGACCATGAGCGAAGACACCCGGGCCGCCATCGCGGCGGCACGTGAGGAGGTCGCCGAACGGCGGCAGATGCGGGCCGAGGCCAAGGCCGCCGCCCAGGCCCAGCGCCTGGCCACCGGCTCCCCGGAGGCCGCCGCCTGGCCGCCGGACCCGTGGCCTGAACTGACAAAGGAGCAGCTCAGCGCAGCCCGCCTCGAGATGCAGTCCGACGCCGAACAGATCCTGGAGAAAGCCGGTCTGCAACTGGCGCCGATCGAAACGGACCATCTTCTGTTCTACTCGGACATGGCCGGCGGGGAGGCGGCGGCGTGGGCGGCGCGGCTGGAGGAGGCCTGCGCGATGCTCGCCCGGCGCTTGGACCTGCCCGACCAGTCGAACATCTTCTGGGGCAAGGCCGTCGTCTTCGCCCTCGGCGACCGGGACCGCTTCCGCCTCCTGGAGGCCGAGTCGTTCCAACAGCTCGTGGCGCAGTCAACCTACGGACTGTGCCACCCGGTCGGCCCGAAGGTGTTCATCAGTTGCCATCGCACGGCCGATGCTGATCTGTTCGGCGCGGTGCTCGTGCGTGAACTGGTGCACGGCTTCATGCACCGCTACCGCACGCCCTTCCGCCTGCCGCTGTGGGCCAACGAGGGCCTGGCGGACTACTACGCATCCGTCCTGTTCCGCAACTCGCCGCTGGATCTTGAGCGCCGGCGTGCCGCGGTGGGCTTCATCCGGGGCGGCGGGAACATCGACGGCGTGCTCAGCATGTCCTACGAGGACGAAATCTCGCCACGGGAGAAGATGCTCGACCACGCCGTCGGCGCGCTGGTGATCGAAGTCATGATCCGCGAACAACCGGCTCGCTTCGCGCGGTGGGTCGACGCGGTGAAGGATGGGAAGGACTGGCAGAAGGCGCTGGCCGAAGACTTCGGCATCCCCCGCCGTGCCCTCGTCCAGACCGCCGGGCGCTATTACATGATGAACGATTGAGGAGAAACGCCGACAGCCGAAAACAGAAACGCCGAAAACAGAAACGCCGAAAGCCCGAGGCTGAAGGGAACGCGGTCAGACGCGGTCAGCCGACCTCGCACATTTCGGCGTTTCGGTTTTTTGATTTCGGTGTTTACCCGACGACCTTGCCGTCGTGGAGCTCGACGACGCGATCGGCGCGGTCGGCGATGGCGCGGTCGTGGGTGACCATCACGATCGTCAGGCCGTTCTTATGCTGCTCGGCGAGCAGGTCGAGGATCTCCGCGCCCGTCTTCTCATCCAGGTTGCCCGTCGGCTCATCGGCGAGCAGGACCTGCGGCCGGTTCACCAGCGCCCGGGCGATGGCCACCCGCTGCCGCTCGCCCCCGGACAGTTCGCGCGGGCGGTGGGCGAGCCGATGATCAAGTCCGAATGCGGCCAGCAGCTCCGCCGCACGACCACGGATCTCCGCGCGATGCGCGTAATAGCCGAAGCGCGTCAGGCCCACCAGCGCCGGCAGAAACGTGTTCTCCAATACGTTCAATTCGGGCAGAAGATGATAGAACTGGAACACGAAACCGATCGACCGATTGCGATACCGGTTGCGCTGACCGCGCGTCATGGCGTTGATCGTCCTCCCATCGAAGCACACTTCGCCACCGCTCTCATCGGGCCGGTCCAGGTCGCCCATCAGATGGAGAAGTGTGCTCTTGCCCGATCCGGAGGCCCCGTGCACCGCCACCCACTCGCCCTGTCTCACCTCCAGTGATGCGCCTTTAAGCACAGGCACATCAACCCGACCCAGGCGGTAGGTCTTATGTAAGTTGACCGCGCTGAGCAGCGTGCCCGATGCCGGCCGCCCGCGGCTTCGCGTCGCATCCCCGCTCCTCTCGCGTTGATCCGTGGCGACATCACTCATAACGAAGCGCCTTCACCGGGTCCGTATCCGCCGCCTTCGCCGCGGGGAAGAACGCGCCGAGCACGCTGAACACGACGGCCCCGATCATCGTCGTCACCGCCGTGAACGGATCCAGATGATTGGGGATCTCGCTGAAGTAATACACGCTCGGATCCCAGATCAGCGTCCCCTTATGAAAGAAGAGCGCGATGCCGAGCCCAAGAAGAATGATCGTCACCAGCGCCCACACCACCACCGGCAGCAGCAGGCCCTTCCGCGTGCGCCACAGCGTCCACAGCAGCGCGAGGCCGGCGAAAACGAACATGCTCACCCACAGCCACCTCGGCGCTTCCGCTCCCATCGCGCCGTGGATCGCATTGATGTTGCGCACGATGAGATAGGCCAGACCCAGGCCGACGACCGAGCCGACGGCGCCAATGATCGCCCCGTAACGGAGGAAGATCAGGCTGATGCCCGCGCGGGAGGCGCCCACGCTGCGCAGAATGCCGATGTCGCGCGTCTTCTCGTACACGATGGCCCAGAAGATCGACAGGACCAGCCCCGCGCAGACGAGATAGACAATCGAGAAGAGCACCCGCATCAGCTCGCGCTCCTTCTCGATGGGCGCGATGAACTGCTGCTGCTGCTGAAGCCACGTCTGGACGACCGCGCCGAAGCCTTCCGCCGGCGGCAGAACCTCCAGCGAGACGGATTGATCGGCCAGCAACTCGCCGCGGAACTCCTCATAGGCGTCGGCAACCTTCTCCCGCAGGGCATCGGGCGTCACGCCGTCGGCGGCCCGCACGAGCACCATCGTCGCCCGGGCCGGATCGATGAAGCCCGTCTCCTCACCGTCTTCATCCACGATCTGCGCTTCATCCAGATGCAGAAGATTCTGCCCCACTTCAAGCGGGATGATGATGCGCTTGTCATCGATCAGGAAGACGCCGGAGACGAACTCGTTGACCACGCGGAGGGCCGCGCTCTCCGGCTCGATTGAGACCGCGCTATCGACGGGCACCGCCGTGAGGATCACCTCGTACTTGGGCATCCACCAGTAGCCGCGCGGTCCCAGGATCGGCCGGTAGCTGCCATCCTTCTGCCGCTGATTGCCCACGGACACATGCATGCCGAGCACCACCCCCGGGGTGGCGCGACGCTCCGCGTCGCGATACTCCAGGCGCAGGCCGTCCTCGTAGACGCGCTGCAGATCCTCCTCGCCCAGTGCGTCCAGAAGATCGCGGCGGAAATCCCCCTCCCCCATCGCTTCGAGCTCTTCCGCTTCCGGGGGCCGCCAGTAGAGCGTCTGGCGGAAGCCGGTCACCGCGGCGAAACTCTCCGGCTCCACGGCCCAGAACTGGACCGTTTCGGTTTCCTTATCCGGCCCTTCGGGATAGGGCATCTTCAACAGCCCCCAGCCGTCGACGAGCGGCGTGGCGGCCTCCGCCTCCGGCAGGACTCCGATGCGCTCGATCAGCCGGTCGTAATGCGGCAGGCCGCTGACCGGGTAGGACACCACCACATCACCCATCAGCGTGCGCCCCGAGTTCTTCACCATGTCCAGGAAGCCGGTCATCACCGAAACCACGATGATCACCAGAGCCACGCACAAGGCCACGGCCGCCACCGCGATGAGCGGAATGACGCGCGTCGTCAGATACCGGTTGGTGAGCAGAACGTGGTACATGGGGGAAGCGACGGAGCGACGAAGCGACGAGGCGACGAAGGGAAAGAGGGCAGTGTAGCGGCTTGTCTCAAGGGCGCGATCAGCCGGACGATCCGGCCGAACCGCTTGCCGATCGCCGATGGGGATGCGGCGGATCGCCGGACATGGCTCGTCCGAGCCGCTCGATAAGCTCACGCGGTACGCCGATCTCCCCGATCACGACCTCGCCGATCAGCGGCTGGGCGTCCAACTCGTTGAAGGCGGGCTTATAGCCCACGAACGAAACCGTCTTCGTCGCCTTGACCGCCACGCCCAGCGGCCGGCCCGTGTCGCAGTCCAGGCCCGAAGGAACATCGACGGCCAGCACCGGGCGGCCGGTGTGGTTGATCCACTCGATCACCTCCGCGGCCCGGCCCTGCACGGGCCGATCCAGACCCGTGCCGAAGATCGCATCGACGATCAGATCGGCCGCCGCGTGTTCATCGAGCCGGTCGACACCAATCTCGGCAACGCCCATTTTCCGGCATATGGCGCAATTAAGGCCCGCATCAGTCTCCGGGCGAGGCTCGCCCAGAACGGCCACGACAGCCCGAGCGCCGGCGTTGTGGAGGTGGCGGGCCAAGGCCCAGCCGTCACCCCCGTTGTTGCCCGAGCCGCAGACGATCAGCACCAGCCCCTCACCGGCGTTGGACTCCCTGAGCATCCGCAGGGCCTCGACGGCCAGCGCCCGGGAAGCGTTCTCCATGAGGACGATGCCGGGAATGCCGTACTCCTCGACGGCCGCGCGGTCCACCGCCCTCACCGAGTCCCGGTCGAGGACGAACCCCGGCGAGCGATGCGCCACGGCGGCCGGTTCACGGTGACGGCCCCCTTGGTGCCGATGAGATGAGGTTCGTGCCATGATGGGGCCAGTCTAGCACCGTCTGCGGCGGGGCGGAACGGACGGCCGGTGACAGAGCCGGGCCCGGCCCCCCACGCTTGGTCGCCGCTCTCGGATGGCTACACTGTGGGCTCATCCTTTCGCATGGCCGCCGGGCCACACGCGCCCTTATGCTTACCGTCATTGCCTGGATCCTGCTCCTCGGCTCCGCCGCAGGCCTCGCCTACTGGCTGCTGACGGCCTACCGGGTGCGCCGCACGATGCTGACCCGGCCGACCATTCGCGCCGGCCTGGATCTGCCCGCGCCGCACCGGGAGGCGGGGGACGGCTGGCCCGTGGTGAGCATCATCGTTCCCGTGCACAACGAACAGGATGTCATCGAAGCGGCGGCGGCGGCCCTTCGCGGCCAGCGCTATGAGCCGCTTCAGATCATCTTCGTCCTCGACCGCTGCACGGACGGCACGCTGGCGGTGCTGCGGCGCCATGCCGGCGCCGATGAGCGGGTGATCCTCATCGAAGACGAGTCGTGCCCGGATGACTGGGCGGGCAAGTGCCACGCGGCCCGTCTCGGGGCCGAGCGCGCCACCGGCGCGTACCTGCTGTTCACCGATGCCGACACCGTCTTCGGGCCCGACCTGGTGCGCGCCGCCGTCGCCCTCGCCGCCCACCGCGACATCCATCTCCTGAGCCTGCTGAGCACGCTCACCTGCACCCACGCCTTCGAGCGCATCGCCCAGCCGGTGGCGTCGCTGTCCCTGATGCGCATGTACCCCATCGAGCGCGTCAACCGACCCCAGACGGACCCGGGCCGCGGGCGCCCGTTCGCCAACGGCCAGTTCATGCTCTTTGACCGCGCGTGGTATGAGAAGATCGGCGGCCATGCGGCGGTGAAAGACGCCCTGCTGGAGGACATCGCCCTGGCCCGCGCACTGCACGAAAAGGGCGGGCAGTGCGGCATCTTCCTCGCCGATGGCATGCTCACGTGCTCGATGTATGATTCGCTGGACGATTTCCGGCTCGGCTGGAAACGCATCCTCATCGAGGCCTGCAAGCGCAAGCCCTGGCGTCTGCGCAAGAACGCCCTGCGGATGATGGTCAACGGAATCCTGGTGCCCATCGTTCAGGCCGCGGCCCTCGTCGTCGGACTGAGCGTTGTCTTCTCCCACCCCCCGACTCTCGGGCTGGCCCTGATCCCTCTCGCCCTTGGCGGCTGGCTGACGCAACTTTTCACCCTCATGCACATCTACGGCCTGTGCGGGGCACCACGCAGCGCCGCCTTGCTCTACCCCCTCGGCTGCTGGATCGTCGCCCGCATCATGCTCGACGGCGCCAGCGACCTGGCCCATCGACGGCCGATCCCCTGGGCCGGCCGCTCTTACGTGCTCGAGCCGCGCTGATTGTCGACCGCGACGGGGACTCATGCGACGGCTCCTGATGCGGCGGCGCCGGTCCCCACAGGGCCGCGACCGCCCGGCGCACATCCTCGGCGTGCCCGTCCACCTTCACCTTGTCCCAGCGCCGGGCGACCTTGCCGTCGGCATCAATGAGGTACGTCATGCGCACGACCCCCTTGTACTTCCGGCCGTACATCGATTTGTCCTGCCACACGCCGTACTTGGCGCAGACCTTCGGCGTGCCGTCGGCGCCGGGCACATCGGCCAGGAGCGCGAAGTTCAGCCCGTGCTTTTCGGCAAAGCGGGCATGACTTTCGGCGCTGTCCGGGCTCACCCCGAACACGACCGCCTTGCTCGTCTTGAACTTCGGCAACGCATCGCGGAACGCGCAGGCCTCCTTCGTGCAGCCGGAGGTGTTGTCCTTCGGATAGAAATACAGCACGACCGGCCTGCCGAGATAGTCCTTCAGAGCATGCTTCTTCCCGCCCTGGTCGGGCAGCGTGAACGCAGGCGCTTTTCTTCCTTCATCGATGAGAGGCATCATGCGACTCCATCCGGCGGTGGAAGAGGCCCCGGCTGACCGTTGCGGCGGAAGGCCAGATCCGGCCGGCTCGCGGGGTGGTTGGCCACGTACTCGGTGCGCCAGCAGCCGACCCAGTGGCCCGGCTCGACCTCGAAGAGGCTGTAGTCCGTCGGGGCGGCATATTCCCGGTCGCTGGCGCCCGCCGCGGCCCCCGCCAGCGGCGAGGACATCTCCTCCGGCGGGTCCATCGCCGGCCACCACGGCACGATCCCGTAGCGGTAGCCGGGAAGCCGGCGGAATTCGGCCGGATCCGAAATCAGCTCGCCCACCGTCAGCAGGCGATGCCGACGACCCTCCAGTTGCGGGATCGAGCTGAACAGCCCTCGCGTGTACGGATGATGCGGCTTGTCGAAGAGGTCGAAGAGCGTGGCATACTCCACCACCCGACCCGCATACATCACGCACACCACATCCGCCAACTGCGCGACGACGCCCAGGTCGTGCGTGATGAGCATGATGCTCATCCCCGTGCGATCCTGCAGCCCGTGCAGCAGTTGCAGAAGCTGCGCCTGGATCGTCACGTCCAGGGCCGTCGTCGGCTCGTCGGCCAGCAGCAGTCGCGGCTGGCAGGCCAGGGCCATCGCCGTCATCGCACGCTGGCACATGCCCCCGGAGAACTCGTGCGGGTAGGCCCTCAGGCTCCGCTCGGGGCGAGGAATGCCCACATCGCGCATGGCCTGGATGGCGATCTCCACCGCCCGCCGACGGCTGACATCCTGGTGCAGACGGATCGCCTCGATAATCTGATCGCCCACGTTGTAGACGGGATTGAGGCTCGTCAGAGGCTCCTGGAAGACCATCGCGATGTCGCCGCCGCGCACGCGGAGCATCTCCCTCTCCGAGAGCTTGAGCAGATCCCGATCTTCGAAGCGGATCGAGCCGCGATCGACCCGCCCGGGCGGCTGGGGGATGAGGCGGAGAATGCTCAGGGCGGTGACGGACTTGCCGCAGCCGCTTTCCCCCACCAGGGCCAGCGTCTGCCGGGGGTGGATGGTCAGGCTCAGGCCGTCCACGGCCTGCACCCGCTCGCCGCCGGCCACGTCGAAAGACACGGCCAGATCGGTGATCTCGAAGTGCGGCCGGGCCTTCGCCTTCGGCTCGCCGGCCGGTGATGTGTCCGGGCTGGTCATGCGGGCAAGTCCCTCGGCTCGATGCGGGCGGGCAGTATACCGCTGCCGCGCTGACCCCCCCGCCGGGTCCGCTTGACCACCCGGCGCCCGGGGGCCGGGGGGCCGGCCGTCGAGGGCGCTGCGGGCCGGCCATGGCATTTTTTTGACAAATCCGCCGGAATTTCGGACCGTGAGGGCGCCTGCCCGACCGCGTTTGTGCGCAGATTTCGTGCAAAGGGGTTTAGGTTGTGCGCACAAATCTGGCGCCCGAGCCGGCCCCCGGAAGGGGCGCAGAGGCGGTACACGCCGTAAGCCGCTCTGCCTGCCGGACTTACGCTCCAAGCCGGTTTGTGGTCCCTGTCCATCATGGCAACGGCCCCTCAGCAGCCCCCGCTCGGTTGATCAAGCCCTCCCCCTATAGGCCGGACGTCGCCGAATGCGCGCGCAAAAGCGGCGCGGGCCCCCGCAACGGGCCGGCCTCCTTTCCCTCTCCCCCCGGGAGAGGGCAGGGTGAGGGTTCTGGGCCTTCAGCCATCAGGGACCAGCCCTCACAGGCGTCTCAACCCCCAAGCCCTCATCCCATCGATCCCGATGGACACGACGTGCGGATCCTGTATCCTGACAGTGCTGGCCGGGCAGCGGGCCCGGAGGTGGCTTCAATCCACGACCAAGCCCATTCATGGGGTACGTGAAGAGGCGCGGTTGAGTTGGGAATGCGCGTATCGCCGCGCGGTAACGAGCGGGCCAAGAGACACTGTTGGAGAGAACGGTGGCGAAGAAGACGGTTCCAGACCTAAAAGAGCTATTCAAACAGGCCGCTGAGATTGCGAAGCAGGTGCCGGAGAATATGCAGGAAGCTGCCTTCCACAGGGCAGTGGGTCTATTGACGGGCGAGGGCGACGGTCGCAAACCTCAGTCGCCGTCGCGGCGGAAAGAGAAGTCGCGCACACCACGGGTGGCCGATTCCGACGACCAGAGTTCGTTCGACGATCTGCTGCAACAGATCGACTCCACTCAGTATCCTCGCGTGAGATCGGCCGGCAAGGTCTTGGATCGCTCGCTAATCGTGCTGCAGATCGCGCTTCGCGATCATAGGGTCGACGGACTAACCCCAACGGAAATCGCTCACATTCTCACCAAGAAGTTCCGGCTTACTACATCGCGGCAAGCTGTAGGAATGGCCTTCAAGGACGCGTCGAACTTGGTCGATCGGCTTTCGGAAGGCGGCGGGTATCGGTATCGGATCATGGCTCCCGGGGAAGAATACCTAGCACATCTCGATAACGACACGGGCGCTGAGCCGGGCCATTCAGTGAGATCAACCAGAAAGAGACAGCGGACAAAGCGCCCGAAGAAGAGCACGAATGCCAACGAACCTAGTGAATCCGTGAGCGCTAACGCATCCGGAGACGCAAGACCAAGCAAGAAGAAACGCGCCAGGCGACCAACTTCCTCGAAGAAGATCGGGCCTAAGGCGGCAATCATGTCTCTGATCGAATCTGGCTTCTTCAGCGCCGGCAAGACCGGTCCCGAGGTGCAGGGTCACTTGAAAAAGAAACGAGGCTTGGACTTCGGGACTCAGCAGCTTCTGATGGCGATGCTCCGGCTTGTGCGCGATGAGTTCCTTGAGCGTGATGAAAACGACGACGGACAGTATGAATACAAACGGCCCTGATCTCATCTTACAGCGAGCTCTTGGAACACTTCCAGCGACACTGCGACGACGCGTGATCAAGGCCTATGCGGACTTGAAGACCCGCGCCCTGGAGGGAGAGTTCGATGCGATAGGGGTGAGGGCGGGCAAGCTCGCTGAAGTACTGCTCAGAGTGCTTCAGCATTCACTAACGGGGACTTTCACGCCGCTGTCCACCAAACTAGGCAACTTCAAGCGCGAATGCGAGCTTCTTGAGAAAACCGCTACAACGGCGGGTCCTGACGGGCTTCGGGTGTTGATGCCTCGTGCTTTATCGTTTCTCTACACGCTTCGAAATAAGCGAGATTTCGGTCACGCCGGCGGAGAGGTCGATGCGAACGAAATTGATGCCGTCACCGCAACACGACTAGCAGATTGGTGCATCTGCGAACTGGTCAGAGTCTCGCAGAACATTCCTTTCGAGGACGCGCAAGCGATCTGCGATGCCATCGCGCAGCGCCAGCTCCCTGAGGTGTGGAACGTACTCGGTCGGAAGAGGGTTTTGGATACTTCGCTCTCGTACCGCGAGCAAACCCTGTTGTTGCTGTACTCCGAGCTTGAGACCGGAATCCCAACAGAGGATCTCTTCGACTGGACGGAACACGCGAATAAAGCGAGGTACCGCCGCGACGTGCTCAAAAGGCTCCACACGACGCGACTCATCGAATGGGATCGAGAGACAGAGATGGCGATCCTCTCTCCAACAGGGGTCGAACAAGTCGAATCCTCGATTCTCCCTAATACTACAACGCTAGGTCGGGGGCCATCGGCAGGTGCGGGTGTCCTTGAGTTTGACGCCGATTTTGTGCAGACGTCGCAGTGTTCGCTTGCGGTGGGACCGGCGCGCTTTGGCGTTCCGGTGCTGGGTCCTCACCAACTGCCGGCTGATGGACAGGGCGATCGCTCGTGTGCAACGCCCATGCCGGTGCCAGATGGGCACCAGTTGAGCGGTGGCGGTCCGAACCTGACCGATCGTGAGTTCGGTTTTTTTTCTCCCGATTGGCCAGCCAGAACTCGGCGAGGAAGAGATGGCTGACACAGCTCACGATGAGGTGACGCTTGATCGAGATGTACCGACGCACTTCGAAGTGGTCCATGCCGAGCTCACCTTTGCTGTCCTGGAACATCCGCTCAACGCGCCACCGGCTGAACGCGACGAGAAGGAGGATTTCCACCGTCGTCTCTTCGGGCGCATTGCTGAGGAAGTACTTGACTTCACCGGGATCGAGCACGTTCCGGGCGACGACCAGATGATGCGCCCGAGTAGGAAGTCCGTCCTCATCAGCGAGCCACACCAGGATCCGTTTGGCTTCCCACACGATGGGACCCTTGGCGCCATCCTTGATGCGATACTCCTGCCACGACTCTCGTCGCATGACCGGTGAATAGGTCAGGATGTTTCGGACCTCGACGGTCGGATTGGTCTGCACTTTGAGGCGCGGGAACTTGCGCGGCCTCCCCGTCCTCCGGTGGCTCTCGTGCTCTCGGTACATCACTTCCGGCTGCCTGGTCCAGACGCGGAACGAAGCCGGAACCTCGCCGACGTAGTTCTGGCCGACCTCGTCCAGTGCCCGCAAAAAGGGCGGTTTCCCGCCATACCCCTCGTCGAAGGTCAGCCAGGCGAAGCGAAGGCCATTGGTGTACGCCCGATGAACCTGCTCCAGGGCCATCCGCCACTTCGGTCGGTACACCACGTCATCGGGAATGCCGGCTCGCCGACATCGCTCTCGGTCTTCGTGCCACGTCTCCTCAGGCAGATACAACTCGCCGTCCAGCAGCGTGTGGAACTCGGGTGTGGCATACCCCAGGTGAACGCTGATCACGCAGTTCTCCGTCTTGCCCACGCTGCCGCAGAACTGCCGCTGGACACCGGCGGTCTTGTTGCCCTTCTTGACGAAGCTGGTCTCGTCGATGATGCCCACGCTGTGGGGATGGCCCTGCCGGCGGGCCACCCGTCGCTGCAGCCGATCTCGAACCGCGCCTTCGTCCCACCGGAACAGACTCAAGAACTCCTGGAGCGTTCGCGGTGGCACCCCCGCGGCATCGGCGATCGGCTCGATGCTCTTGCGTTCCAGGCCGCTCAGCTGTCCGGTCACGTAGGTCTGCATGTGCCGCCGGCTCGCCGACTTCACGAAGCAGCCATTGAACTCGTCCAGGTACCGCCTCAGCGACGGTCTGATCTTCCGGATCGTTTCGACATCCATGCCGGTGACCTCCTTGGGGCACTCCCCCCAAGGATGGTCGGCTCGCGGCCTATCGTCGCTTGAGCTAATCTAGCGTTGTAGTA
>Ga0272441_10002097_pt1 | contig 41208 bp, 38 predicted proteins | sample SSMProp6N_FD_193582 | JGI IMG/M metagenome (GOLD analysis project Ga0272441, IMG submission 193582) | Marine sediment archaeal communities from Little Sippewissett salt marsh, Falmouth, MA, United States - SSM-Prop-6N | ecosystem: Environmental > Aquatic > Marine > Wetlands > Sediment ...
AGCCGGAATCACCCGCGGGATTCATGATCGAATCAATTCGGATTCGCATATCTACAACAACATAATCGACTGCGGTCTGGGAAATGCAAGTGACGGAGGCCGCTGTCTCTATGTGGAAGTAAGCAATCCCGCAGTCGTCAATAACATCTTCACCAATCAGCGGGGGAACACCACCGTTTGTGCTATCTATGAGGTGGATGCTGATTCCGATCCCGCGGAGGTGAGCAGCAACGACTTCTACGATGTATATGACAGCAACACCATGTATCACGACGGCGACGGCGACGGGGACCTCTTGAATGTAAGCGCCATGGAAGCCGACCTCGGCGCGGAAAGTATTACTGCCGACTACAACCTAAATAACATAGACCCGGAGTTCGAATCGCCGCCGAGCGACTTTCGTCTCACCTCATCCACCCCTGTCTCTATCACCGCCGGCGGGGTCGACGGCGGGCCCGCCGGCTATAACTGGGGCTTCTCGGACGACCTGGACGGCACTGACCGTACAGGTAACGGAACCGATGGATGGTCTATCGGACCGTACGAATATGATTAATAAAAGAAAAAGGAGTTAAAAAAATGACAGTTGGAAGCGCTCCGACGGATTTTACTCTGGATAAATATAATGGTGGACAGTATTCCCTCTCATCATCGAGCGGGAAGATCATTCTCTTCTCGTTCATCGACATCATTCACGAATGGAACTGGCTGGAACAGCTGGTGGCTATCCGGGAATCGCCCGTGATCAGTTCGATATACCCGGCGGACGTAGAGATAGTGGCGGTCATGTACAACCACAACGATGCGGGATCGGAGGTAGTCAACGGGATTCCGATGAGCGGACAGGTCATACCCTTCTGGATCAGCGAGAAGATACATCAGGAAGGGACGGGACCGATCAACTTTATCATCGCGGCGAATGGTGTCTGGACTGGGAGCGGTGCGGGCCCGGGCAGGGACTATCTCGGCGGGTTCTCCAATGCCGTCGACCCCCTCTATACCGGCACCGCCTACAACCGCCTGTTCAGCTATATCATCTCCAAGGACTATCTCATCTGCGACAAGTGGAACCGGAACTGTTCGGCCAACGGAGATCCGATTTCCTTCAACCGGATCGACCTCGGCTCGGGACCGGGGACCTTTGACAGTACCGACTACGCGGCGACCGGGAATTACTGTATCGAGCGCATCACCAATCTGAATACTGCCCCCGAAATCATGTACAGCAGTCCCGCCAGCGGCTCTGTCATCGATGAGCTTCCCACAGCGGAGATCGTATTCTCCAAGCCGATGGATGATGGACCCGTCGCCTCGACGGGGAACTACAGCATCACCGGCGGCGGTAAAGGCACGCTGACGCTGCAGAGCACTAATTATTCCGGAGCGCGGAAAGCGGAAAACGCGGCCCTCATCAGCTTCACGGGCAATGTGACCGACAGCGGTGCCGATGATACAGTTCGCATCACTCTCGGTTCGGCTGTCGAAGATACAGAAGGCAATGGTTTGACAGGGATCGATTTCGTGGAATACACCGTTGATATGACTGGACCGTCCCCGACGATCTCCAGCGGCGAAAGCAGCCCGACGAACGCGGATCCCATCCCGATTACCATCACATTCAACGAAGCGGTGAACCCCTCCACCTTTACCGAATCCGATGTTTCGGTGAGCAACGGCAGCGTGGATTCGGGGAGTCTCAGCACGACCGATAATATCATCTGGACCGCGGACATCATACCAACTGCCGATGGCACGGTAATGGTTCAGATTGCGGCGGGAGTGCTGGAGGATGGCTACGGCAATAGCAATTCAGCCGATTCATTCAGTATTGTATCCGATACCACCGCTCCGAAGCCGGTCATATCCAGCGCCGAGCCTGATCCCACCGATGCACTGAGTTTCGATGTTACAATCGATTTTGGCGAGGAAGTAAACGGCTTTACTATTGGAGATATCAGTGTCGGTAACGGCACTGTTACTTCGCTTACCAGTGCCGACAACATCGAATATACCGCTGAGATTAGTCCTCAGGCCGCCGGCAATGTTACAGTGAGTGTAGGTGCAGGGTGTTGTCATGATCTGGCAGGAAATCTCAACCTGGCAGACACCAGCAGTTTTTCCATTACCTATGCTCCGCAAACCCCGGTCTACAAAGACGTCGTACTCTGTATGGATTACTCGAACAGCATGAACTCGAAGGTCGATATTCCACCGGATCCCCCGGCCTCTAAAATCAGCCATATGCGGGCGGCAATAGACCAGTTTATTGATGAGTGGAACCAGTTCAACGATCAGAATGACTCGTATGGCATGGTGCAGTACAAAAGCACAGCCTTTCAGGTCAGCTCGGGTCTGGAGCAATTCGATGCCGCGGACATGCACGCGAAAATAGCTTCTCTGTCTGCCAGCGGAAACACCGCTATGGGTGCGGGCCTGGCAATCAGTTTAGACATGCTGCAGTATGACGATGCAGGCTATACCAACGAACGGGCTATTGTTCTCTTCGCCGACGGGCAGAGCAACGTGCATCCAATGGTCGACACTTCGATTTCCGGTCAGTATGCCATCGACGGAAGCATAACCGGGACAGGGGTTCCTCCCGGGATGGGTAATATCGTGGTACACAGCAGCGACGCACACAAGATACCCATACATACCATCGGTATCGGCAGTGCTGCTTCCTGGCTGGGGCGCATGGCTCATCTCAGTACCGTGACCGGGGGCAGAAACTACGCCTCCGAAACCAGCCAGATCTGGCCCCTTGCCGCCGGTGATTTCGAACATGTGCTGGAGGATATATACCCAGATTCAAGTCCCCAGGTTGTCTATAGGCACCGGGATACCCTGCAGCCGGTAGACTACGAGAAGACGGAGAGCTTTTGCCTGAACCGCAGCTGTAAAAAGGCCCTCTTCTGCGTAAGCTGGCCTGGCAGTACTCTGGTCGAGATGGAAGTTTGCAAAGGAGACCGTCCGATAATCTATCTCAGGAACATCATCTCTCACAGCCGCTACACCATCATTGTCATTGATTTTCCGCATTTCGAACTCAATAAGTTTATACAGGTCAATGATCCTGTACTGGGCACCAAAGTGAACTTTGAAGAACTTGTAACCCTCGGCGGGCGGGTGATCGGCTATGAGAATTACAGAAAACCCTTTGGAACGCCTATCTATCCTGAAGGAACCTGGAATATCAAAGTCCGCCGGAAAGGCGGCAGCAAGGAGGCTCCGTACAATTTTTCTGTAATCGCAGATGAAAAAGCCATTAAATATCATCTTCAGACCCCTTTGAAGCCGGTGTTTACCGGACAGGCTCTGCAGCTGGGGGTGAATATCTCGGAGCTTGGTCATCCCCTGAGTACTCTCTATGATGCCAAGGTTAAAATCACTGCCCCTTTTACCTGTTTCGGAAACGTGCTGAACGAATATCTTCCGCAGATAAAAGTACCGGGTTCCAGAGAACTAAATATATCCCAGCGGATCGATCAGCAGTTGAAAAAGATCGAAGCGATTCCCGAAGCCCGGGCCTTGCTGCAGCGTAAACTTGTTTCACAGGTTCACATGAAGCCCGGCAGCGGACTAGGAAATTTTGTTGCCCGGATACCATCTCTTAAAGTCCCTGGCATCTATCGGTTTGACATGATCATAAGGGGATACGGTAACACTACCGGTGTATTTCAGCGTACACGGTCTCATACCATCTATGTCCGTCCGAACATCCATCTGCCAAGTTCAGATCTCAAGAGAACAGTTGATCTAAAGAAGCGAATTTTAAAAATCGACATTGTCCCCCGGGACATGTTCGGGAACTATCTCGGACCGGGTTTCTCCGAACAGGTCCGGACGAATTTCTCAGATGGTGATGCAATCAATGTGCAGGATCATCTGAATGGAAGGTACACGATTGAAATCAAACTCCCATCGAACAAGAAAAAACTTCCGTCGAGCTGCAGAATAACGATGTTCTCGAGGACCATCCTGAGAGAAAAGACGGAAGAACTGCTTTCGGAATAAAAAAAAGGCCCGGCAGTCAGCCGGGCTTTTCCCTTTCCTTATTATCTGTGTAATCCGGCATCCCAGGGATTGCCTCATCGAGTCGCCTGTTTTCTCAACAGGAAAAGAGGTGACTGCCGTATGTTTCATCATAATACAAAAAAACACTTTGTATTTAACTAAACTGCATAGAAAAGTAGCTAAAAAGAAGCTATATTAGCTAAGAAGGAGCATTTTCATGAATGTCACATCTACGATCTTCCAAAACAATTTCGGGAAGTACCTTGAGCTGTGCGAAAGGGAGAATATAATAGTTACCAAAAACGGTAAAAAACGGGCCGTTCTTCTTCACTACCCGCGCTGTGAGCTTGGCTATGAAGCAGGTGAACCGATTTCCGGCTATGGAACATCGCCGATATCCGAGGGATGGGTTACCTACCGTGAGTTTCTAGAAATAACCGGAAAAACTGAAAAACAGTACGAATTGATCGATGGTGTCATATACCTCCTGGGATCACCAGGCTTTACTCATCAAAGTATTCTGGGTCGGCTGTACATCCTGTTCAACGAATTCTTTATAGACAATGGTGATTGCGGCCCCTTTCTTTCTCCCTTCGATGTGGAACTCATGAGGAATTCAACCATGCGGAAACGGCAACTTGCAGAGGATAATATAAATGTAGTACAGCCCGACCTCCTGGTACTTTGCGATTATCAGAAATCCATCGATGAGGATGATCGATACAAAGGGATTCCCTCCCTGGTAGTGGAGATTCTTTCGCCTTCAACCCGGACCAGGGACAAGGTAAAAAAGATGGATCTCTACATGGACAGCGGAATCCAGGAATTCTGGCTGATCGACCCGGAAAAAGTAAGCATCGGGGTCTACACCTTCGAGGAGTATGAGCTGGCATCAGATGATATTTTTTTCTCTGGCCAGAGGGCCGTGTCCCGGCTTTTTCCCGGACTTGAAGCAGCGGTCGATTCGGTTTTCAACATTTAGCCGGTCTGTGAACGACAACCCGACAGGCTCCGGGAGGTCAGATTCACATATTTCCCAATAATCTCCGTACCGGCCTTTTACCCTTTTCTCATCTATGATATAAATTTGTTCATGCGAGAAATGGTAGAAAATGTGTTATCCGAGGAAGAAAAGGCCCGGGAGCTGGTACGAACCGCAAGGGAGGGAGCCTCCGAAAAAATCCGGAAGGCTGAGAACGAAGCGGCTCGGATCCTTGACGATTCCCGGCAGGAAGGACAGCTGATTCTCCGGGAAGCCCTCACAAATGCCAGGGAGGAGGCGAAACGGCGTTTTGAATCCTCCATGAAGGCGGCCGATGAAGAGGCGGCCCGGTTCAAAGAAGAAAAAAGTATCTTGATCGATGAGACGGTTGAAAATGTAGTTGCTTACCTTAGCACTCCCGCCTTCGAACAAAAGGAATAATGTTTTGGCGGGTCAACTGAAAACCTACGGATTTATCAATGCAAAAATCAGATCACGTCTTGGGAAGCTGCTTTCAAAAGAACAGTTCACTCACTTGATGAAGTGCTCCTCCATCGAAGAGGTAGTGGCTTCGCTGAAAAGTACCGAATATGAAGAATATCTGAATCTCTATGCTCAGACCGGTGATGTCCGGGCAGTTGAGTTCGCCCTCTACGCTCACGAGATCGATACCGTACATGAACTGCTGCGCTATCTGACCGGTCGGGTTACCGAATTTGTAAAGGTTCTGATTCTCAGATATGAGGTTGATCTGGTCAAGAATGCCTTTCGATTCTGGTTTGACCGGAATGTCCGTGAGCGGATCACCGAGGGAAATGCGTACCTGTACCGGGAACAGCTTGTTCATTCTGTTGACCTGGACGGAATCATGAATGCCCGGAGCAATGATGAACTGCTGGCCTCGGTAGAGGGAACCCCCTATTTTGAAATATTTCGCCGAAATATCGATGCGGTACGGGCTGACAGGAATGTTTTCGGGGTGGAGCTGGAACTGGACAGCTATTTTTACAAACAGCTGTTCGAACAGATACGCCTTTTGTCGAAAACCGACCGGATTATTGCCGAACGCATTATAAAAGTTGAAGTAGACCTACAGAACATAGACCGGATAGTGCGCTTTGTTTCCTTTTATGCCAACGAAACCCGGAGCAGATATAGTGTTTTTCTTCCGGGCGGAAGTATCGATCCCCTGGTCCTGAGAGAGGCGTATATTCAAAACGGGGCTGAAGAAGCCCTGTCCGTGCTGCTCTCAAGAAGTTATACACGCTACAAAGTTTTTACCGGTGAACATCACAGCAATCCGTACGACCGGCTTCATCTGGTGGAAGGGCTGCTGCGACAGATCCTGAATGACGAATTGGACCGGCTGCTGCGTGGGTATCCGTTCACCATCGGCACGGTTATAGCCTATGTTTTTCTCAAACGCAGGGAGATAGACACCCTGATCCGGGTGATAAATTCTAAATACTACGGCTTGTCCGAAGACAAGATACGGGACGTGTTATGATAACCACCACCTCGATGCGGCAGATGATTGCCGCGGTCCTTGAGAAGGATATCGATGCCGCCACCAGGGCTCTGCTGGATGTGGGGGTGATCGATTTTATCGATATCAAGGAAATCCCCGCCGACTGGACAGCCCGGCTGAAGAGTCTACCGCCTTCGGAGGATTCCGAAAAGGTAAAGGACTTGCGCCGCAGACTGGACGCCTATTTGCATACTGCTGGTTTTACTCCGGTCCAGATGCTTTCGGAGGGTAATCTATCTCCGGTTTCTGGTTTCCCGGGGGGGACTGAAACTGTTCCTGTGAATCTCGAGGAGACTGAGAAAAGCCTGAATGAACTTGGAAATACCATCCGCCGGGTCAGAGATCAGCAAAAGGGAGTACAGGATGAGATCCTGCGGCTGGAGGAACTCCGCCGGCAGCTTCCCGTACAGCGGTATATCAACACCGAACTCATCAGCAAGGGACATTCCTATATCTCCGTTCATATCGGGACGATACCCGAAGAGATGCGCTCCTCCTTCCAGGATTCTCTGCGTGATTTCCCGGCTGTATATCTGCCGGAGGCGGATGGAGAGGGGATCGATTTTCTGATCACCCTGAAGCGGGACCGGGAACGGGCCGAAAAGCTGCTCAGCCGGTTCGGCTGGCTGGACCGTTCGGGGGAGCACCGGAAGGCTGTAAGCGATCGTTCGGAGGAACGGGAGAAAAGGAAAACTGCTCTCCCGGTGGAGAAGGTAGATGAGAAGCTCGATGACCTGCGGAATAAACAAAAAGATCTGGAATCAGGGCTGAAGAGGAATATAGCGGATCGGAAGGATGAGCTGAGCAGTCTCTGGACGGGCCTCCGTATTGCCGAGCTTACATACACCATCCGGCAGCATTACCGGAAGACGGATCTTACCTACCTCTTTTCCGGATGGCTCCCCGCGGACAAGCGCTCTGCTGTAAACCAAGCACTTCAGTCTGCGACAGACGGCCGCTGCTACATCGAGTGGCATGATCCTCAGACGGGAGGGGATCCCGAGATCCCGAAGCAGATCCCCGTACAGATGAGGAATCCCAGAGCCCTCAGCCCGTTTCAGTCCCTGGTTGAAAACTACGGTATTCCTTCCTACGGCTCGGTGGATCCTACGCCGGTAGTGGCGGTTTTTTATCTGATAATGTTCGGTCTGATGTTCGGTGATGTCGGACACGGCCTGGTGGTCCTTCTTATCGGGCTGTACGGAATGGCCCGGAACAGAAAGAAAGACCGAAAGACGATGCTTTTCCCGCTTATAACATGGTGCGGCGCCGCGGCTATTCTGGCCGGAGCCATGTTCGGTTCCTACTTCGGTATGGAGCTTCTGCCTCCCCTGTGGTTTGATTATCACGCCGTCGTGACGGGGAATAATCCGGAGGGGAGCGTCCGCAGCATCATGGATATCCTGGTGATCACCATCTATTTTGGTATCACCGTGATAGGCACCGGATTGATACTCAATTGGATCAACCGGATCCGCAACAGGGACTGGGTAGGCCTGATCTGGGAGAACGGCGGTCTTCTGGTGGGCTGGCTCTACGCCGCCGGTACCTATTGCGCCTTCTACTATGTCGGACATGATTACAGACAACTGCCGCCGGGGAAGCTGCTCATGCTGCTGCTGGGAATACCGGTGTTCCTGATGGGGGCGAAGCCGATAGTCGAGCATATCCGCCACGGGAAGGAGCATCCCGAAGAACCGGTTCAGAAAATAAGCATTCTCAACATGCTGATGGAATGGGTGGTGGAACTGCTGGAGATCTTCTCGGGTTATCTCAGCAATACCCTGTCCTTTATGAGGGTAGCCGGTCTGGGGATTGCCCACGTTAGTTTAATGGTGGCATTTTTCCAAATAGCGGAGATGGCGGCCAAGGGCGGACGGTTTACCGTCTGGTCGTATCTTATCCTTCTGGCGGGAAACGTCCTGGTGATTGGACTGGAGGGGCTTTCCGCGGGAATACAATCCCTGAGGCTGAATTATTACGAGTTCTTTTCGAAATACTTCAACGGGAATGGCAAGGCATATTCACCGATTTCGCTCCGTCAAGAATAACGGAATGATATCGGGTGAGGGTAAATATATTTTCTTGATGATATTGAGCGATAAGGAGTAATTGAAATGGAAAAGCAGAAACGCTGGTTTGTATCCCGGCTGCGTGTAAGTCTGGTAGTGATGCTGGTGGTAATGACCTTTGCAAGTCTTGTGTTTGCAACTAATGCATTCGCCCAGGAAGCGGATGTGCAGGAAAAGGTTCTGACCGCCGAAGAAGCGGGTGTACAGAAATTCGGTCTCGTGGCCGCGGCGATTGCCTTCGGACTGGGCGCCATAGGTGCCGGAATTGCCATTGCGAACGTAGGCGCGGCTGCCATGGGCACCATTGGAGAAAAGCCGGAACTGGCGAGCCAGGCCCTGATTTTCATAGCCCTGGCGGAAGGTCTCGTAGTATTCGGGTTTATCACCGCGTTGATGATCCTGGGTAAAGTCTAAGGTATGAAATACTTTATTATCGGCGGTGATGATGCGGTTCTCGGTTTCGGTATGGTAGGTGTCGAAGGGCGGGTTGCCCGGAATGCCGATGAGGCCAGAACTGCATTGGAGGAAGCTCTCGAGGACCGGCAGGTGGGGATTGTCATTATCACCGAGCCGGTCGCCGGGATGATCCGGCCGCTGGTGGATCGCTATGTATTCAGTCAATCCTTTCCTCTGATTGTGGAAATCCCCGATCGGGAAGGTCCCATGGAGGGAAGACCGAAATTGAGAGATCTGGTGAATCAGGCGATTGGAATAAATTTATAAACGGAATCAACTGGAGTAGCTGCAGATGACGCAAAGCGGACAAAAAGCGGAAGGTGATCAACTGCTGCAGGGTATCGCCGAACAGGCGGAACAGGAAGCGGCACGGATCAAACAGGAGGCTGAAACTCAGGCTCGGGAAATCGTTGAAAATGCAAAGCGGAAGGCTGAAACCCTTCGGCAGGAAGCCCGGGCAAAGAGTGAACAGCAGGCCGAATCCATCCGCCTGAAGAATGAACAGAATATAGAGGCGGAGCAGCGCAAACGTCAGCTGAAAGCCCAGGAGGAGCTGTTTTCACTGGCCCTTTCCAAGGTCCGGGAAACACTTCGAAAACGGATGGATCTTTCGGATTATAAGGAGATTCTCAGAGCCTGGATCGTGGAGGCGGCCATCGGATTGGGACGTGACGAGCTCACGGCAAATGCAAGCGCCGAAGAAAGGAAACTTCTTACCGGTACCATGCTGGCACAGGCGGAGAAGGAAGTTGAAAAACAGACGGGCCTCAGGGTAAAAATCACCCTTTCGGAGGATGCTCCGCTGCAGAAGCAGGGGGTTTCCCTGACTTCGAAGAACGGCAGACTGGCTTTTAACAACACCGTTGAAGCCCGTATGCAGCGCTATGCAACGGCAGTTCGCAGGATGATTTACCGGCAGATTCAGGCCGATGAGAAGGAAAAGTGAGTAGCAGATGAAGCAAAGGGTAGTTGGAACGGTAGAACGGGTAAACGGACCGGTGATCCAGGCCCGGGAGATTACCGATGCCATGATGATGGAACTTGTCCATGTAGGCGAGTCGGGACTGGTCGGGGAGCTGATCAAACTGAACGGCAGCAGGGCAACCATTCAGGTATACGAGGAAACCACCGGGATAGCCCCGGGAGATCCGATATACGGTACCGGGCTGCCTCTTTCGGTGGAGCTCGGTCCCGGATTGATCGGGCAGATCTACGATGGAATTCAGCGTCCGCTTGAGAGAATCAGAGAGTCGAGCGGCGTATTCATAGAACGGGGGGTTGAAGAATCGGCCCTCGACAGGGAAAAAAAATGGCATTTTGTACCGCGAGTGAAAAACGGTGAGGATGCCGGAGCCGGCAGCATACTGGGTACGGTACAGGAAAGTGAACGGATCGAGCACAGGGTTATGGTGCCCCCAAGGTTGTCGGGAACGATACAATCGATGGTTCCCGAGGGTGATTACAGCATCACCGATGAAATTGCCCGCCTTGTAGACGGGGAAGGGAAGGAGCATTCCCTCACCATGGTCCAGCGGTGGCCTATCCGGAATCCCCGTCCGTCGGTCGAGAGACAGCCGCTTTCCAATCCCCTCATAACCGGGCAGAGGGTAATAGACACCCTTTTCCCTCTTTCCAAGGGGGGAACCGTGGCCATCCCCGGCGGCTTCGGTACCGGGAAAACGATGACCCAGCACGCCATAGCCAAGTGGTGTGATGCCGATCTTATCGTCTACATCGGCTGCGGCGAGCGGGGAAACGAAATGACCGATGTATTGACGGAGTTCCCCAAACTGGTGGACCCCCGGACCGGGTCAAGTCTGATGGAGCGGACGATTCTGATCGCAAACACCTCCAACATGCCCGTTTCGGCCCGTGAGGCGAGTATCTATACGGGAGTCACTCTCGCAGAGTACTACCGTGATCAGGGATACCATGTGGCCATCATGGCCGATTCGACCAGTCGATGGGCCGAGGCCCTGCGGGAACTGTCCGGACGGATGGAAGAGATGCCGGCGGAGGAAGGTTTTCCCGCCTATCTGCCGACACGGGTTGCCGAGTTTTACGAAAGGGCCGGCTTTATGACCACCCTGGGGGGGAGTGAAGGCTCGGTTTCGATCATCGGAGCTGTTTCACCTCCGGGAGGAGACTTTTCGGAACCGGTTACCCAACATACCAAGCGTTTTGTTCGGTGTTTCTGGGCCCTGGACCGGCAGCTTGCCAATGCGAGGCACTATCCGGCCATCGGATGGCTCGAAAGCTATTCGGAATACGTGGAAGATGTCCTCGATTTCTGGCGCAATGAAGTAGGAGAGGAATGGGCCGAAAACCGGCGGGAGATGATGGACCTTCTGCAGAAAGAAGTACGACTGCAGCAGGTGGTCAAACTGGTCGGACCGGATGCCCTCCCTGACAGTCAGCGCTTTATTCTTGAAGTCTGTACCCTCTTCAAAAACGCCTTTCTCCAGCAGAACGCCTTCGATGACGTGGACCGGTATTCGACGGTCATGAAGCAGGCCAGAATGCTGGAACTCATTCTCACCTACTGGAGAAGAGGCCGGGATGCCATCAAAGACGGGGCGACCATCGTACGGCTGCGGAGGATGAAGGTAGTACAGGACCTGGTCAAGATGAAATTCAACATAACCAACGATGATGAGGGGGCCTTCGACAAACTGCAGGCCCGTCTCGAGCGATCTTTTGAACGAATGGAGTCTCTCTATGAAGAGTGAGGATAGACAATTGCTTTCCGGCAGGGAGTATGTCGGAGTGGATAAAATAGACGGACCCCTGGTCTTTGTCAGAAATACCCATCCTGTCGGATACCGTGAACTGGTGGAGGTGGTGGATTCGTCCGGAACGACCCGGCACGGTCTTGTACTGGATACCTCCGAAGAATCTGTGGTAGTGCAGGTATTCGAGGGTACATCGGAACTCACCATGCCCTCGACCCGGGTTCGCTTCCGGGGAGAGCCTCTCACTCTCCAGGTCACGGACGGGATGCTGGGCCGGGTTTTCAATGGACTGGGCATGCCCATTGATAACGGTCCCCCGCCTGTCGGAGCCGACGAGCGGGATGTAAACGGTCTGGCTGTCAATCCGACGGCCCGGGAATATCCGCGCGATTTCATCCAGACGGGAATCTCGGTTATTGACGGGATGAACACCCTGATCCGGGGTCAGAAACTGCCGATTTTTTCCGGGAACGGACTGCCCCACAACGAGCTGGCAGCACAGATTACCCGGCAGGCGAAGATCCGGGGAGGAGAGACGAATTTCGCCATCGTTTTTGCCGCCATGGGAGTCAAGCACGACGTGGCCCGGTATTTCATCGACTCCTTCGAAAGCACGGGAGTACTGGAAAATGTAGCCCTCTTTCTCTCCCTGGCCGATGATCCGAGTATTGAACGGCTTATCACACCGAGGTCTGCCCTCACCCTGGCCGAATATCTGGCTTTTGACAGGGGAATGCACGTGCTGGTAATCCTGACGGATATGGCCAACTACTGTGAATCCCTGCGGGAGGTCTCGACCCTCCGGGGAGAGATTCCTTCAAGGAAGGGATATCCGGGATATCTCTACTCGGACCTGGCTGAGATATATGAGCGCTCGGGAATGGTGGAAGGCTACGAAGGCTCCATCACCCAGCTGCCGATCCTGACCATGCCGAACGATGACATCAGTCATCCGATCCCCGATCTGACCGGTTACATTACCGAAGGGCAGATAGTATTTGAAAGGGAAATGTACGGGCGGAATATCTATCCGCCGGTGGCCGGGCTGCCGTCGCTTTCCCGGCTGATGAAGGACGGGATCGGCGAAGGCATGACCCGGGAGGACCATCCCCACCTGGCGAGCCAGCTTTTCGCCGCCTACAGTTATGTGAAGGATGTAAGGAACCTGGCCTCCGTCATCGGTGAGGAGGAACTGACACCTCTGGACCATAAGTACATGGAGTTCGGAGAGGCTTTCGAACGATCCTTCGTCTCCCAGGACAAGGACGAGGACCGGACCATCGAGCAGACCCTCGATCTGGGATGGGAGGTGCTTCGAAACCTGCCGACCGAGGAGCTGCACCGGGTCACCGACGAAGAGATCGAGAAGTATTACGAGGGATAGGGAGAACACGGATGCGGAATGTGGCCCCCACGAAATCCAACCTCATAAAGATGAAGGACGAGCTGAAATTCGCCCAGCTGGGCTATGAACTCCTCGATCAGAAACGGAATATCCTGGTTCTCGAACTGCTCAATCTGGTGGACCAGGCGGTGGATTATCAGAACCGTGTAGAGAAGTCTCTGGCCGAGGCTTTCAGCGCTCTGAAACGGGCAAGCATCGATATGGGTAAGCTGAAGGTGGCCCGGATCAGCAGAGCGATAAACATTGAAACGAATATTACCATAAAACAGCGCAGGGTCATGGGGGTTCAGCTGCCGGTGGTGGACACCGAGTATGTGGAACACTCCCCCTATTTCAGTCCCACCGAAACCAGTTACTGGGTTGACGGGGCGCTGAAGGAATTCAAGGAGACCCTGGAGATGATGGGCCGCTTGGCGGAGCTGAAAATTTCTATCATGAGATTGGCGATGGAGGTAAAAAAGACCATCCGGAAAGTAAATGCCCTGGAAAAAATCGCCATACCGGATCTCGAAGAAACCGTCAGTTACGTTGCCAACCGACTCGAGGAGACGGAGCGTGATACCTTCGTACTGATGAAGATGATCAAGGACCGATTGGAAAAAAAGGAGGAGGAGCGTCATGGAGGGCCCGATTCGTAAAATATTGGTGTATGTCGATGGGACCGAAGAGGCGATAACCGCGGCACAGTATGCGGTATGTCTCGCCAAAGCAACCGGAGCGCAGCTGCATGCCCTGTATGTCATCAACACCCGTGCCCTGAACGACCTGGTGAAAGCCAGGATCTTTCTCGATTCGGAGGAACAGGAATATCACCGGGATCTCGAGACTGATGCGGACCGATATCTGAACCATGTGGATAAGATGGCCAGAAAAAAAGGAGTGGAAACACACCTGGATAAGCGGAGCGGTACGGTCCATCAGGAGATAAAGAAAAAAGTAGAGGAGATCGATGCGGATATTCTGCTCATAGGTGAACTGTCTCATATCAGGAGCAGACGGGATGAGTTTTATCATGAAACCGAGCGGGCCATGCGGCTTGTACAGTGTTCGGTTCTCATGGTAAAAGATGAAGAGCGCGTGTGGGACTTTTACGACGCGATCCCAGAGTAAAGAACGGAGTAGAAAATGGCTTTGATAGATCTGATTAAACCGGAAGTAATCAAAATACCCCTGGAATCAAAATCGAAGGAGGCGGTTCTGCGGGAACTCCTGCAGCTCCTCGTTGACAGCGGGAAGCTGAATGATTTTGATTCGGCCTATGACGCCCTGCTGGCAAGGGAAGCCAAAGGCAGTACCGGTCTGGAGGACGGAATTGCCGTTCCTCATGCCAAGACCGATACGGTAAAAACCATCACCCTCGCCCTGGGAATTGCTCCCGAGGGTATCGACTTTCAGGCCCTGGACGGCAAGCCGAGCAATCTCTTTTTCCTGATGCTCGCACCTCCGGACCAGTCGGGACCGCACATCGAAGCTCTCTCCGAAATCGCCCGGCTGACCCAGTCCAAGACCTTCTGCCGCATGCTTCTCCGTTCCCGGGATGCGGAAGAGGTGGCCGAGCTGCTGATGGAGGAGGATTGAGAGGCTCCCTCGATCCAGTGGAGGCGCTGAAAAAATACTCTCTTTCTCCTCAATTCCTTCAATTATCTGGCTGATACAGAAATATTTGACCTGCCGCCGGTTTTGGCTTGGCCTCATGTTACGGAGCCTAAAAACATGGATAGAACCCCTCGCATGTGCAGCAGCAGGGATTAAATCAGTTCCCCTGCTCCCGCGTATCGGCAGGTTCTGGAATGCTATCGAAGCTTATCCCTTTGAATCCCTTCCCCGGCGGGTATCTGTTTATTAACCACCATACCAAGAATTGACTCCCATTGATGGGGAGGAACCCCGGCCGAGCGGTTCTGTTCACAGCGCAGTAAGGCCGTGTTGTGTGCAGAAATGATATCCCCGGGTTTTAATGCATGCAGTGCTACCACAGATCGCTTCGTCGTTTGGTAAAACTTTGCTTCCGATGGAGCGAGTACTTTTTCCCCGGTACCGAGAACCGCATCAACCCGGGAATGACCGAAGAGCCTGCGGCATTCATCGAGTACTACCGGGCCATCTTCGGTCTCTGATTCCCGCAGGTGGCGGCACATGGATGAGAAATCCCCGGGTTCCAGGGCGATAGGATCGTCGAGGCCGGGATTGTTCCGGGAGAGGGTGAAATGTTTTTCAATCATCGAAGCACCTTCGGCGAGGGAGAGGAGGGGGACGATGATCGGGTCTGCCGAATGGTCGGAGGTTCCCACAGGAAGCCGGAATTTTTTCGCCAGAAGGGGAAGGATCCGAAGATTGTATTCTTCTTCGGGCGCCGGGTAGGCGGTGATGCAGTGAAGCAGAACGGCCCGGGGCAAATCCCCAACAGCCCCGGCGGGTTCAGGCATGAAAGCCTCCGGGTGATTGGCCGCGGCCGCTGCGGTGTTGATAGAACCGGGAACAACGCCGTTTTTCAGAAAGGCAACGCATCTATCAATATCTTCCATTTCGGATACCCCGGTTGAAAGAATGAGCGGGAGACCGGAAACAATCTGCAGGAGAGGATAGTAGTTCAACTCCGGAGAGGCGATTTTAACAGCGGAGATGTTCAGTTCCAATAATCGGCGGGCGCTTTCGGGGCCGAAAGGTGAACAGAGAAACACAAGCCCTCTCTGCTCGGTGTATTCCTTGAGCCGGGAATAAAAAGCGACCGGTCTTTCCAGCTGACGAAAACGTTCCCAGATAGCAATGGAACCTCCCGGCAGCTGTATGCTGCCGGCGCCGGGATGCACAATTTCATCGGCTATCACCCATTGGAATTTGACACAATCCGCTCCGCTCTCAGCGGCGGCATCTATGAGTTCTCTCGCCCGGCTGAGGTCTCCCATATGCGATGTTCCGACTTCGGCAATAATGAATACCGGCTCATCCCGGGCGATTCGGCGTTTGCCCAGAAGGACCTCCGGAATAGGGTCACTGCTGCTTGGATTCATCGATCATCCTGTATTTGAGGTTTTTCAGGGCCGTAGAGAGAGAAACCTTGTAGATGTGAGGATTGATGATTCGTTTATATGATGGGTCAATCGTTTTGATCTGTTCGAAGGTATTGTTCTGAATCTCCCGGAGACTGGGCAGGGTTGTGCAGGTTTTTCCCTGAGCCATTTTTCTGGAAAGCATCGGCACAGCCTTGCTGTAGGATCCAAGAACGAAATGGGCGTTGGGTGTTATGGGATGGTAGAATGAATGAGGGCGGTCATTTTCAAAATTTTCCTCATCCAGGGCAATAAGATCACCGATTGCAAGGTTGTCCTGATCAAAGAAGCGATAGACCTGCTTGATGCCGGGATTGGTGGTCTTCTCTACATTGTTCGATACCTTTATGGTCGGCACCATTCGCTTATCTTTCTCCTTGGCTGAGAGCTTATACACCCCGCTGAAGGCAGCGGTGTTTCCGCCCGTCACCAGATGAGTCCCGACGCCCCACATATCAATGGGAGCCCCTTCGGTGACGAGCTGGTGAATGATTTCCTCATTCAGATCGTTGGAAACAGTTATGAAGGCGTCCTCCAGACCTGCCGCATCAAGGCGGCTCCGGATTTTTTTACTGAGATATGCGAGATCTCCGCTGTCCAGACGGACTCCCAGTTTTTGTCCCTTTTTTTTGAGAATATGTCCAACCTTGATGGCGTTTTCGATACCGCTGCCGAGGGTATCGAAGGTATCGATCAGCAGGATGGATTTGGAGGGATAAAGTTCGGCAAATTTGTGAAAGGACTCCAGCTCGGTGGAGAAGGCCATCACCCAGGAATGGGCCATGGTTCCGCTTACGGGAATATCGTAGATTTTGCCGGCCAGGGTGTTGGAAGTCGCGACTGCTCCTCCAATGAAAGCAGCCCGGGCCGCTGACAGGGCTCCGTCGGTGCCCTGCGCGCGCCGGAGACCGAACTCAAGCACCTTGCCTTCCCGGCTTGCCAGATAGATCCGGGCAGCCTTTGTGGCTATAAGGGACTGAAAATTAATAATATTGAGGAGGGCGCTTTCTATGATCTGAGCTTCAATGAGATTACCATGTACTCTCAGAAGCGGTTCACTGGGGAAGACAACCTGTCCTTCATCCATGGAATAGATATCTCCCCGGAAGCGAAAATCCTGAAGGTACTCGAGAAATTCCTCCTTGAAATATCCGAGACCTCGCAGGTAGCTAACATCATCTTCACTGAAAGAGTATTGCTCAACTGTTTTGAGCAGGTCCTCGAGGCCGGCGAAAATTGAAAAACCGCTGGTAAAAGGCTGAGTCCGGTAGAACATGTCAAATACGACCCGGGGATTCCTTTTTTTGAGGAAGTAGCCCTGTATCATGGTCAGTTCATAAAGATCGGTAAGCAGCCCGGAATATATCATATCGTTGTCCTTTTTTTTCACTTTTGCCTTATCTTCGCGGCCTATTATAACGTATTCCCCACTTTTCAACAATCTTTGAGGCAGTCTTTTCACTGCTTCCCAAAGATGCTGTTTATTCTGAAAAGATTAGAAAATCGTTTCAAGGATTTCCGTACTTCCCCTGATGGCAAGGTAATACAGGATAAAGCGGGGAATACGAAGCAGGGATGCCAGGAGATATCTGTCGGAGGGAAGGCCGAGCATGCCGGCGATCCAGGAAATTGTCGAATAGGGCAGGGGGGTGAAAGCGGCCAGGGCAACCGCCCAGATTCCGTATCGCTCTATCAAACGGCTGCCGCGCTTCCTGTAATAAGAAGTCATCTCGTGAACCCAGGGAAGGTGGACTAAAAATTTCCCGATCAGAAAACCGCAGAATCCTCCGCTTATTGAGGCAGCTGACAGCACAGTAAGCAGGGCTGCAGGATCCCACTCCCGGGTGAAAAAAAAGACGATGTCTCCGGTAGCCGGAACTATGAATGTGTCAATGAGGTATACAAACAGGAAAACCCCCGGATAGCCGAGGGTCCGGCTAAGCCATTCCCCGGCCTCTTCGAGCTGATCCCCGAATAGAAGGTACAGAATACCGGAAATTCCGGTGAAGAGAAGCAGGAGAATACCTGCCCGGAACAAGGCTGTCCGGGCATCCGGGACCTGATGGTCGGCCATTTACGAACCTGGGCGAATCACGTCAAAACCGGTATATGGAACAAGGGCTTTCGGAATGGTCACCGAACCATCAGCCTGCTGATTATTCTCAAGAAGAGCGATGATAGCCCGGGATACGGCAATTGCGGTACCGTTCAGCATGTGTACATACTGATTTTTCCCCTCCTCCTTATATCGAACACCCAGCCTTCTGGATTGGTAATCGGTACAGTTGGAAGTGCTGGTGACTTCTCCCCAGTCACCGTTTTCACCCCGTCCGGGCATCCATGCTTCGAGATCATACTTCCGGTACGCCGGGGCTCCGAGGTCTCCGGTACAGGTGTCGACAACGCGGTAGGGTATCTCCAGCCCCTGGAAAATCTCCTCCTCTATAGCGAGAAGCTCCTGATGTGCCTGTTCCGAGTCTTCAGGCCGGGTATACACGAACATTTCTACCTTCGTAAACTGATGTACCCTGTAGAGACCCTTTGAAAACTGGCCAGCCGCTCCCGCTTCACGGCGGAAGCAGTGTGATAATCCTCCCATACGAAGGGGCAGGGATTCACCCGGAAGGATCGATCCGGAATAGTATCCTCCCAAAGTTATTTCAGCGGTACCTACAAGGCAGGTTCCGGTGTCCTCGATCGTATAAATATTGCTTTCGGCTCCCCTCGGGTTGAAACCGATCCCTTCGACCACTTCCTCTTTGGCGATATCCGGGGTTATGGTTATGGTAAAAGCCTTCCGTCGAAGGACATCCAGGGCGTATCTGACCAGGGCCAGTTCCAGCAGAACGGCTTCATTTTTCAGATAGTAGAACTTCGGGCCCGCTACCTTGGCAGCGGTTTCAAAGTCCATCAAATCGAGCTGATCTCCCAATTCGATATGATCCTTCGGTTTGAAATCGAACTGTGTCGGTCCCTTGAAGCGCTTAATCTCCAGATTGTCCTTCTCTTCCTTACCCACCGGTGCCTCGGGATGAGAACTGTTCGGGATGAGCTTCGCGAGGGTCTGCAATTCTCCGTCCAGGATTTTGAACTCTTCTTCCAACTCCGCAATTTTTTCCTTGAGTTGTTTCCCCTCACTGACCAGCGGCTCCCGTTCCTCCGGCGACAGCTTCCCCTTCATCTTCTTTGCGTTTTCATTCCGATGCTGTCTGGTTTCCTCGATGATCCGCAGCATATCGTTTCTCTTATTGTAGAGAGTGACAACCCGGTCGACATCAACATCCATAAATCTGTTACGGATGTTCTCCTTTACTTCTTCAACGTGTTCTTTTACAAATTTTAGGTCTACCATAACAGTGCAATAGTACTGGAGGAAAGGATTTGTTACAAGATGCCGAGGGAAATCAACTCATTATTCAGCGCTTCGCAGCCTCGATTTCATCTGCCCTGTCCGCAGCCGCCGCAATTGCTTCCATCACCGCATGGGTGAAACCCTCCTTTTCAAGGGCCTTTACGCCGCGGATGGTGGTCCCTCCGGCGCTGGTTACCCTGGTCAGGTATTCGGAAGGGCCGACCCCTTCTTTACGGAGCAGCTTGACCGCTCCCTCAACGGTACCGTAGGCGATTTCGAGGGCCTGTTCATAGCTGAAGCCCGCATCGGTTCCGCCGAGGGCCATGGCATGGAGGAAGGCAAAGACATAGGCCAATCCTGAACCCGATAACCCGGTTATGGCTGAGAGCAGATTTTCCGGCAGTTCCATAGGTATTCCAACGGCGGAGGCGATGGAAAAAGCATCCTTTCGAAAAGATGAATCACAGGAACTGCTGCATGATATGCCGACTACCGATGCTCCGACAGTGGCCGCGAGGTTCGGCATAAACCGGACGATCTGACTCTTCGGCAGATATGACTCCAGATAGCTGATTGGAGTTCCTGCCATTATGGAGATGTATTTTTTTCCGGCTCCGGATTCACCGATCTCACTGAAAAGGCTTTCGGCGTGCTGCGGTTTGATGGCCAGGAGCAGGGTGTCCGATTTCACACAAAGCTCCTTCACTGATGTAAGAGCAGTTCCCGCACATTCTCCGGAGGTATGAGCTGCCCGGTGCTGATCAATATCGAAAATATTGAGTTCGACTTTCGGCTGAGCGGTTCTGAGGCCGAGGCCGAAGGCCCTTCCCATGTTGCCGGCTCCGATTATTCCAAATGATTTCATTTTTCCCCCTTTGATGGTATTTCCCAGCTGCCTGAGATTGCGGATCGAAATAATGCCTCGAGAACAGCCGTATTGGCCAGGGTGTTTTCAAGCGGTACTGCCACTTCGTGGTCTTTCAGGATCGCCAGAGAAAACTCGTCAGCCTGAACACTGTACTGATTCGACGGAGGAATCAGGATGTGCTCCGGTTTCAATCTGATATCTCCTGCTTTGTCGAGAAACAGACGGGCAGGCAGGTCGGGAGGTTGATTGAAGGGTATCTCGATTTCCAGCCGCTGTCTTTCACCGAAAAAAATCATCCTCTGCCAGGGTACGATTTGAGTAGCACTGATGAAAGTCGCCTGACCGGAGGGAAACTCCAGAATTGCCGAATTGAGGCGGTCAATCTTCATTTCAGGATCTTTTTCCAGGTTACAGATCACACGAGTCGGTTCTTCATCGAACATGAAACGGCTCGTATGGACAGGATAACATCCTATATCCCACAATGCACCTCCACCTTCATCGGAAGGATATTTATTTCGGATGTTGCCGGTATCCGTATTGTAATAGCTGAAGAAGCCCTGGACAGCCCTGAGCTGACCGAAGCGTTGTCCCTTCACGATACTTCTTGCCCTGGCCCATTGAGGATGGGTATGAACCATAAAAGCCTCACTAATTTTAAGACCTCTTCTATCACGTACTTCTATAAGCTCCAGAATATCGCTTCCCCGGAGAGCCATCGGTTTCTCACAGAGAACATGTTTACCGGCTTCGAGGCATTTTTTACTCCATTCGACATGCAGGTGGTTCGGCAGGGGTATATAGACCGCATCGACATTCTGATCCTCCAGGAGATCTTCATAGCTGCCGTAGGACTGGGGTATTCCGAATTGATCGGCGACGCTTCGGGCTTTTTCCCCGTTCCGGGAGGCTATGGCGGTTATGACTGAATACTTTGCACGCATAAAACCGGGAATTACAGATTTAACCGCAATTTTGGCAGTACCAAGAATTCCCCAGCGGATGGACTCTTTTTGCATTCCTTTCTCCTCAGGGCTTACATCCCCGTTTTTATCTTATCTTACCCGGTACCGAAGCTTATACGGTTTCGGCCTCTTCGCTTGGATTCATACATAAGCCTGTCCGCCCGCTGTACCAGGGTTTCAAGGGTATCATCAGTCAGCGAAAGTGTAGCTCCGATGGATATGGTGACGTGAATATGCTGGTCCTGATAGGCGATGGAAGATTTTTCCACCAGCATCCGCAGCCGTTCCGCAAGCTCGAGTACAGCTGGTTCTTCTTCCATATTGACAAGGATGATGACAAACTCCTCACCGCCCCAGCGGCCGATGAAGTCGAAGGACCTCAGATTTCCAGCAAGTTCCGCTGCGATCACTTTCAGTACCATATCACCGGCTGAGTGGCCGTAGGTATCATTGACGTTTTTAAAATGGTCAAGGTCGATAAAAAGGAATCCGAATTTCCAGTCGTATCTCTTGTTTTCCTCCAATCGGCTGATCAGAGTATTTTCAGTGTACCGCCGGTTACCGATCCCCGTTGTCGGATCCGTGAGGCTTTCTCTTTCGAGATATTTCACCCGCAGGAGCGCGGCGTTGGTACTGGAGCTGTCGGTGAAACTTTCCACTGCTCCGATAATACGGTCACCGATTCTCATCGGGGCGATTCGAATGGAAACAGGGACTCGCCGTCCGTCCTTGTGCTGCAGGAATAGATCGGCGGTTCGGATTTTTCCATCCTGGAGGGTCTTTGCAAGGGGGCACAAATGCTCGCATAGCTGATTCCCCTCAGTATCCACATGATTCAGGATGTTGGCGTAACAACTCTTCCCCACAACTTCGTTCTTATAGAATCCGGTAATTCGCTCAGCCCCTTTGTTCCAGAATATTATAGTCCGGTCTGGATCAACGAAGTAGACGCCATCAGCAAGATTTTCAAGTACATCACGATAGAAGCTTTCATCCATAGGGGTAGTCTAATAAGTATTATCTTTATTTACAAGTTTTTTTATCCTGGTATATTATGGTGAAATGGATCAACATCGCAGAGTACCCGTATCATGCAACAGAGATTGTATCACCGGATGTCCCCTGGTAGCTGAGATTAGGAACGGCCGGGTGGAACGCATCGTAAATAGCCCTCATCGGTCGCGTTTTATGACAGGCTGTCCGAGGGGCTTCCTTTTTCATAAAGTCCTGTATCATCCCGACAGACTGAAACGGCCTCTTATCAGAACAGGTAACAGGGGAAACGGGCATTTTCGCGAGGCCGATTGGGAAGAGGCCCTTGACCTGACAGCCGGAAAGCTGCGTGAAATATCCGCACGATTCGGTCCTTCTTCAGTCATGCTTCTTGGTGGTTCCGGGGCATGCAAGGGTGCCTTTCACAACACAGCCCTGATTCCGCAGAGATTTTTCAGTTTTTTCGGTGGCTACACCTGCACAGCGGGAACCTACAGCAGCGAAGCAACTGATTTTATAAAACCCCACATGTACGGCACCAAGTATGTGGGTATCGATGTCAAAACCCTCCTTTCCTCAAAGATGGTTATTTTATGGGGATTCAACGCCGTGGATACCCGATTCGGCGCCGAAACCGAAGGGATCCTGTCCGAGGTGAAAAGGAGAGGAATCCCGATAATCGTGATCGATCCGAGACGAACGAGAACGGTAAGAAAATATGCAACAACATGGCTCCCCATACTGCCCGGGGGAGATACCGCTCTCATGCTGGCGGTACTGAATCATATTCTCCGCCGGGGTCTTGAAAACAGGAAGTTCATTGATACCTACAGCCGCGGTTTTGATGAGCTCGAACGGTACGTTCTAGGGAATGACGGAAGTGAAGCTAAAACCCCGTCCTGGGCTGCTTCGCGATGCGGCCTGTCGGCTCAACAAATTGAGTCTTTTGCCATGCAATACGCGGCATCCCGGCCGGCGGCCCTCCTCCCAGGTCTTTCGATTCAGCGCACTCTCGGCGGCGAGGAGGCGGACCGGCTCGGCGGTATTTTACAGCTGACTCTCGGAAACATAGGTCGTCCCGGAGGGTCCACCGGAAGCGGACAGTGGAACACCCTTCCCACACCGGCTTTCAGTGCCCTTCCGGTACCGGAAAATCCTGCCGGAGCATCGGTTCCCGTCTATCAATGGGCGGACGCGGTTCTTGAAGGAAGGGAAAAGGGCTGGCCCGCGGATATTCACTGTCTGTATTCCGTAGGAGGGAACTACCTGGTGCAGGGGAGCGACATCGGAAAAAATATTGAAGCGTTCCGGAAAGCGGATTTCGCGGTTACCCACGACTATTTTCTCACTGATACAGCCAGGCACTCGGATATAGTCTTTCCCGTTACCACCTTCCTGGAACGGCGGGATCTGATGAGAACGAGTCTGAACTACCTTTTCTGGAGTGAAAAAGCGGCTGAGCCGGTCAGCGATGCCCGGAATGACTGGGACATCTTCACTGAACTGGCCGGACGTCTCGGTTTCAGAGATGAGTTCACCGGAGGAAAAACTGAGAATCAGTGGATGGATGAACTGCTGCAGGGAAGCGCGGTATCAGACAGGGAAGATTTTTTCAAAACCGGTATCTATAAAGGAGCGGACCAGGGACGAATTGGTCTGTCTGATTTTATCGGAAACCCCCTATCCAATCCCCTCGATACTCCCTCAGGGCTGATCGAGATTTCCCTGCCTCAGTTGGAGAACCTGGGCGGCTGCAGAATCCCGATGTGGAGGGAACCGGAAAATGAGGAAAGCTATCCCCTCCATTTGGTGACTCCGCATGACAGGATGCGGAACAGTTCCCAATTCGACAACATTCCGGAATTCCGCCGGGGGATTGACGACAGTTTGTGGATCAATCCGAAGGACGCGAAGGCGAGGGGAATCGGAGATGGAGAGAAAGTCCGGGTCCGCAGCCCGCAGGGAGAAATTCCTGTCCAGGCCAGGGTGACGGAGGATATCATGCAGGGGGTTGTTTCGTTCAGCCAGGGAGGTTGGCTCAATTCTCCCCGGGATAAACCGAAAAACGGCGGAATACCGGACATGTATGGATCGTCGGCGATTAATATGGTAACTTCAACAGTCCCGACTCTTCCGAGCCGGGGAGCACGAACACATTCGGTAAAGGTAGAAGTATGCGCGGAAAACCCCTGACCCAGAGGGTAGGGTATGTACTTGTCATTGGTATTGCTGCAAAATTTTTTATTGACACATCAGTTCAGCTCTTTAATCCCTTTCTGGTAATGTATGCCGCCGGTATCGGTGTGAGTGCCCTCACCATGGGCAAACTGGTCAGCGTGCGGAACCTCTCGGGGCTTGCGGCACCGGTGATCGGCAGTTTAGCCGACAAATACGGGTACCGGAGGATCATGCGCCTGAATCTCCTCCTTGCCGGAACGGGTATTCTTCTTTTTGCTCTGGGAAAAACCATGCCCATGTTCATCATCGCCATGATAATCTGGGGGACCGGACAGGGAGGGGTAGGGCCGAATCTTCACTCCTACGTGAGTGCCATGCTGCCCTACAGCAAAAGGTCCAGATACCTGGGTACCATAGAATATTCCTGGGCCCTGGCGGGAATAATCGGGCTCTTTTTCATCGGAAGAATAATAGCTGCCTGCGGATGGAGGGCTCCTCTTTTTGTACTGAGCGCCGGCATGATTCTTTCAGCCTTCGTAATGAGCACGCTGCCGAAAAACGGAACGAAAATGGGATCAGCCCCGGGGCATGCAGCCGATCCTGACGCAGAAGCTTCAGGTGCAAAATCTCCCGGGAGCACCAAGGGTACATCGGTACCGGAAAAGAATCTCCTGGAGGAATCGAAAGTTCGGGCCGACGGAAGAAGGGCCGACGGAAGAAGGGCCGACGGAAGAAGTGCCGGCGGAAATCTTACCCGCCGAATCCGCAGCTTCTTTTACCTGGGAATACATCAGAGATCCGCGTGGAGTTGTATACTTATCTCTGTATTTAATTATTTCGCTACCACCCATGTCATGATCATTCACGGGGGATGGCTTGAAGCGGAATATGGTTTCGGGGCAAAAAGTCTGGGAACCGTTGCGCTTATCCTGGGTATGTTCGACTGGCTCGGCAGTATCATCGTAAGTGTTGCAGGTGACAACATCGGGAAAAAACGGAGCGTTCTGATCGGAATAACAGGAATGATGATTTCTTTTACCATGCTCCCCTTTTTTAATACGGGGATTTACCGAGCAGTAACAGGGCTGGCTCTGACCCGATTTTTCTTTGAGTTCGCTACAGTGAGCGGTTTTCCCCTTATCAGCGAGCAGGATCCCTCACAGCGCGGCAAGATCCTCTCCTTCAGTGTGACCGGGGGACTGGTCGGCACAACCCTGGCTGCAATTACCGGTCCCGCAGCATATCTAAAATACGGTGTTGCAGGTTTAGGTCCAATTTCAGCTGCGGCTGTATGTTTTTCCTTTGTACTATTATTGCTCTTTGTCCGGGAGGAGCCGCATAGAAGGCGGTAAATTATGCACAGACATGAAGATGCACTTTATCAAAAAATAAAAATATGGCTCAAGGATGAAATCGCATCCATGAAGGGCGGGGAAAACCGTCTCGATCCGGAGGAAAAGCTGGCAGCCAGATTCGGGACGAGCAGGGCAACAATCCGTGAAGCCCTGTCCGAATTGGCCCAGAAGGGATATCTCACCTCCTGGCAGGGCAGGGGTAATTTCGGTCATCCCCATGCCACAGCTTTGCGGATGCGATTTGATATCACCTCCGATTTTTACAATCTACTGGGCGGAGCTGAAAAGGATGTTCATATTGACCAATCCAGGATAAGCCTGGGTACTCCTTCGGACAGATTGATCGAGAGTTTGCCCATTTGGAAGGGGGAGGATGTATTTCATTTCGATTGGATCTACGGCGCCGGAGGAGAACCGCTGATCATCTGTAAAGTTCAAGTTCTCTCCTCCCAGATGAAATATGTACTTGAGCACCGGAAGAACGAGATGTGTCTGAGCGAATATCTGAAGCAGTATCACCGGGGGGATATTATTTATACCACCACCTGGTTTCATGCTGTGCAGGATCCTGGTATCAGCGTACAGTTCGGAGTAGAACCGGAAACGCCGATGATCATGTGGGAGGAGTTCTTCTATGACCTCCTTGACCAGCAGGTATGCTACAATCAGGTTTATTTTCATCCACGGGAAACAAAGCTGTCCATGCTGCTGAGAACTATATAGTGTCCTCGATCCTGCGGATATCTCAGGCCCAGGCATAAGCCGGGAGGCCCTCGGCAAACTGCTTCAGGGGTGTTTTTATCGCCCGCAGCCACACCATCCGGTCCCGAATCATGGTCCCCTTCACCCGGCTCAAAAACCTCCTGCGGGTAAAAAAGCTCTTCAGTTCCCCCCGGATCAGCTCACCCGGGATCCCCGCCCGCTCGGCATGGGTGATCCTTCCTTCCTCCCGGCCGCCTCCAATCCGATAGGGCTTGAAGTAATTGTGGTAGGCCCGGTAGACCGCCAGTCGCTCCATCTGATTGACTGCATTGCGGGCGAACTGGACCGTCTCCCTGGTATGCTCGGCCAGGTCCTTGCGGATCTCACGGTCCAGGTAGTTGACGCTGAACAGCTCGTTGGAGACCGTCCGGGGGGCGGTGGAGCTGCAGGGGTGATGGACAAGAGCTGAGCGGTCCTGTGGCCGAAGGTCATCGAGAGCCTTCCGGTAGCTGCGGTGCCGGTCGGTGAACAGCTCCAGCTGCGGAAGAGGGGAGCTTTCGAGCTGGAGCAGGGCGGTGCGGATGAGCTGGGAGAACGATTCGTAGACCGTTACCCTGCCGAGAGTAAACCGGGGCTGTATCTGTTTGTTGTGCCTGCTCTGATAGGCGGTCATCCTGCCCTTGCGTCTCAGGTGCGCGTAGTCGCTGAACAGCCAGTACTGGGAGTCCTTGGCGGCCAGAAGCTGGATGTTGTTGGGAAAGTACTGGCTGACGGCGAAGCTCTCGAATCCGTCGGCCACCAGCTGCTCACGCAGGGGCAGGTGGGAAAGGAGGTCGGCATGGACCGCCAGGGCCTGCCGGGCGAGCCGGCTGATGCGGTTGGTGATGCAGGTCGGGGAGACGGACAGGATCCGGCCCATATCCCGGATACCGGCGCAGCTGATCAGCAGCGAAAAGAGCCTGCGGTAGGGGACTTTCCGTTTGACCGCGTAATCGATACTGAAGGTCTGGGAACTGAAGCGGCAGCCGCAGTGCCTGCAGCGGAAGCGCTGGACCGGGCCGTGAGCGGCGGAGCGGTAGTGGCCGTCGCGGACGAACCAGTGGGGGCGGGAGGGGGCCTGATGATGCAGGGGACACTCGCTGTTGGGGCAGAAAGGGGGTGTATGCATGGGCAAACTCCTTAATGAGGGAATGTTTCTACCTGTAAAGAGGGGTAAAACAGGGAGTTTGCTTTAGTTTTTCCTCAGGATCAAAGACACTAAATACATGAAACCTGCAATAATGATTGTAGTAGATCCCGAAGGGAGATCAAGAATATAGCTGGTACTTAAACCAAGGGAAGTGAATAGAGCGCACAGAATGGCACCAAGGATCATCATGTGCCAGAGTTTTTTGGAGAAGTTGCCGGCGGTTGCGGCAGGCAAAGTCAGAAGAGCAATTACCATTACAATTCCTACAACGGTAACCATGAGTACGACTGTAAGAGCGACGAGGAATATGAGCAACATATAGTAAGATCTGGTGTGTATTCCTCTCAATCGTGTGAATTCTTCGTCGAAGGTAAGAGCAAGAAATTGCTGATAGAAGAGGACAGCAATAGCTATCACAAGAATATCCAACAGAACTATGAGGATCAGTTCCTGTCTGCCTACAAGAAGGATGTTGCCGAAAAGATAACTCATAGGATCAACGTAGCCTGGTGTTTTTGCAATAAAAAGGAGGCCTATTGCCATCCCGATAGCCCAGATAGCACTTATAATGGTATCGCTCCGCTCGGCGGACCGGCTGGTAACAAAACCGATTATCCCGGCAGACAGGAGGGCGGCGATAATAGCACCATGTAAGGGGGAAAGAACTGAAAGTCCGTAGGAATGTTTGAGGAAAAGTGCACCTCCGATACCTGCCAAAGCGGCATGGCTTATAGCTCCTGCAATGTAGGATATCCTTTTAACTACGACGAAGCTGCCGATGATTCCGAAGGAGATACTCGACAGAAGGCCTGCTATCAGAGCATATCGAATAAAAGGGATATCCGGGTGTAAAAGGGCTGCCAAAAATTCCTGCACTATTCAGACTCCTCGATGTTGATATCATGGCGAACCAGACCAATTTTGCTACCGTAAGCCGCGCTGATGAGTGATGGGTCAAGTTTCTCTACTGGATGCTCGTGGGCGATCCTATTTACACAGAAAACCCGATTGGTGATGGAGTGTACAAAACCTACATCATGAGTGACCAGGAGAATCGTGAGGTCCTCGTTTAATTTTTCAAGCAGTTCCTGGAGCATGTTCCCAACAGCCGCATCGACGTTGGATGTAGGTTCGTCGAGAAAAAGTATGGAGGGTCGGGATACCAGGGCTCTCGCAATCAGAACCCTCTGTCTCTGACCACCGGATAGTGCCTGGAAAGGCCGGTCTGATAGATTCAACAGCCCTGCTGTATCAAGGGCTTCTCTGACAGCTTCTCTGTCCCTCTTACTGTAGAAGCCGATGGATTTGGTAAGCCGTCCGGTTAGTACGACTTCAAATACGGTAATGGGGAATTTTTCATCGAAGCGGGAATACTGAGGAACATAACCGATGTCCCGGGAGTTTTCCCGGGGATCTCTTCCGTTTACGAGGATTTTCCCGCGGTCCGGTACGAGCAGACCAAGCATAAGCTTGAGGAGAGTGGTTTTACCACCTCCGTTCGGACCGACTATGCTGACCATGTCACCCTGGTTGACTGAGAGGTTGATATGTTCCAGGACTGCAAGGCTGGAATAACTGAAGGAGACTTCCTTCAGTGAAATGACGGGCTGAAAATCCATTCTCACTGTCTCCTAATGAGATAATCCTGCTTTGATCTTCTCGGCGATGTCGTACATATTTTCGAGATAATCCGGTTTTAAGGGTGCCACTTCCACAACTGCTCCATCTATGGCAGCGGCGACTGCTTCAGCGCTGGATCTGTTGAATTCCGGTTGAACGAAGATGACTTCTATGTTTTTATCCCTTGCCAGAGAGATGACTTGTTCCAGAACTTTCGGGCTAGGTTCGTTCCCGCCAAGTTCAATTGGGATTTGTTTCAAACCATAGGCATCGGCAAAGTACCCGAAAGATGGATGGTATACGAGAATTGAGCTGCCTTTCACAGGAGATAGAGTAGCTGACAGAGTATCGTCAAGAGCTTCGAGGTCTCGCATAAAACCCTGATAATTTTGCGCATAATCTTCTTTCTTATCCGGATGAAGGGTTAGTAGAGCTTGATATATATTTTCGGTCTGTATCATTACGAGCTGCGGTGATAACCAGATATGGGGGTCGGGAAGATTCAAATCGTGGTCATGATCATGTTCATCAGAAGCTTCATGTTCATCATGATGTATTTCAGAATCGGCGAGGTCCAGATGATTTTGGATGGCCATCTTTTTAATCCCCTCGGAAGTGTCTATTATCCTCAGGTTCGGGAGATTAGAGGAAATGGTAGGAACAAAGGCCCTTTCAAAGGGAACACCGATGGTAAAAAATATTTCTGTTTCCGCAAGGGCGTTGATCTGCCTGGGGCTTGGTTCATAGGTTGCTGGGCTTTTTCCGGGAGGAACAATTACGGTCACTTCAAGAGTTCCGCCTGTTATACGATCGACGAAATACTTCATGGGTAGAATGCTGACAGCTACACTATCACCGGCCGGGGCTGAAGAAACTGCCGTTTCATTCTGTCCCCCCGGGAAGAGGTATAAAGGAGCAAGGATCAGAAACAGAAGCACAAAGCTTTTGCGAAAGGGGTATCTAAACATGCAGGTGAGTCTCCTTTTCAGTATTATCACATTCCAGATATACTTCATCACATTCTTCACATTTTACTATTTTATGATGAGCCTCGAACTCCTTCCAATGACTCATTTGATTTGGAGTCAGCAGCCCGGTTCCCTGACAGAGAGGGCAGATATTTTGCATCGAGCTGAGAATCGCATTTCTGATAAACTCAGACCGGTTCGGAATACGGTTGAGTGCTTCAACCAGCTGCTGGTCCGCTTTGAAAGAGATAATTTCCTGTTTTCGCATAGAAACCTCACAAAATTAAGATGGTATTACTATGTATTACTTACAAGGTAAAAAACTCCATGACCAAAGTCAAGGATGAGCCAAAGAATACAGAAAAAATATTACAAAATCAATAATATTTTGTAGTGTTTCGAATCGTGAGGATATTCTGCATAAGAATATTCAGCGCAAAGTAGACCAAAGACAGGGATGAGAGGTCAAAAAGAAGCAGCTTCATTATGAATGCGATGATTTTTCCCTCTATTTTTTGATAAAGCAAAGATTATGTCGCTTTTTATCCGCACGATCAGGAACACTATCCACAGGCCAACAGTGTGATATAGTATGAACATAAAATCCACCGAGGAGCAACAAAACCAATGAGAAAAATATCATTTCAACGAAACTATCTTATGCACCCCGCCGGCTCCTGTCTTGCCTCATTCGGAGAAACGAAGGTGATCTGTACAGCTACGATTGAAAGCTCCGTTCCGCCGTTTTTGAGGGACACGGGACAGGGTTGGGTAACCGCGGAATATGCTATGCTGCCGGGCAGCACCGGGGGAGGACGGAAGCGGAGGGAATTACTCAAAAGGGATGGCAGAAGTACTGAAATCCAGCGCCTGATAGGTCGAAGCCTGCGTGCCGGAACACGTCTGGACCTTCTTGGAGAGGTAAGTATCCTCATTGACTGTGATGTGATCCAGGCTGACGGAGGAACCCGCACCGCGGCAATTTCGGGAGGGTGGGTAGCCCTTTACGATGCATTGCGGGTTTTAGCGAAGGAACATGCGAAAAGCGGTCCTGAAGTTTATCTGCATGGTCAGATTGGGGCCGTGTCTGTCGGAATAGTCGACGGGAAGGTAGTGTGTGATATGGATTATAGTCACGACTCCCGGGCTGAAGTGGATATGAATGTTGTAAAGATGGACGAGGAGCTGGTTGAGATTCAGGGAACCGCAGAAAAGGGCTTATTCAGCAGGGATCAGCTTTTTCAGATGCTTGACGCGGCGGATGAAGGAATCAGTGCTATTTTCAAGGCTCAAAGAGCGGCCCTTGAAACCAAAGTCTGAAAGGCAGAGTAACGGGAACGTGTTGATAAATCAGCATCCCCGATGCGGAAGATAATCTTCGGGCACAGGAGAAATATCGTTTCCGGGATCATGGTTCAGATGACAGAACCGGCTTCCCGATGCAGGAATATTCAAAAAAAAAGGGCCCGAACCAAGAAGGAACGGGCCGGGAAGTGTGTATAAGATCGGTGATATTACACCGGATGATCCTCATGAAAGCGTTTGAGGCGTTCTGCGAGGATTTTTTCATCATCCAGCTGAAACTGGCTGACACAGGCGCGAAGTCCCTCGGAATGTTCGCTTCCGGTTATTTCAAGGCTGATCGCGCTGACGCCGTAATAGAGGAGTTCCTCCACCAGCTGTCCTCCGGTAAAACCTGGGTAGGAGAAGGTGAAGTAGAATCCGTCGGCGAGAGGCTGATCTTCGTCTTTATCGTATACAATTTTGAAGCCGTTTGCGGTAAAGAGCCGCTTCATTATTTTGGCCCGGACACCGTATTCCTTTACGCCTTCAACGAAATTGTACTGACCGTCGTTGACAGCCTTGAGCATGGCGGCCACGCCGTACTGGGCGGAATGCGCGGTTCCCGAAGTCAGGGTGTAAAGTGCGCCGTATATCAGGGCATGCCCGAATTTATCCGAGGTGTAATAGCGGAGAAGGTCCGGATATCTGCGGTTGAAGAGCGCATCGGAAACGATGAGCATTCCCAGGCGTTCACCGGCATAGCTGAAGGCTTTGGAGGTTGAAAGCATCAGGACATAATTATCTGTATAGTGGGCCACTGTCGGTTGATAGGGCGGTTTGCCGGGTTGAGAATAATCATGTCTGAAATCCATGGCGAAGTAGGCGAGGTCTTCAATGATGGTAACATCGTACTCTTTGGAAAGGTCTCCGATGATTTTCAGTTCCTCATCGGTGAGACAAATCCAGGTTGGATTGTTCGGATTGGAGTACATGATCGATGATATTTCGCCGGTTTTCAGGTAGGATTCCAGTTTCTCCCTCAGTTTGGGACCCCTGTGATGGTAGACGTCGAAGGATTCATATTCGTGGCCGATGGCTTTGCACTGCATCTTCTGCACCGGGAAACCGGGGTCGATGAACAGGGTGCCTTTTCGAAAATGATTGTTTCGGTTGGCTACGAGAAAGGTGGCGAAGCCGCCCTGCATCGAACCTACCGTGGGAAGACAGCTTTCAGGATTTACATCGATATTGAGAAAGAGTTTGGCAAATCTTGCCGTTTCCTCTTTCAGAGCCGGGAGCCCGTCGATCATGGCGTACTTTGAAGCCACGCCGCTTTTGAGTGCTTCTATCTGTGCGTTCAGTCCGACTTCCGGAGAGGGTAGTCCGGGAACTCCCATCTCCATCCTGATATATTTATCGCCGGTTTCACCTTCGATGTCGAAGACGAGCCGGACAATCTCGCGGATACTGGCCTGTCCCATATCGCCGAGGCCGCTCTCTTTTATTCTGCGGCCGACTACTTCGGCATTGATTGGTGTATTTCTATTTTTGTTCATATCAACTCCTTTTTTCTATACGTATTCTGGCATCTACGGCGGTAACCTGTTCGGATGTACCGAGCAGCGGGTTGAGGTCCATCTCCGCGATTTCCGGGGCGATCTGTACGAGGGCGGATATCCGGGCGAGGATTTCCGCGAAGATTTCCTCCTTCACCCCTTCCTGCCCCCGGGTGCCGGTGATCATTTTGTAGCCTTTGAGGGAACGGATCATTTCGAGAGCCTCGGGTGCAACGAGGGGTACAAGTCCGCTCTGTACGTCCTTGAGGACTTCCACGAAGATCCCGCCGAGACCGCAGAGGATGAGATGTCCGAAACCTGCTTCGGCCTTGACTCCCGCGAAAAGTTCGAGTCCCGACAGCATGGGCTGAAGGAGGACGCCGGTGGCGTCCCTGATGGCCATTATCCGCTTGAATTCATCACGCACCTGTTTTTCGTCTTTAACGTTGATAACAACGCCGCCGACATCGGACTTGTGGACCGGGCCGATTACCTTCATGACTACAGGATATCCGAGACGTGATGCGGCTTCCGCTGCCTGATCTGCGTTTTCGGCTACCGCTTCTCCTGCCCGGGGTATGCCTGCTGCGTCGAGAAGTGTCTGGATTTCACCGGGTGAGATGTAGCCGCCTTCTGCTTCTTCTATTACCTTTCGAATAGCCCCTTCATCGATGCCCGGGAGTACCTCGGTTTCCGGAACCGGGGCTGCGGTAAAATGTACCCTTCCCAGGGCCTGTCCGAGGACGACTTCATCCGGGAAGTTGATATTGCCCTTGTCGAGAAAATGCCGTATTTCATCTTTCACATTGATGATGGACGGAAGTACCGGATAGATTGGCTTTTTACAGCTCCTCATTTTATCGTGCAGTACATCGTACACATCGTATACTTCAAAAAGCCCGGGGCTGCCGAAGATTACGACCATGGCGTCGATCATGTCGAACTCCCGGTCACAGTAGTCTATGATGGTCCCGAGCTGTTCAGCCGTACCCGTTGCGAGAAAATCGATCGGATTGGCAGTGGAGCTGCCGGGGAAAAGCTTTGCCTTCAGTTCATCGGCCGCCGATCCCTCTATAGCCGGGACTTCGAGGCCCCCATGGCTGAGGGTATCGGTAAGCATGACCGCCGGGCCGCCGGCGTGGGTAATGATTGCGATGCGTTTTCCGGGAAGAGGCGGGTGCATGAACACTCCGGCCACCGTCGTCAGCTCCTCCCGTCCGTAGCATCGCACGATACCGGCTTTGCGGAACAGAGCATCCACAGCGGTATCTGATCCGGCCAGAGCGCCGGTGTGGGAGCTCGCGGCCCTGCTGCCTGCCGAAGAGGAACCGGCTTTGACAGCGGCGATCCGACAGCCCTTTGAGATGAGCGACCGGGCGTGTTTGAGAAGCTTTCCCGGTTTGTTGATGCTCTCGATGTAGAGCAGTTTCACCGGGGAGCTCGTTTCGGGATCGTAGGTTTCATCCAGATATTCCAGGACTTCCTCTACACCGATCTGAGCGCTGTTTCCCACCGAGAAGACCTGTGAAAAAGTGAGTCCCTTCGGGATGCCGGCTTCCATGATAAATACCGCCGTAGCACCGGAACCGGAGATGAAGTCACAGCCCTTCGATTCAAGCTTCGGAATCGGGGTTGTGAAAACCCCGTTGTATGTCGGTGTGAGAACACCAATGCAGTTCGGGCCGATAAGGCTGCCGCCGTGATTCTCGATAATGTCGACGATTTCGTGTTCAATTGCGGCTCCCTCTTCACTTTCTTCACTGAAGCCGGCAGAGAGAATGATGAATGCCTTCGTGCCCTTTTCTTCGGCCAGGGTTTTTACCGTACGGGTGCAGAATTTTGCAGGGATGGCGAGCACAGCCAGGTCCGTCTGGGGCAGATCATCGACGGACGCGTAGGAAGTTCTGCCCTGGACCTCCGTCTCCTTCGGGTTTACCGGATAAATCGGGCCGCCGAAATCCCCGGCGAGAAGGTTTTCGAGGACCTTCCCGCCCGGTTTGTGGACATTGTTGGATGCTCCGATAACGGCGATGGATGAAGGCTGAATCAGTTCTTTTACTATCATACCGCCTCCATGGATCAGACCGACCGGTTCTTTTCCGCAAATGTGCGGCCGGCCTCGAGGGTGGCGATGTTCATATCCACGACGTCCTGTCCCTTGCGGCCGAAAATATAACGTATCCCTTCTTTCAGCTTCTCAAAGTCTATCTCCATGAATAGAGACGCGGCACCGGCCATCACCATGTTCATGCCCCGGCTGTTGTTCAGCTCTTTGGCGATATCGTCGGCATCGACGGCTACATGGTGGGGGACCTTTTTCACTTCGGCCATGATCTCATCGAGAGCCGGGTAGTTGGGGATATTCTTGTATGGTGTGGTGTTGGTCACCAGCCAGCCTTCGGTGGAGAGATACGGAATATACCGCAGGCTTTCCATAGGTTCGACCGAAAGGATAATGTCCGCTTCACCGGCGGCTACAAGATCGCTGTAAATCGTTCTGTCGGAAATGCGCAGGTGCGATTGCACATCGCCTCCCCGCTGACTCATTCCGTGGACCTCGGCCTGTTTCAGCTGGAGTCCGGAAGATACGGCCGCGTAGCCGAGGACTGTCGCGATGGAGAGGATTCCCTGTCCGCCTACGCCTGCGAGAATTATATCAAGTTTCATTTATCGCCTCCCTTCTTTTTCTGCTTGGCACGACGCAGCTGTGTCTGAACGCATTCCCGCTGCGGTATGATAACGGACACTCCCTCGTAGGCGAGTTCCTCTTTTATTATCTGCACGAACTCATCGTGGGTATTCCTCTTCGGCATAATGGAACGGATGTGATCGGGATGTACCCCGAGACCTTCGCAGATTTTGTGCAGCCGGCCGGTCGCGTGGCTGTGCTGTCCGCCGGTCATTGCGGTTGTCGAGTTGTCCATTATGAAAACCACAATATTGGAGTTTTCCATGACTGCATCGAGAAGACCTGTCATTCCGCTGTGGGTAAAGGTCGAATCGCCGATGACCGCCGCCGACGGGTAGAGACCGGCGTCGGCAGCCCCCTTCGCCATGGTGATGGAGGCACCCATATCTACACAGCTGTTTATCGCTTCAAGGGGCGGCAGGGCTCCGAGGGTATAGCATCCGATATCGGAAAAGACGTGGCCGTCACCGTGAACATCCTTGATGGCCTCGTTGATGGCCCGATAGCTGTCAATATGACTGCAGCCGGGACAGAGGGCAGGAGGTCTGGAAACGATCACTTCCGGCATCGGAGAGGATTTTCTGGCTTCAAGGCCCATAGCCTTCCGCAGAAGTCCGGGATTGAGTTCCCCGTCCCTGGGCAGTTCTCCGCTCATTCGTCCCTTTACCGTGATACCCCTGTCGAGCAGTCCGCGAAGCATCTCCTCGATCACCGGCATTCCCTCTTCGGCTACCAGAATGGTTTCGCATTCATCCACCATACGCTGAATATGCTTCTTCGGAAGGGGATACTGTGAAATCTTGAGGACCGGGTAGGGGCATTCACCGTCGCTGAAGTTCTCCATGACATAGTTATAGGCGATACCGCTGGCGATGATACCGAGGCTTCTGTCCTTTCCGTCGGTGTAGCTGTTGTACGGTGAGTTGTAGGATTCTTCTTCCAGGGCGGCCTGCTTTTCAAGCAGTCCTTTGTATCTTTTTCGGGCGATCGCCGGCAGAAGCACGAACTGCCGCTTGTCTTTCGGAAGAGACATCGCATTCTGTTCCAGAGCTGTGCTGCGTGTCACGCCTGAGCGGCTGTGGGCGATTCGCGTGGTAACCCGGAGCATCACCGGAAGCTGGTATTTCTCCGAGAGCTCAAAACCGGTGAAACACATCTGATAAGCTTCCTGCTGGTTGCTCGGTTCAAGAACAGGGATCATGGCGAACTTTCCGTAGAATCTGCTGTCCTGTTCATTCTGTGAACTATGCATGCTCGGATCATCGGCTACGGTGATGATGATTCCCCCGTGGGCCCCGGTGATACCTGAATTGACAAAGGGATCGGCGGCAACGTTGAGTCCCACATGTTTCATCATTGCCATGGTCCGCTTCCCGGCGTAGCTCATACCTAACGCTGTCTCTACCGCAGTTTTTTCATTCGCCGACCAGGACCGGTGGATTTTTCCTTCGGCTGCCTGTTTGGAATGCTGCGCGTATTCCATGATTTCCGTCGAAGGGGTGCCTGGATAGGCAAAAAAGCCGGAAATTCCGGCATCCAGTGCTCCCTGAGCAACGGCTTCGTCTCCTAAAAGCAAGAGAGTTTTTGTGTCCAATTTCTCCTCCTATCGCATGTGTGATTAGTTATACTTCATTATTTCCGGGCATCTGCAGCTATTATAGCATCGAATTTGATTATGTGGAAATTATTTTTGATATAGTGAACAGGATTTTTTATCAAATCTTCTATTTCTCCAATAAGTGCTGTTTTTCGTCGGTCTTGACTCCCTGATTTATAATTCGTAAGGTGTTGCCATGAAAACAGCAGGGATCATCGGAGGTCTTGGACCTGTTACAACGGCCGAGTTTTATCTGGAATTGATCAAGCGCAGCCGCAGAGTCAATACCTGGAGCTACCCGAGCCTGCTCATCTGCAGTCTGCCGGTACCTTTCTCGGTGGAGAGGGACATGGTAACCTATGGACGCGGAGAAGAGGAAATGCTGAAAGTTCTTTCCGGAGGGGTCAGCGATCTTGAGCGGATGGGTGCAGATTTTGCCGTCATCCCCTGCAACACCGTACATATATTTTACGATAAGCTGAAAGATCTCATCAGGGTTCCCCTGCTCAACATACTCACCGAAACAGCGAGGACCTGTTATGAAAGAAAATGGAGCTCCGTGGGTGTCCTCGGAACAAAAAAGACCCTTCAGAGCCGTATGTATGCTGATGCTCTTGAGTCGTACGGATTGAGTCCGGTAGAGCTAGACGAGGGTGACCAGGAGAAGCTGTCGATGGATATCTACCGGATTTTGACCGGCCGTCAGTCGACGGCGGACCGGACGGACATGCTGAGGATGATACAGCTGCTGAAAGAAAAAGGAGCGGACGGGGTTATCCTCGGGTGTACGGATATACAGCTGCTGATACATCCTTCTGATGAGGATCTTCCGATTCCGGCGATTGACTCCATGTCCTGTCTTGTCGACGCTACGGTGAGAGAACTGCGTGAATAGAGGAGTAAATTATGTCCAGAGCACTTATAAGTGTGTACAGTAAAGAAGGTCTTGAGGATTTCGCACATTTCATATCCGGCCTCGGGGTAGAGATCGTTTCCTCCGGAGGGACCGCCGGCTTTTTACAGAATGCCGGTCTGAAGGTCACTCCGGTCGGCGAGATGACTGGTTTTCCCGAAGTGCTTGACGGAAGGGTAAAGACCCTCCATCCGAGGGTGCACGCCGGGATTCTGGCCAGACGTCATCTGAGTGCTGATATGGATACCCTCAAGGCCCATTCCATCGAGGCCGTCGATTGGGTGGTGGTGAATTTATATCCCTTCCGTGAGAAACTCATGGAGCTCAGGGATGAAAAAGCACTTCTGGAGTTCATCGATATCGGCGGCCCAACCATGATCCGGGCGGCAGCGAAGAATTTTTATGACGTGATAGTTGTCTGTGATCCCTCCGATTATACCTGGATTCGCACCGAATATGAGCGGACAGGCGGATTATCCCTGGAAAGACGACGGTACCTGGCAGCGAAGGTCTTTTCACTCATGTCCGATTATGACGGCGCGATTGCCGGATACCTCCGGGAAAGTGATGGCGGAAACAGCTGAAAAACAGCTTATTGACCTCCTTTCTGATCATCGGATTGAATCCTTTTCGTGGATCGATGTTTCAGGATACCCGGGACCTGAACAGACGAAACGGACATTAGAATATAATCACTGGCTTGAACTCGGTAATCAAGGGAACATGGAGTACCTTGTCAGGCATTCCCATCTCAAATACCATCCGGAACTTCTGGTCCCGGGTGCAAAAACCCTCATTCTCATGGTATTCCCCTATTTTCAGAATCCGCCTGTCAGCACGACCGGAGGAGAGCCATCCTTGGATGTCCGTATTGCCCGTTATGCCTGGGGCAGGGATTACCACAAGGTCCTGAAAAAGAAATTGAAGAGAATCATCGGAGATCTAAGGGATATCTCTGAAGGAGAAACACACCGGGCCTTCGTGGATTCGGGACCCCTTGATGAACGAGCCTTTGCCGAGGAGGCAGGACTCGGACATATCGGACGGAACGGTCTCCTGATTCATCCCCGATACGGAAGCTGGCTTTTTATCGCGGAGATACTGACCAGTCTGAAAGTGATATCTTCGGGAAAGGCTGCCGGAAAAGGGTACGGCGAGGCGAATAGAAGTCCGGGAGACCCGGGGCGTTTCAGCGAATGTCCCGACGGCTGCAGAACCTGTATACGCGCCTGTCCGACCGGAGCCCTCCTTCCGGAAGGAGGATTTGACGCCAGGAGATGCATTTCCTATTTGACGATTGAACACAAAGGGACTATACCGCCGGATCTGCGGCCCCTCATCGGAAACCGTTTTTTCGGATGTGATCAATGCCAGGAAGTCTGTCCTCTGAATCGACAGGTGAAAGGTACGGGTGAACCTGATTTTCTTGAACACCGGGCCGGAACGCATAAAGATCTCAGAACTCTGCTCGCCGTCCGGACGAGGGCTGATATGGAGAAACTTTTTGCAGGCTCGCCGCTTATGCGGATTTCGCCGATTCAACTTCTCCGGAATGCTCTGGTGTGTGCGGGTAACAGTGAAAATACCGATATTCTGCCGATGGTGGATAAGTTGACGAATCATCCGGATCCGCTTGTTCTCGAGCATGCCCGATGGGCTTTGACGGTTTTGCAGAACCGGAGCCGTATCTGAAGCTTCCGGTTTTGAAAACCGACAGTTCATGATATACTCAGTCGAGGGTAAGAGACTATGAATCAAAAAGATATCAGTGAAGTAGATACATTGAAAAAAAGGGCTGACAGCACCAGTCTTCGGGGGCAGGAGGCGCTTTTTCAGAAGGAAATGCTGACGAAGGAAGTATTGGATGGCGTGCCGGATGTGGTCCTGATACTCAATAGATACAGACAAATTGTTTTTTTTAACCTTGAGGCTTTGAAGTATGCGAAGGGTAAAAGCAAAGATGAGATAATCGGGATGCGGCCGGGAGAGTTCTTCGGGTGCATTCATTCCAGCAATGAAACCGGAGGCTGCGGAACGACCCGTTTCTGTAAAGTATGCGGAGCTGCTCAAGTGATGCTCTGCGGGGCTCATGGGAGGGCGGATACCCAGGAATGTCGGATCCGCTGCAGGGACGGAGAGACGCTCAATCTTCTTGTATGGGGCAGGCCTTTTCACTATCGCGGGGAGCAATACACACAGTTCAGCATACAGGATATCAGCGCCAGCAAGAGACTCCACCAACTGGAAAGAATGTTCTTTCATGATATCCTGAACACAGCGGGAGGAATACGCAATTTCGTTGAAGTCCTGGGGGATCTGGGGGAGGAGCAGCACCAGGAGTCGAAACAGATCCTCCGGAATCTCTGCAACGAGATGATAGAGGAAATCCAGCTGCAGAGAGATATCAAAGGCGCGGAAAACGGTGAGTTGGATGTATTGAGAACAGTACAGTCTCTGACCGATATTATCCGGCCGGTGATTGATCGGTATGGGAAAAAGTATCCCGGGGGGAATCGGAGCGTACACTTTGAGTCTGATTGTACGGATGACCGGGTATGCACCGATGCTTCGGTACTGCGGCGGTGCTTGGCGGCCCTGGTAAAAAATGCTATGGAGGCGGCAAAATCCGGCGAGCAGGTTTGGATCGTATGGCATGAGATCGAAGGTAGCGTGCAAGTCTGCATATCGAATCCGGAATGCATGCAGAGGGAAGTTCAGATGCAGATATTTCAGCGGGCAT
>Ga0272441_10002098_pt1 | contig 41197 bp, 42 predicted proteins | sample SSMProp6N_FD_193582 | JGI IMG/M metagenome (GOLD analysis project Ga0272441, IMG submission 193582) | Marine sediment archaeal communities from Little Sippewissett salt marsh, Falmouth, MA, United States - SSM-Prop-6N | ecosystem: Environmental > Aquatic > Marine > Wetlands > Sediment ...
TCGGCTCGACGTGGCCCGTGGCGGTAACGCGGGCGACGAGGTCGTGTCTCCCGATGTCCTCCACCCGCACCGAGACTCCTTCTCCATCCCCGCCCCCCAGCACTCCCGCCACGACCGCGAGTACCGCCACCACTCCCACACCGATCGCAATCTTGCGCTTGCGAGACATATCTCTATCCTTGACAACTGATTAGCGGAATCTGTCCGAATCTTCTGTACGTACGTGGAAAACAGGCCGGGGGTTTCACCCTCCGGCCCGCACTTGGAACACTCGAAACACCCTGTGTGTTGCCCCCGGACGGTTGTCAGGGACGGGCGACCCGGGCAGCCTCCCAGCCGCGCCCGGGGATCGCCACCCGCACGATCCGGCCGTCCTCCGTCGCGGTCCACAGCAGGGTCTGTTCTCCACCGACGCTCAATTCGTATCGGGTGGAGGATACGCGTTCGCCCTCAACGGTCAGGGTATCCCTCGAAAGCCCCCGGACCCGCAACGGCACCGTACGGCTCTCGGACGGTACGAGTACCTCCAGGTCCAGTGACCGGGGATCACCCGCCTCCCGGATTCGACGCGCCAGCTCGTAGTAGTGGTGGGCGATCTCCCGCTCCAGCAACACGAGGCGTTCGTCGGCCAGGAACTCTGTGAAACGTTCCCCTTCATCGGCCGCGGTCGTTACACGCAGCCGGCTGCCAGTACGATTCACGACCACGTGCAGGCCCGGACCTTCCCTGGTCTGAAGCTCATACCGCGTGGGTCGTCCGGAGCTATCCAGTCGCAAACCCACTTCGAGAGCCCGTAGCGTTTCCGGTCCTCCCTCGCGGGTCACGCGACCCACCGCGACCACGTCCTCGCCCCGTCGACGTACCGCGAACGTCTCGGTTCCCGCGAAGCTGCCGCGCACGGAATGCTCGAACGTGCCCCCGTCGAGCTGCCCGTCGTGCTGGGCGCTGGCGGATCCCGGCGTCACGAGTCCCAGGACCGCCGCCAGCGCCACGCCCGCAGTCCAGTGGATGATCGTCCTAGGCATCCAGCCGCCTCGAGATATAGTCAACGAGATACTCGCAAATCCGTCTGCCGCTTTCCCTGGTTGCCAGGCTGGGTCTCCCCACGACGCCGGGCGACCCCATCGGCGGAACCGGCTCGTCCCTGACAGCCCGCAGAATCCGTCCGCCGGGTTCACCGTCCGCCACCCGGTCCTCATGGACCAACTCCGGGGCGAGGTGAAGCAGTATCGCCGTATCCATCTCGCCGGCGTGCTCCGCCTCCGAGCCTCCCTGGAGGAAGGCGGCCAGGTCGATCGCGTGGATATCCACCGCTCGCACGCGGACGACGTCCGCCACCACCGCGGCCATCGCCTGGATGTGCGGCCCGTATCCATGGGCCGTCATGAGGACGATCTCCTCCAGGCCCTGCCGCTCCCACGAGTCCACGAGTTCATTGAGTACCCGGTGCAGCGTCTTTCGCTCCAGGGCCGCGGAACCGGCGTACGAGCGCTCGATGTCCGAACTCACGCCGTAGGCGAGCGTCGGGGCCACCAGGATCCCGGTCTTCTCCGAGACCGCTTGAGCCAGTCGCTCGACCACGATCGTGTCAGCCCCGAGCGGAAGATGCGGACCGTGTTGGAGGCAGGTTCCGATGGGCAACAGGAGCCGCGGGTCGCGGCGGAACCAGGCCGCTGCCTCCGGCCAGGTGAGGCGATCCAGGCGCGCTGAGAACGGGGCGTTTGTGCTCGTCGACATAACAGCTAATGTACTCGCTCGCGCTGGCGGGGAAACGGGTGTGCTGACCCGAAGGGAGGTTCGCATGCCGGACGGGACATTCAAGAGCCACACGGTCCTGGTGACGGGTGGTTCCCGGGGCATCGGACGAGAGATCGCCCTGCGACTGGCCCGCGAGGGAGCCCGAGTGGCCCTCATGGCCAGAAGTCGCGCCGACCTTGAAACCATCGCCGCGGAGTGCCGTTCAGAGGGCTCCCGGGCGATGATCATCCCCGGAGACGTGGGCAGCGAGGCCGACTGCGCCGCTGCCGTGCGGAGCACGCACTCGGAGTTCGGGTCGATCGATATGCTGGTCGCGAATGCCGGGATATCGATGCTCTCCGCGTTTGAGGACCTGGATGACCTGGAGTCCCTGGAACGCGTAATGAGGGTCAACTATCTCGGGGCCGTGTACTGCACCCGGCACGCCCTGCCGCACCTGATCGCTTCACGAGGTCGCATCGTGGCTGTCTCGAGCCTCACGGGACTGACCGGCGTACCCACGCGCACCGGGTACGCGGCCTCGAAGCACGCGATGAGGGGGTTCTTCGATTCACTTCGCATCGAGCTGCGGCGACACGGAATCAGCGTAACCGTCGCGTACCCCGGCTTCGTGGACACGGGAATCCGGGAGCGCGCCGTTGGGGAGGGGACGGGGCGGGGCCCCGGCCGGCCCATGAGCGCATCGGAATGCGCGAACCGGATCCTGGATGCCGCGGCTCACCGGCGACGCGAGGTCGTGATGACCGCAAAGGGGAAGTTGGGGCGCTGGATGAAGCTTGTCGCCCCGGACCTGGTGGACCGGATCGCCGCGCGGGCGGTGGAGTTCGAGAGCTAGGTATCCAGGACAGGGGCCGATCGGCCGGGAGCAGACCTCGGCCCTGCTTCGAGCAGGTAGCCCGCCGCCACTCCGGCCACCACGAGGGCCAGCCCGGCCCAACCGCTCGGGCTCAGCGCCTGTCCGAAGATCGCCAGCGCCAGGATCGTGGCGATTACGGGTTCGATCGTGGCGGCCACGGCGGCGGGCGCCGCTTCGATCCTCTTCAGGGCCCCGAAGAACAGGTAGTTGGCTCCGAGGACGGCGCCCAGCGACAGCAGTCCCACGTACACCCAGCCGCTGACGGTGCTGGGGGGCGCCGGCGCCTGGCCCATCGCAGGAAGCAGCAGGGCGAGAAGGGCCGTGCCGCCCGCCAGTTCCAGGAACAGAACGCGTGACGAGCCGTACCGGGGCACGGCCCAGCGGGCGAGAAGGGTCGTGCCGGCGTACGCCAGGGCGGCCAGCAGCCCGCCGGTCACGCCGGCGGCCAGCCCGGCCTCGCGCGACTCGAACAGCCCTCCGACTCCCTCGCCACCGCGCACGGTGAAGAACACCCCGACGAGGACGAGCACCGCGAGACCGACCCGCGCGGGGGTGAGCCGCTCTCGAAGCAGGGCGTGCCCGAGGACGGCTACGATCAGCGGTGCCGTGTACAGCAGGGTAGCCGCTCCCGCCACGCCGGCCCCGGCGATGGCGTACTGGTAGGCGACCTCGAACAGTGCAACGAGGGAGCCCCCGCCCAGCCCGATGGCCAGCAGGCCCCGACGGTCGACGCGCAGCAGGTCGCGGCGCAGGAGTCCGACGGCCAGAAGGCCTGCCGTCGCCACGGCCACCCGCCAGAATCCGACGCCGGTGAGCGCGGTGCCCTCCGCGTACAGCGCTGTGCTGAGCGGGCCCGTGGTGCCCCACAGGACGCCGGCCCCGATGGCGGCGGCGTACCCGATCAACCGCGCACGGCGGGCGGGCGATGCCGGTGTCTGGTCTGGCGCGTCTTCCATGGCCTCACACTGAGATGGGGAGAGCAGCTCGAGTCGAATCCCTCCCGCCGAGTATACGTCACCGCCCGATTTCCCCGACAGCCGATTGCCCGAGCGAGAAGCCGATGAGACGTTGTGGCGCAGTACCGCGCGGTGTGAGGCCGGCGGTCGGACTCGCGGAGGAAGAAATGACACAAGCCGGCTTCGAACCGCTTAACTGGCCAGCGCTGCCCGAGGACGAAATGGCTCGCCGGGCCCGGGCGTTCCGCGACGAGGCATCGCGGAGACGTACGGTGCGCCACTTCTCGGACCGGCCCGTCCCGAGGTCGATCATCGAGGACTGCATCCTGGCGGCTGGAACGGCGCCCAGCGGCGCGCACCGTCAGCCCTGGCGGTTCGTGGCCGTGTCAGATCCCGAGACGAAGCGCCGCATCCGCGAGGCGGCCGAGGCTGAAGAAACGGAGTTCTACGAGAACCGGGCCCCGGCGGACTGGCTGGAGGCCCTGGCTCCACTGGGCACCGACGCGGACAAGCCGTTCCTCGAGATCGCCCCGTGGCTGATCGTGGTGTTCGCGGAGAGCTACGGCCTGGACGACGCCGGCGAGCGGTTGAAGAACTACTACGTGCAGGAGTCGGTCGGGATCGCAACCGGAATGCTCATATCCGCCGCCCACGCAGCCGGCCTGGCGACGCTCACGCACACGCCGAGCCCGATGCGTTTTCTCGGAACCTTGCTCGGACGCCCGGAACGAGAACGACCCTTCCTCATCCTCGTGGTGGGGCATCCCGCCGAGGAAGCCGTGGTACCGTCCCTGGTGCGAAAGCCGCTGGAGGAGATCGCCTCCTTCGTCTGAATGACGATCCGTTGAGGTCGTCGGTGAACCTGCGGCCATGGTTCAAACGGCATTCAGCGCGGCGCTGCTCGGCCTCGAAGCGATCCCCGTGCGCGTCGAAGTGGCGATCCGGCGCGGCACCCCGATGATCGGGATCGTCGGCCTGGCGCCGTCCGCGGCGCGCGAGTGCCGGGAGAGGTTCCGCTCCGCCGCCGCCCAACTCGGCCTGCGCGTCCCGGGTCTCCGGATCACGGTCAACCTCGCTCCCGCGGACGTGCGAAAGGAGGGAGCGGCGTTCGACCTTCCGGTGGCGGTCGCCGTGCTGGCGGGCGCCGGCCACGTGCCCGGCACCCGCGTGCGGCGCTGGGGTTTCGTGGGGGAACTGGGTCTCGACGGCACCATCCGGCCGGTGCGGGGCTCACTCCCGATCGCGCTTCGCTTCAGCCGCGTGAAGGGTCTCGAGGGGCTGATCGTGCCCGAGGCCAACCTGCGCGAGACGCAGCCCGCCCGCGATCTGCGGGTCCTGGGCGCGGCCAGCCTGGGCGAGGTGCTTGGCTTCCTGCGAGGCGAGGCCGATCTACGTTCGGCCGCAGCGGCGCCCGGGCCCGTCCGGCCGACGGCCTCCCCGGTGTGCGACTTCGGCGACATTTCCGGGCAACCGATAGCCAAGCGTGCCCTGGAGATCGCCGCGGCGGGCGGACACAACATCCTGCTGCGCGGAGCGCCCGGCGTCGGCAAGACGATGCTGGCCCGGGCACTCCCGTCCATCCTGCCGCCGCTGACGCGAGAGGAGGCGCTCGAGGCCACGGCGGTGCACAGCGTGGCGGGCCGGCTTCCGGCCGGGGCCGGCGTGCTCGAGGGCCGACCGTTCCGGGCCCCGCACCACACGATTACGAGCGCCGGCCTGATCGGAGGCGGAGTCCCAGTCCAGCCGGGCGAGATCTCGCTGGCGCATCACGGCGTCCTGTTTCTCGACGAGCTCACCGAGTTCCGGGCCTGGACCCTGGAGGCCCTGCGCCAGCCGCTCGAGGAGGGCGCGGTGAGGATCACCCGTGCCGGTACGCAGGTCCGATATCCGGCCCGATTCCTCCTGGCGGCGGCCATGAATCCGTGTCCCTGTGGACGCCTGCTGGAGCCCGAGCGAGACTGCACCTGCGATCCCGCAGTGGTGCGGCGCCACGCCGGCCGCCTGAGCGCTCCGCTCCTGGACCGGATCGACATGCACGTGGACGTGCCCGCGGTCGGGTGGGATGTGCTTCGGGCGGGGCCGGGCCCTCCCGAGAGTCCCGCCATGCGTTGCCGGGTGAGGGAGGCGCGCGCCCGGTCTTCGCGGCGCTCCGGCCGTCCCTCGCTGCTGAACGCCGGCCTGTCGCCCCGGTCGATCCGCGACCACTGCAAGCTGGACGATCCCTCCGATGCCATGCTGCGAAGAGGCTCGGCCGCGTTCGATCTCAGCGCCCGGGCTTGCCACCGGATTCTCAGGGTCTCGCGCACCATCGCCGATCTGGAGGGTTCGGAGCCGATCGCGCCGGGACACGTCGCCGAGGCGCTCCAGTTCCGGGTCCGCGAGCAGTCGGGGTAGACGCCCGCCAGGTCAGGCCTCGGGCAGGCCCGACGGCGGAAGAGCGGGCGATTCCGGGACAGGCAACCCTGGCGCCAGCCCCGGCGGGGCCTCAGCCCTTCCCAGGGCCAGAAAATTCCTCAGCAGAGCGTGTCCGTACTCCGTGAGCACCGCTTCCGGGTGAAACTGGACGCCCCACATCGGCAGCGCTCGATGTCGAAGTCCCATCAGGACCCCGGAGGTCCAGGCCGTCGGCTCGAGCATCGGCGGCAGTGTGTCCGGGTCGATCACCAGCGAGTGGTATCGGGTGGCCGTCAGCGGTGACGGGAGCCCCGCAAACAGGTCACGCTCTCCGTGTTCTACCGGGCTGACCTTCCCGTGCACGGGCTCGGCTCGAACGATGGTGGCCCCGAACGCGGCCCCGATGCACTGGTGCCCGAGGCACACGCCCAGCAGGGGAACGCCGGAGGCGCATGCGTGGACCAGCTCGACCGAAATACCAGCCTCCGCCGGCGTGCACGGCCCGGGCGAAATCACGACGTGCGTCGGGTCCAGCGAGAGGAGCGCCTCCACGTGGGTGGCGTCGTTGCGGATGACCGCGACAGTCTCGCCGAGTTGCTCCAGGTAGCGGGCCAGGTTGTGCCCGAAGGAGTCGTAGTTGTCCAGCAGGACGATCATCTTGCGGTACCGGGAATTGCCGCGACGAGGGCCCGCGCCTTGTCGAGCGTCTCTTCGTACTCGGCCGCCGGATCCGAGTCCACGACGACGGCCCCGCCCGCGTGGAAGGCCACCCGGCCCTCGCTGGCGACGGCGATGCGTATCGAGACGCTCGTGTCCATGTCCCCGCCGAATCCCAGGTATCCGAGAGCCCCGCAATACGGTCCTCTTGCCACGGGTTCGAGTTCGGAGATGATCTCCATGGCCCGGATCTTCGGTGCCCCGGTGACGGAACCGGAAGGGAACGTGGCTCTGAGCAGGTCAGATCGGTCCCGGCCCTCTTTCAGCGTTCCTTCCACCGTCGATACCAGGTGGTGCACGGTCTCGTACGATTCGATCCGGAACAGATCGAGGGCCCGCACGGAGTCCGCTTCGCACACACGCGACAGATCGTTACGCAGGAGGTCGACGATCATCAGATTCTCCGCCCGGTCCTTCACGCTGGCCTGGAGCTCCAGGGCCAGTTCTCGGTCCTCGCGTGCGTCGTCGCTGCGGGGCCGGGTGCCCTTGATGGGCCGGGTCTGAACGGTGCCCGTAGGTGAGACGTGGAGAAAGCGCTCGGGTGAAGTGCTGAGGACCGAGAATCCGTCCCCCGCGAAATAGGCTCCGAATGGAGCCGGGCTGGCCTCGCGAAGCCGGACATACAGTTCGACCGGGTCCTCTTCGGACCTGACCTCGAAGCGCTGCGAGAGATTGACCTGGTACACGTCTCCTGCTCGGATCCACTCGATCGCCCGCCGCACGGCCTCTCGATACCCGGCTGGAGAGAAGGTCGAGCGCAGTCCCCTCGCGCCCGGCACAAGGTATGTCGGGGGTGCGAGCGTGCCTCCGAGTTCGAGCCTCGACCCGGCCGGCAGTCGGTTCTGGTTCGGTACAGGACCACCGCTCAGCCATTTCTCGGCCTGCCGCATCCGACTCGAGGCCTGGTCCGCCCCATTCTCACCGCCAGCTGCGGATCCCGTCGAGACCACCCAGCAGCGGTTCTCGTCGCGATCCCACCCCACCACCAGGTCGTACAGGCCGATTTCCAGGTCCGGCGTGGAAAGGTCGCGGAATGCAGCGCCCGGGACCTCCTCCAGGTCGGACGCGAGTTCGTAGCCGAACATTCCCGCGGCGCCCCCGCAGAATGGTGGCATGTGGCCGCTCGCCGGAAGGTGGTACTGGCGAAGCGCTACGCGCAGTTCAGAAAGAGGATCTTCGGCGGCCGGACGCACCCCCCGTGGTCCGATCCACTCCGCCCGTCCGGCCCGTCCACGCAACACCAGAAACGGATCAACCGCGAGAAAGGAATATCGACCCCAGGAGTGGCCGGCGAGGGCTGTATCGAACCATACGACCCATGGAATGCCCGCGAGTCCCCTGAACAGGTCCTCCGGGCGGAGGCCGCCGGCGATCTGCTTTACCAGGGGCAGGCTCATTCTTCCTTCACCGGACTCATGCGTCGTTCTTCAGGCTCGGAGCGGCCCGGTCCAGAAAGCGGATTGTCCCGGAGTTTCTTCCACCTCCACTTCGAGATGTTCGATCGCGTCAACTTCCGCCCTCCGAAGCTCCCGGGCCAGCCGGCCCCCGAGATACTCGGCGATCTTCTCGGCAGTGGTGTTGGGGATGGGAAGGACCACGACGTCAGATTCCGGAAACACGTAACGGCGATCGCCATGACGAACCTCGATCTCGCTCCCGGCCGCCGTCAGTTCCAGATCAGGATTCGACGCCGGCAGGAGAAGCCGGTGGTCGAGCTCCGAGAGAAGACCTTCCATGTCCCGCCTCAGGGCTATGAAATCGTAGACGAGCGAGTGTCGGTCCAGGATCCCGGTCAGGGTGACGCCGACTCGATAGTTGTGGCCGTGAATCGACTCGCACCCACCATCGCCGAACGTGATGAAGTGGGCGGCGGCGAAGACGAGAACTTCCTTGCCCACCACGACTCTGTACTCGGACATCGACACCATCTCCAGCGGCGGTTTGACACTCCAGCACCTCACTCATCGTACGTCTCTCCGGACGCTGGCGCATCTCGAACTCCTGCGGCACTCTTGCCGCCCCTGCGCGCAGCGGGGCAGCTTGTCGGGGCAGGCCAATGCCGCTGCGGCACGATGGACCGGAGCACTTTTGGAAGCGAGGTTGCATGCGCCTCTTCGTGGCCGTGAATTTCCCGGCTCGACTGCGCCAGAAGATCGCAAGGCTCTCCCGCCCCCTGGAGGAGGCGGGAGTGCCGGGGCAGTGGACGGAGGCGGACAAGGTCCACCTTACGCTCAAGTTCATCGGAGAAGTGCCTGCGGCGGAGGTCGACCCGATCTCCAAGGCGCTGGAGGAGGTTGCCGGGAGCTTCCGGCCGTTCGACATGAAGTTCGGGCCTATCGGTGCCTTTCCGTCTCCGCGCCGCCCGCGCGTCGTGTGGCTCGGGGTCGAGTCGACACCGGAGCTCCGATTCATCAAGGACGACCTGGAGAGAAGGTTGGCGGAGCTTGGCGTCGCCCGTGAGGAGCGGCCTTATCAGCCGCACGTGACACTGGGGCGAGCGCCGAGAGAGGCCGAGGCCGGTGAGTTCAGGCGACTGGAGGAAGTGGCTCGCTCGCTGCGGGTTGCCGATGTGTATCGAGTGACGCATCTGGATCTCATGAAGAGCCAGCTGGGGTCGGGGGGCGCCGTTCACACGCGGTTGGTCGCGGCTCGAATGGGGCCGCGCACATGAGTGCCCGCGGCGGTGGTCAGGGAGCGGGGATGATCAAGAACTGTCTTGCACGAATTGGTTGCCTGACGCTCATCCTCGTCGTCGTCGCCGGAGGGTGGTTCTTTCGAGACGACATCGCGGGTTGGTGGCGCCGACTGGAGATCACTTCCGCCTCGCAGCCCAGCGAAGATCTGGCCGAGCGAGCGACCAGCAAACTCGAGGCAATGGCCTCGAGCGACGGGGCACGGAGGCTGGACCTGAGCCAGGCCGAGATTCAGAGCCTGCTCACATACCGAGCCGAGCCGATGCTGCCCGCGGGGATCAGTGAGCCGGTGGTGGAGCTTCGCGACAGCACGCTTCTGCTGTCGGCTCGGGTGGACCCGCGAGGCCTGGAGGGCCTCGCATCGCCGGAAGTCATCGAGAGGCTGTTCTCGGATTCGGCGAAGGTGGTGGTGGAACTGATGCCTGGAGTCGTGGCGCCCGGCGTCGCGCAGGTCGAGGTCGTGACTCTGCAGGCGGGGTCGATCGTCGTTCCTTCGATGATGGTCCCGTGGATACTGGAGAGCGTCGAGTTGCAGGGGGTCGAGACGACCGGAGTCATGCTGCTCCTCCCGACCCCGGGACGGGTCACACTTTTCGAGGTCGCAGGCGGGAAGCTCGCACTCGAGTTGGCCGGCGGTGCGCGCGACTGACCACCGCCTCTCTCTGGTCGTTGAGATCGAGTTGAGTGCAGCGATTACCTTGCTTGCGTATTGTGGTGCCTGAGAACGGGCTGCGAGTGCGGGGAACGCTCGATCGAACGAAGGGGTAGTTTCTTCACCGGAAGGTAAGGGCCGCTGGCAGGTCGGCGCGGTGGGCACACTCAGACAGGCAGGTGCAGGGAAGTATGAGCAAGGGCATGAAGAAGGCGAAGCAGAAGCAGGAAGCGGAGAACGGCTCGGTAGGCCGCTGGCTGTGGGAGTGGACCAAGTCCATCGCCGTCGCATTCCTGTTGTTCATACTGGTGAGGACTTTCGTTGTCGAGGCGTTTCAGATCCCGACAGGGTCCATGGAGCAGACGCTTCTGGTCGGTGATTTCCTCCTCGTGAACAAGATGGTGTACGGAGCGGAACTGCCGGGAACCGGCGTCCGGCTGCCCGCCTTCGATCCGCCGGCCCGAGGCGACATCGTCGTGTTTTCCCCGCCCCCGGCGGCGCGCCAGGCGGCGAATACCAACTACGTCAAGCGCATCGTCGGTCTTCCCGGAGACACGCTCCTCATGGTCGAGGGCGTGCTGTACCGTAACGGGAGCCAGGTGGCCGAGCCCTACGCCCGGCACACGCGTCCCTACGAAGATCCTCGAAGCCCGCAGTTCGATTGGCAGCGCACCCACCTGGTGGAGAGTGGGCGCCGGCTGCATGAGTACAGGCCCACGCGCGACAACTGGGGTCCGATTACCGTTCCGTTGGACAGCTTCTTCGTGATGGGGGACAACAGGGACAATTCGGAGGACTCACGCTACTGGGGGTTCGTCCCGGACCAGTCGATCAAGGGACGGCCGTGGATCATCTATTTCTCGTATGACCGCAACAAGATCACTCCGTTTCCCTGGCTCACCGAAATCCGGTGGAGCCGGTTGTTTGATTCCATCCGGTGATGTAGGCGGACGAATCCGGTTCCGCCGGGCACCGCAGTTTCGACCCCCCCGGACGCGAGGAGAATGGCGCGAAGGGCCGATGGCACGGGAGGCGGTTCTCTCGATCTGTACCTGAGAGAGATTGCCGGTCACGCGATACTGACCCGGGAGGAAGAGGTCCGCCTGGCCCAGTCGATCCGTCAGGGCGATGAAACAGCCCTCAACCGCCTGGTCGCCGCCAACCTCCGATTCGTAGTCACCGTTGCAAAGCGATACCGCAATCACGGGGTCGCGTTCGCAGATCTCGTCAACGAGGGCAATCTCGGACTGATGCGGGCGGCTCGCCGCTTCGACGAGACCAAGGGCGTCCGGTTCATTTCCTATGCCGTGTGGTGGATTCGCCAGGCCATGATGCAGGCGATCGCCGAGCAGTCGCGGATCGTGCGTGTGCCCGTCGGTCGCATGGACGAGGCCAACAAGGTGGTACGCACGTCTCGGAAGCTGAGCCAGCAGTTGGGCCGCAGTGCCACGCCGGAAGAGGTGGGCGTGGAGCTCGGCCTCTCACCGGAAGCCGTCCAGCGCGCCCTCGGCATGCAGGCCGGCTACATCTCTCTCGACGCGCCGGTTCCGGACACGGAAGACACGTCAATGCTGGAGCTCATTCCGGATCGAGAGGGAGAGGAAGCGGACGAGCGCACGCAGCGCGAGGCGCTTCGGGACGTTCTCGAGTCCAGCCTCACCCACCTTCCGGAGCGCGAGGCGCGCATCATCAAGATGTACTTCGGTCTCGACGGAGAGGAAGCCCATACTCTCGAGCAGATCGGACGAGAGTTCTCAGTCAGTCGCGAGCGGATTCGTCAGATCAAGGATCGGGCCCTCGTCCGTCTCAGGTTGGGAGCCACGGGCAGGGTTCTGGAGTCGTTTCGCGACCACTGAAAACCGTGGGCCTCGCGTCTTGACACCTGCATATGCCCCCTTTAGCTTTCTGGGCTGCTAGCGGGATGATTTCGGCCGCTGCCGCCAGGTGCGGCGCGGCTCGCTTTTTCTCCCAGATTTCGGTGCGAACGAGTGAAGGCGCCTCGGGTGCGCAAGCGAGTGGGGCGATTCGGTAATGAAGACGTATTCGGTTAAAGCAGGCGAGATTCAGCACGACTGGTTTGTCGTAGACGCCCGGGACCAGGTCCTGGGCCGTCTGGCCACTCGCGTGGCGTCCGTCCTCAGGGGCAAGCACAAGCCGACGTTCAGCCCACACCTGGACGTGGGTGACTACGTTGTGGTCGTGAACGCCAGGGACGTGCGCCTGACAGGACGCAAGGCTGAGCAGAAGGAATATTTCCGCCACAGCGGTTACATGGGTGGCGAGCGCATGATTCCGTTCGAGACGATGATCAAGAAGCATCCCGAGCGGGTCATCGAGCGGGCGGTAAAGGGAATGCTCCCGAAGAACGCCCTGGGCCGCCAGATGGCGCAGAAGCTCAAGGTGTATGCGGGGGCAGAGCACCCGCATACCGCGCAGCGACCGCAGCCCCTGGACGTCTGAGACACAGGGCGACAAACGACACGGAGGAAGCTTGGCGGACAGTACGACATACCAGGGCCTGGGCCGGCGCAAGGCGGCGGTGGCGCGTGTGTGGCTCCGGCCCGGAGAGAGCTCCTGGAGCATCAACGGCCGAAGCATTGAAGACTATTTTCCCCTTGCGCGACACCGGACTGCGGCTGGAAAGCCGTTTGAGGTGACGGGCACGGAAGGGCAGTTCGGCGTCCACGCTCGCGTGGCGGGCGGGGGTCCGTCCGGTCAGGCCGATGCGATCCAGTTGGGTGTTGCGCGTGCCATCCTCAAGATGGATGAGGACATGCGCGCCACACTGCGCTCGCACGATCTGCTGACGCGCGATCCGAGAGTTGTCGAGCGTAAGAAGCCGGGTCAGCCGAAGGCGCGCAAGCGCTTCCAGTTCTCCAAGCGATAGACCGGCCACGGCGTAGCCGAACCCAAGCAGCGAGTTATCGATAGCATGTCAGAAGTAGGTCTGAAGGAACTGCTACAGGCGGGCGTCCACTTCGGACACCAGACGCACCGCTGGAACCCGAAGATGCGCAGGTTCATCTTCGCGGAGCGCGGCGGAATATACCTGATCGACCTGAAGAAGACCCTACGGGACTTGAATCGGGCGCGCGATCTGGTGAATGGTGTGGTCCGGGGTGGCAGCAATGTCCTTTTCGTATGCACCAAGCCGCAGCTCAAGGGCCTGGTGAGGGCAGAGGCTGAGCGGGCGGGGGCGTTCTACGTCACCGAGCGCTGGCTGGGCGGGCTGCTCACCAACTTCCAGACGATCAAGAAGAACATCCGGCGTCTCAAGGACCTCGAGCGCGGTGTCGAAGAAGGCGCTTTCGAGTTCTATACCAAGAAGGAGCGCCTGCTGCTGGAACGGGAGCGAGAGAAGCTCGAGCGCTACCTGTCGGGGATCAAGGACATGACCCGGCTTCCAGGGCTGGTCTTCGTGGTGGACGCGAACAAGGAGGACATCGCGGTTCGCGAGGCAAACCGGCTGGGTATCCCGGTGGTGGCCATCGCGGACACGAACGCCGATCCGGACCGGCTGACGATCGCCATCGCCGGAAACGACGACGCGATCCGATCGGTTTCGCTGATCACCGGTGTCATGGCCGATGAGATCCTGATGGCCAGGCGCGAGGCCCCGGACGGCGCGGGCAGCAAGGACGAGGCTGCGGCCCTGACGTATTCGTCGGATGCGGGTGGAACCGAGTCCGTGGACGCGAAGCGGAAGCGACCCAAGCGCCGACCGCGGCCTGAGCTGATCAAGCGCCGTCTGCACGCTTCCGATCCCGAGGCGGGTGTGCTGGAGGATGGGGCGGACGACCTGGAGGCTGCGGCGGACGACCTGGAGGAGGCACTCGTCGAAGAAGGAGTGACCCTCGAGGGTGAAGGCGAACCGAAGGCGCCGGTCGCCGAGGTCGCCGAAGACGCCGAGGCCGAGGCGGTGGCCGTCACCGCGGAGTCGGCTCCTGGAGAAGACGGGGACGGCAAAGACCCCGGCTCACCCTGAGCAACGCGAAACGGTGGGCCACTTCGGTGGCCCATTTTTTTTGTTGGAATTGACATCATGGGAAGTGCCGGTGGGCACTGGCGAAGACCCGAAACGAAACGAAAGAGGGAATAGAGAGATGTCAGCAATCACGGCAGCGGCGGTGAAGTCCTTGCGTGACCGGACGGGCGCGGGAATGATGGACTGCAAGAAGGCGCTGATGGAGACGGGTGGTGACGAAGAGAAGTCAATCGACCTGCTTCGCCAGTGGGGGTCCGCAAAGGCGGCCAAGCGCGCCGAACGCGAGATGACCGAAGGTGTCGTGGCGATCGCGCATGGCGAGTCAGGATTTGGCATGGTAGCGGTTTCGAGCGAGACCGACTTCGTCGCTCGCAACCAGGACTTCCTGGACTTCGCTTCACGCCTCGCGGCGACCGTTGGCGAGTCCGGGTTGCCGGACGGCGAGGTGCTCACGGGGGCGGCGCTTCTGGAGACTGGAGGCTTCGAGGCTCTGGCTGGCGAGCTCGCCTCGATGCGGGCGACCATAGGCGAGAACCTCGAGGTGCAGAGGGCCGTTCGGATGACCGTGGCCGAGGGTGGCCAGGTCGGCTCGTACCTTCACTTCGGTGGCCGGATCGGCGTGCTGGTTGAAGTGAACGGTGCGTCCGGCGACGCGTCCGGGCTGGTGCGGGACCTCGCGATGCACGTGGCGGCCACGAATCCCATGGGGGTCTCTCCCGAGGACATCCCGCAGGAGGATCGTGATCGCGAGCGGGCCGTCCTGGTGGAACAGGCGAAGGCGGAGGGCAAGCCCGAGCACATCGCGGAGAAGATGGTCGAAGGGCGTATGCGGAAGTACTTCGAAGAGAACACGCTGCTCAAGCAGGGATTCGTGAAGAACCCGGACACGAGCATCGAAGACCTGGTGGCCAGCCATGGCTCCGACGTGGGCGTTCGTCGCTTCGTGCGCTTCTCGATCGGAGGTTAGGGAGGCAGCTTGTCGGAACTGAAATATCCGCGGGCCCTGGTGAAGCTCTCGGGCGAGTCGCTCGCGGGCGACCAGGGATTCGGTATCGCGCCGGAAGTGGTCGATCGTCTCGTCCTGGAGGTCGAAACGGTCTACGACGCCGGGGTGCGCCTGGGACTCGTGGTGGGCGGCGGCAACATCGTGCGGGGCACGGAAGCCAGTAAGCGTGGAATGGACCGCGTGTCGGCCGATTACATGGGCATGCTCGCCACCGTGATCAACGCGCTGGCGTTGCAGGATGCTCTCGAGCGGCACGGCGTGGAGTCCCGCGTGATGACGGCCATTCGGATGGAGCAGCTGGCCGAGCCGTACATTCGGCGGCGGGCCCTGCGCCACCTGGAAAAGGGTCGTGTGGTGATCTTCGCGGGAGGGACGGGGAATCCCTATTTTTCGACGGATACCGCCGCGGTTCTTCGGGCCATCGAGATGAATGCCGACGTGATCCTGAAAGCCACCAAGGTGGACGGCGTCTATTCGGCCGATCCGGTGCACGACCCGGACGCCAGGTTCCTTCCCGACCTCACGTTCAAGGAAGTCATCAACAAGGAACTGGGCGTGATGGACGCTGCCGCCGTATCGCTGTGCCGGGACAACGAACTCCCGGTGATCGTTCTGAACATCCGCACGTCGGGGGCCATCCTCGGGGCGCTGCGGGGAGAGAGAATCGGTACACTCGTAACGTGAAGGGGGACGTCAGATGGTCAGCCCTACACTGCAGGAAGCCTCCCAGCAGATGGACCGGAACCTGGAGGCCATCTCGCGAGAGTTCTCGGGCGTGCGTACCGGGAAGGCTACGACGGGTTTACTCGATACCGTCCAGGTGGACGCGTACGGGTCGAAGATGCCTCTCAAGCAGACGGCCACGGTCACCGCGCCGGAGGCCCAGATGCTGCTCGTTCAGCCGTGGGACACCAATCTGGTCAACATTGTCGCCAAGGCCATCCAATCAGCGGACCTGGGCCTCAACCCCTCCGTGGATGGCAACGTCATTCGGGTCAGCATTCCTCCGCTTACCGAGGAACGGCGACACGAGATGGTCAAGGTGCTTCACCGCATGACGGAAGAGGGCCGGGTGGCGGTTCGGCACGCTCGCCACAAGGCCAAAGCCGAGATCGAGCGTCAGAAGAAGGAAGGCGACATCGGGGAGGACCAGATGCGCCGCGACCTCGAGAAGCTCCAGGAGTTGACGGACGGTCATATCAAGAAGCTGGACTCCATGCTGGAGCTCAAGGAAAAGGAAGTGTTGGAGGTATGACCGAAGCTACGGGTACATCGGAACCGAAGGTCGAGCAGGCCGTCGTCGCGCCGGCTGTGGGCCTCCCGGCCCGCCTGGACATGAGGCGAGCGCTCGACGTCTACGTGGCGGGCCGCAGCCGAACGCTGGGTCCGGAGGAGAAGGGAACCATGGTCGGAGGTTCGGTGGAGACGCCGCTTCCGGGGCCGTCCGCCGAGACTCCGCGATCCGAGGCCCCGGCGGCGCAGGGCGTCTCCGTTCCGGACGAACTCCGATTTGACCGTGGCGCGGGCACATGGCGTCGGGGCCTGGCCGGCTAGAGGGAGGAAGCACCGTAGACCCGACCGCTCGTCACACCGCCGTTCCTTCCGAACTACCGGCCCTCCTGGGGGCCCATCTGCGCGCGCAGCCCGACCTGGTTCCACGAGGATCGAAGGTCATCGTGGCCCTGTCAGGGGGACCGGACTCGACGGCCCTCCTCCACCTGCTGTCCGAGCTCGCATCGTGCCTTGACCTTCACCTGGAAGCGGCTCACTTCGATCACCAGGTTCGGGTCGGCTCCGGGGCTGACGGGACCTGGGCGAAGGAAGTGGCGACCAGGCTCGGCATCCCTTGCCACGTGGGCGCGCCGGCAATCCCCCCTGTGGTCAAGCAGGCCAGTCTTCGGGATGCCCGCTATCTCTGGCTGTCAGGCCTGGTCCGAGACCGAAAGGCCGATCGCCTGGCCATCGGGCACCATGCCGACGACCAGGCAGAAACCGTGTTGTTCCGGTTGATGCGGGGCACGGATCTGAGGGGGCTGGCTGGCGTACCCGCACGCAGGGGGCCGATCGTGCGGCCGCTCCTGCCCTTCCGCCGCCGGTCCCTTTCCGCGTACTTGGAAGGCCTTGGCGTGCCCTGGATCGATGACCCGTCCAACGCCGATCGACGTTGGGTCCGCGTTCGACTGCGCACCGAGGTCATTCCGGAGATGGAACGCCTGGCCCCGGGAACCGTGGATACGCTGGTAGCTCTGGGCGAGGCGGCTGCCCGGGCACGGGATCTGAACGAGCGCGCAGGGGCGTGGTTGCTCGATGAATCCGCGGTGGAACCGGCCCGACCCGGGCGACTGGAGTTGTGCCGCGCGAGTCTGACCAGGGGCGGCTCCGAGATCCTGGCGGTGGCCCTTCGACGCGTGGCTCGCGCCGGCGGAGTGGCGCTCACGGCTGGAGGAACCCGGGCCGGTGTGGAGTTTATCAGCGAGGGCCGCAGCGGTGGGCGGGTGAACCTCGGAGGCGGCCTCGAGATCTCGAGGGAGTACGACCGCGTCATCATCAGGCGAGAAGGTGCGGAGCCGGTGCCGGACGTGCTGCCGGTGCGGGAGCATACGGGTGCCGGAACGCTGCGGATCGGGGAGCGGGCGCTACAAGTGCGTTGGAAGCCCGTAGCTGGCCAGCTGCCGCCTCCCGAGCGGATTGCCGTGGCCGTGTCCCCGGGGCATTATCCCTTAATGTTCCGGGGTTGGAGAGACGGAGACAGGATTCGACTGGCGGGCGGCACTCGGAAGCTCAAGAAGCTCTTCGGCGACCGTCGGATCCCCGTGAGCGAGAGGGCCCGCCTTCCGGTTCTGGCCGACCGGTCGGGTAACATTCTGTGGGTCGAAGGGTTGGCCACGGCTGAGACGGACTGTGGTTCAAGAGGTGACTATTCCTTGTTGGAGTTCGAGTTGAGATATGAATGACCATGCGCGAGCGGGGGCGCCGTACCTGACGGAAGCAGGGCTGCTGGCGCGTACCGGCGGCCGGGAGCTGAAGAGTGTCGTCTTCAGCGCCGACGCCATCGCCGGCCGCGTTCGTGAGATGGGTGCCGAAATCACCCAGCACTACGGACCCGATGCCGACGTTCTGGTCCTCGGGTTGTTGAAAGGCTCGTTCATCTTTCTCAGCGACCTGGTACGGCACATCGATCGACCTCTGCACGTGGATTTCATCGTGGCTTCGAGCTACGGTGCGGGCACCACGACGTCCGGTGACGTCAAGCTCCTGTACGATCCCACGGCGCCGATCGAGGGACGGCACATCATCCTCGTCGAGGACATCGTGGATAGCGGCAATACGATCAACCGGCTGGCGCGGGCGCTGGAGGCCCGGTCGCCCGCCTCGATCGAATTGTGCGCCATGCTTCACAAGCACATCGCTGAGGGCCTGATACTGGAACCGCGTTGGGTGGGATTCGATGCTCCGACGGACTTTCTGGTCGGCTATGGTCTTGACCATGCCGAGGACTTCCGACATCTCCCCTTCGTGGCCAGCATTTGAGCCGCTGATGCAAACGCATAGGAAGGACTGACGTGGCAAAGACGAGTCCGGACGACGGGAGCAAGGACCAGAAGACATCGCGCTTTCTGCGCACCGCGTCCTTCTGGGCGCTCGTGATCCTGATCCCGCTGGCCATATTCCAGGTGATGGAAACCAGCCGCCAGTTGGAGCGCGAACTCACCTACACCGAGTTCCGCGAGCAGATGGAGAGCGACAACGTTCGGTCGGTCACCTTCTCTGAGACCCGCAAGGTAGAGGGTGAGCTGAGGACCCCGATGCAGGTCGACGGCCAACCGGTTGACCAGTTCCACACGCTGCTTCCCATGGAAGCCAGCCAGGAACTCATCGATGAACTCGAGGCCTCGGGCGTAGATGTGGACGCGAAGGAGACTGGCGCGAACTGGGTCAGCTACCTGGTATCGGTTCTCCCGTGGATCCTGATCATCGGCCTGTGGTTCTTCTTCTTCCGGCAGATGCAGTCGGGCGGTTCACGGGCTTTCAGTTTCGGGAAGTCGAAAGCCAAGCTGCTGACCGGCGATACACCGCAGGTCACCTTCGCCGACGTCGCTGGAGCCGATGAAGCCAAGGAGGAACTCGAGGAGATCATCGAGTTCCTCAAGGATCCGGCCAAGTTCCGGAAGCTGGGGGGAAGGCTCCCCAAGGGTGCCCTGCTGGTGGGACCTCCGGGAACCGGCAAGACGCTCCTCGCCAGGGCCGTCGCCGGCGAAGCCGGCCGCCCGTTCTTCTCGATGAGCGGGTCGGATTTCGTCGAGATGTTCGTCGGGGTCGGCGCGAGCCGCGTCCGGGATCTGTTCGAGCAGGGCAAGTCGCACGCTCCGTGCATCATCTTCATCGACGAGATCGATGCGGTGGGTCGGCACCGGGGCGCGGGGCTCGGGGGCGGTCACGACGAGAGGGAGCAGACGTTGAACCAGCTCCTCGTCGAGATGGATGGCTTCGAATCTACCGTAGGGGTGATCCTCCTGGCGGCGACGAACCGGCCTGATGTCCTGGACCCGGCTCTCCTTCGCCCGGGGCGTTTCGATCGCCAGATCGTGGTCGACTTTCCCGATGTGAACGGTCGCGAGGGGATACTGAGGGTACACACGAAAGAGATCCCGCTGTCGGAAGACGTCAACCTGAAGGTCCTGGCCAAAGGCACGCCGGGCCTGTCCGGGGCGGACCTGGCCAACATCGTGAACGAGGCCGCCCTGCTGGCCGCCCGGCACGATAAGGACCGGGTGTACATGGATGACTTCGATTCCGCCAAGGACAAGGTCATGCTCGGCGCCGAGCGGCGCAGCATGGTCATTTCTGATGAAGAGCGACGGGTGACCGCCTACCACGAAGCGGGTCACGCGGTGATCGCTCGGCGCGTGCCAGGGCTGGATCCGCTGCACAAGGTCAGCATCATGCCTCGCGGACGGGCTCTGGGCATCACCGCGTCGCTGCCCGAGGAAGACCGCCACAACTACACCAAGGGGTGGCTGCAGGGGCAGCTGGTCATGCTGTTCGGTGGCCGTGTGGCGGAAGAGATGATCTTCGGACCGTCGAAGATCACGACGGGCGCCGGAAACGACATTGAGCGGGCCACGGCGATCGCCCGGCGCATGGTCACTCAGTTCGGCATGTCCGAGGTCCTCGGCCCGATCGCGGTGGGTGAGCAGGACCACGAGATCTTCTTGGGCCGGGAAATAAGCCAGCGCCGCGATGTGTCGGACAGAACCGCCGAAATTGTGGACGGCGAGATCAAGCGCATGCTGGATGAGGCGTATTCGAAGGCGGAAGAGGTGCTCTCGGCGAACAGGGATCTACTCGGCGCGATCGCGGAGGCGCTGCTGGAGCGTGAGACGCTGGACCTCGAGGATGTTCGCATCCTCGAGGACGGTGGTGAACTGCCGCCGCTGAAGGACCTGGCGCCAGAGCCGTCCCCGGCCCTGCCTCCCGCGCCCGACGTTCGACGATCGAGTGAGTCTTCCCTGGAGGACACGGGGGGAGAACCATCACCGGCGATGGCCTGATTCCCGCGATGGTGGGCTCGGCGGCGGTAGCCGCGGATCCGGGTGCGTGGACGGTGCGGGGATTCGTTGTCCACGTCGATCGGCCCCTCGTTCTCGGTGTGGTCAACCTCACACCCGACTCCTTTTCCGACGGTGGGAGTTACGCCGATGCGGGTGCGGCGCTCGCACGCGCGGAACAGATGTTCGACGAAGGGGCCGACCTGATAGACGTGGGCGGTGAGTCCACCCGCCCGGGGGCCGGTGCCGTCGATGCGGCGACGGAGTGGAGCCGGATCGGTCCGGTTGTCGAGGGGCTGGCGCTGCGCGGGATTCCGGTATCGATCGATACCATGAAGGCCGATGTGGCGCAGCGCGCCGTCGATGACGGAGCGGCCGTGTTGAACGATGTCTCGGGCCTGCGCCACGACCCCGCGCTGGCGGATGTTGCCGCACGGGCTGGAAGCGGACTGATCGTGATGCACATGCGAGGGACGCCTCGCACGATGCAGAACGAGGTGGAGTACGATGACCTGGTAGGAGAGGTGCGGCACGCGCTGGCGCATTCGATGCAAGTGGCCCTCGATCGCGGTTGCACGCCGGAGCAGATCGTGGTGGATCCCGGCATCGGGTTTGGGAAATCGGCCGCGGGGAACCTCGAACTCATCGCCGGGATCGGACGTCTTCTCGATCTCGGTCGGCCCGTACTCGTGGGGCCGTCCCGCAAGTCTTTCATCGGGGAAGTCCTGGACGTTCCCGTGGAGGAGCGTCTCGAGGGCACGATCGCCGCGTGCCTGTCAGCCCTCGAGCGTGGAGCGCGCATTTTTCGCGTGCATGACGTGCGCCAGGTTCGTCGCGCCCTGGACGTCGCGTGGGCTATCCGGAACTCCGGAACGCCGGGCCAGGCTACATGAGCGCGGTAATCGACTACCTGGGTTTCCTGCTCGATCAGTTCGCGTTCAAGGATCTCGTGGAGATCCTGGTCGTGGCGTGGCTCGTGTACCGAATCCTGCTCATGTACACCGGAACGCGGGCGTTTCAGGTCCTTCTCGGCTTCGTGTTCCTGGTGTCGGTCTATGTGCTGTCGCAGGCCGCCGGGCTCCGCCTGATTCCCTACATTCTCTCCCAGGTATTCACCTACGGCGCGTTCGCGCTGATCGTGATCTTCCAGCAGGAGATCCGGACCGCGCTGGCACGCCTCGGTCGCTCGCGCCTGTTCCAGCTGTTCGCCCGTCGCGAACAGCAGGAGGTCGTCGAAGAGATCGTCCGGGCAGCGGATCGACTGGCCAAGGCGAAGATCGGGGGGATCATAGCCATCGAGCGCCAGGTGGACCTGGCCAATCACGTGGATCATGGAACGCCCATCAACGCCCAGGTCACGGCAGAACTCCTGACCACGATCTTCACGCCGTACTCGCCACTCCACGACGGGGCCGTGATCGTGCGGCGGGACCAGGTCGCCTATGCGGGGTCGGTCATCCTGCGGCTGTCCGAATCTCCGACGCTGGAGCGGGCGCTGGGGACGCGGCATCGTGCGGCGCTCGGCCTTTCGGAGGAGACCGACGCGCTCGTGGTGGTGATTTCCGAGGAGACTGGACAGATATCACTGGCCCACCGGGGGATCCTCCACAGGGGGCTCAGGCCGGACGACCTGGAGGCGCGGCTGGCGGCCGGCGGTGAGGAAGAGATCACTCCTGCCGTGTCGGGGCAAATGCCCACACTGGACCCGGTGGAGCGATCGGGGGTAGTTCCCGCAGCAGGCGATACGGGCGTCTGAATCGCGTTGACGGGACCTCCGCGCCCCGGTAAACTACGTCCTCTTGAGCCGAACAAGTTGCTTCGTCAACGGATAAACGGAGACGGTCGGGTGCAAGACACCAGCTATGAACTGCTGACGATCTTCCGCGACGGGGGCTTCATGATGATTCCCCTCGTCCTGTGCTCCCTCGTTGCGCTGGGGGTCATCCTGGCCAAGGGGTGGACCCTCCTGGTGGCGCACGTGGACTCCCAGAAGCTCCTGAAGAATATCGAGGAGTTGGGCACCACGGGCCGCCTGGATGAAGCCATGCAGACGGCTCGCGAAACGCGAGGCCCGGTGGCCGCCATCCTCGTGTCGGGTCTCACCCGCGTGAAGGATCAGCAGACGGGCAAGGACATCGAGAAGGCGATTTCGACGACGGGCAACATCGAGCTCGACTTTCTCGAACGAGGCATGAACGTCCTGGCCACGATTGCCAACGTGGCGCCCATGCTGGGCTTCCTCGGCACCGTGATCGGCATGATCGCGGCCTTTGCCGCCATCGAGGCCGCGGGACAGGTCGAGCCGACGCTCGTCGCATCGGGAATCAAGGTCGCCCTGATCACGACGGCCTCCGGCCTGGCTATCGCCATTCCGGTGAACATCTTCTACAACTGGTTCGTCAGCCGTATCGATACGCTGATCATGGACATGGAAAAGGGTGCCCAGGCGGTCCTCGACCTGATCTGGAACGCCGAAGCTCGCAAGCGCGCCCAGGCGACGGGAGCGGGCCAGGCCTGATGGCGTTCACGCCGCAAAGCGAGGTGGATGGAACATGCCGATTCTGAATCGCAAGCAGCGGGTGTCGGACGAGATCCCGACAGCCTCGATGGCGGATATCGCCTTCCTGCTTCTCGTCTTCTTCCTCACCACCACGGTGTTCAACGAGGAGAAGGGTTTGCCGATCGTCCTTCCGGAGCAGTCCGAGGAGCAGGACGTGTCGGCCAAGAACCTGATCTTCTTCATCGTCCGGCCCGATGGGTCGGTCGTCGTGAAGCGTGGCGAGAGCGAGCAGGAGCAAGTCGTCCAGTATCGCCAGGTGGAGATCATTCTTCGTCAGGAACTGGCCCAGAACAGCAACCTGATCGCGGCCGTGAAGACGGATCCGAACGCGGCGTACCGGCACATGGTGAATGTGCTGGACGAGGTCAAGAAGGCGGGTGCGGAGCGCATCTCGCTGCAGATTCTCGAGGAGTAGGGCATGTCCGCCAAGAAGGGTTTCAAGCGCAAGTCGGGTGCGAGCAGCGACATTCCGTCGTCGTCGATGGCCGACATCGCATTCCTGCTGTTGATCTTCTTCATGGTTTCGACCGTGTTCCGCAAGGAGAAGAAGCGGAACATCGAGTGGACGACGGCCGAGGCGACCGAGAAGATCGACGAGAAGCGTAAGAACATTCTCCACATCTGGGTGGAGCCCGACGGGACGGTCTACATCAACGACCAGATCGTACCGTACGAGAACATCGCGGATATCGTGCGACCGATCTACGCAGAGAACCGTGAGCTGGTGGTGGCCATCCGGGGAGACCGGGACGTGCCGTACAACCAGATCAACACGATCACGGAGCAGCTCCAGGCGTCAGGTGCAGTCCGGGTGACGTTTGCGACACGGGTGGAGCAGCGGGTCCAGAGAGCCAGGAGGTAGTCTCGTGAACCCACACGACGAGCAGAATATCACGGCCCGAGACGAGGGTCGGAAAGCCAGGGCAGCCAAGCGTGCGAGCGCCGCCGCGTTCCTGCCGGCCAACGATCGGTTCAAGCAGAGCTACTCGGCTCTCACGTATCTGGGCCTGATCCTGGCGACCGCTCTGCACTTCGCGGTGTTCGAGTTCTTCCCGCAGCTGGAGGCGGCCGATCTCGGCACCGTGAGCGAAGAGCTGTCTGCGATCGAGCTGCCGCCGGAGGTGAAGATTCCACCGCCGCCCGAGCAGATCGCACGCCCGGCCACCCCGCGTGTTGCAGCCGCAGCGGTTGACGAGGACGTGACCATCGCAATGACCACGTTTGAGGAAAACCCGGTCGAGAATCTGCCGCCGCCGCCGGCTGGCGCGGATCCGTCGGCCACGCCGTCGTATATCGCTCGCGACGTGGAGCCGAGACTCAAAAACGGTCGGGACATCCGGCAACTGCTGGAGCGCCTCTATCCTCCGATGCTGAAGGAGGCCGGCATTGGCGGTCGTGTGCTCCTGTGGGTGTTCGTGGACGAGCGCGGTTCTGCCGCGCGGTCACAGGTCCATACGTCCAGCGGGTATCCCGCTCTGGACAACGCCGCGGCCCAGATCGTCGAGCAGATGGAGTTCTCGCCGGCCATGAACCGCGACAAGCCGGTCGGAGTGTGGATCGCCCAGCCTATCGACTTCAGCGTTTCGCGATAGGCGTCCGACCTCTCCGCCAGCAGTAGCGTGAGCCGCTCGCCTCTGGCGGGCGGCTCTTTGCTTTGGTGGGTCGGGCACTGGCGGGCGACGATCGACGCATCCGTTGCCGCTCCGCGTGACCGGCCGTAGACTCCCGCCGTGAATGAAAAGCAGATCAGGGACCGAGTCCTCGAGATCCGGGAGACCATAGCACGGGCGGCCGAGCGATCCGGACGTTCCGGTTTGGACGTATGCGTGCTTCCGATTACCAAGGGGCACCCTCCGTCCATGCTGGAGGCGGTGGCCCGCGCGGGTTGTGAGGCGATCGGCGAGAACCGGGTTGCAGAAGCCGAGGCGAAGCTCGCGGAACTTGGTCGCCTGGGAGTCCGGTGGCACATGGTCGGGCATCTGCAGCGGAACAAGGCCGGCCGGGCGATCCATACGTTCGATGTCATCGAGTCGGTGGACTCCGTGCGGCTCGCCCGTCGCCTGAACGCGGAGGCTGAGAAGGCGGAGCGGCTGAGCGTTCCGATACTGGTCCAGGTCAACGCGGGTGGGGAGCGGCAAAAGAGCGGACTGGAACCCGCGCAACTGGTCGATGCCATCGGCGAGATGCTCGACCTCGGGCGCATCGGGGTCGGGGGATTGATGACCATGGCGCCGTTCACGGCAGAGGAACGGGTGCTGCGGCGGACGTTCGCGACCGCTCGAGAGTGCCTGGCACGCTGCCAGGCCGAACTGTCGGGCTTCGACGGGCGGACCCTGTCGATGGGAATGAGCAACGACTTCGAGATTGCCGTTGAGGAGGGCAGCACGGAGGTCCGCCTCGGTACAGTGCTGTTGGGTGAGAGACCGGAGGTACGATGGACCTGACTCCGCTGGATGTGCGGAAGAAGAAGGACGACCTGCGCCGTACGGTGCGGGGCTACGATCCAGGGCAAGTGGACGCCTTCCTGGACCTGGTGGCGGATCGCCTGGAGGCGGTCGTGCAGGAGGAGGTGCGACTGAAGGAACAGGTGACGCTTCTTCGTGAGCGCCTCGGCGGTTTCGAGGAGCGGGAGCGGGCGCTCAACGAGGCTCTGATCGCCGCCCAGGAACTCCGCGAGGAGGCCCGGCTGCAGGCCGAGAAGCAAGCGGGTCTGCGGATTCAGGAAGCGGATCAGCAGGCGGAGAAGCTGGTGAGCGAGGCCCGGCGGTCTGCCGAGGACTCGGAGCGAGCCCTGGCCGATCTGCACGCCCGCCGTGCCAGTTACCTGCGTGGGATGCGCTCGCTTCTGGACCGGTTCCTGGCCGAGGTGTCCTACGAGGAAGCGCGGCTGGAGGGATCACCCGAGGTCGCGCTGGAAACCGAGGCACCCGACGACAGCGAGGAAGACGAGTGAGCGGTGTGACTGCCCGAGTACCGGAGTAGCGCGGCTCATGAGCTACCGTCCGCTTCCCCAAAGCGTAGCCGAGCTGGAGACGGAGGTCCTGGAGGCCTGGGACGCCGAGGACACGTTCCATCGGGGTCTCGAGGCACGGCGCGACGCTCCCGAGTACGTGTTCTACGAGGGCCCGCCGACGGCCAATGGTAAGCCTGGCGTTCACCACTTGCTCGCGCGAACCATCAAGGACACGGTGGCCAGGTATCGGGCGATGACGGGGTGGCATGTGACGCGGATCGCCGGTTGGGACACGCACGGCCTTCCCGTGGAGATCGAGGCCGAGAAGCAACTCGGCATCTCCGGCAAGCCCGAAATCGAGCGCATGGGGATCGCCCGCTTCAACCAGGTGTGCAGGGACAACCTCTTCACATACAAGGAAGACTGGGAGCGGTTGTCCCGGCGAATCGGATACTGGCTCGACTACGAGAACGCCTACGTTACGTGTACGCCGGAGTACATCGAGTCCGTGTGGTGGGCCCTGGCCGAGATTCATCGGAAGGGCCTGTTGTACAAGGGTTACAAGGTCCTTCCGTACTGTCCCCGGTGCGGCACCGGTCTCTCGAGCCACGAGGTGGCGCAGGGCTATCGGGTCGTCTCCGAGCCCTCGGTGTACGTGAAATTCAAGCTCGAGGATGATCCCGGCGGTGCGTCGATCCTGAGCTGGACCACGACCCCGTGGACGTTGCCGGGCAACGTGGCGTTGGCCGTCGGAGAGGGAGTCGACTACCTGCGGGTACGGATCCGCGAGGCGCGGGATGGCGAAGCGAACCTGCCCCGGGGAGCCCGGCCCGGCGAGGAATTGATCGTGGCGTCGGCTCTCGCCCCGGACGTACTGCGGCACCCGTACGACATCGTTGAAGTCATTCCGGGCGCCGACCTGGTGGGACGGCGCTACCAGCCGCTGTTTCCGGGTGCGGTCGACGCGGAGGGCAGCGATACCGCCTGGACGGTCCTGGCCGCAGACTTCGTCACCACCGAGGATGGTACTGGCGTCGTTCACACCGCGGTGATGTACGGCGAGGACGACTTCACTCTGGGCGCCCGCGAAGGCCTTCCCATGCAGCACACCGTGGACCCGGACGGTCGGTTCGTAGACCGGGTGCCGGGCGATCTCGCCGGCCGGTTCGTCAAGGATGAGGAAACCGATCGCGCGATCATCGACGGTCTCGCCGGGGCGGATCTGCTGTACCGCCGCCAGATGTACGAGCACAGCTATCCGCACTGCTGGCGCTGCGACAGCGCCCTCCTGTACATGGCCCGCGACTCGTGGTACATCCGCACGACCGCCGTTCAGGACCGGCTCCTGGAGCACAACGCTTCGGTCGACTGGCATCCGCCGGAGATCGGGTCCGGGCGAATGGGAGAGTGGCTCTCGGGAAACGTGGACTGGGCCATCTCGCGTGATCGGTACTGGGGAACGCCACTCCCTATCTGGGTGTGCGATTCAGATCCCACGCACGTTCAGGTCATCGGATCGCTGGGCGAGCTGGCCGCCCTGGCGGGCGAGTTGTCCAGTGACTTCGATCCGCACCGCCCCGAGATCGACGAGCTGACCTGGTCCTGCGGCGAGCAGGGATGCGGCGGCACCGCCCTGCGGGTGCCCCAGGTGCTGGACGCGTGGTTCGACTCGGGTTCCATGCCCTTCGCCCAGTGGCACTACCCGTTCGAGAATGCCGATGCCTTCGGAGCGCACTTCCCGGCTCACTTCATTGCGGAGGGAGTGGACCAGACCCGGGGCTGGTTCTACTCGCTGCTCGCGGTCTCCACGCTGGTGTTCGACGCTCCCTCCTATCGAAGCGTGATCGTCAACGATCTGATCCTCGATGAGGAGGGTCAGAAGATGTCCAAGTCGAAGGGCAACGTCGTAGACCCGTGGGAGACCGTGTCCGAGTACGGCGCGGATGCGACCCGCTTCTTCCTGTTGTCTTCCAGCAACCCGTGGCTGCCCAAGAAGTGGGACGGAGAGGCGCTCAAGGAGACGAACCGGAAGCTGTTCGACACGCTCAGGAGCACGTATCGGTTCTTCGCCATGTACGCCGCGCTGGAGGGCTGGGACCACGACACCTCCGGGGCTTCGGCCATCGAAACCCGGGCATCGATGGACCGTTGGCTTCTCAGCCGTCTGGACGATCTCGTAGCTTCGGTGAGGAGGGACTTCGAGGCGTACGACCTGACGCGGGCGTCGCGGCGCGTGGCGACCTTCGTACTCGACGACCTGTCGAACTGGTACGTGCGCCAGAGTCGGGACCGGTTCTGGGCTACGGGTAGCGCCGACTCGGGTGACGGTGGGACGCAGGGGACAGCGGACGCCTTCGCCACCCTCCACTCGGCTCTGTGCGTGACGTCCCTGGTCCTGGCCCCGATCTCACCGTTTCTGTCTGATTGGCTCCACCGGCAGCTGACGGGGCAGTCCGCTCACCTGACGGACTTCCCGCAGCCGGCAGGCTGCCGGGACGAGGACCTGGAGCGACGGATGGACGATGTTCGACGTCTGTCGACGCTTGGGCGGGCGGCACGAGAGGAGGCTGGCATTCGCGTCCGCCAGCCGCTCGGCCTGCTTCAGGCGGTGATTCCGGACGGACGTCGGCCCGGTCCGGAGCTCGAGGCGGTGCTGCGCCAGGAACTGAACGTCAAGGAAGTTGTATTCCCGTCGGGCAGCGACGATATTGTACGGCTATCTGCGAAACCTGACTTCGCCCGGCTTGGACCGCGGTTCGGCAAGAACACACCGCGGGTGGCGAAGGCGATCGAGGGATTGGACGCGGAGACGGTCCGTCGCCTCGGAGCGGGCGAGGCGGTGTCGGTGAGCCTGGACGGAGAGGTCATCGAGGTTCAGCCGGGCGACGCCCGGGTGCTGGAGGAGGCCTCGGGCGATCTGACGATTCAGGCGCAGGAAGGCTTCCTGGTCGGCCTGGACACGGCGGTCACTCCGGAGCTGGAGGCGGAGGGACTGGCACGTGAAATCGTGAGCCGGGTGCAGCGTTTGCGACGTGAATCAGGGCTGGATGTGAGCGATCGCATTCGTCTGGGGTTGGCGGCCGAGGCCGGTCGCCTGGTCGATGCAGTGGAGAGACACCGCGACTACATCGCGGGAGAAACACTGGCTGTGATCGTGATGACGGATGCGGAGCAGGGCGCGGCGCTGGACTACACGGCCCGCGTGGAGATCGAAGGAGAGAGCATAGCCCTCGGTTTGAGCCGCACGGACGGCTGACGGGACGCCGGGGGATGACGCTGATCTTGACGACACTTAGAGGCTAGATCGGGGCAACCGGATGAAAAAGAAGGACCTGAAACACATCGAGAAGCGACTTCTGCAGCTTCGGGAGCGGGCTCTGAAGGATCTGGGTCACTACGACGAGTCTTTCTCGAACAACTCGCAGGCGTCCGAAGGCGACCTCTCGGCGTACAGCTTCCATATGGCCGACCAGGGAACCGACGCCATGGAGCGGGAGAAGGCATTCCTGTTCGCCAGCAAGGAAGGCCGCTACCTGTATCATCTCGATGAGGCTCTGCGGCGTCTGTACAGGACGCCGGGCCAGTTTGGCGTGTGCGAGGACTGCGGGGACGCGATCTCGTTCGAGCGCATGGACGCATTGCCGCACACGACTCTGTGCATCAAGTGCAAAGAGAAAGAAGAGACGGGTGTCTCTCGCTGATTCCTCGGCTCTTGTCGAGTCGAGGCCCCTGTCTTCCGTTGTGAACAAGAAGGCTCTCCTCGCCGGGGTAGTGGGGACGGTGGTGGTGCTCGACTTCGTCACCAAGATGTGGGCGATGAACACCCTCACGTTCGGCTATCCCGTTCCGGTGTTGGGAGAGTTCTTCCGGCTCACTTACACGCACAATCCGGGAGCGGCCTTCGGGATCAACATCGGCGAGCATTCGAGGCTGTTCTTCCTCGTCCTCTCGCTGGTGGCCCTGGTGGTGCTTGGCCTGATCTATCGATCGACGCCGGCCCGAGACAGGCTCCGCCTGCTTGCGGTGGCCCTCGTGAGCGCGGGAGCGATCGGCAACATCATCGATCGGTTTCGTTTCGAGGCGGGCGTCGTGGACTTCCTCGACGTGGGCATCGGAGTCCACCGCTGGCCGATCTTCAACGTTGCCGACATGGCCGTGAGCGTCGGGGCGGTCCTGCTGTTGATCTCATTCTACTTCGAGGAGAAAGACGGTGACGAACCGGAGCCGGAAGCCGGCTGAAGTTCACCTCTTTCGTGTAGACGAGGATTCGGACGATCGGCTGGATGCGTATCTGGCCGATCGTTTGCGTCTGAGTCGCAACCGCGTAGTGGAACTGGTCGGCGCGGGTCTCGTGCAGGTCAACGGATCTCCAACGAAGCGGAAGAGCCAGCACCTTCGCGCTGGAGATGAGGTGGAGGTGACCGTTCCGGCCGCGCCCCCTACCGCGGTGGTTCCCGAGTCCATCGCGATCGAAATCGCGTACGAGGACGAGCACCTGGCCGTGGTGGACAAGCAGGCGGGGCTGGTCGTTCACCCGGCGGTCGGGAATCGGAACGGCACACTCGTCAACGCCCTGCTTCACCGGCTGGGCGGCTTGTCGTCGATCGGCGAGCCGGACCGGCCCGGAATCGTTCACCGGCTGGACAAGGACACCAGCGGCCTCATGGTGGTCGCCCGCACTGACGAGGCTCACGCTCGATTGACGCGGGCGCTCGCCCGGCGGGAAATCAGACGTGGATACCTGGCGGCGGCGTGGGGGCACGTCGCCGAAGACGAGTTCACCGTGGACGAGCCGATCGCGCGCGACCCCAAGCAGCGGCAGCGCATGGCGGTGGTGGAGACCGGTCGACCGTCGTTGACCCGCTTCCGGCGTCTCGAGAGCTGGCGCGCTGCCGACCTGCTCGCCGTTCGTCTCCACACGGGGCGGACCCACCAGATCCGCGTCCACCTTCGATCCCTGGGCCACCCGGTCGTGGGCGACCCGATCTACGGCCCTCGCTGGCAGAAGGGGTTGCTGGGGGCAGGGGGGCGCTGGGCGGACGAATTCGATCGACGAGTCGGGCGCCTGTTTCTTCACGCGGCGCGACTCGCGTTCGTTCATCCCGTCACCGGAGAGGAATTGAGCTTCACCTCGCCTCTGCCCGAGCCCCTCCTGGGCGCTGTGGAGTGGGCTCGGAACGCAGGAGGCACGTCGGGAGGGGGCGGGTGATGCGCGCCTCCATCGCGTTCGCCATGCTCGCCGTGCTGCTCACTGCGGCGGCCGTCCGCGGCCTCCCCGTGTTGCAGGTGGTCACGGGAGCGCCGACCGTCGTTGAGGTGCTGGGGGACCCGGAGTTCAGGGACCTGGGCGTGAAGCTGGTCTCGGATCCGGCCGTGTGGAAACCCCTGCCGGGGATCGGCACACTGCCCGAGGTCGGGATCGATTCGCTTCAGATCTGGCTCACCTCCGATCTCGGCACCGGCGTGCCCCCGGGTCTGAGTCATCCCGAGCCGTGGGTCGCCGGGACCGCCGACCCCGCGAAGGCCCGGATCGCCCTGCGGACCGGCCCCGGGCTGAACGGTCCTCGAGGATTGAGGTCCGTGCTCCGCCACGAGATCGCGCACATCGGCCTTGGAGCGGCGACTGGCGGCAACTACCCTCGTTGGCTGACCGAAGGGTACGCTCAGTACGCCTCGGGGGAGTGGAGCTGGGAGGACGCCTGGCACCTGCAATCCGCCTTCCTGCGTCGCGGCGCCACGACCCTGGAAGAGATCGATCTCCGCTTCCGCCGCCACTCGACGGAAGCCCGGATGGGATACCTGTTGTCATACACCGCGGTGCACGAGCTGGCGGCCATCGGTGGCGAGGCCGGCCTGGCAGCCGTATTCAGGCGATTGGGCGAAGGGGCCACCTTCGAGGAAGCGCTGCGGCTGACATATGGGATCACGGCGGAGAACTTCGAAGTGCGCTGGAAGAGATCGCTGGTGGATCGCTACGGTTGGATGTACCTGCTGTCACGGGCCGGCGTGTTCTGGCTGGCGGTCACCGCTCTCGTGCTTTTTGTGGCGCTTCGCCGGTCCAACCGCGATCGGACCCGACTCGAAGAACTGCGCGCCGAGGATCTGCGGATGGTGGAGGCGCCCGCGGACGAGATCCAGCAGGGGCAGCTCGCCGAATTGATGTCCATATCTTCGGGCTCTGGGGCGGGTTTGACGGGCTCTGAGGACGGCCCCGGTGCAGATTGACTTGAATTCGGTTAGGGGGTATCCTTTCGCGATGGACGGAAACCGCGGAGGCGAGGCCAGCTACGGCGCGCATCGTCCACGGCTGTTCGGCTTGTTGGAGAGAAGGAACGCCGCTCTCCTGGTGGCCGGAGCCGTGGTCGTTTTGTTTGGATACGTTCTTCTCGACCGGGGCTCGGTCGTCCTCGCGCCTTTGCTTCTGTGCGCAGGGTACGTGGTACTCATTCCTGCCGGGCTGCTGATCGGGTTCCGTGGCGACCGGGCGGGCGAGGGCGAATAGCTCAGTTGGTCTAGAGCGCCTGCCTTACAAGCAGGAGGTCGCTGGTTCGAATCCAGCTTCGCCCATGGGAGTGGGCGGCGGAACAGGAACAATCCGGCGCAATAGAGTGTCGTAACGAGTGCGTGGGGAACAATGCGCCCCGTGTTCGATAAGGAACGGATAAGGACCGGAATATGATGCGTGCGATTCGTAACTGGGGTGGGCGGAGTCTGGCCGTAGCGGCCGTTTCGCTCGCATTTGGCGCTGGTAGCGCTGCGGCGCAGGACAATGGCGCCGCCGGTGGCCGTGCCAGGGTGCTCGTTGCTCCCCTGCAGGTTGACGGCAGCGTCAAGAAGGACTTCGGCAAGAAGGTCTCCGAAGAGGTGCGTGATGGCCTCGAGGAGATTCCGACGCTGGTCGCAATCGACTGGGACCAGGTCAAGGATGAGCTTCGGCGCCTGAAGCTGAAGGAAGAGGACCTGGGCCTCATCCAGTGGCGGCAGCTTGCCGGGCGCCTGAACGCCGATGTCGTGATGACGGGCACTGTGGCATCAGCCGTCTCCGGCAACGAACTCGCCGTGAGCTTCGTCGACTCGAAGAGCGGCGACGAAGTCCACGTACCGGACTTCAGCGTGCCGGGTGATGGCAAGGATGAAGTGAAGCAGGCCGCTGGAGTCATCGTGTCGGCGTTCGGCGAGCAGGTCGACTACCGGCGTGCCCTCCTGTTCTGCCAGGACTACCTCGCCGCGGAGCAGTTCGAGGATGCCCTGCGCAATTGTGACGAGGCTCTCGCGAAGAATCCGGAGAGCACCTCGGGCCGCTATCTGCGCGGGCGCGTTTACATGGGACAAGAGGACTGGACGGCTGCTGCCGAGGACCTCGAGATCGTCATCGAGAACAACCCGGCTGAAGTCGATGCTCTCAACGCCCTGGCCTATGTCCACGTTCAGCTCGGAGACATGGACCGCGCGGTCGAGCTTTACCGCGAGTACCTGAACTTCAATCCTGGCGACGCGAGCGTTCGCATGACTGTCGCCTTCGAGGTTGCCCAGGCGGGCGGCGAGGACGCGGCGATCGTCCTCCTTCAGGACGGCATCGCCATCGACTCCACGAACGCCGATCTGTGGGAGTTCCTGGGCAACGTGGCGCTCAAGAAGGGGACCACCGCGGCGGACGGCGCGGCCGAGGATGCCGGCGCCATCGCGGACGAAGCGTCCGTTCGGCTTGCCGTCGAGGCCTACAACCACGTGCTCGAGCTCAAGGGCGAAGACATGAACCCCGAGATTCTCCGCAACGTGATCGCGGCGAACCTCGAGCTCGGTGACTACGACGCGGCGCTCACGTTCGCTGACCGGGCCCAGACCCTGATGCCGGAGGATGCGGGTCTGTGGTCGATTCGGAGCGATATCTACGGCCGGATGGAGAGATACGACGACGCGATCGCGGCTCTCAACCGGGCCCTCGAACTCGATCCGGCATACCCGAACGCCTATTTGCGGCGCGGCTTCTTGAAGCTGCGATCCGGCGACTCGCAGGGAGGGACGTCCGACTTGCGCGCGGCGATGGACCAGGGAGCCGATGCGGAGGTCGTGGCCGGCCAGCTGCTGGCGCGGGGCTACAACGATTTCTTCAAGAACGGTCAGTACGACGAAGCGCTGGCGATGTTCGAGGTCGGGACCGGCCTTGCTTCGGCCGGACGAGTGAGGGACCAGCTGTATTTCTTCACGGCGTACGGCTACTACCAGCAGGGTGTGGCGATCGACGGCGCGAATGAGGCGACGGAGGCGTGTCAGCCTGCGCGTCGGGCGCTGTCCAAGTTCCAGCAGGTCCTCCCGAACCTGGACCGGGCTGGTGCCGAACAGCCCCAGAGCCAGGCTCAGATTCGCGAAAGCACGGACGTGTACATCTACCGCCAGGAGCAGATCATCCGGAAGAACTGCGGAGGGTGATCTCCCCGGAACGGTAGGGATCTGAACGGGGTCTTCGGCCCCGACGTAGACGGTGAAGCCCGGCGGGACGAGACGTTCCGCCGGGCTTCGTGCATCTGGAATCAGCGGTGGGGAGCCGGGGTTGCGCGAAGGGAATCTGACAGGTAAAATGGGGCGCAGTGGGGAAAAGTGGAGAACTGTGGGGATATCTCCTTCCTGCCTCAAAGCGGTGGTGCGAATTGGGCGGCTATCTCGGAAGCTACCTGTATCAGGTGGACGAGAAAGGCAGGGTCACGCTCCCGGCAGCGTTTCGCCGGGACAGCGAGGCCCAGTCGTTCGTTCTGATTCAGGCACAGCCAGACGCACTGACGCTCTACCCGGACGAGACCTGGGCCGAGGTGCAGGAGCGTCTACGATCTCTCGCACGCAGTGCTCCACGCTCCCGTCACCGAATGCTGGGCCTCACCGCCAACGCGGTCGAGGTCGTGCCCGACAAACAGGGACGTATCCTGATTCCCGACCGGCTGCGGGCGAACGCCGGCATCCGCGACGAAGCGCAGGTGGTGGGGGCGATAGACAAGATCGAGATCTGGGATCCGGAGCGTTTTGCTCGAATCGTAGACGATACGGAAGACGACTTCGGCGATCGCCTGGCCGGGATATTCGCCTGATCGTCCGGGCGAGACAGCCAGGGTGAAGCCATGAACGGGCAGGGATTCTCGCACCAGCCGGTGATGGCAGACGAGGTGCTGAAGCTGCTCGAGCCCGAACGGGGCCTCTGGTTTCTGGATGGAACGGTCGGCGGTGGAGGGCACGCAGAGCGGATCCTGGAATCGAATCCGGCCGCGACTCTGATCGGCCTGGACCAGGACACCGAAGCGGTTGCGGCAGCGAGGGCACGACTGGCCCGGTTCGGAGACCGGGCAATAGTGATGACGGGCAACTTCCGCGACGCAGCGGAATTGCTGCAGGAATATAAAGACGTCGGTCTGGATGGGGCCCTGCTGGATCTGGGCGTGTCGTCCCACCAGATCGACACGATGGCGCGCGGCTTCTCCTTCCGCCGGGGCACACCGTTGAACATGCGGATGGGCGGGACAACCGGTGGTTGGAGAACCGCGGCCGACTTGCTGAACACGGCGTCTGAAGAAGAGCTGGGGAAGATCTTCCGGGACTACGGGGAAGAGCGGAAGTGGCGGGGAATGTCCCGGGAGATCGCCCGGCGCCGGCAGGAGAAACCGTTGCGCACTGCGGACGACCTCGTTGCGGCCGCTTCCACAGCGCTCTGGAGACCCCTGTCCCCGAGGGACAAGGCGCGCCTGTTCCAGGCCGTCAGGATTGCCGTGAACGAAGAGCTGGAAGCGCTGCAGGATGGACTGGAGGTCATCGCGCAGTTGCTGAAGACGGAGGGGCGGCTGGTCGTCATCTCGTATCACTCACTGGAAGACCGAATCGTGAAAGAGACGTTCCGGGAGTGGAGTCGAGAGTGTGTCTGCCCACCCGAGCTTCCCATTTGCACGTGCCGTGGCCAGGCGCTGGGGCGTCGCCTCACGAAGAAGCCCATGCGGCCGACCGAAACGGAAGTCGCTTCGAACCCGCGGTCCCGCAGCGCGCGGCTCCGCGGATGGACTCGGGCATGACCGGGAAACCGGCTCCCGGCTCCCGGAAAGGGACCGGCACGTCGAAGGTCGGCAAGGGGGGCTCCAGGTCTCGCCAGAAGGGGCGGCGTCGTGCGAGGCCTGGTACCCGGAGACGGCAGTGGGTCGTGGCGGGTTGCGTAGCGGCCGTGGTCGGCTCCCTGATCGTATCGGTCGATCGGACCGCCAGGGGACGACAGCTCGCCGAGTCACTCACTGAACTTCGCACGGAGGAAGAGGTGCTTCGGATCCGCCAGTCCGAGGAACTCGTACGTGTCGATTCGCTCGCATCGCGTGAACGAATACTGGTAGCCGCGGCCCGATTCGGCTTGCGGCCCGCCACGGACGACCAGGTAGTCCACCTTCCGGACGTCGGGCCCTGAGGGCGGGGGAGGACAAGGCATGGCAACGAAGAAGTCCCGCAAGATCGCGAAAAAGACGCACGGCCGGCGGACTCAACTGTTCGCGGCCGGACTGGCGGTACTTGCTACGGCGTTCGTGAGTCGAGCCGCCCAGCTCCAGATCGTCCAGGGCAGCAGGTGGCAGGAGCAGGTCCAGACTCAGACGACCGAGACGGTTCCCTTGCCCGCGACGAGGGGAGCGATCTACGACCGGAACGGCAAGGCCCTCGCATTGTCGCGCCAGGAGTACCGGGCCTTCTTCGCGCCGGCCCAATCCAAGGACATCCGGCGGGACGCCCAGGCCATTGCCGCGATGCTCGATCTCTCCCGATCCCAGGCACGCCGGCTCACGAGCCGGGCCACGGGTTGGATACCGATTGGCCAGGTCGGGATCGGCGAGCGTGACGCCCTGTCGCGTGGCGTGGGGCCCGCCGTGGAGTTCGAGCCGGTGATCACGCGTGTCTATCCCGAGGGCGATCTTGCGCGGGCACTTCTCGGTGGTGTGACCACGGAGGGCCAAGGCCGATCCGGCCTCGAACTCGTCCTGGACACGCTGCTGAGTGGCACCGCGGGCGAGCTTCTCGGGAGACGCGATGCTCGCGGCGAGCTGTACCCCATTCTTACCAGTCCAGAGAAGCCGGCGAGACCGGGCAGGGACGTCTACCTGACCATCGACGCGGATCTGCAGGCGATCGCCGAGGCGGCCCTGGAGACAGCGTTGGAACAGACCGGGTCCTCGGGCGGCGATGTCCTCATGGCCGACCCCCGGACCGGAGAACTCCTGGCCGTGGCCTCTCGCCGCGAAGGTAGCTCCGGTACGGTCCCGGCCTTCACATCTCCCTATGAGCCGGGCTCCACGGTCAAGCCGTTTCTTCTCGCGACCCTGCTCGAGGAAGACCTGGCAGGACTCGACGAAACCGTCTACGCCGAGAAGGGTGAATACCGGACCGCCCATCGCGTGATCACCGACGTGCATCCGCACGATACGATCACGGTAGCCGAGGTGATCCAGTACTCCAGCAACATCGGGGCGGCGAAGCTCTCCCAGCGAATCGAGCCTGGAGTGCAGTATCGCTACCTGCGGGACTTCGGCTTCGGTACCCCGACGGGAATCGATCTTCCCGGCGAGTCTTCCGGACTCCTGCGCCGGCCGGATCAGTGGTCAGCCCTCAGCCCGGCATCTCTGGCCATCGGCTACGAGATGCTCACGACATCTCTGCAACTGGTCATGGCCTACGGAGCGCTCGCCAACGGCGGCACTCTGCTCGAGCCGGCCCTGGTGCGGGAGGTCGTTTCGGGCGACGGAACAGGCTGGCGCTTCGAGAGGCGGCCGATTCGACAGGTCATCGCCGGCGGCACGGCAGCGCAGGTGTCCAACGTCCTGCATGCCGCGGTAGGCGAGGACGGGACGGGAAGCGAGGCCTCCCTGGCGACCCTGGAGATCGCGGGAAAGACGGGTACGGCCCGGATCGCCTCTGGCGGAGGGTATGACGATCGACGCTACGCCGCGTCGTTCGTCGGCTACACGCCGGTGGACGATCCCCAGCTGGTGATCATGGCGAAGCTCGAGGACCCGAAGGGGGCCGTGTACGGTGGTCTGACGGCGGCGCCGGTCTCTCGGGCGGTCGTACAGGCAATCCTGGCCACGCGGGGTCGAGGTCTGATCGAAACGGGAGCAGGCGCGCCCAGCAGGGCCCGTCTGGAGTGGAATGAGGGCGAACCGACGGCATCGCCGTTCCAGTTTGCCGCCGCCCGGGATCTTCGCCAACCGGCCGCGACGGAGCACAACCGGAAGCTGCCGGACCTGAAAGGACTTGAGACGAGGGTCGCCGTTGCCCGCCTCCACGAGCTGGGGCTGCGGGTCGAGCTACAGGGGTCCGGCCGCGTGACCCGGCAGGAGCCCGCGGCAGGTACCCGTGTCGTTCGCGGTGCGACGATCCTCCTGCGCTGACGTGCACGGAGCAACCTCGGCGAGTGTCGCCGAACCCAGGAGCAACAGGAACGCGGAAACGAATCCGGGTGTGATACACAGACAGGATCTCGAAGGCAGATTGCAGGCACGCGGGCTGGCCCCGCGGTGGGAGGGAAACCCGCCGCCCGGTTTCGCGGGCCTTGTCACGGACTCCCGGGAGGTGCAGCCCGGAGTCCTGTTCTGCGCACTGCGCGGCACTGAGTTCGACGGACACCAGTTCGTCGCACGGGCCGCGGCCGCGGGGGCGGCCGCGGCCCTTGTCGAAGAGATCCAGGTTGACGCGGGCATTCCCCAGCTCGTCGTCTCCGATACGCGGGCCGCAACGGCTCATGCGGCATCTCTGCTGCATGGCGACCCCGCGGCCGGACTCACGCTTGTCGGTGTGACAGGAACGAACGGCAAGACGACGACCTCCCTCATCACCCGCCACATCCTGGCCGGCGAGGCCCCCTCGGCCGCGGTCGGAACGCTCGGCTGGTTCGACGCGGCCGGCGAGCGGCACTCCGGTCGGCTCACCACACCGGATCCGCTCGATCTCATGGCGACGCTGCGGGAGCTCGTTGAAGACGGCACCCGCTTCGTCACCATGGAAGTCTCCTCGCACGCGCTCGACCAGCGGCGCGTGGCAGGACTGAGCTTCGACGCGGCCGCCTTCACGAATCTCACGCACGAACACCTGGACTATCACCCGGATCTCGAGTCGTACCGGGCGGCCAAGCTTCGCCTGGCCGATCAGGTGAATCCCCGGGGCATGTGCGCCGTGAACGACGACGACCCGGCCTGGACGGGCGAGGACTTCGCTGGCCGTCGCGTCGTTCGATACGGACTCGGTGCTTCCGCGGACGTCCGTGCGGTGCGCGTCCGGCATACGGCGGAGGGCAGTGACTGGCACCTCGAGACGCCGCAGGGGAGCTGGCCGGTTCGCCTGCCGCTCCTGGGCGAGTTCAACGTTCACAACGCACTGGCTGCCGCGGCCGTGGCCTGCGGGCTGGGAATGGACGGGGGACGTGTGGCCGAGCGGCTGTCGACGGCACCGCAGGTCCCGGGTCGCATGGAAGTGCTGGTCAAACGGCCGACGCTCGTGCTCCGCGACTACATGCACACACCCGATGCCTACACGCGGGTCCTCGAGACCCTGGCCGCGTTGACCGAGGGGAGCCTGTACATCGTGTTCGGATGCGGTGGCGACAGAGACCGGGCCAAGCGCCCCGTCATGGGACAGATCGCCGCTCGCTACACGGCGCTGGCTGTCATCACCACCGACAACCCCAGGTCCGAAGATCCGGCCGACATCTGCGCCGACGTCGTCCGCGGCATGCCGGCGGGCTCCTACCGGGTGATCCTCGACCGGGAAGAGGCCATCGACTTCACGCTTCGTGAGGCCAGGCCCGGCGACGTCGTAGTGCTGGCCGGCAAGGGACACGAGACCTACCAGGACATCGCCGGCCAGCGCATTCCGTTCGACGAGGCGGCGATCGTGCGAGCCCGCATGGTGAGAGAGCCGCTGTGATGGCCGCCCGGTTTACGGCCTCGGAAGTGTGTCAGGCCCTGGCCCTGCCCGCCGGCGAGACGGCCGGCGAATTCTCGTCGATATCGACCGATACACGCGATCTTCAGCCTGGGGCCCTCTTCGTGGCCCTTCGGGGTGAGCGTTTCGACGGAGCCGAATTCGTCGGCCTCGCCGAAAGCCTTGGAGCGGCGGGGGCCGTGGTCTCGGCGGGGTCGGACCACTCCGAGGTCGGCTTTCCGGTGTTCACCGTCGCCGATACCACCACGGCGCTCGGCGACCTGGCCCGCCACCACAGGCGGAGGTGCGACGCGCGGGTGGTCGGTGTGACCGGATCATCGGGAAAGACCACGGTCAAGGAGATGCTGGCTCACGCACTGGGGTCCGAAAAGCGGGTCCACGCCACCCGGGGCAACCTGAACAACCAGGTAGGACTTCCCCTGTCGATACTGGCCGCCGCCGAGGACGCCGAGGTGTGGGTGCTCGAGTTGGGCACCAGCGAGCCTGGCGAGATCGGGCGCCTGACCGCCATCGCCGAACCCGACGATGCGGTGATCACCACCGTGGGGCCGGCCCACCTTGAGGGCCTGGGAGACGTCACGGGGGTCCTGGAAGAGAAGCTGGACCTGCTTCGCGGCGCTTCGGCCTCCGGCTGCGCCGTAGTGGGCGAGCTTCCCGAGGATCTTCCGACGCGGGCCCGAAAGGTACGCCGTGATGTGGTCACGGCCGGCCTGGGGCCCCGCAGCGACTTCCGGCCCTCCGAGTGGCATGTCGGTCCCGAGCAGGCCCGCTTCACGATCGCTGGAGTGGACTACTCGGTGCCCGTGGGCGGCGAACACCATCTCAGAGATGCGCTTATCGCCGCCGCGACCGCCAGTGGCCTCGGGGTGAGCCCGGAGGGCGTGGCCAGGGGACTGGCTCAGTATCGCCCGGTCGGCCTCCGCGGGGCGCTGATCCAGGTGGAGAATCTCACCGTGGTGGCCGATTGCTACAACGCGAACCCGGAGTCGTTCGCGGCCGCGATCCGCTATTGCTCGGACGTCTTCCCGGGGCGCCGGCTCGCCGCCGTGGTCGGGACCATGCTCGAGCTCGGAGCGGCCGAGTCCGCGGCGCATGCGGAGGTCGCGGAGGACCTGGTTCGCGCCGGCTTCACGTTCGTCGTGGCACTCGGGGCCTTCCAGTCGGCCTTCCA
>Ga0272441_10002099_pt1 | contig 41190 bp, 32 predicted proteins | sample SSMProp6N_FD_193582 | JGI IMG/M metagenome (GOLD analysis project Ga0272441, IMG submission 193582) | Marine sediment archaeal communities from Little Sippewissett salt marsh, Falmouth, MA, United States - SSM-Prop-6N | ecosystem: Environmental > Aquatic > Marine > Wetlands > Sediment ...
AGGTGTACTCCGTGTGCTCGATCATCCAGCCCTCGGAGCGCAGTTTCGCCTGCAGAGAGGCGAAGCGCCTCAGCCGCTGCTCGAGACGGGCCATCTGCAGGCGCACCGCGGGCATCGGATCGCGCCCGTACTTCCTCTGTTGCACCTGCCGCAGGGCCCGCAGCAGGTACGCCTCGATCTCGCCGGGATCGTTCGATTCGCGGATCTCCGGATCGGAGCCGAACCGCTCCAGCACTTCGTGGGCAAGCGTGCCGAACTGGAGCGCATCGAGTTCGGCCGCGTCGTCGGCGACCGCTTCCAGCTTCATGAGACGCTGCAGCGCGTACCGGTACGGGCAGGCAAGATACGTCCTGAACTCGGTGACAGTCATCGACCGAGGCGCCGGCAGATCGGCCGGCAGTGCGGGGACGGTGAACGCCGACGCCGACCCGCACGGCGGGGCGCCGATGGGCAGCGCACGCGCGGCCCGCTCCTCATCCGCATCATCGCCGGCCGCGCACATGCGCCGGATCCGGCCGACCAATGTCTCGTCATCGCACGCCAGAAGCAGGCGGCTGGGTTGAAGCGGCTCGCCGCGCGCGTCTCGGCGCCCGCTGATGATCGTCAGATGCTCGCGACTGCGACAGATGGTCCGGAGGAGATAGGCATCGCGCGCATAGCGGCGATCGTTGCTGCGCATCAGGCCCAGCGCCCTGCGAAGTGCATCGGGCAGGAACAGGTCGGCGCTGACCGCCTCGGGAATCCGCCCGTCGTTGACGCCCAGCAGGATCAGGGCCGGCGCCGGATCCAGATGCAGCTCCAGCCAGCCCAGCATCTCGATCTGATCGGCACGGACATCCGAGGCGACGGTCTCGGTTGCCGCCTCCGACAGAAAAAGTCCGATCGCGGTGGCGGCATCGGTCCTCGGCTGCAGCGCCTCCGTCACCTGAGCCTGCCTCGCCAGCACATCACGCAGCTTCAGGCACGCCGCGATCGCAGCTCGCTGGTGCGGGCCCGCCGTCCGCGTCTCAAGATCCGCATAGATGGAATCGAGCACTTCGAGGATCGGCCCACTCCATGCCCCCAGCGCGCGATCCTCGCCCGCGAGCGGTGACAGAAGCGCGTGCACCTCGTTCCACACCAGCCGCAGGCGCCGGCGGCGCTCCGTTTCACCGAGCCACTCGCCGGCGGGTCTTTCGTGCAGGTGGTCGGAAAAATAGCGATCCAGAAGGGTCAGCCAGTCCGTGACACCGCGTGATGCCCCGGCCGCAGCCCGGCCGGTCCGCCGCATCAGCCACGACTCGAGATCCGGATGCCGAACCAGCGCAGCCAGCGAGGCGAATCGCCCTTCGGCCAGCCAGCCCGCGATCGCCTCAAGCAGGCGGAAAGGCGCCGCTCGGCGCAGGTCGGCGCCGGCGGCCGAGTGCACCTGAAGCCCGGCCCAGTCCGCGGCGCGCATCACCGGATCAACCAGCGATGCGTCACCGGCGCCGATCGTGATCTGGTCGGCGGCGCGGGCGCCGTCGAGGGCCGCGATCGCGCGCAGCACCGCCTGCGCCTGATCCGCCGGCGTTTCGGCCACGGTGATCTGCTCATCATCCAGGGCAATCTCCGCATCCGCCCAGCGTGCAGGCACGACGCAGCCGGCGGCATCGAAATGATCGGCCAGCGATGAAGGGGCGTGGATGAGCGCGATCGCCCGCTCGCCGGCGGCGGAGACGACGGCGCGCTGGGCTGCGTTCAGTTCCGTAACACCGATCAGGATGATCTCCGCCGTTCGGTCGACGCCCCGAGTTTCAAGCTGCGCCCGCTGCGCCGCGTGCGGATCGTCGAGCCCGCAGGAGGCCAGTACATCGTGATAGCGCCGGGCGACCGCAGCCAGCGCCCGCCACCGATCCCCCTCGGCGAACATCTCCAGGCATTCGGCTCGAATCGGGACATCGGCGAAGGTCACGTTTTCACCGGCCAGCTCCTCGTGCAGGGCCTCGATCGTCCGCGCCAGCTCATGCCAGGCGAGCAGATCATCTTCCTCCGGCGGTGATGGCAGCAGCGCCTCGATCTCACCGGCCGCGCATTGCTTCAGCGCCCTGAGCCAGGCGAGCACCCGCTCGGCGCCTGTCGCCGTCGGCGCCTCGCCTGCCGGCAGGATTGCGGTCAACGTTCCGGGCGTGATGGTCCGCGGCGGGACGAAAGCCATACCCCGGTCATCGCAGGCGGCCGCCAGCAGGGCCATGAGGACGCGCCCGGCACGGCGGCCGGGCAGGACGCAGAAGACGCCCTGCATGTCCACCACGCCCTCATCGCGCCGGTAGCGATCGATCAACCACGCCGCCGCCGTCGGCAGCATCGGCAAGCCCCAATCCATCCAGTGGCGATGCATCGCCGTTGTTGATCCGCTGCCCGCCATGGACGTCGTTCCCCGTGAACTTCAAGGCCTTGCCGCGAATCGTAACGGGATCGGCGGGCCGCCGGTGCCGATCCGACCTACGGCTCCGGCGGCAGGGTCCGGCTGGTGATCTCGATCATTCCATCGCCGAGGGTGAGGTCCAGCAGCTCCACCCGCCGGCCGTCGGAGAGGTCGACGAGCGATGAGATGCCCTCTTCGCCGGAGAGGACGCCGAGGAGGCGTCGGACCGCCTCGTCATCCAGCGCCCCGCCGGGCGCGACCTGCTCGATCGCGCTCATCAGCCTCTCAGCCGGTTCGCCGGGCAGGCTGAGTCGCCCGATCCCCGCCTGCTCCAGATTCAGATGCAACTGCCCTCCGACGATCTCCGGCGCCAAGCGCGCGATGAGGACGGCCGATCGATCGCCGACGCCGACTGGAACCGCAAGATCGATCCCCCGCCCGTCAACGCGGATCTGGGGGATGCCGAACTCGCCGGGCCAGTTCAGGTCCGGCTCGTGGTCGATCCACTCCGGCAGGCGCGCCGCCAGCCAGGCATTGATCTGCTCTTCGAGGATGCGCAGCGTCCAAATATCCTCACCGCGGATCTTCTGGAACTCCTCGGTCATCCGGTATTCGACGGTCTCGGCCAGCGTCGCAACCGGCTGGGCGCCCGGGTCCGGCGGGCTGTACCACACCGGCGTTGCGTGTGCCTGACGCCACAGCCAGGCCGCGCCGCCCGCCAGGGCGAGCACGAACACCAGCAGAATCAGCAGACAGCCCCAGAGACGGCGTGGACGCTTCATGACGGCTCGTCAGTGTAGGGGATTCCGCGGTGAATGCTGCCCCGGCCGAAACGGCTCTGGATTTCATCCGTAGCCCGATCGAGCTGGCGCTGACGCTGCTGCTGCTCGTCCGTGAACAGCTCCATCTGGCGGCCGGCCGGCGCCTGAAGATGACTGACGGAGACACCGATGAGCCGCACGGGCCGGAAACCCGCCTCGACCCATCGGTCGAACAGCCCGGCGGCCGCCCGCCACAACTCGTCGGTGGAGTCCGTGAGATGGGGCAGGGTCGTGGAGCGGGTGATCGTCTCGAAGTCGCCGTAGCGAATCTTGACCGTGATGGTGCGCCCGCGCAGGTCGTGACGACGGAGGCGCAGGGCGACGTGCTCGGTCTCGCCGAGCAGAACCTGCCGCACCTGCTCAGGCCAGGCGATGTCCACGCCGAACGTCTGCTCGTTGCCGATGCTCCTGGCCTGATGATCGGGCGTGACCGATCGGTCATCGATGCCGCAGGCGAGCTTCCAGAAGTGCTCGCCGGATCGGCCGAGCAGGCGGCGCGCATCATCGAGGGAGAGGCGCTGAAGGTCGCCGAATGTGGCGATGTTCACCGTTTGCAGTCTCGCCTCCATCGCCGGACCCACGCCCCACATCTTCCCGATCGGCAGGGCCGCGACTCGAATGGGAATGTCCTCCGGCGTGATGATGGTCAGGCCATCGGGCTTCTCCCAGTCGGAGGCGAGCTTGGCGAGGAACTTGTTGGGGGCCGCACCCACCGAGGCCGTGAGCAGGATCTCATCGCGTATGCGCTGCTTGATGAGGCGGGCGATGGCGGGCGGCCGGCCCAGCAGGTGCACCGAGCCGGTGACATCGAGGAACGCCTCGTCGATGCTCAGCGGTTCAACGAGCGGCGTGACATCCTCGAAGATCGCGAACACGCGCTGGGAGATCTCCCGATAGCGCGCGCCGCGCCCCGGCACGATAATCGCCTTCGGGCAGCAGCGCTTGGCCCGGACCATCGGTTGCGCCGAGTGGCAGCCGAAGGCGCGGGCCTCGTAGGAGGCGGCGGCGACGACGCCGCGCGGCCCGTCGTGCCCCACCACCACCGGCCGGCCTCGCAGGGCCGGGTCGTCCAGTTGCTCCACCGACGCGAAGAACGCGTCCATGTCCACGTGCAGGATGGCCCGCTCGCTCGCCACACCGCCATGATACCGGCCGGCCGGTCGCCCCCGCTGTGGGCGCGACCCTACTTCTTCCCCACCGCGTACGACCGGCCGATGCTGCCGCCGACGGCCCAGTAGCCGCCCTCGCCGGCGGCGTAGATGAACGGCTGGAGCTTTGCCACGTCCAGACGGCCGTTCTCATCGAGCACATCCGCCTCGATCTTCACGTCCATGATCTCGCCGATGAACTGCGTGTGGACGCCGATCTCGATCGTGTGCCTCAGGGCGCATTCCAGAACGAGGGGGAACTCGTCGACATACGGCGCATTGACGAGATCGCTCCTGACTGCCGTCAGGTCCATCGCGGCGAACTTGTCCTCGTCGCGGCCGGAATAGGTGCCGACGTAATCCGCCTGGCGCACCTGCGCCGCCGAAGGCACGTTCACGGTGAACGCCTCGTTCTTCACGATCCCGCCGTAGCTGTAGCGGTTCTTGCGCACGGACACGGCCGCGCAGGGCGGATCGCTGCAGCAGATCCCACCCCAGGAGATGGTCATCACGTTCGGCCGGCCGCTTTCGTCATAGCTGCCGACAACAAGGACCGGCAGAGGGCACAGGATCGTCTTCGCGCCGAGCGATTGCTTCATCGATACTCTCCCGCATCTGTAGGCTGGGCATCATAGCCTGCGGATCGCCCGGCGCAGGGGGAGATGGCTGCCGCGTCCGCCGCCAGCCGGGCTCAATACTCCCGCGACAGGGGCATGAAGATCCAGAGGATGATGTAGACAAGGGTGCCCGGGAAGCCGACGGAGAGGATCGACACCACCACGTAGAGGATGCGCACGAGCGTGGGATCCCACCCCAGCCAGCGGGCCAGGCCGCCGCAGACCCCGCCGAGAAGCCGATTGTGTCGTGAGCGATGAAGCGGCATGGTGCATTCCTCCGGCGTGTGTTATTCGGAATGGGCGCAGACGATTTCACCACATGGAAACGCCCCGGGCAAGCCCGGGGCGATCTGGTCGTAATCGGCAATGCCGCGGATCAGCCGCCGGTCGGGCGATCCGCGCCTTGCTCTTCGGGGTCAATCCCGCACGACATCGATCAGTTCCACATCGAAGACGAGGGTGGCCCTGGGCGGGATGACCGGCGGCCGGCCTCGCTCGCCGTAGGCCAGGTCGTAGGGAATGATGAGCTTGCGCTTGCCGCCGATGCGCATGGTTCCCACGCCTTCCGTCCAGCCACTGATCACGCGGTTCAGCGGGAAATCGATCGGCTCGCCGCGATCGACGGAGCTGTCGAACTTCGTCCCGTCGAGCAGCCAGCCGGTGTAATGCACGCGCACGACCGATGCCGGCCCGGCGGGCATGCGGCCCGACCCGACGGCGATGTCATAGTACTGCAGGCCGCTGTCGGTCACCTTCGGGTCGCCGAACACCGCCTCGCCGGGCAGATCCGCCTTCGACGGCTTGGCGCGCTTCGGTCCGGGCTCATCGGACACCAGGCCCAGGTGCGCCAGGTAGGCATCCATCTTCGGCTCGCGGCCGAGGAAGTTGCGAAGCATGTCCATGCCGTCAACCGTTCCGCCGCGGGAGAGCACGGCCTGGCGCCAGCGCATGCCCGCCTCGGGGTTCATCACGCCCATCTCCTTGAACTTCTCGAAGCAGTCGCAGCAATAGACGAGCGACCACTGGTAGCCGTAGTAGCTGGCGACGTAGTTGGTGAGATGGGTGAAGCCGGCCTCGAAGTAGGTGCCTTCCACGCCGTCGTACTGCTCGACCTCGTCCTGAAGGCGCAGGCCGATGGCGGTGGTGTCGATATCCCCGCCGGCCGCGAGGTGGTGATAGGCCTGATCGACCATGCCGTAATAGAACTGGCGCTCGGCGAGCATACCGGAGGCGAACTGCCTCGCGGCGAGCATGCCGTCGATCAGTTCGTCGGGGATCGGCTCGCCGGTCTGGTAATGCCGGGCGAACGTGCGAAGCACATCGCGGTCCCAGCACCAGTTCTCGTAGGTCTGCGAGGGGACTTCCACGAAGTCGCGCTCGACGTTCTCGCAGCCGACGGTCGTCGTTTCGGTGAGCGCGCTGTGCAGATAGTGGCCGAACTCGTGGAAGAGCGTGGTGACGTCGTCGTGGGTGAGCAGCGAAGGCTTCTCCTCGGTGGGCTTGGCGAAGTTGCACTGCACGACGGCGCGGGGCTTGGTCATCGTGCCGTCCGGCCAGGCCTTGCGGGGGATGAAGCCCCACTGGAACGCCCCCCCGCGCTTGTTCGGGCGCGGGTAGAGATCGGTATACAGCTCGCCGAGCATCTCCCCGCTCTGCTTGTCGTAGACGCGGAAGAACCGCACGTCGGGATGCCAGAAGTAGATGCCCTCGGCCCTGGCCTGCTCCGTCTCCTCGCGGAACTCGATCCCGAAGAGCGTGCTGGAGATGTCGAACAGGCCGTCCATCACCTGCTGGAGGGGAAAGTACTGGCGCACGACCTCCTCGTCCACGGCGTACTGCTCGCGCTTGAGCAGGTTCGCGTAGTACCAGTAATCCCAGGCGTAAAAGCCGGCATTCGGATCGCCGAGATCCTTCCGCTTGCGGTCGCGCAGCATGGCGAAATCGATGTCGGATTTCTCCCGCACGAGGGGGCGCAGCTTGTCGTAGAACGCCTCGACGGTGTCGGCGTTCTTGGTCATGAGGATCTCGGTGCGGTAATCGGCCGTGTGCTTGAAGCCGAGGAGATTGGCTTCCTGGGCGCGCAGCTTGAGAATCTGCTGCAGGACGCGGACATTCTTCTCCCCGCCCTCGCGCTTATAGGCGACCCAGATCTTCTTCCGCGTCGTCTCGTCGGGGCATAGCGTCCAGATCCGCATGATGACCGGCCCGTCCATGGTGACGAGATACAGGCCGGCGGGCTTGTCGAGCTGATCGAGGAAGTCCCGGGGCATGCCCGCCAGCTCCTCGGGCGTGAGCGGGACGGTCGTCTCATCCTCCAGCGCGTTCTTGTTGAACTCGATGGAAAGATCCGACAGCTCCAACTGGACCTTCTTCAGCTCCTCGCGCTTCTCGGGCGGCAGGTCCATGCCGGCGCGGCGGTAGTCGCGCATGATGAAGAAGAGCAGTCGCTTCTTCTCGCCAGCCAGGGGCGGGTCGGTGTCCGCGTAGGCCTTGATGGCGTGATAGAGATCCTCGTTGAGGTTGAGCTGGATGGCCCACTCGTTGAACGCCGCCTCGACCTTGTTGCCGTAGTCACGCTCCTCGGCGTCGGGACTGAGCACCGCCAGCACCTGCGGGAACTGCAGCTCGATCAGCAGCCGGGCGAGGGTGTCATCCAACGCGCCCACCGTGTTCTGGAACGTCCGTTGATCATCGGGAACGTCAATGATGTGCCGGATCTGCTCATCACCCCAGGCGAGCCATTCCTGGGCGGTCGAGGGTTCGGCGGCCGCGGCGAACCGGGCGATGAGAAGGACGCCGACCAGAAGGGCCGACACGAGCGATGATTGCCTGATCATCGATGTCATGGAATGTCTGCACTGCACGTCTGTCCGCTCCTATTTCTCGAAGAAGCGGGCCCGTCACCCCGGGGCCCGCAGTCACGAAGAAAACATGGGAAGGGCCAATTCTAGCGCCCGTCGCCGCCGGCGGGCTCGGGCGGGGATTCTCCTTCCTCCGGCGACATGATCTCCAGCAGTTCAACATCGAAGATCAGCGTGGCCTTCGGCGGGATCACCGGGGGGCTGCCGCGCTCGCCGTACCCGAGCTGGTAGGGGATGATCAGCTTGCGCTTGGCGCCGACGTTCATGCTGCCCACCCCCTCGGTCCAGCCGGCGATGACCTGGTTGAGCGCCCTCACCAGCGGCTCATCGCGTTCGACGGAGCTGTCGAACTGCGTGCCGTCGGTGAGCCAGCCCGTGTAGTGGACGCTCACCACGGTCTCCGGGCCCTCCGGCACGGGCCCATCGCATTCCACAAGGTCGTAGTACATCAGCCCGCTCTCGGTGACGATCGGCTCGCCGTGAACCGCCTCGCCCGGCAGGACCGCGGGAATCAGCTCGTAATCGACGACATCCAGAAGCTCGATGTCGTAGATGAGCGTGGCCCTGGGCGGGATCACCGGCGGCCGACCGCGCTCACCGAAGCCGAGCTCGTAGGGGATGAGGAGCTTGCGCTTCCCGCCGGCCTTCATCGAGCCGATGCCTTCCGTCCAGCCCTGGATAAAGCGGTCGACCGGGATCTTCAGCGGTTCGGCGCCGGGGTGATCGTAGGAGCTGTCGAACTTGCTGCCGTCCGTGAGCCAGCCCGTGTAGTGAATCTTGACCAGGGCGCTGGGATCCGGCGGCTGCGGCCCTTCGCCGACCTTGATGTCGTAGTATTTCAGGCCGGATTCCATCTTGACCCACTCGCCCTTCACCGGCTCACCGGGGAGTCGCGGCACCTCGCTCACGCCGCGCACAGCGCCTGTCTCGGCATCAACGAGGATGCTGTGGGCACGGCCGCCGGCGTAGGCAATCACCTCGATCGTCGGCGGCTGCAGGTCCAGGCGCATGGTGGCCGACTTCGCCAGGCCGTTCACTTCGCGCTGGGCCGTCTGGATGGCCTGCATCAGCGTGATCCGGCAGGCGACGACCTGTGCTTCCACCTCGGCCGGCTCGGGCGGCAGGGCCGTGTAATCCACCTCCTGGGCCGCCGCGGGCATCGCCACGGCCACCGCCAGCGCGACCAGCAACAGCCCACCCCCGCCTGCCAGCTTGGTTTTCGCATTCATCGAAATCACCCTTTCATTCACAAGAGGCCCTCAAACCGCCCGCAGCGCCCGCAGCGCCCGGGAAACCCATAGCTTATCCGATCCTGCGAGGGACGGCAGCGCCGCCTCGCGGTGTTCCCGGGCTCGGCCACGCGCCGTCGATCAGCAGGTCCGGCACCTGCCCAATGTCATACCTGCCGAGGACATAACGGTTTAGGCCATTGCCCGCGAGTGAGCGGGTTCGCCACCGCCAGAGCAGCCGTCCAACGCCCGCCCCCGACTGGCTCGGCCGCAAGCGCCCCAGGACAGGCCAGGGGCCGGCCGTCAGCCCGCCTCCGGCGGCGCCCGCCCCAGAGCCGCTTTCCGCCGCCAGGTCGCGGTGGTCTCTCCGCGTGGCCGACCACTCCGTTTCCATTGACACGGCCCGATGGGTCGTTTAGCGTGTCGGCGTTCGCCGAGCCACGATCGCACTGGCTCGTGTCGGTTCGGGGCCGGGAGGACGCTGATGGCAAGAGGCCGATGCCGATGGGCGCGGTGGTCAGCCCTGCACCGGGAGGACGAGTTGACTTCGCCGCCGTGCACATCCACGACGAGTCGAACATGAACGGGAGACCGCAGCAGGCCCCTTGGCGCGGGGTTGAAGGAATCGCCTGACAGTGTCCTGTTCGCGTTGCTTTCCGTGCGCACAGGCCGGGCGGTGAGGGATGCAGAGAACGCACGACAACCCGTGACAAAGGGAGGCGATCATGAGTAAATCGAGACACGTGCGGGGCGTTGCACTCACCGTGCTTGCACTGCTGCTGACCGGGTGTGCCGTGCCGGACGTGCAGCCGTTCGCCGACGCGACGGTGGAGCTTGGGGGAGCGGTAAGGCAGGTCGGCGAGGAAGTGACGGCGACGATGCGTCAGGCCGCGGAGATGCCGACCGAGACAGACACCGAGCTGGCGGCGGAGGCGGACCGGCTGGAAGGGCTCTGGTCCGATCGAAACCGCGCGATGGACATGCTGATCGCCTACGCGGACTCCCTGGCCAACATCGCCCAGTCCGGGCAAAGTGCGCGGGCGCAGGCCGAGGCGCTGACCGCGTCGATCTCTTCGCTGGCCTCGTACCTGCCCGGGCCGGGCCAGTTGTCGAAAGAGGCGGCGACGATCATGAACCTCGTCTTTCAGACGGCCGAGGAGGTGAGGCGGGCGCACGACCTGGCCGGCGCGATCGACCGGGCCCATCCGATGGTGGAAGGCATCGCGGGAATTCTCCGGGATGATCTGGCCGGGATGAGATCGCTGTATCGCGTAAACGCGGCGGAGCTGTTCGTGCCGCTGGACGATGCCTATCTGGGACACCGGGCGTACCGCGAGACGCTGCTGCAACAGCGCGCGTCGCTTCGTACCGATTACATCAGGCTGCGCGGCGTCGCCGAAGACGCGCAGAGGCCGGACAGCGAGCGGGAAGCGGCGGCGGCCGGGGCGAATCTGCTGCTGGTCGATATTCAGCAGTGTGAAGAGCACGCACGGCTCACCGAGGAACCCGAGCAGGCTTACCAGACAGCGCGCACGGCTCTCTCCCGGCGCCGGGTCGCCGTGCTCGAGATGATTGATGGGGCGATCGCGGGCATCACCGCGCTGGAACAGTCCCACCGCGATTTGCGCGATGCGGTCCGTCACAACCGGCGACCGAACGTTCGACTGATCGTTCTGCGCGCGATGGAAATCAGGCAGGCAGTGCAGGCGCTGCGCGATCAATGACACGGCAGCGGCTCATCAACAACGGGAGTTTGCCGCATGTTCTATGATGACATGAGACGGGCGCTGGCCGACCTTGACGAGATTCTCCGGCCGCTGGAGGCGCCGGCGATCGACGACGCCGCGCGGGCGACGGTTGTGGAGCGACTGGTGGAGTTCCGCAGGAATCTGCCGCAGGAAGGGCCGTGGCTGGAGATTGTGCAGACGGTCGACCTGGTTCGAAGGGAGCTGCGCCTGAAGGTGACGAAGAACGTGGTGGACCGCATCGAGGCGCGGACGGACGCGCTGAGGCGATTGGTCGACGCCCTGGAGAAGGAGGTCGTCCAGACGGAGCAGAAGAGGTCGCTGCTGGACAAGGAGACCACCGGCCGGCTCTTCGAGGGGTTTCAGGCGGCGGTGTCGGCGCGGGATGCGGTGCGCGCCGGTGATGCGGACGAGGCGGCGGTTCACATCGACTCGCTCATCGCGACGCTGCAGACGCTCATCAGCCGGCTGAACCCGCAGCCGGGAGCGGGTGACTGAACGCAGGAACGGGAGCGTAGATGACATCGGCGAAGGGCATCCGCGCTCGACCCGCGCGGGCTTCGTGAGATGTGGTCATCTTCAGAGAGATTCACTTCGCCGCCGCGGCCATCTCCTCGGCCTTCTTCCGCGCACCATCGAGGTTGCCCACGTACATGAACGCGCTCTCGGGCAGATCATCGGCTTCGCCTTCGGCCAGGCGATCGAAGGACTCGATCGTCTCCTCCAGCGGTGTGTAGATGCCCACGAAACCGGTGAACTGCTCGGCGACGAAGAACGGCTGGGACAGGAAACGCTCGATCTTGCGCGCCCGGGCCACGGTCAGCTTGTCATCCTCGGACAATTCATCCACACCGAGGATGGCGATGATGTCCTGAAGATCGCGGTAGCGCTGGAGGATCGCCTGCACCTTGCGGGCCACGGTGTAGTGCCGCTCGCCGAGCGTCTGCGGTTCGAGGATGCGGCTGGTGGAGGCGATGGGATCGACCGCGGGATAGATTCCCTTCTCGGCGATGCCGCGCTCCAGCACCACGAAAGCATCGAGGTGGCCGAAGGCGGTCGCCGGGGCCGGGTCGGTCAGGTCGTCGGCGGGCACGTAGATCGCCTGCACGCTGGTGATCGCGCCCTTATTCGTCGAGGTGATGCGCTCCTGAAGGGCGCCCATCTCGGTGGAGAGCGTCGGCTGGTAGCCCACCGCCGAGGGCATGCGACCCAGCAGGGCGGACACCTCCGAGCCGGCCTGCGTGAAACGGAAGATGTTGTCGATGAAGACCAGGGTTTCCTTGCCCGAGGAATCGCGGAACTCCTCGGCCATGGTGAGCCCGGCCAGGGCGACGCGCAAGCGCGCCCCGGGCGGCTCGTTCATCTGGCCGAAGACCATGGCGACCTTGTCCAGCACGCGGGCGGTCTGGCCGTTCTCATCGGTGTATTCGGCCTCCTGCATTTCCAGCCAGAGGTCGTTGCCCTCCCGCGTGCGCTCGCCGACGCCGCAGAAGACGCTGTAGCCGCCGAACTCGCGGGCCACGCGTGCGATCATCTCCTGGATGATGACGGTCTTGCCCACGCCGGCCCCGCCGAAGAGGCCGATCTTGCCGCCGCGGACGAACGGGCAGAGCAGATCGACGACCTTGATGCCCGTCTCGAGGATCTCGACCTTGGGGTTCAGATCGATGAACTCAGGCGGATCGTGGTGGATCGGCCGATACGTCTTGGCCTCGCAGGCCCCTCGCAGATCGATCGGCTCGCCGAGGAGGTTGAAGACGCGGCCGAGGACCTCTTCGCCCACGGGGACGGAGACGGGCTCGCCGGTGTCCAGGCAGTCATCGCCGCGCCGCAGGCCGTCGGTGGAGGCCAGGGCGACGCAACGGACCTGCCCGCCTCCGAGATGCTTGGCCACCTCTCCCACGAGGGTGATGCGCTCATCGCGGACCTCGACCTCACACTTGACGGCGTTGTAGATCTCCGGCAGATCCTCCTCGGGAAACTGGGCATCGAAGGTGGAGCCGATGACTTGAGTGATCTTGCCTTTGCTGGCCATGTTCTTGATCTCTGGCGGGTTACGACACGCGATCGCCGGGGGGGCGCAAGCTCGGCGCGAAATCGATGGCGGGCCCTGCAAACCCCGGCTCGACGGCACAGGGTAGCCATCGGACCGGCCCGTGCCAAGCGGCGCGTCATCGCGGTGCGGGCCGCCGCAAGGCCGGTGGCCGGTGCGCGCCCTCCGGCGGCTGCGCAATAATCGCCGCCGCGAGAACGGGCCTACAATAGGTCGACTGCACCGGGGTGCGGAGACAGCCGGCGGGGTGGAGCGAGGCGTGAATCTGAGCCCGTTGAGGAGGCCATGGCCCTTCGAAGATCGACCGCGCTGAATCGCGTCGCGTTTGTGGGGAACTCCGTCCCGCGGCGATGCGGCATCGCCACCTTCACGACAACGCTTTGCGAAGCCCTGGCCAAAGCCTGCCGACAGGTGGAGGTCCTCGTCGTGCCCGTCACCGACACCGCCGAGGGCTACGACTACCCCCCGCGGGTCTGGTTCGAGATGACCGAGAGGGAGGTCTCCTCCTACCGGCGGGCGGCGGACTTTCTCACCATCAAGGAGGTGGATGTCGTCAGCCTCCAGCACGAGTTCGGGATCTTCGGCGGACCGGCCGGCAGCCACGTGCTGGCCCTGCTCCGCGACCTGCGGATGCCCATTGTCACGACGTTGCATACGGTCCTCAACCATCCGGACGCCAACCAGCAGTCGGTCATGGACGAGCTGGCCGAGCTGTCCAGCCAACTCGTGGTGATGACGGATCGCGGCGCGAAGTTTCTGCGGGAGATCTACGGCGTCCCGGAGTGGAAGATCAACATCATCCCCCATGGCATCCTGGACGTGTCGTTCATCGACCCGAACTTCCACAAGGACAAGTTCGGCGTCGAAGGCAAGAACGTGCTCCTGACGTTCGGCCTGGTGGGCCCCAACAAGGGCGTCGAGTACGTCATCCAGGCCATGCCGGAGGTGCTGCGGCACCACCCCGATACGGTCTACGTCGTCCTGGGAGCGACCCACCCGAGCCTGCTCCGCCAACAGGGGGAGACCTACCGCGAGCACCTGCATCAACTGGCGCAGAAGCTGGGCGTGGAGCGGAACGTCATCTTCCACAACCGGTTCGTCAGCGATGAGGAGCTCGTAGAGTTCCTCGGCATGGCGGATATCTACATCACGCCGTACCCGAACCGGGAACAGATCTGCTCCGGCACGCTGGCGTATGCCGTGGGCTCGGGCAAGGCCGTCGTTTCCACGCCCTACTGGCACGCCGAGGAGCTGCTGACCGAGGGGCGGGGGCAGCTCGTGGAACCGGGTCGACCCGACGCGATCAGCAGCGCCGTGATCGATCTGCTCGATCACCCGACGAAGCGGCACGCGATGCGCAAGGCCGCCTACCTTTACGGCCGAGAGATGGTCTGGTCCAAGGTCGCCGAACGATACATGGAGACCTTCGAGCGCGCCGTCGACCAGCGGCGTCATCATCCGGCGATGGCCGAGGCGGCGAAAGGCTTCCGGCGGCCGCGGCATGATCTGCCGTCGCTGGACCTGAGCCATCTTCTCCGCCTGACGGATCACACCGGCATCCTCCAGCATGCCACCTACAGCGTGCCGAATTACGCCGAGGGCTACGCCACCGACGACAACGCCCGGGCGCTGATCCTGATCGGGCTGCTGGAGGAGACGTTCGAGCAGGTCGGCGAGGAGATCTCGGCCCTCGCCTGGCGCTACATGTCATTCCTCCAGTTCGCCTTCAATCCGCAGACCGAGCGATTCCGCAATTTCCTTTCCTTCGACCGCTTCTGGCTGGAGGAGACCGGATCGGAGGACTGCCACGGCCGCACGCTCTGGGCCCTCGGCTCGGTCGTGTCCCTGAGCCCGGATCGGGGTCTGCGGCAGTGGGCGGCGACGCTTCTGGAGAAGGCCCTGCCGGTGGCGCTTCAGTTCACCAGCCCGCGCGCCTGGGCCTTCACGCTGCTCGGGGTCGATGCCTACCTGAGGCGATTCGGCGGGGACCGGATCGCCGCGGATGTTCAGGAAAGCCTCGCTCGGCGCCTCCTGGAGATGTACCGTTCCAACGCCACGCCTCAATGGCCGTGGTTCGAGGACGTTCTGAGCTACTGCAACGCGCGTATCCCGCATGCTCTGCTTGTCTCGGGCCGGACCATGGGCGACGAGGAAATGGTGGCCGCGGCACTGGAGTCGCTCGCCTGGCTGGCCCGGATCCAGCGGCCGGATCACGCCCATTTCGTCCCGATCGGGTCCAACGGCTTCTACCCCAAGGACGGGCCGCGGGCTCGCTTCGATCAGCAGCCCGTGGAAGGCCACTGCATGGTGTCCGCCTGCCTGGAGGCGCTGCGATGCTCCGGCGAGGCGCGCTGGCAGAAAGAGGCGGGGATCGCCTTCGAATGGTTCCTCGGCCGCAACGACCTGGGACGGCCGCTCTACGACCCGACGACCGGCGGGTGCTTCGATGGCCTGCACCCCGACGGCGCCAATCGAAACCAGGGCGCCGAGTCGACGCTCGCCTACCTGCTGGCGCGGACGGGAATGGAGTCTCTCCATCGCGTCGCCGACCGGGAGGCGCCGGAGGTGGCGATCAACGTCTCTCCCGAACCGGCTCCGGGAGGTGTGACGAAGGCGCCGGGCCCCTGAGGGCGGGAACCGCCGGCCCACGCCGGCCGGCAACCGAACGAACTCGAGAATGCCCTGCCGGATGACCGGGACGCCTACGCGCCGAGGCGATCCCAGATGTCCGACAGCGGCACGGTGGCGAAGCTGGAAGCCGTGTCGGACATCGCGTAGGCGACCAGCAGGTGATCGTGGTGGACCATCCCGCCGCAGGAGTACACCACGTTGGGAACATAGCCGTCGCGCTCGTCTTCCCGGGGAGTCAGGAGCGGCTCCTTCAGCCGGCCGATGACCTTCGCCGGATCCTGAAGGTCCAGGAGAAAGGCCCCGATGCAGTAGCGGCGCATGCATCCCACGCCGTGCGTCAGCACAAGCCATCCGCGGTCGGTCTCGATGGGCGAGCCGCAGTTGCCGATCTGGTAGAACTCCCAGGGATAGCGCGGCCCGAGCAGCTCGGTCGCCTCATCCCAGAAGTGGATGTTGTCGGAGCGCATGAGGAAGATGTTCTCGCCGTCCAGCCGGCCGAGCATCACGAACTGGCCTTCGACGCGGCGGGGGAAAAGGGCCATGCCCTTGTTGCGAACGCACCGGCCGTTGAGCGTGTTGATCTTGAAGGTGTGAAAGTCGCGGGTGGAAAGCAGCATCGGCAGGGTCCGGAACCCGTTGTAGGCGGTATAGGTGGCGTGATAAGACGCCGAACCGTCCTCTTCGATGAAGCGGACGAACCGGGCGTCCTCGATGCCGCGGCTCTCGATCTCGCTGACGGGGAAGATCAACTGCTCGCAGATCGCCCGGCCGTGGTTGAAGCTGATGTGGTAATTCGATTTCGCCAGCCAGCGGATGGCATCGATCGTCGAGGTGATCAGATCCGCCGGTGACCCGTTCCCGTCCACGGCGGCGCAGGTCTCGCGGAGCTCGTGGTAGGTGAACTCTTCGGGGAGCATCTCCAGGATCGCTTCGGCAATCTCGTTGTAGGCGCCCATCTCCGTGAGCTTCAGGGCGAACACCTGCTTGACGTATCGCGCATCGGGAATCGGGTTGGCCTGCGCCACGTAAGGCGTGACCTCGTCGATCGTGATGTTGTTGTCCCGGTCGATCACGCCGCTGCGGAACGCGATGGACGAGATGTGCTGCTCGCCGGTGGCGCGGAGCGAGACGATGAACCGCCGTGATCCCTCCGCCAGGCCCGACTGGTCGGGATGCGCCACGATCGAGGGATTGAACAGCGCCACCGACTCGATGGAGTATTCGCTGGTGAAGTAGGCCCCCAGCAGCAGACCGCGCCGGCGCGACATCGCCGGCATCCGGTCCACGTGAGGGGCCGCGGCGTGCAGGTGCCGCTCGAAGACGGACTCGATGTCACGGTGTCGGGAGGCGAAGTCCGCCAGGATCGCCGCCAGCTCCGCCTCCACTTCCGCCTCGCTCAGTGTCAGCACGCGGTTGACGACGGCCGCGATCCGCCGCTGCTCGGGCAGGAATGGACGGGAGATGACGCGGCGGGCGTCCGGGGTGAGGCGCGGTGGCCGGCGTTCTAATCGGATCGGGCGGTCTTCGGTCATCCGGCTCGACTCTCTTTCTCTCGCTCCAACCCGCGGCGAAGACCGGGCCCTACTGGCGGTGACGCTCCAGCCACGCGAGCATCGCTCGGATGCTGCCCGTGGCGAGGCCAATGGAAGTATCGGCCGCACCGTAGTAGAGATTGAGCGTATCGCCGTCGTCAGAGGCGGTGTACCCGCAGGGGAAGGCCACGTTCGGCACATCCCCCACCCGCTCACAGGCCTCGTCCGGATTGAAGATCCACTCATTACTACGGCCGAGACACCGCCGTGGATCCCTCCCATCCAGCAGCCCCAGCCCCACCCGGTAGATGGACCCGCTGGCCGTCTCCTTCACCCCGTGATAAAGCATCAACCAACCTTGATCCGTCTCGATCAGGGGCGGGCAGAGTCCGATCTTGTTGGCGTCCCACCACGGCCCGTATCGCGGCTCCAGCACCAGCGTGTGGTCGCCCCAGTGCTTCAGGTCCGGCGAGAACGAGATCCAGATGCCCGGCCGACCCATCACCGGCACCGGCCGATGAATCATCGCCCACCGGCCGTCGATCCTCCTCGGCAGCAGGGCCGCATCCTTGTTCTCCGGCAGCATGATGGCCCCCAGCCGCTCGAACGACCGGAAGTCGGCGGTCAGGGCCAGGCACACCATGGGCCCGCGGCGGGCGTAACCGGTGTAGGTGACGGCGTACCGCTCCAGCTCCTCCAGATACACGATCCGCGGATCCTCGATCCCCCACATCTCCTCCGGGTGGTTCTCCTCGTCCGGCAGCAGCGTGGGCGTCGCATCGATCCGCCAGTCGCTCACGCCGTCATCCGATCGGGCCGCACAGAGATGGGAGCGCCCCGAGCATTCCTCAACGCGGCAGAGCAGCAGCGTGCTCCCGGACGGGAGCCTGATCGCTCCGGCATTGAAGACGCTGTTGACGAAATAAGGCCAGTCATACGCCGTCAGGACCGGATTGGCCGCGTGACGGCTCAGCAGGCCCTGCCGGGCGTCGGTCGTCCCTTCCACCGCCATCGCAGGCTCCTTTCGAAGAACAGCCGCCCCCTCTCCATCGGCAAACCGACGGCGGGCGACGCAACAGCCGGCCCACTCCCGCCCCCGCCGGGGTCTGCGGTGGTTGCCATCCCCGGCAGGCGCCCTTACTCTCAGGCTTGTTGATTCGTGGCCACCTGCACCCCAATGAAGTTCAACCTTCTGGACAGCGTGATCGAACGGACCGCCGACCGGGTGGTGGCTGTCAAGCAGGTGTCCCTGGCCGAGGAGTACCTGGCCGACCACTTTCCTGGCTACCCGGTCCTGCCGGGCGTGCTCATGCTGGAGACGATGGTCCAGGCGGCCCGGCTCATGCTGGCCGACCGCAGCCCCGAGCGCCTGGTGCTGGGGCAGGTCAAGGCGCTGAAATACGGCTCGATGGTCCGGCCGGGCGAGGCTCTGGTGGTGGAAGTCTCGCTCGGCAAAGAACTTGGCGACGGCAGCTTCCTCTGCCGCGGCACCGGCACCGTCCGCCGGCCTGCAGACGAGGCGGCCACCGGGGAGACAGCCGTCTCCGGACGGTTTACCATGAGACCTGTCCGGGACCGCTGAGGCGCTCGATGAACGGAGCGGAGAACACCCGCCCCCGGACCGCACAACTCTCGCAGCAGGAGACGCAACACCATGGCCATGAGCCGTGACGAGATCTTCGAGAACGTCAGGGAGGTGCTGGAGGAGGCCCTCGGTGCCGATGAGGAGGAAATCACCCTCGAGGCGAGCCTCACCGCCGACCTCGAGGCCGAATCGATCGACTTCCTCGACATCGTCTTCCGGCTGGAGAAGACCTTCTCCACCGAGGACAAGCCGTTCAAGGTGGCCCAGGGCGAGTTGTTCCCCGAGAACCTCATGGAGAACCCGGAGTGGGTGGTGGACGGCAAGTTCACCGATGCCGGCATGGCCATGCTCAAGGAGCGCATGCCGCACGTCGATTTCAGCCAGTTCGAGAACGATCGCGATGTGAACAAGGTCGCGGAGCTGATCACGGTCAGATCAATCGTGCAATTCGTGGAGCGCAAGCTCGCCGCGCCCCAGGCCACCACCGCGTGAGAGAGAAGACCTGGAGGCCTGGAGGCTTGCAGGCCCGGGGGCCGGAGGGCCGAGGTCTGCCACTTGCACCTGAGGTTTGCACGTTCTGACCTTTCGGCGTTTCAGCTTTCGGCTTTCGGCGTTTCAGCTTTCGGCTTTCGGCGTTTCAGCTTTCGGCGTTTCAGATCATGCGCTGGATGTGGATTGACAGCATCGTCGAGTACGAGCCGGACAAGAGGCTCGTGGCGGTCAAGAACGTCTCCCTGGCCGAAGAGCATCTGCACGACCACTTCCCGGCCGAGGGGGACCGCGAGGCAATGCCGGTCATGCCCGCCTCGCTCATGATCGAGGGCATGGCCCAGACCGCCGGCATCCTCGTCGGCGCGGTCAATCGTTTCAGGGAGAAGGTGATCCTGGCCAAGATCACCACCGCCGAGATCGACGCCGACGTCTTCCCCGGCCAGACGATCCGGTACGAGGCCAAACTGGAACGGATGGATGACAAGGGCGCCTCGACTACGGGCATCGTCCGCCGCCTTGATCACCGCCGCGGCGCCGAGGCGGCGGCGTGGCAGACCATCGGGCGCATCGACCTGATGTTCAGCCACGTCGATCAGAACGTCTCCGGCATCGAGTTCCCGGAGGAGAACTTCGTCTTCTCCGAGAATTTCCGGACGATCCTCCGCACGAGCGGCCTGGCGGATCTGGCCTCTTCCTGAAATAAACCCGCCCGCCGGACGATTCATCGGGCGACGCGAACGGCGGACCTCGCCGCCGTCGCCGATCATCCCGATTCTCGTTCATAGCCCAAGAGAAGGAGGACGCATGTCCCGTCTGAACGTTATCGATCCATCGACTGGAGGCTGCCCCGGTGCCGATCTTCTCAACGGCCCGCTGCAGAACATGCAGATCAACATCTTCAAGGGCCTGGCCACCAACGCCGGCGTGCTCAAGGCCTTCCTCGCCTTCTCGCAGGGCGTCAAAGCGGGTTCGCTCACCGCCGCCGAGCATGAGATCATCTCCCTCCTCGCCTCCCAGCGGCGCGGCTGCGAATACTGCCTGGCGGCTCATACCCAACTGGCCAAAGGTGCCGGCATCGACGAGGAGCTGGCGCTGAGCATCCGCCAGGGCGGTGTCGAGAATCCCCGGCACCAGGCACTGATCGACTTCACCGGCGCCGTGCTGGATACCGGCGGCGATGTGAGCGATGAAGAGCTTGCTGCCTTCCGTGGGGCCGGCTATGACGATGCCGCGATCATCGAGGCCCTCGCCGAGATCGCCGTCATCTCCTTCACCAACATGTTCAACCATCTCAATCACACGGAGGTGGATTTCCCGGTGGCGGCGGCGGTCTGATCGCCCGCCGGGCGCTGCGGCATGGCAACGCGACACAAAAACGAAGGCGGCCCCCGGCCCGGTGCCGGCGGCCGCCTTTTCGCGCTCGAGGAGCGCTGAGAAAGAAAGTGGCCCCGACCGGGGAGGCAAACCAGACGGGGCCGATCCAGGGGGCTCGTTACCACCCAATCAAAGCAACGATCCAATTCACTGCCGCGGTGGGCAAGCGCCCACCCGAGGTGGTCCTCCGGGCGGGTCCGTCTGTCGCATCTGGGCAGGTTTCCCGGGCAGGGGCGGGGGAAAACCGTACAATCGCGGCCATGGACGCTACGCCGACCCGCAAGCACCTGGCTCTCTACGCCGGATCGTTCGACCCCATCACCTACGGTCACCTCGATGTGCTCAACCGCGCCCGCACCCTGTTCGACGAGCTGATTCTCGGACTGGGGCACAATCCCGACAAACCGGCCCTGTTCACGTTTGATGAGCGGCTGGAAATGGCCCGCACGCTCGTCAACGAGATGATCGCCGCCCACCCCGAGGGCGCGCCGGTGCGCGCGGAACGCTATACGGGCCTGACCGTCGACTACGCCGTCTCCGTCGGCGCTTCGGCTATCCTCCGCGGCATCCGCAACATCACCGATCTCGCCGCCGAATGCCAGCTTGCCATCACCAACCGCCAGGTGGCCAACATCGAGACCGTTTTTATCGTCACCGGCGAGATGTTCGCCTTCACCAGTTCCAGCCTCATCCGCCAGGTCGCCGCCCTCGGCGGGGCGCTGGACCGGTTGGAGACCATCGTCCCCCGCCTGGTGCTCGATCGCATGAAAGAGAAGATGAAGGACCCGAAGAACCAGCTCTCCAAGCTCGCGCGGGATGAGCACATTGATTAGGGGGGCTGTTGGCTTTTGGCTTTTGGTTGTTGGTAACTCGTTATTGGTTGTTGGTTGAGCCGGGCTCTGTGAGCCCGGAATCGTTGTCGAGACTCAGGGCCGAGACGACGATGTCCGCCGGGCAGCCGTACGCACGATTCGTGACGGAGTCTGGCCGGCACATCCATTCCCTCTCTGCGCCCTCTGCGCCTCTGCGGAGAGTTGGCATGACCCCCCTCGAATACCGCGTCATCTCGATCGGCACCCTGCCCGCTCATCCGCTGTGGGATGAGGGCGCGCCGGTGCGCACGGGGCACGCGACGACCACGCTCATCACCGCCGGGGAGGCGAAGATCATCGTCGATCCGGCCCTGCCGCCCCAGGCCCTGGCCGCACGCCTCTCGGAGCGCAGCAACATCCGCCACGATCAGATCACGCACGTGTTCATCACGACCTTCACCCAGGATCACTACCGCGGCGTGGCTCTCTTCGAAGGCGCGAAGTGGTTCGTGCATGAACCGGAGCAGCAGGTCGCCGGCGAAGCGCTCGAAAACCAGCTCCGGCACGCCCGGGAGAACGGCGATGCGGACATCGCCCGGGCCGTGAACAGCCACATCGAGTTGCTCAACCGATGCGAGGGCGCCGGCGAACAGCTCGCGCCGGGCGTGGATCTCTTTCCCCTGCCCGGTCTGAGCCCCGGCACCTGCGGGCTGCTCCTGCCCCTGCCGGCCTCGACGGTGCTCATCTGCGGCGATGCCGTGCCCACCATCGAGCATCTCCAGCAGGGCAAAGTCCTGCCGGACTGCATCGACATCGAGCAGGCTCAGGAATCGTTCCGCGAGGCGATCGAGATCGCCGATGTCCTCATCCTCGGCCGCGACAACATCGCCTACAACCCATTGCGCCGAGTGATGTGAGTATCGTGCCGGGGCACTTCACGGGAGGCGACGATGGAGAAAGAAAAAGAGAAAAAGGTGTCAGGAACCTTTATTGACCCGTAAGCGAGTCGTCGCGGGGCTGGCGGCATGGGAAGACTGAGCCGTGCGGAGGAGACGCTTGGCGAGATCGGATGGCGCGCCGCCCGGGACCGGAGACCACCGTCCGCCCCCGCAGTCGCCCGAAGCGCCGAGAAAAGGTTCCTGACACCTTTTTCTTCTCCTGACACCTTTTTCTTCTGCGCATCGTGAAGCACGACCTTCCGCTGCGCTACAGGTCGTGGCACCGGGAGATCGTGGCACCGGAAGATCGTGGCACCGCGCACCACTCCTCTCTTCGTCTCTCCTTCTCTTCGTCTCTTCCGCTCTTCCTCACCCCAGATTCTCGAACGCCACGTCCGTGCGCTTGAGGGCGTAGCCGATCTCCTTGAGGTAATCGCCGTAGGCGAGCATCCAGTGGAAGCCGCGCATCTTCTCGGCGATCACATCCGTGTCGGCTTTGAACTTCACATCGAGCTGCGCGCGGCAGATGGGCAGGAAGGGCGTGTCCACGATCTCGCCGGACATCCCCAGCCATTTCTGGAACCGGAAGTCGGTGTCGATCATCGTCACCTTCTGCCCCTTGCGGAACTCGACCTTGGGGGCCGCCCCGTAGTCGGACTCGAAGTGCGTGACCATCCGCGCCGGCTCGAGCTGCTTCCCATCCATCTTCCGCGGGCCGGTGCAGTGGGCCATCGTCATGATCCCGTGATGGGGGAACGTGGGGTCATTGAGGAACGACGGCCTGCCGGTGATATTGGACAGCAGCACGCCGGCGGGGATGATCACGAAATCCGACTCGCAGTACGCCAGATAGCCGTCATCGTTCAGCGTGCTCAGCGTCAGGCACGCGGTGGTCTCGGCGATGGGCATGATCGTGCCCATGCAGTTGTTGACGGTGATCGCGTTCGCCCCGGCCTTCACCATGATTCCGCGGAAGACCTGGTCCAGCAGGAAGCAGTTCTCGACGTAGCTCTTGTTCGTTTCGAGCGTGACCGAGCGGTCGGCCAGATAGTCCGCAGCGCGCCGTTGCGCGAGCTTCACCGCTTTCTCATCGGCGCGGGCGGCCTGGATCAGCTTGCCCAGCTCCTCGTAGCTGACGGTCTTGATGTCGAACTTGAAGTGTTCGATCGTCCTCGCCGGCGCCTCGGGGCAGGCCCAGCCGCTCGGGCCGCCGATGGCGACGATCCGCGTACCGATCGTGTTCTTCAGCCCGCACAGCGCCCGCAGGCGCCACATCAGATCCGCCTGCTCATCCACCACGACGTCTTCATCATCGATGCCCTCCACCGCAGGCTCATCGGTGTGCTGGCGAAGGAAGCGCGGACTGATGATCTCGTACCACAGGTAGAGCGGACCGGACTTGTGGCGCACAAAGATGATCGTGTCCTTCTTCAGGGCGGCGATGCGGTTGTAAATATCGGTCCATCCGCCCGCGGCGTAGACGAGGAGCACATCGGCGCTGTCGGCATCGATGTTGGCGACCTGCTCGCCGCTGATGATCGGCGCGATGGGCAAGACCTCCATGGGGAAGTCAGCCTCGGCCTTGATCTGCTTCAACTCGCGCATGATGCGGGCGGTCTCGCCCTCGGCATCGGCCTGCGTCTGAATGCCGCCCCAGGCGCGCCAACTCGTCTGCTCGCGCCGCTGGGGCAGGGAGTAGACGAAGACGGGCTTGACGATGAGCGGCCGGCGCGGCGCGGGCATGGGCACGCCCGACTCCTGGGCGCCCATAAGCGGCCAGGACAGATCGGAGAGGATGGATCCGCCCAGGGCCACGCTGGTCACGCCGCCGAGGAAGCCGCGCCGCGACAGGCCGCCGGCGTGTGCAGCGCGCGTGCTGCCGCAACAGCAGCAGGAATCGTGGGCGTGTCCCCGGCTGGTATCCGGTGCCTGTCCGCTCATGGTAAAGCCCTCGCTGAAAGAGGTTTGCCGATCAGGTCGGCCCGATGTTCCGCTCACCGGACATTCGACTCCGGTCGGCCGCTGTATCCTCCCGCCCGCGCAACCTCCGGTCAACCGCCTTCGGCGCGACGATGCGCAATCGCTGCGAAAGGTCGCGGGGCAGCGATATTTGGTCCGAAGGCGCTCTCGAGCAGATGCAATGATCCCAGCCCGTACAATCGCCACATGCCTCGAAGCCTGGGCCGGGCACTGCTCATCATCCTCGCCGCGGTCGGCGCCGCCGGCCCGCTCCGCGCGCAGGATGACGCAGGCGAAAGAGACGCCTCGGCCGCCCCGCCGGCGGAACTTCCCTGGCAGATGAAACTCGGTCTGCGCGTGCGCCAGGTTGACGAGGCGTTTGCGCTCATCGATCGCCTCGTGATCGTGCCGGACGAGGCGACGTATCTGGATGAGTTGAGCAGATGGTCGCCCCGCGGTCGCTGGCCGGTCCTCTTCGAGGATGACAGGCTCGCGCCGATGTTCGTCCGCCGCTTCAAGCCGGCGGAAGTGATTCATCGCGAACCGATCGGCCGGGCATTGCCGGGACCGGAGGGCCGGCAGCGCCTCCTGGAAGACATCATCATCAGCGCCTGGGGCGGCGTTCCCGGCGTTCACGGCCTGCGCGAGACGTTTCAGCGCAACGGTTACACGCCGCCGGGCGTCGTGATCGCCTCCGTTCATGATCCGGCGTGGACGGCCGCGGTGGCGCTGGCCGCGGGTCGGGGCGAACCGATCGCCTGGCTCAATGAGCCGTTCGGACGGCCCGGCGCAACGCTGCCGGCCGAGGCGGTCCGCCAGCTTCGCCGGCGCATCGACGGGCTGGTGGCTGAGGAGGGTTATCCCTTCGCCGGCCTCGGCGACGCCATCGACGCCATCACGCTCTGCCGGGCCGTCGCCGGCAAGGCGGACATCGATCTGCCGGCCGCAGCCCAGCCGGCCTTCCCGCCTTCGACTCCGGATCTGCCACGGCGGCCGGGCCCGCCATACGCCATCACCGACCTCATCGGCCGCCATGAAGACGGAAGCCGTTACGCCGTCACCGGCTGGATCTTCGGCGATGAGAAGCGCTGCGCGTACATGGGCATGTGCAGCCTGTTCCTGCCGCGCCGGCGCGTTTCGTTCTACAACACGTATCCCGACAGCGGGCAGTGGGCCGCCTACGGCACGGCCGAAGCCGCCGAGGCGTTCAGCGACCGGGGCTATGAGGTGCAGGTTGTCTCCGGTGAAGGAACGAGCGTTTTCGCCTGGCAACGCATGCTGGCCGGCGGGATCAGCGCCGATGTCATCATCATGAACAGCAGCGGCATGAGCGACTACTTCGATCTCGTCGGCGGCCGCGCCTATCCCCAGGACGTGCCGATCCTGACCGAACCGGCCGCGGTGCATCTCATTCACAGTTGGTCGCTGGCCGAGCCGGACGATCGCGACACCGTGGGCGGGCGATGGCTGGAACGCGGGGCGTATGCGTATGTCGGCTCGGCGCACGAGCCGTTCCTGGGCGCGTTCGTCCCGCCGTCGGAACTTGCCCGGCGCTGCATCAGCTATGGCTCGTTCCTTGTCGCGGCGCGGCATTACGATCCGCACCCGCTGGCCTGCCCGTGGAAGATCAACACGCTGGGTGACCCGCTCATGCTGCTCTCACCGCCGGATGAGCATGAGACGGATCGCATCGCTCAACCCGCCGGTTACGGCACGAACGTCGGCGAGCAGGCCCGGACGCTCGTGCGCGCCTGCGCCGAGGACGATGCGGACGGGGCGACGTTCGCGGCGGCGATCGACGCGGTGGTTCTGCTCGGCCGCGATGAGATCGCCGCCCGGCTCTGGCCGCTTGCCGAGGAGAAGGGTTTCGCGGCCGAAGCGGCCGGCCCCGCGCTCGGCCCGCTGTTCCGCATGAGATATCGCCAGGCGTTTTTGCGCGCCTGGCGCGCGGCGCCCCATCACGACGAACACGATCTGGACATGCTCTGGCACATCATGGGCCGGCGCCTCCGCGGCCTGACCGATGAGGCGGCGCTGCGGGATCTGGAGGAGGCGATCCGCCGACCGAACGTGGAGATCGACCTCCGCCGCCTCGCGCCGGAGCTGGCCCGGGTCCTGGGGCGCGAACACGTCCGGAAACTCCTTTTGCGCGAACTCGAGCAGGCCGAGGATGAGTATGTGCAAAGGCAACTGAGGCAGTTGCTCGAGGAGTATCATTGAACGCACCGGCACGATCGAGGCGGTTTATGCTGGCCCGCCGTCAGGGGAGCGGATAATCTGCCGGGAGAAGGTCCGCCGCCGTTCCACATCGATTCGGGATCTGTGAGGCACCACGATGATCGCGACAACCCTTGCCGCCCTTCTGCTCACCGGCGTTGATGTTCACGCGCAATATCTGGATGTGAAGCTGGATCCGGCCAAACACGCCGCCGCCGTACAGGCCACGCTGCATCTCATCGGGCAGGGCGAGCTGCGCCTGCGCCTGACGGATCGCGCCGAGCTTGTCCAGGTTCTGCTCAACGACAGCGCGGTCCGCTACCAGCGAAAACGCGGCGAAGCCGACGGCATCGGCACGGTCGAGCTGACCGTGCCCGAAACCACCGGCACGCTGGTGCTCAGCTACAGCGCGCGTTTCGAGCAGGATGTCTCCGCCGGCGAAAGGCCCGGCCAGATCCACAACTTCTCCGTCGACGCCCACGTCAGCGAAGACGGCATCTTCCTCTCCGATGGCTCGGCTTGGCATCCCCAACCTCTCGCCGCGGACGGTCGACCGGCGATGCATCTGCTGAGCGTCTCCGTCCGGCCCCTCGCGGGTTGGGCGATCGTGGTCTCGGGCAACCCGGTGGGGCAGGGCCCGATCGGACAGCCACGGTGGAACTGGACCATGCCGCGGCCGGTCGACAGCGTGGCCATTGCGGGCAACCGCCATATGCTCGAAGGCCGCGTCCACCAGACGCCGGCGGGACCGGTGGAAGTGGTCATGCACGTGTCGAAGAACCACAAGGACCTGGCGCCGATGTTCGTCGACGCCGCGTGCGAGTATTTGGATCTCTACACCCCGCTGCTGGGGCCGTTCCCCTACAAGCGCTTCAGCATCGTGGAGAACTTCTTCTCCTCGGGTTTCGCCTATCCGGGCTTCACCGTCCTCGGCCCGGCGGTGGTGGCGATGGCCCCGCGATCGCTCATGCCCGGTTTCCTGGACCACGAGATGGTGCACAACTGGTGGGGCAACGGCGTCTACGTCGATCCGGAGGACGGCAACTGGTGCGAGGCCCTGACCAGTTATTGCGCCAATTACTACCGGCGCATCGCCGAGGACGGCGAGGAGGCGGGCCGCGAGTACCGCCGCGCCACTCTCATGAAGCTTTCGGCCGACCCGGAACATCTGGACAACGCCCCGCTGGGCGAGTTCGGCTCGGCCGACCCGGCCGGGGGCGGGCCGGACCGCTTCGTCGGCTATGACAAGGGCGCGTTCCTGCTCATGATGCTCGAATACACCCGCTACACCGGCCTCGGCCCGGTGGACCGCTCGGCGATCTGGGAGGCGCTGCGCCGCTTCGCCACCGAAAACATGGGCAAGCGCGCCAACTGGAATGATATTCAAGCGGCGTTCGAAGCGACCCTGAACGTGCCGCTGGACGATTTCTTCACGCGATGGGTGCGTGAGCACACGGTCCCGCAGACACCGGTCAGCGACGATCGCCCGGCGTTGGCCGAGTTCCGCCTCAACTACCCCTTCGGACCGGCAAGGTGGTTCACCACCTCCGAGGACAAAAGATGGATGGAGATCGACCCGCAGTTCTACTTCTACCGTGTCCTCCCGTCCGATCAGATCGTCCCGCTCATCGGGGGCACGTTCGGCCCCGGCGGCGCGCGCACGATCACCGCCGAGACCCGCCGGGAAGTGGCGACCTATATGCAGCAGTTCCCCGACTCCGGCGCCGGCGAGAATCTCCTGATCATCGGCGCCGAGGCGATCAACGAGCACGCCGATCTCATCTCGCGATCCTCCGATCCGATCACCGTCACCGCGCATTCGTTCACCGTGGGCGGCGAAACCTACGATCGGCCCAATCAGGCGGTGCTCCATACGATGCAGCACCCCGATCGGCCGGGCCGATTCATCACGGTCTTTCACAGCAACGGCGACGCAGGCTGGGCCAGGCTGCGCATGATCATCCACTACCGCCGTGACACCACGATCGTCTGGGAGGAACAGCGCGTCCTCGCACGACGCACCTTCGAGCCGGATCGAAGGATCCCCCTGCACCTGGAGACGCCGGATCCGGACGGGTAAACCGCAGTCCAGGGCCGGGTCCGTGATGACCGGCCATGAAAAGAAGACGCCGGGGATCCGAATCACAAAAGGACCGCGATGACCGGCTGCCCCGGTGCAACTGCCGTGCGCTTCCGCCTTGCCGGCGATAGGGTTCTCCCTCATGGCGATCAGTCACCTGTGCATGACATGCGGGGCGGACTTGGCGCCAATCCGCGCGCGACGTGAGGAGCACTATGGCCTGCCGCTGGTGCTGTGCCCCCGCTGCGGGACCGCGGCGGTCCGCCGGCAGCGCCCGCTCCGGCGGTGGCGGGCGACGAGGCGCCTGGGCATCTCCCTGGCGGCCCTGCTCGCCCAACTTGCCCTGCTGACGGGCTTCATATCGCTCACAATCGTCGTATGCGTGATGTTCGGCGAGGAGATGGCCCGCGGGCACTTCGGCATCGATCAGCCCGAGACCACGGTCATTCTGGCCCTCTCGTTCGGTCTCTTGCCGCTCGGGCTCGGGACGTGGCTGACGGCGGGCCTGCGGCACTGGCGCGGGGCTGCGGCCTGGATCACCTTTGCCCTGCTCGTTTTGCCCATGCTCTCGATCGACACGCTTCTCCTGCCGTGGCTGGCATGTCTGGTGAACGACGCCGGTTTCGCCGCCGAAGTGGGCCCCTGCCGCTGGGACTTGTGGATCGGGCGTGTCGTTGCTCTGGCCGCGATCATGGGCGTCGCCCTGCTCGGCATCCCCGTCGCAATGGCCCTCGCCTTCGCTCACGATCGGCTCAGAAGCGGGCTCCGGCGGGCGCATCGAAAACACCTCGGAGCGCGGAGGATCACCGCTTGACCGCCGTCCAGACAACACCTCCGGTGCCTCAACACGCCGCCCGCGAGCAGCGGGTCTCGACGGTGACCGGCGATCGGCTCTGCACGACCTGCTCCTACAACCTCGTGGGGCAGATGGTCCTGCGCGAGCCGCATTACGGTCTGCTGATCGTTCGCTGTCCCGAGTGCGGTACGGTGGCGAGCGTCCAGGAATACCCGCTGCTGGGGCGCTGGGCCAACCGGTGGGGAGCGGTGCTCGCCGCGCTGTATTTCATCTTTCTGCTGGGGATGTGGCCGGCCTCCAGTGGCACTATCGTCGGCATGGCCGTCGGTATCGCCGAAGAGGCCACCTACTCCTATGGGCGATACCTCAATGACCTCCAGGCGGCCGACCAGCAAGCTGCGGCCGCGAGCCCCGGCCAGCCGCCGCCACCCCCACCGGCGATGCCGACAGGCCGGCAGATCACCACGATCATCACCGGCCTGACGGGCGGCGACGATTTCGCGAAATGGTGGGAGCAGCAGGACCAGGCGGCGACGTTCGCCCAGGCCGGCGGATGGCGGGGGGCCGTGGACTGGCTGGCTCTTTTCCTCTGGCTCCCCGCCGGCCTCCTGACGTTCCTCTACGGCTGGTTCTGGTCGGTGGCGCTGCTCCAGTTTCGTCGTCGATGGACGCTCGTCTGGGGCGCGATGATCATCGCCCTGGCCCTTCTCTTCGGAATCGGGCCGTACGTGACATGGATCAGCGGCGAGGTCGGCTACTACATGGACGCGGCGCGGCAGCAGATCAGCCCGACGGTCTTCTGCGCCACGGTGGCGTTTTCCGTCTTTCCACTCCTGCTGGGACTTCTCTTCGGCCGGCCGCTGACGCGATCGCTGGTGCGGGCCCTGCTCCCGCCGGGCCTGCGCGGCTCGCTGGCCCTGCTTTGGACGGCCGAGGGTCTCAAGCCGCCTCGGGGCATTCACCGCCGTCGATGAGCCTTCGGCGCGACCGGCTCAAAAACGCCCGATGCGTCAACAATCGCGGCGGTGACGGGAGAGCGTGCCCGCCGGCGGCGGCCGCTACTGCTCGGGGAGAAGCTGCTCAGCGATGCCCTCGGTGCCCGGCGGAGCGGCGGGCGCCTCGATGCCCCCCTCCTCCGGCGCGCTGCCCAACGCGGCGATGCGCTGCCGCACATCGCCGACGTAGGTGACCCTCACGCCGAAGTTCTCGCCCACCTTCACCGCGTTGCCGAGTCCGATCTGCTTGTTGGCGACCATGATCTCCAGCTCTTCGTCGGCCAGCTTGGGCAGCTCGATGATCGCCCCCGGCGAGAGCTTCAGCACATCCTCCACCGGCATCTTCCGAGAGGCGACCTGCACGATCAGCGGCACTTCGATCCTGAGAATGGAGTGAAGATCGGCGGGCATCGGTAACTCTATCGGCATATCGGGCGGACGCGGTTGAGGCTCTCCCGCCCGGCGAGGCGGCCGGGCCGGATGAACGGCCCGGCGCGGCGCGGAAACGGGTAGACTGTGGAGCCATGAGCCGATCGCCCTCGTTCCGCCGCCGATTGCTCCATGGCAGCGCCGTGATCGCGGCGATGCTCTTCCTGGCCGGCTGCGCCGCCCCGGGCGGCGAGGACGTGCTGCGAATCGGGCCCGGTCGCTATGCCGCGGCGTTCGATGCGAGCCTGGAGGCCGCCCGGGCCAACGGCATGCCCGCGGCGATGCGCGACCGACGCGCGGGAGTCATCGAGACGGAGCCGGACATTGCGGCCTCGTTTCTGGAGCCGTGGCGCATGGACGGCGCCTCCATCACGATGCGCTTCGAGAACACCCTCGCCCTCCAGCGCCGCCGGGCACGCTTCGAGTTCACCCCCGCCGGTTTCCGGCCGGACGCCGACGGCGGGCCGGCGCCGCTGGCCGGGCCGGATGTGCTCGGCCTCCGGCCGGCGGAAGAGGACCTGACGCGCCTCGATGAGGCGTTGGAACTCCGGGTGCGGGTCTACCTCGAGCGGGCGCACAAGCCCGGTTTGCGTCACGACACCTGGACCCGGCGCAAGACGACCCGCACGCAGATCCTCGGGGCCGGTGAGGACCCCCAGCCTCTGGAGGAGACGTACTGGACGCCGGTGGCGCGCGACCGCGACTTCGAACGGCGCCTGCTCGCGGCGATCCAGAAGACGCTCACGGAACAAGAGCCGCCGCCCTGAGACTTCCTGACAGAATGAACTGAGGGCACGGTGGGACGGGCGCCAGAGCCCGTCCGTTCTGCACGGCCGGGACGACCATGCCACCATTCTGTCAGCGACTCCAAGCGGAGGCGGCATGCATCGCCTTCCGTCGGATGAGGCTCGTCGCTTTGACGTTTCACCGGCTCGACGTTCTGATGTGCCCACCATGCGGCTGCACAAGCTCCCCCAGGTTCTGCTCCTGCTCGCCCTGCTGGCCGTCTTCGCCATCTTTCTCATCTACCCGATCTGGCTGACGGTGCGCGGCGGGTTCGAGGCCCACGAAGGCGGCTTCACGCTCTACCACGTCACCGTCATCTTCACCGATCCCGCCCTCCGCGCCGGACTCATCAACACGTTCGGTATCGCCGTCTGCACCACGCTCGCCTGCCTCATTCTCGCCCTGCCCCTGGCAGTGCTGAATGCCAGGTACGACTATCCGTTCAAGACGGCTTTCGGCGCGCTCATTCTCATCCCGCTCATCCTCCCGCCGTTCGTCGGCGCCATCGGCCTGCACCATATTCTGGGCCGCGCCGGCGCACTGAACGCCCTGCTCATCGATCTCGGCCTCATCGACGTCGGCATCGACTTCATCGGCCGGGGGGGGTTCTGGGCCATCGTCATCATCGAGGCCCTGCATCTCTATCCGATTCTCTACCTCAACGCGACGGCGGCCTTGGCGAATCTCGATCCGGCGCTGGAGGAGGCGGCGGAGAACCTCGGCGCCGGTCCCGTGCGCCGCTTCTTCCAGGTGACGCTTCCTCTCATCCGGCCCGGCCTCTTCGCCGGCGCGACCATCGTCTTCATCTGGTCGTTCACCGAACTCGGCACGCCGCTCATGTTCGACTACCAGCTCGTCACGCCGGTGCAGATCTTCGATGGCCTCAAGGAGATGGCCACGTCCAATCAGCCGTACGCGCTCACCGCCATCATGCTTCTCGCGGCGGTCCTGTTCTACGTGCTCGGCAAGCTGGTTTTCGGCGGGCGCGCCTACGCGATGTACTCCAAAGCCTCGATCCAGGCGACGACGACGCGCCTGCGGCCTCTCCCCGGCGCGATGGCCGCCTGCGGCTTCGCGCTCGTAATAGGACTCGCCGTCCTTCCTCACCTCGGCGTGGTTCTGACGAGCTTCACCGTCGAGGGGCAGTGGTATCAATCGATTCTCCCCCAGCACCTGACGGGCGATCATTACATTGGCGCCCTCAGCCATCCCTTGGCGATCGGCTCGATCCGCAACAGCCTGTTCTACGCCTTCTGCGCGATGCTCGTGGACATCGGCCTCGGAATCATGATCGGCTATCTTATCGTGCGCACCACGCTTCCCGGGCGCGGGCTGCTTGATTCGCTGTCCATGCTCCCGCTGGCCGTGCCGGGCCTGGTGATGGCGTTCGGTTATGTCGCCATGACGCTGCGCTGGCCGTTCGAGCCCATGCTCGATGATAAGGGCGAAGTGATCCTGCCTGCGCTGATCGAATGGGTCGATGTGCTGGGCGCGAATCCGAATCCGACTCTGCTTCTCATCATTGCCTATGCCGTGCGCCGGCTTCCTTATGTTGTGCGCGCCACCGTCGCGGGACTCGAGCAGACGTCCGGCGAGCTGGAGGAGGCCGCGCTGAATCTCGGGGCCAGCCGCGTGCGCGCCGTTCGGACGGTCATCATCCCGCTCATCATGGCGAACCTCATCGCTGGCGGGCTGCTGGCGTTCAGCTTCGCCATGCTCGAGGTGTCCGATTCGCTCATTCTCGCCCAGCGCGAGGCGCACTTCCCGATCACGAAGGCGATCTACGTGCTCTTCGAGCGCCTGGGGGACGGGCAGTACATCGCCAGCGCGATGGGGGTGTGGGGCATGGCCCTGCTGGCCCTGACGCTGATCGGGGCCTCCATCATGATGGGCAAACGCATGGGGGCGATCTTCCGGGTGTAGCGGCCGATCGGGTCTGCCTCCCCCCGCCGCGCCGGCGGCCCGGTGCGTGTATCATCGCCGGCCGGTCAGAGCGGCCGTCTGCGACGATCGGAAAGCGGCGGCTGCCCCGCATCCGCCTTCGCCTCCCCGCGGAAAGAAAGTCAGCCACGAATGCGCACGCGCCCATTCATCATCATCTGTATCCTCACCGCAGTTCTCACCGCGGCCGCGGCCGCGACGGCGGCCGCGCCCGACCCGGTCTTCTGGACGTTCGATCGTCCGCAGGGTCGGGCCGACGAGCACGGGCACATCATCCAGATGGTCGTGGTTCCCACGCTCAAGCCGACTCAGGGCTATGTTCCAGTCAACCCCCTCGAAGCGGCCGCCAGCGCGGTGAAGCGCATCCGGAAGCGCGGCCTGCGCTCCAGCGAGATCTGCATCCTGATGCTGTGGCTGGGGATGGGAGACGGCGTGCCGGGCAACAAGCTGCAGCGGGGCACGGCCCTCTTCCGCCACTGGTGCGACGGCCTGCCCCGTCCCCCCTGGAACCGCGCCTGCGTGCAGGGCGAGCCCGTGCCGATCGACTCCTGGTGGGCCACGCCCTGGATGAGCAGCGGCGTGCGCCAGACGCGGCAGTACGTGGCGGATTTCATCGCCGAATACCAGTACAACCAGGACCGGAGGAACACCGGCGATCCGGTGCCCGACCCGGCCCGTTTCCATTTCGACACGGAACGTCGCATCTTCGCCATCTCCGATGGGTCGATGCGGGCATTCCAACATCTGGTTCACGATGCCCGCTGGGAAAGCGAAGAGCTCTTCGGGTACGAGGGTGCGGTGACGATGGCCGATCTCTGGCGCGCGGCGGAGGAGAACGGCGTCCGCCTGCCGGATCTGACGGAAGGAAAGAACTGGGCGCACCACGCCAACCACGACTGGGTCAACTGGTACGAGTGCATCTGCCTGACCGTCGCCGACGGCGCGATGAAGGCCGCGTGTTATGATCCGATTCACCGGGCCTGGCCGACGGCGCGATGCAGCAACTACGGGACATCGCTTCGCATCAAGCCGCCTTATATCCACAGAGCGGAACTCGGTTGGAGCGCCGCGGGCTGGTGGAACGTGCGCTGGCAGGGCGCCGGCGACCTCCAGGCGGTGGTGCTGTATCCACCCGAATCGGCGCATCAGCGGAGGGGTGAGACGTTCTGGCAGGCGACCATGCGCTTGCACCGACAGAACGTCGATGCCCTGATCAAGTCCCTGGACGGCGGCCGCGATCCCGGCGAGATCACGCCCTGGTTGTACAACATCGGCGAAGTGAAGAATACGAAGCGGCTCGGCCCGGACCGCTGGGCGACGCACCGCGTGAGCAAGGCGGACATGCGCCAGATGCTCGCCATGCTGCGCGGAAGACACATCCGGGAATTCATCATCTGGAACGACAAGGGCCCGACCGAACGCGACTGGGACGATCTGGCCGATGTGATCGACCAGGTGTGGCTGTACGATCCGGTCGAACACGCCGTGGTGCTGGGCACGATGGAGAGCCCGCAGCCCGTCGATCGCCTGAAGTACGCCCTGGATGGCCCGCTTTCGGTCACCGCCGAGGAGCGCGGCGCCCGTCACATGGCGGCGATCGATGTGGACTTTGAGCTTCGCCCGCCCGGTCGTGTGCCTTTGCTCGAAACGCTGAACATAACCGTCGAGGCAGACCTGAGCACCTCCTCCGCGGCCGAGACGGTTGAACTGGCAATCAGCCTCCTGAACCGGCGCGACAGGAAGTATGAACGGGTCTACACCGGCACGCTCTCGGCAGGCGACCCGTCGATTCACGAGGCGGCGGTGACATCCGGCGGCTCCTACGTGAAGCCGGAGACCGGCTCGGTGCAGGTGCGGATCGCCTGCACCGCCGGTGCCGCCTTTACCGCCCAGATCGACCTGGTCCAGCTCGTCGAGGCGGATGACTGACCCCCGGACAGGGATTCGCCGGGCGAGCGAGTCGCCGCCGGATGGGCGACCGCGGGGCAGGCCGCGGCGGCGCCGGTCCGGCCGGACCGCTCCCGGCGGAACTGACGGCCGCATCGGCAGAACCTATACTCTCCCACCCCCGTGCCCCCGTCGGGAAGAGGCGGGTTTGTCGGCGGGGTCGCCGCGGCCGGCCAGGGCCGCGGTCGCTGATCCTAAGCCGTTATGTGCAAGAGGCTTCCATCGAGAGACGACCCGATCGCCTGATCCCCCGATTGGGGGGCTCGCCCGGAGACAGAAGGCAGGAAACCCCGGCCATGCCCTACACCATCCAGCCCGATGAAGCCTTCGACATCGATGTCGAAAGCACCGAATACCTCAAGGACCACGTGGATGCGCCGGACCGGTGGATCCTGAATTTCGGCCCCCAGCACCCGGCCACCCACACTACGCTCCGCATCGTCCTGGAGCTGGACGGCGAGCGGATCGTCCGCGCCACGCCCCACATCGGCTACCTCCACAGCGGCTTCGAGAAGCTCGCCGAGCATCACGACTACAACCAGTACGTCTGCACCGTCAGCCGGATGAACTACATCTCGCCCATCCTGAACGACATCGCCTGGCATCACGCGGTGGAGACGCTGCTGGACATCGACCTCACGCCGCGGTGCAAGGTCGTGCGCACGATTCTCGGCGAACTGGGGCGCATCCAGGATCACCTGCTGTGCGTCGGCGCGTCCGCCCTGGACGTCGGGGCCTTCACCGGCTTCCTCTACGGCTTCAACGAGCGCGAGTTCATCCTCGACATCATGGATTACGTGAGCGGCCAGCGGTTCCACCCGGATTACACGCGCGTGGGAGGCGTGGCCCGGGACATCCCCGATGACGATGTGTTCAAGAAGATGGTGCGCGATTTCATCGACACCCGCCTGCCCAGGGCGATCAAGGACATCGAGACGCTGCTCAACCGCAATCGCATCTTCTGCGATCGCCTGCACAACGTCGGCGTCATTAATCGAGAGGAGGCGATCGCGTGGAGCCTTTCCGGCCCCGTGGCCCGGGCCAGCGGCGTGAAGCGCGACCTCCGTAAGGACGAGCCGTACCTGTGCTTTGAGGACAACTGGGACGGCCAGGGCGCCGAGGCCGTCGCCTTCAGCGTCCCCGTCTCCGACGACGGCGACTGCCTGAGCCGCTACCTCGTGCGGCTGGAGGAGATGCGGCAGTCGGCGCGGATCATCGACCAACTCATCGACAAGCTCCCCACGGGCCCCATCGACACCCATCCGGACGGCAAGCATCGGCTGCCGGCCAAGGGCGACGTCTACGGCTCCATCGAGGCCACCATCCAGCAGTTCGAGATCATCATGACCAACCGCGGCTGGGACACGCCCGTCGGCGAGTGCTACGGGGCGATCGAGGCATCCAACGGCGAGCTGGGCTTCTATATCGTGGCCGACGGCACGAATCGCCCGTGGCGCGCCTCGACCCGGCCGCCTTCGCTTATCAACTACCAGGTGTTTGCCAAGCTGCTGGAGGGGCACATGGTGGCGGATGTGGTGGCCATCCTCGGCTCGCTCAACATCATCGCCGCCGAACTGGATCGATAGGAAGAGGATTCGCCAGAAGAAGATTCACCACGGAGACGCAGAGGACACAGAGAGAAAAGAAGGGTCGGCCGAAGTGTTGGACGGCGGCCGACCGGATGGACCGAACAAACGCGCAATCGCTGTTTTCGTACCTTATTCTCCGTATTCTCCTTTCTCTCCGCGGCTCCCTGCGGCCCTCCGCGTTTCAATCCTGAAGGCAAAGAGACCGATATGGCCTGGACCGTCAAACCCTCGGCAACCACGAAGATCCCCACGCGCGACGAGCCCTATCTCACGGCAGAGATGATCGAGCGCTTCACCGGCGAGATCATCCCGCGCTACGAGCAGAAGCGGGGCGCGCTCATGCCGATCCTGCATGAAGTGCAGCACGCCTACGGCTACATCCCCTACCAGGCGATGATCGAGATCGCGGCGCTGCTGGAGATCAGCCCGGGCGATGTGCTCGACACGGCCTCCTTCTATGAGGAGTATCACATCGAGCCGGTGGGCAAGTACGTTGTCGCCGTCTGTCAGTCCATCGCCTGCGAGGTGTGTGGACACCAGACCATCCTCGACCACCTGCGCGACAGGCTCGGCATCGAGCCCCACGAGACCACGGACGACGGCAAGTTCACGCTGCTGGCTCTGGAATGCCTCGGCGCCTGCGACGGCGCGCCGTGCGCGCTGGTGAATGACGACCGATTCGACAACGTGACGATCGAACGGATCGATGAGATTCTCGACGGTCTGCCGGACTGAAACGGATCGCCTGCATGGCCGCTCCCGCACCGCTTATGGCTGGAACGAAGCACAAACCGCTCATGCGAAGCCTCGGCGAGTTCTTCGGCCACATCATAAGGGGCGTGAAGACCGACCCGAGTGAGCGCAAACGAACCGTCGTTCGCAGACAGATCGAGGAGGAGGACCGGGGCGACATGGTCCTCCGCCGCACCACGATCGAGGAGATCGAGATCAAGACCGATATGCAGGAAGCACCAGAGGGTGCGACCGAAGATAGCCCGGATCAGCCGCCGGAGGAGCAGAATCGCTCAGAGAGCAGGTGATACCCGGGTCTTCCTCCGCTTCGCTCCGTCAGACCCGGCTTCCAGACTCAAGCCTCAAGACTCAAGACTCCTACTGCCATGCCCGTTACCGAACCCGTATTGATTAAGCGCATTCCCACGCCGCCCTGGGGCGAGGTGAAGGACCGTCATCTCGTCACCTATGACGAGTACATCAAGACCGGCGGCTACCAGACCCTGGAGAAGGCTCTGGACATGAAGCCGGCGCAGATCGTGGACATGGTCAAGGAGTCCCAACTCCGCGGCCGGGGCGGCGCGGGCTTTCCCTGCGGCCTGAAGTGGACCTTCCTGCCCGAGCCGGACGGCGGGAGGCGTTACCTCACCCTCAACTGCGATGAGGCCGAGCCCGGCACCTTCAAGGACCGGCTGCTGGTGGACTTTGACCCGCATCTCATCCTCGAAGGCCTGGCCATCACCTGCTACGCCTGCCAGCTCGATACGGCTTACTTCTTCATCCGCGGCGAGTACCGGCGACAGGCCGAGACCATCCAGCGGGCAATCGACGAAGCCTACGCCCAGGGGATATTCGGCAAGCCGGGCCTGCTGGGCGGAAAGAGCGATTTCGCCGTCGACTGCTACATGCATCGCGGGGCCGGGGCGTACATCTGCGGCGAGGAGACGGGCCTCATCGAGGCGGTCGAGGGCAAGCGCGGCTGGCCGCGCGTCAAGCCGCCTTTCCCGGCCGTCGAGGGCCTCTTCCATCGACCGACCGTGGTGAACAACGTCGAGACCATCGCCTGCGTCGGCCCGATCGTCGAGCACGGCGTGGAGTGGTTCACGAGCATGGGTTGCGCCTCGTCGATCGGCGGCCCGCCCAGCTTCGGGCCCAAGCTCATGGGCGTCTCCGGCCACGTCGCGCGGCCCGGCGTGTACGAGGTCGACCTGGGCATCAAGCTCTCCACGCTCGTCAACGACTACTGCGGCGGGATGCGCGGCGGCAAGGCCTTCAAGGGCGCCATCGCCGGCGGCGTGTCCATGGGCATCCTCGGGCCCGACCAGTTCGACGCTGAACTCGACTTCGACATCGGACGCAAGTACGAAGTCATGGGTCTGGGCACCGCCTGCCCGACCGTCTTCGACGAGGACACGGACATGGTCGCGGTGGCCCGGAACATCGCGCGCTTCTTCGCCAACGAATCCTGCGGCCAGTGCACGCCCTGCCGGGAGGGCGCGCAGTGGATGTACAAGCTGCTCTGCCGCATCGAGGCGGGCGACGCCACCAGCAAGGACCTGGACCTGCTGCTGGAGCTGGCCGGGTCGATGGGGATCATGCCCGGCACGACGATCTGCGGCCTCTCCGACGGCGCCAACTGGGCCGTCCGCACCATCGTCAACAAGTACCGCCGCGAGTTCGAGGCCCGGGTCAAGCCGAGCCTTGTCCCCGTCACCGCGAGCGCGATCGCCGAGTAGCGCCCGCCCCCGATGCGCGCAGTCAACGCCCACGGACTCCTGTCCGTGGGACTTCCCATTCTGATTGACACTCTGCCCGCTCCTACTCCAGCGCCGCGGTCCCGCCGATGATCTCGCTCAGTTCGGTGGTGATCTGCGTCTGGCGAGCGCGGTTGAACTGGCGATGGAGCAGCTTGCCCAGGTCCTTGGCGTTCTCGGTGGCCGCCTTCATCGCCACCATGCGCATGAGCTGCTCGCTGACCACGGCATCGTTGAACGCCTGGAAGAGCTGGGCCTTGACCGCCAGGGGCAGGAGGTCGGCGAAGAGCGCCTCGCTGGAAGGGCTGAACTCGTAGTTGGCGTGCGGCTGGTGGTCTTTGCCGGCCGCCTCGCCCGCCTCTTCCGGCTTAATTGGCAGCAACTGCAGGACTTCCGGCACCTGGCGGGAGTTGCTCTCGAAGCGCATGTAGGCCACCCGCACCGCGTCATACTGGCCGGCGGCGAACGCGTCGATGAAACGGGCGGCGATCTGCTCGACCTCCTCGTAGACCGGCTTGTCCCCGATGAAGTGCCGCTGGTCGATGTCGATCTTCTGGAACCTGAAGAAGCCGACGGCCTTCTTGCCCGACGTCTCCAGGTCGAGGGCGATGCCCGCCTGGCGCAGGTCGCCGATGTGACGGTTCGCCGTGCGGAAGACGCTGGCGTTGTACGCCCCGCACAGGCCGCGGTCGGAGCCGATGACCAGCAGCAGCTCGCGCCGTACCGGCTCGGCCGGCCCGTCGATGAGCGGGTGTTCGATCTCCTCGGCCGCCCCGGCGAGCTCTCCGACGAGCCGGCGGATCGTGCCCGTGTAGGGCTTGGTGGCCTTGGCCCGCTGGGCCGCCGCCGTGAACTTCGCCGTGGCGATCATCTGCATCGTCTTGGTGATGCGCTGGATCGTTCCGACGGCGACGATGCGCTTCTTGATCTCGCGGGTCTGGGCCATAGGGCCCGTAGTGTAGCGGGGCCGGTCGAGGCGGGAAAGCCGGCGGCCAGCACCGTTTCGCGACGCGGTTCACCCGCGTCTCCCCGCGCCCGCACGGGGATAAACCCCGTCGCGAAACAGCCCCCGGCCCCCGGTCCCGCCTCCCCCTCATCACTTGTCACTCATCACTCATCACTTATCACTCATCACTCATCCCTCATCGCTTCCCCGTCAATCACCAGCCCGTCCCACCCCAGGGCCATCCCATCGGGCAATCGTTCATCCAGATCGGCGTGTCGGATGTTGTGCGTCATGTGGATGAACCACGTGCGGTCGGCGCCGATCCGCTCGGCCGCGTCCACCGCCTGATCCACGCTCATGTGCGTCGGGTGATGGCGGTAGCGCAGCATGTCCAGCACCAGGGCCCGCAGGCCGGTCAGGCGCGACCAGCTCTCCGGGGGTATCGCCGACACGTCCGTGCAGTAGGCCAGCGGCAGCGGCGCCGGCTGATCGGACGCGACCTGCCCGGCATGATCCAGCGCCTCGATGCGGAACCCGAGGACCGGCAGCCTGCCGTGCAGCAACTTCACCGGCGCAAACCGCAGGCCGAACAGGTCGATCGGCTGCTCCGGCTGGATGAGCCGCGGAATGAGCGTCGCGACGAACGAGTCGTTGACGTTCTTGTCGCGCTGAAAGATGTGCCGGTAGATGCGGTGCAGAGACCGCATGGTGTTCTCATCGGCCCAGATCTCGATGGACTGCTCCATGAGGACGTTGAACCGTCTCACCTCGTCGAGGCCGAACGTGTGATCGACG
>Ga0272441_10002100_pt1 | contig 41183 bp, 41 predicted proteins | sample SSMProp6N_FD_193582 | JGI IMG/M metagenome (GOLD analysis project Ga0272441, IMG submission 193582) | Marine sediment archaeal communities from Little Sippewissett salt marsh, Falmouth, MA, United States - SSM-Prop-6N | ecosystem: Environmental > Aquatic > Marine > Wetlands > Sediment ...
GAGGTCTGGAGGAACGTCACCGAGGTCGGCGGCGAGGCGAACCGCATCGGGTAGTTCCAGCTCCCGCCGATGGAGTTCCACCCGGCGTGGTAGCCCTCGGCGCCCGTGTAGGCGCGTTGGCGAATACCCGTCGCCCCGCTGCTCACGAACTCGACGTTCGTCCCCCCGAGCGTGAGCACCACTGCCTTCTCCCAATTGCTCCACGTGTTCGACGCGGTCCCCTGCAGCAGGAACTCCACCACCTTCTCGCTCAGGCGCATGGCGGTGCGCGGCTTGCCGGTCGACGTGGCCTTCCACTGCGTCCCGACCCACTCGGCGTTGATGGTGATCCACAGGGCCGCGCCATCAAAGTAGATGCGGAGGGGCACGTTGCTCGACGGCACCTCAAGCAGCAGCCGCATGGCCGCCCCCGGGTCCGGATACCGCACCCCCGGCGACCCCGCGAAGGTCTGCGGCTGAGCCCACGAGTTGGCCTCGTCCAGCAGGCCCGCCCGGTTCACCTGGCCGAGGAGCAGGTTGAGCTGGTTCCGCACCGATCCGGCCGGCAGCGCGAGGGGCGCGCCGGAAGCGCCCTGCGCGCCGATGCGCTCAGCCCCGTCGTCGTTCAGCTCCGCCGAGCCCAGGTCGCCGATCATCTTGGTGAGCTGCGCCCCGACGCTCGTCGCCGGATTCGTTCGCCCACCTCGCCAATCCGGCCCGCCTGGGTAGGCGATGGCCGAGGACGCGTGGGCCCCCGAGCTCGCGCCCACGTGGGCGTTGACCCAGCCCAGCAGCTGCGAGAGCTGCCCGTCCACGTTCCCCGCCGGCAGGGCGTGCGGCATCCCCGTGACCGCGTCCGCGCCCACGCGCGACGCGCCCGGTGCCCCCCCCTGGGTCGACGCCAGGTCCCCCAGCAGCTCGTCCAGCGCCGCCTGCAGGTTGTTGCCCGTGAGCCAGCCGGGCGGCGCGCAGTCGATGTCCGCCGCGGCGTGGCGCCTTCCCGCTGCGGAGAAGTGGGCCGCGAGCTCCGCGTCCACCGCGTCGAGCGCCGCCTGCATGGTCGCGCTTGAGGGCTGCAGCAGGCTCCACCCGCCGATCAACACCGCGATGGTCTGCGCGTCCGCAAATACGAACGCCTGCCGCCGCGAGATGTCGATGTCCCCGGCCTGGATCTGCGTCTGCCCGGCGGTCCGCCGAACATCGCACACCAGCAGCTCGTCCTGCACGAGCGGGACCGGCGACGCTCCCCCCGCTGGCCCCTCCGGCGCCTGCCGGACCACCAGCTGGAAGGACTCGTCGCGCCGGAAGAACACCTGCTGCGAGTTGCCGTCCGTGCGCGGGTCCGAAAGCAGCCGGTCGAATCGCAGGAACAGCCCGAGCCACCGCTCGTTGCCAGCCTGCACCACCTCGGTAGGGATCCCGGTGTGGTCCACCGAGCAGTCCACCGTCTGGTCCGTCCCGAAGAAGACGCGCTGCCCGAGCCGGTCGTAGGCCCGGGCGGGCCCGTTCAGATCGACCGTGAGGTCGGCCACCGGCGTGTGCGGCGCGGGCACCGCCCCGCTGACGATCCCGAGCAACCCAATGTCGGCCGCCAGGTCGCGGTCGGCCTTCTCCAGGAGTTCGAACCCCAGATCCAGCTCCGCCTCCCGGACCTTCTGCCGGAAGTAGTAGTCACACCGGTCGGCCATGGGCCTCCTCGAGAACAGGTCTCTATAGAGGCAAAGCCCCCCACCCGGAATTCCGGGACACGATCATTCCGTTCGCTTGGAAGAACGAAGTAGTACGTTGCCTGCACACCGCGTGCTACGGTCGAGTAATGCCGAAGAAAAAGAAGAAGAGGTTTGACGTTCTCGCCAAAGAAGCTCTGCGCAAATGGCCGAGTTGGACGACCAAGCTGTGGCCTGTGAGTAGAGAAGGGGGTTCATGGCTTCGCGCGCAGCCAATTGACGGGTCGGCGACTGGCCCGAGGCTCTCCAAAGCCGGTGCTGACACCTTTAAGACACAACCAGATGGGCTCTGGGTCTTCATCGCGAACGATGAATTTGCTGACTGCATCGCGATTGAGGCATGCAGTGCACGCCAGAACTTCTGGGACAAGCGCTCAAGGTACATGCCGTCAACTTCAGCTGTCGTTCTGCAGTGTCCTTCCACATGGCTGACGTCGAAAGTGAACCGGGGAAGAGGTCAGAAGCCGAGATGGAAACTCGCGTCCGGCTTCCAATCTGCTCCGGTAACTGACCTCCGTTTGCCGGTTCGTTTTCTTCGTGTCCTCTATTTTTTGGAGAATGGACTGTATTCAAAGTGGAGAGAGGTGGGTGTGCCCGAGGCTCATGAGTTCGTTGCTAGCTATTCATCCATCAAGAGCTACAACTCTGAGAAAATGCAGGTGTTCTTGCGTCGGATGTCGCTCGTTCAGCACTTTTACACGAAGTGAGCGGCGAACAAGCGGCACGGCTCAGGAGTGCAATGTCGATTCCGGACCCAGCTCGCTGATGCCCAGCTCCCAGTGATCGTAGGTCTGTGGGGGCGTGGGCTCGATCAGGTCCACGAAGTGGGTGTGGGCGGGCTTCATGTACTCCACGATGGCGCGGAGATGGCGGCGCTGGGGCTCGGACAGGGAGACCGCGACCAGGACGTTGAAGGCATAGCGGGCGAAGCGGTCGGAGGGGCCGAGGATCCAGTCGATGCCGAGCTCGGACTCGCCGAGGACCAGGGTGTCCGCGGTGAAGGCCAGGATGGCGATCTCCAGGCCGAGGAAAAAGCGGACGGCGTTGCGGATGCCGGGGGCGGTGCCCTTCTGGCGGTACATCTCCACGAGGACAGAGGCCAGGCGGCGGCGGGAGAGCTCGTCGAGGGCGAAGGAGAACGGGTTACCCAGGTCCTGGAGGATGAGGTCCAGGAAGGGGGCTGGGGCGCGCTCGAGGTCGAAGAGGTCGGGAAAGCGGTCCACCTCGGCGAGAAGTAGGTCGGTGATCTCCTGGAGGCAGGCGATGAAGCGCCACAGGTCGCCCGTGTCGTCGGCGCGGCGGTTATGGCGGGGGAGCATGGACCAGAGGTCGAAGCGTCGCGCACGGGGCCGCTGGGGGCGGAATCCGGCGAAGACAGCGGCGTCGTGCGGCGGCAGCGGCGGGTTGCCGCTCAGGTCGGTGACGCCGGTCACCGTGACGCGGTAGCGGACACCGGGCGTCATCTCGGTGTCGAGCTGGACCGTGACGAGGGTCCCGCCGGCCGCAGCTCCCACGGGGGAGACAGGCACGGCCGGGGCGTCGAGGGGCGCGAAGGCGAAGCCGCTGCCGCTGGTCACGATGATGGGCTCGTCGAGGGCGACCCGGACGGCGCGCTGGCCGATGGCCTGGGCGGCGACGACCTGCGGCGCGGTCCGGTCATCGACCGTGAAGGTGTAGGTCTCGTCGAGCGGGTGACCGCCCCCGGCGACGTCCGTGATCACCCGCACCGACACATCGGCCTGGCTACCGAAGGGCACGACCGGATCGAGCACGATCCGGAGGGTGTCGGTCGTCTGGGTCACCGAGGCCGCCGGGCCGCTGAAGGGCGGCTGGACCTCCGGAATGGCGGCGCCGCCGAAGGCCAGCTCACCGTTCAGCCACACCCTGGTGGCCGCCCGGTCCACGCCCGCCGGGCCCGGATCGACGATCTCCAGCGCCACGGGCCAGCCGATGGGGACGCCCTTCTCGTCGGGCCCCGGATCCCGGTTCACGAGGACCGGCCGGGCGACACCCTGGAGGGCCACCACATCGTCGACGTACAGGGCCGGGAGCTGCAGGTCGGGCATCTACACGCTCCGGAGCTCCAGGCGGACGGCCACCTCGTGGACGCCGCTCAGCGTGGAGACGTTGGCTGCCAGGTCGGTCAGGGTACGCTCCCGGCCCGCCAGGCACGTGGCCCGGGCTCGCTTCGCGCCGTCCACCGCGAGAGAGACCTCCCAGGCCAGGCCTGCCGGGAGGTCGGCGGGCACCCGCAGGTGCAAGGTTGCGCGCACCAGATCAACGCCGGTGAGGTCCACCTGCTGCGTGACCTGGCCATGGTCGCCCGGCTCGAGGTCGGCGCGCCACCCGGGCTCGTCCGCCCCGATTACGAACACGTACTCCCCACCGGGAGGCGCGACGGCCGAGGGCTGGACGCGCCCCTGCCCGAGGCCCAGCCGGGCATTGAAGGCGTTCAGGGTGGTCATTGCTGTCGAAGGACCTCGATGTGGTCGAAGAAGCCCCGACGCGTGACGTCCTTGACCGCGAAGCCGAATCCGCCTCGGCCCGAGGTCAGAGGCTGGGAGCCGCTGTTGATGCCCAGGTGGTCGTCGATGAGCTCCACCATGCCGGGCACGGGCTGCCAGTCGAGCGGCGTGCCGAGGGGGTGGGCGTCCAGGTCGCTCTGCAACACCTTGAGCACCACGTCGCCGTTGGTGTTCACGATGACGTCGAGCCGGAGGTGCAGCCAGGTGGACTGGGCGAAGCTGGCCCCCGAGGCGAGGAGCACGCCCGTCCCGTCGGCGCTCGGGACCCCGGCGACCAGGCTCCCCTTGCGCAGCACCACGCGGTGCGGGTCCTCGTCGGACAGGCCAAGCAGGTAGGCCTGGTCGTTCACCGAGGTGCCCTGACCGCACAGGAACAGGAAGGGTGAGAAACCGGTAGGGCCGCCGCCCGGACCCCGCTGCAGGCAGCCGCGGATGGAACCACCCAGGGCCATGGGCGCGAAGTCGGGCTGGTTGGCGAAGAGGGCCACCGCGCCCGTGGCCGCGTCCAGGGAGTTGAAGGCGAAAACGAAGCTCCCGCCCCCGGGCGGCGCGCTGCTGCCCGCCGTGGGTCCGCGGTCCACGGTGGCGATGTCCAGCCCGTCGTTCAGGTAGGTCCAGTCTGTGCTGCCCATGGTGCTGCTCCCTCCTCGGCGCGCCTCAGATGGTGGTGGCCGGGTCCCAGGTGCCCGAGAACGACTCCACCGCGGACGCTCCGCCGTCGAACAGGGCCGCCTCGCTGGTGATGTCGGGCCAGGCCCACGCGTAGTGCTCGTTGTCGGTCCAGGCGGACTCGAAGGCCTCGGTCGGCGACCCCCCGAAGAGCGCCGGCACCGCGGAGACGTCGCTCCAGCTCCAGGCGAAGGGCACGTTGTCCCAGCCCGCCTCGAGGTCCTCCACGACCCCGCCGTGGAACCCGCAGGCGACCACGTGGCCGGTCGGGAGCTCCGTGAGGTAGACGTCGTTGTCCCACGCCTCCTCGAAGTCCTCGATAGCCTCGCCCTGCGGGTCGAACATGGCGAGCACCGCCGCGCCCTCGTCGAACACCCGCAGCAGCTCGTGCCAGCGCTCGAAGTCCTCCCATCCACGCGGCGCGCCGGGGCCAAACCCCGCGATGCCCTGGCGCTGGACCATTGCGGTGAAGGTCCAGTGCTCGGCCTCCCCGGGATCCTGGCCAGCGTCCTCGAAGCCCGGGTTCTGGATCGCGGTCACAGGTACCCTCCGGTCCGCGCGTCGATCAGGGTCACCTCGCCCAGCACCGGGAACTCCCGCAGCCCGAGCTTCACGTCCGCCGGCAGGTCGTTGAGCTTCAGGTCCCCGTGCCCGTCGCCCAGCTTGCGCACACCGGCCGTGTCCCGGATCACGTTGAACACATCGGACCAGGCCACCTCACCGGCCGGGCTGCCGTCCGCGTCCCGGACGTTGAAGCCGAAGTCCACCAGCGGGTTCGGCGTGCCGTCGGGCTCGCTCACCCGGAACATCGCCTGCAGGTTGGCGCGGATCCGGTCCCGCACGATCGAGGGGTCCTGCCCCTGCTGCAGGTGCACCCGCGCCTGCACCCGCACGACCTTGTAGACGGGGTCTTGCACTCGAACCTGGAAGGTCAGTGTGCAGGGATAGACCTCGGTGACCTGGAGGAGCACCGCGTTCTTGAGCGCCGGTGTGGGCATCCCGCCGCCCTGCGGGATGATGTAGAGGATCCCGCTGTTCTCCTCGATGGTCGAGTCGTCGTCCGAGGTGAGCATCAACGCCCGAGCCACACCCGGCAGCCGCCGCGCGTTGATCTCGAAGTCCTCCCGCGCCACGGTCCGATTGAGCACGCGCAGGCTCTCCGGCGCGAGCAGCCGCGCCGACGCCAGGCTCTGGCGGTTCGTCCCGCCGCTCGCCGGCAGCGGGTTGGTGACCGAGAGCTGCACCGGACGGCCGTGCACGTCGGCGAACACCCCCTCGACCACCACCAGGCGACTCGCCTCCACGTTGCCCGCCTCGCCCCCGCCGGTCTTGTAGGTCACCCGGATAGTCCCGGTGGGCGGTGCGCCGCTCACCCCACCCCCGAACCGCAGGGTGGCCCGGTCGTTCTGGTCCACCAGCACCAGGTAGTGCCGGTCGTTGGGCCCGGAGCCGAGCAGGCTGCTCTGCTCGTCGTACCCGCCGTTGGCCGCCGTGACCTGCGTCGATCCGTCCAGGTACGGCACGTGGTCCAGCGGCAGGTCCAGCCCGGCGAGCCCCTGGGAGTCGAAGAGTTGCGTGTGCGTCTCAGAGTGCTCCACCACCCCCACAACCTGCGGCGGGTCCAGGCCGGCCGGGATCACCAGGTCCGAGAGAAGCTGGAACCGCACCGGCTCGGTCACCTCCCGGGTGCGAACCACCGTCCCGGCCGCCACTGGCACGTCCGCCACGGGCGGCCGGGCGAGCGAGAACACCGCCTCGGCCGTGGCCGCCCGCGCGCCGTGGAGCCGGTAGCCGAGCAGCCGGGCCAGGGCGATCACGTTCTTGCGCTGGGTCGCCGTGCCGATCCGCGACTCCCGGGCCTGGTTGTCCAGGTAGTAGGTGATCACGTCCCCCACGAAGGCGTACATCTCCACAAGGACGTTCCCGAAAGAGGCGACGTCGAAGTCGCTCCAGTCCGGGAACACGCTCCGGATCAGCGCGATCAGCCGCGCCCGCAGCGAGTCGAAGTCCTTGTCCGTGTAGTCGACGCTGGCTGGAAGGACCGCCACCGGCTTCACCTCCTATAGAGGCAAAGCCCGCATGACCACAAACGGGGACAAGACGGCAGCGCACCAGCCACCAACAGCACGTTCGCGTTGCAGGTGGATGCGATCGCAGTCAAGAAGTAGGTAGATCATGTAAAATGGCAATCATGAGCGGACCTGTAGCCAAATGCGCGTGGTGCGGTGGGCAACCAGACCATCCACTTGTTGAAGGACACATTTTTCCAAAGTGCATTGGAGGGCTGAAAGCCGGTGGACTATGGGTTCCTGCGTGTCGAGCGTGCGAACAGTTGATTTCCGAAGCTGAAGAGACGATTGGACGAAGAGCCCCGGTGGCACTACAGCGCTTCCGCCACGGGCTCAGGCCTCGCCACAAAAAGCGAGCGGAGAGTGGGATGCTGCAGCCTGGGCTGGCATTGGTGAAAGAACCCACCACTTGTCGTTACGACAACTTCTGTATGCGGGCAGGAGACGAGACTCCGAAGGTGCTACCAGCGTTGGAAGTCGACCTGGAGAAAGGCAATGCATGGACACATGGGCAATGTCCAGAAGCAGTGAACCGCCTTCTAGATCGTCTCGAAGAACTCGCGTCCACAACGAAGCCAGGTGCTATTGTCGGAAAATTTGGTGTTGAGCTGCTCGGAGATCTGTGGCCTGAGCATCTCGACGATCCGGACTTCAATCCGCGTGGGTATCTATCACCTAGTGGCGAACTGCGGCTGTGTGCACGGACCGTCGTGGAAGCACAGAACCTCTTTACAGCCATGATGGTGCTGGCAAAGATAGGCGCGTTAGCATGTCGTGATCATCGTCGGTGGCAACGATGGGCAATTCCTGCGAATGCACCACATTCTCTGGTCCTGAAGTACAACCAGCAACATGTCGAACGGATAGTATTGAAAATCGCGTATGGTGTAGCCGTCGCTTGGTTGCGCGGTAATGGCCGCAATGCATGTTTGCCAACCTCGATCGGTCTCTTTGTTCGAGGTTTGAGGGAGCTTGATCAAGGTGTCACAATAGCGAGAATCATGATTGAAGAGGACACGAACAACACGCTCGCTGAAATCAAAGTCGGACTTGTGTCTCTTGTTGCGCCGCAGAGTGCCGTGGTTGGACTCTTTGGGGATTGGTACCAAATTTCTGTACCTGAACATTGTTCCTTCGGGGTTAGCGAAGCCGTCGGAGCTGTGTGCAGGGTTGAGCCACCTCGATCTCAACGGTGGATAACGGCGAGCAAGGTTACAGAGGTGCTGAATATCGTGGGCAGCACTGATTATTGAATCTTAAGGGATACCACATCGGACGCCGAGAGTTTGATGTTACCAGCGGAAGACTGCCTTCGTGCACTTTGAAAGCAGACGCGTAGGAAACTGGCCGAACCAACTCTAGCAACAATAACCTTAATCAACTTTGCCTCAGGCACCCAGCGCCTGAAGGCGTCGCGCACGTAGACCCGGGCGAGCTCGCCCAGGGCCTCTTCGTTGCGCTGGTGGCGCAGGAGGTGGAGGGCGGAGCCGAATTTGGTGCGCCAGGGTAGCTCACCGGAGGAGCGGGGAGTGGCGCCCTCGGTGGCGAGAACCTGGGTGACCTTGGAGCGCTCGAGCTCCTCGCCAGTGCCCGAAGCGAAGTCGTTCTTCTGGTCTCGACGGAAGGGGATGAGCAGGTTGCGGGGTGGCTTGGACACGATGACCTCCTACGGGATGGGCACGGCGGCGCGCGCCTGTTCGAGGGTGGTGACAAGGGCGTCCAGGGGTGCGAGGGCCTCGTCTATGGGCTTGCCGGAGAGGTCGGACAGGTCGGGGATCTCCGGGCCACCAACCATGCCGAGGAAGATGTTCATGAGGGCGATGAGCTGGCCGAGGGAGCCGAGGGCCTTGCCGATGTTGGCGGCCTCCTGGGCGACGTTGGCCTCGGCGCACAAGGCGATGTCGAGGAGGCCCGGGTCGTCGAGCTCCACGGCGCGGACGGACGCTGCGGAGACAGACTCGAGGTGCTTCTGCAGGTGCTCGAGCTGGTCGCGGGTCTTGCCCAGGGTGTCGATGAGCAGGTCGATCAGGCCGACGATGGTGAGGGGCAGGGAGAGCTGGGGGACCAGGCCGAGGAGCCGGGACACCTTCTGCGCGAGATCGGGGATGGCCGTGGCCAGGGCGGTGGGATCCGGCGGCGGGCCGATGGTCTGGGGGATGGCCTTGATGCACTCGAAGGCGGCCACCACGGCGTCGATGATGTTGAAGATGGGCATCAGCGGCGTGAGGGCGGGCTGCACGACCTGCAGGAGGTCGATGTGCTCGATGCTCGGGCCGCCCGGGAGGGTGAGCCGCATCGGGTCCGGCAGGGTGGGGATTCGTAAACAGATGCTTGTTGGCATGGCTCCTACGGCTCCTCAGGTAGGCTCAGATGGGTTATGCGGTGCCTTGGGTTATGCGGATTCATGCGTTTTTCGTAGCCTGCATTTTCAGGAATCGTATGACTCGATCGGCATCACGGAAACGACCAGGCCGGAGGCTTGGAGGAAGTTGAGTTTCAATAGCTGCAAGCTTCTCGGTAGGGTCCGCCCGAGTGTAGATTTCGGTAGTCTGGATGCTCGCGTGGCCCAACCACAAGGCGACCTTGCGGAGATCTCCAGTAGCCCGAAGGACAATCATCGCGCAGGTGTGTCGCAGCACGTGCGGCGACACACGCTTCGTTGCGATCGACGGGCATTGCATCTGCGCATTGCGCTCGTGGCGCCGAACAATGGCCTCGACGCCAGAACGCGTGAGCGCGCGTCTGTGCTGGCCGATGAAAATTTCGGCTGCATCGGATTCGCCTCGAGACGCAAGCCATTTCCTCATTTCGCCTGCAACGCTCTTCCACAATGGCAGCTCCCTGTACCGCCGTCCCTTTCCCTGGACGACGATCGTCGGGTCAGTGCCCAGGGAGATATCAGCCAGCTTCGCACCAACGAGTTCCGAAACGCGGAGGCCGACGGTGACTGCGAGGTAGAGAAGCGCGCGATCTCGAAGACCGCACCACGTTGTGACATCAGGGGAGTCAACCAAGGAGTGCCACTCGTCATCGGTCAAGTACGGCACCAGAGGTTCGTCGGACCGTTTTGTTGGGATCGCCAGGACACGCGCGATCTGGTCGAGAGCGAAAGGCGCTCGGTGCTCGATGAATCGCATGAAGGACTTGATTGCAGCCAGTCTCGCGTTGCGTGTCGCGGGGCTGTTTCCTCGCACGTTCTCGAGATGCGCCAGGAATGCGAGTACGGTAGGCGCATCGAGATCCGCGACTCGGAGCTTCGAGGGACTGCTCCTACGGCGTTTCCCCGCGAACTCCACGAGCAGCCGAAAACAGTCAGCATAACTCGCTCTGGTGTGGACGCTCGCTCCGCGCTCAATTGGCAGCCTCGCGGTAAAGAATGCTTCCAGATGTGGGGCCAGCATCTCCATCTACACAACCCTCCCTTCATGTCGTTCGCATCGTTCTGCTATGGACTTGAGGAGCTGAGGGGTCGCCTCGTAGTACCAATAGGTGTGGGCAATGTCAGAGTGTCCGAGGTACAGGGACACGGCTCGTGTATGGATTGCCACCATCTTACGATCCGCCACGCAGGACTCGAGAGCCCGCACGGCAAACGTGTGTCGCAGGCTGTGCAGGACGGGCCCCCTCACCCCGTCCCTTCGAGGGATTCCTATTCTATCGACGATCTGACGAAAGACGCCGCTTGGTACCCCCTTCGCCATCTTCGTCCCAGTTGTAGACGGGAACATGAATTCGCTGCCGGCGATCACTCCGCGTCTCCCGCGAAGGTAGCGAAGAAGCGCTTCCTCTACGGACGGGTGAAGGGGAATGGCACGACTCCTGCCCTTCGATCCTCTAATCGCGAGCACGCCATGGCGGAGATCCCCCAAGCGGAGTCTCTGCGCCTCGGAAACCCGCATCCCGGTGGAAGCCAACAACCCAAAAAGAGCGGTGTAGACACGATGCCTCTGGGATCTTCCTGGCCGCCATCGGCTCGATGCGGCCAAGATTTGCTGAATCTGGGTTGGGCTCAGAATGTACGGAGTTGGGCGTTGCTTGGGATACGGCCCAAAGTAGTCGCGCGGGGGGAATTCGTTCCTGTCGTCCTCTGCACGAGTGTAACTCACAAACCGGTGGATCGTGCGCAAGCGGTGGACTCTGATCCAGGTCGATTCAGACATGGTAGCGAAGCGAACGGCCAGTTCGGCGGAAACACAGTCCACATCGTTCTCCGCCGAGAACGCTGCGAACGCGCGGAGAAGGTGGCCCTCACGTTGAAGCTTGCGTCCGGCTGCAGCCTGCATCTCAAGGTACGACTCGACCTGCGTTGTCAGTCTCGATCTCATTCGGGCCATGGCTGCGCTACCTCCTTCATGGCATCGGAGCTCGCATGCATGTAGTGAGCCGACGTGGATTTCGACCGGTGCCTCAGGAGCACTTTGATGGACTCGGGCTGGAGCCCAGACTCGGCCATTCTAGTCGTAGCTGTGTGTCGCAGAAGCTGAGTTCTCGGGGCAGGATTGCGGATGCCTGCGTTGCGAAGTGCCTTCTGCCAGATTGCCGTGATCGAGCTGGATGTAGAGAGTGGAGTCTTCGGTACAACCGACCGGATGAACACAACGTCTGTCCGGACCTTGGGGCGCTCATGCTCGATGTAGTCGAGCAGTGCATCGCCTACCGCCTGAGGAAGAGGGAGCGCAACCCGGCGTCTCCCCTTGCCGCAGACTCGAATCAACCCGTTCTCCCAATCGATATCTCGCACTCGGAGCTCCAGAACATCACGGCACCGCAAGCCGACCTGGACGAGGAGGAGCAAGACCGCGGTATCCCTCCTGGCGTTCCGGCCTTGAATGCCAGCAAGCATTCGATTCACCTCGTCGCTCGAGAGTACTGCTGGCGACGGATCAGCGGGCGGCTGTCGAACAGAAGGAACCGCATGCATGAGCTCAGGTGGGCATTGTCCTGTCGCGACCGCGTATCTCACGTACGCGCGGATACCGACTACAAAAACGCGAAGGCCTTGCGGCGCGCAATCTCGTGTGAGTTGAAGCACCGCGTTGCGGAGATTCTTCGCTGTGTATTTCGCAGGATCCGATCCGAGCTGTTGGGTGACTTTCTCGATCTTGGGGCGGTATCTGTCTGCGGAAGCTTCCGAAAGGCCGCGGTTCTGCTTGAGCCACTCCAGGCACTCCTCAACACGTTCATCTCGAACCCGGTCAGGTCGAATTCGGCGCTCCTTGGGCCCCTGCTTCACGAAGCGGAGAAAGTTTCGCGCGTACTTGATGCGCTTGCTCATTCGAATTCCATCGCCGGTTTCGAGACACGAGCATCTGACAGCATGGCGGGCGAAGGCCGGGAGATCTTCCAGGCTCAGTTGGTTCATACGCATCCCTTGACTACCTGCCCAGACAGACAGGTGCCATGCATTTGCCAACACCGCGTAGCAGTAGTTCCTTTCGTAACCATCGCGATGAAGCGCTGCTGCGAAGGCTTCAAGTTCCTTGGTCGCAGGCCCACTTCGCATGCGCGCCAGCGATCCCCTTTTTCGGTAGAATTTGTCCAGCAAATCGCTCTCCTCCCAACGCGCCAGATACCGCACCACCACCAGTGCGAGTTCGACGACGTTCAACAAGAGACGAGCGTAGTTCGAAAGAGATCTACGAGTTCCCAGCCTCAAGTGCCTCAGTGCGGTCCGTTGGTTATGCTGATTTGGAACCACCAAGGATGTATCAATCCGGCTGAAAGGCGCGAATCCCGGTGTATTCAACCTGGGCTCTGCATAACCCAAGGCACCGCATAACCCATCTAATGCTGAATTCCGCATTAGATGGGGTCACCGGACGGACGCACGACCCTTCCTCCGATGGTGATGTGCGGGGCCTCGAGGCGAATGGCGCCCACGGCCTTGATGGTGATGGCGGTGGTGGCCTCGATGGTGACCGAGTTGGTTTCGGCGTCGAGGACCAGGTGGTCGCCGGTCTTCTTGTTGGTCAGCTGGAGCTTGCGCTGGCCCTCGGTTTCGTCCAGCTCGACGCGGAAGGTCTCGGAGGCGAGCACGCGGTTGTCGGGCGGAGTGCGGCGCGCCTCCTCGGGGACCTCGCTCTCGCCGTCTGGCTTGCCCCAGTGGGCGGGCAGAAAGTACGCCTCGTCCGCGTCGCCCTGGTTGAAGAACACGGCCACCTCGGCGCCCACCTCGGGCACGGCGAAAAACCCGCGGTCCTTCGACCCGCCGCCGCAGGTGCCCAGCGGCCAGGCCCACGGGCCGTGTGGCTCCACCAGCCCCGGGATGCAGAACCGCACGCGGCCGAGCTGCTCTGGGTCGTCGCGGTGAGTGACGTAACCCACATACAGGCCGAGCAGGCGCGTGTCGTGGGTGTCGATGTCGTCGTCGAAGGGTGCGTAGGTCACGGGTCAATCCATCACGGTCTGCCAGTTCTCGGGGTCATCATGGCCGACGCGGCGGCCGTCCTGGTAGTACTCGAGCCGGGTCCGGCCGGTCTCGGGGTCAACCCGCTCGATAGTGGTGAGCTTGCCTCCCTGCCGGCGACCGGTGCGGTTTCGCTCGCCGCGCTGCTCACGGGCGAGGCGCCGAGCCAGGCGGCCGGTGCCGTCGCGGGTGAGCTTGAGCTGGCAGGTGTAGCCCGACGTGGAGATGACGTGCTTGGCGTCGGTCACGTAGTACTTGCCCGACAGCAGCGCGGTGACGCCGCGGACCTCCACGATGCTCTTGGCACGCAGGGTGGGATCGCCGACGGTGCGCAGGGACAGCTTGATGGTGGCGCGCTCGGCACGGCGGAACCGGGCCGCGGCCTGCCGCTTGGCCCGGCCGGCGCTCGAGGCAGAAGTGGGGCTCACGCTGGCGGTGGCGTTTCGCGTCTCGAGGTGAGTCCGGCCGGTCTCGGGGTCCACCACCTCCACGGTCTGGCCGAGGGTGTCGCGGGTGGTGCTCGCCGAGGTGGCGGAGGAGCTGATGGTGGTCTTGCGCAGCGGGTCCCGGCCCCGCACCGTGGCGCGGCCCACGCGCTTGACCAGGTCGGACTCGACGTTGACATCCAGCACGTCGCCCCGGCCCGGGTCTGCGTACCATGTGAGCACGTGGGTGGGCGCTGCGCTCTGGCGCCGTTTGTGCCAATGCAGCCCGCCGAGGTCCACGTAGAACTGGAAGCCCTCCCGGGCGGCGAGGCGCCGCAGGAACCGGGCGTCGGTTTCGGCCGTCTGGTTGATGACGTCGTAGACCTCGCCGGTGTCCTCCACGTCGACGAACTGCCCCTCGTAGCCGTTCTCCTTGGCCACGGCGCGGACCACGTCGGACCGGGTCACGTCCTCCCAGCGCCGGGTCCGGGACTGGCGGTTCATCTGCGACGACTTGCAGAGGCACTCCACGTTCAGCGTGCCGAAGCCCTTGAGCTTCTTCACCACCACCCGGCGGGGCGGGGACATGTTGCCCGGGTAGCCCCAGGAGACCTCCAGACAGGCGCCCCCCATGAGCTCCTGGCGCTCGAAGAAGTGCAGGTCCTGATTGCGGAGCTGCAGGGTGAGCTTGTCGGCCTTCTTCTCGCAGTCCTCGTACGTGAAGCCGATGAGCCGGTCCCCGAGGTCCAGCGGCTCGCCCGAGGTAGCCTTCTCGTGCGGCAGCAAGGTGATCCGCACCCCGGGGGCGCTCCTGTCCACGCGCGCGGTCACCCCTGGTCCCTCCGCCGCTCCTCGCCGAGGATCACGTCCGTGAGCACCCGCAGCGAGGGAATGTGGATCCGACGCCCCGGTGTCAGGGTTATCGTTGGATCGATGATCGGGTCGATCTGGTAGTCCGCGATGACCCACCAGAAGCCGCAGGCCCGCGGCAGGGGCGCGAAGTAGCGGCCGGCCAGAGTGAACAGCGTGTCTCCCTCGGCCGCCACGTGGACTCGGTTGTCCGCGTGGGGCTGGTAGCGGTAGGGCTCGCACTCGGTCAGCTGCAGCCGGCCTGAATCGTCTCGAACCCCCAGACAGAAGGTGTGTCGCGATCCCACAAACGGAGGCATGGCTACACCCCGTCGCTCCGCAGCGTCTCACTGCTCACGCGGACATCCAAAATTTCCTCGAACCCGCAGGTGGCCTGGTAGACGAGCACCTCGCCACCCACGCCGAACTGCCGGTATTGGAACTCGAGGTCGGTGATCACCGTCTCGATGGTGAGTACCTTGGGCCAGATGAACAGGGTCCGCGGCGGCGCAGTGTCCACGACGCCCTCGGTCCCGGTGGGGGGCACCGTGAGCGCCCGTAGGAACGAGCGGAAGGCCAGAATCTCCGGGCTGCCCGGCTGGCGCACGGCGAAGTAGCGATCGAGGTAGAACTCCACGCCGTTGAGGGTGCGGTTGCCCGTGGACTGGAACTGCAGCACCTGGTGCGACAGGCCGGGCACAGCCAGCCGGCTCCAGTTGACCTGCACCTTCTCGGTGATCTGCGTGGGGTTGAACAGGCACTCCATGGTCTCGGTGGTGTGCACGTTCACGAGCAGGCACCGGGGCGGTCGGGCCGCGCTGAGCTGGATGGTCACCGCGTCCCTCCCATCAGTACGCCGGCACCGACGAGTAGGTGCGGTTGGCCGTGTCGCGGTCGGCGTTGTGGGTGGCGTGGGCGATGGTCTCGCCGTCCACTTGGAGTTTCAGAACGATGGGCTGACGCGCGCCCGGTCCGCCAGCGCGGTCGCGCATGGTCGAGCGGAGGGTAGACTCCAGCCGGTCGAGGCTCCGCGTCCGGACACCCGCCTCCGTGGCCGCGGGAGTCGCTGTCGACGTGGTCGCGGGCGCCGAAGTCGGCTTGATGACTTGGTTGACCGCGGCGATGGCCGTGGTGATCGTGCTGCCGATGCTCACCGAGGCGCGGGTCCGCTTCAGCTTCTCCAGGCTCGACGGGAGCAGGGCGTCCGGGATCTTCTCGATGATGCTGAGCACGAAGTCCCAGATCTTGTTGATGACCTTGCGGATGCCCCGGCCGATGCCGGCGAAGAAGTCCACCACCGGCCGGAGGAAGCCCTTGATCCCGTCGGCGATACCCTGGAAGACGCTCTTGAACCAGGCCCCGATGCCGACGAAGAACTGGCCGATGGCCCGGAAGAAGTTGCCCACGGACTGGATGGCCGAGCGGATGGCGTTCGGCAGGGTCTCCACGAACCACGTGTAGATGGCGGTGGCGATCTTGCCGATCCAGGTGCCCAGCCAGACGAAGGCGTCGATCAGCCCTTTGACCCCGTAGACCCCCAGGGCCACGACCCGGATCAGCGCCGCCAGCACGTAGGTGACTCCCGTGACCGCCACACCGAGGGTTTGCCCCAGGAACTCTCCCAGGGACCGCCAGGCGCTGGTGGACTCCTTGGCTCCATCGGTGGACGAGCTGGTGGCGCCGGTGAGGGTGTTCCAGGCGTCCTTGAGCATGTTGATGGCGCTGGCCACCGCGTCCAGGGCCGGGCGGATGTACTTCAGCATCGACCGGAAGCCGGCAACGATCCCACCGGTGATCCGCGCGAACACGGCGATGACCTTGGCCGCCCACTTCACGATAGTGCCGAAGACGGCGCCCACCACCTGCCCGAAGCTACGGAACTTGTCCGAGGGCAACCCCGCCGCGCCGCCGGCGATGTCGCCGAACAGGGCGGCGATCTCCCGCCCCAGCTCCGAGAAGGCGTCCACGAGGTCCGCGAACACCGGGCGCGCCGCCTCAATGGTCGAAACGAACCCCTCCTTGAACCCCTCCCACACCTGCTGGATGCGGTAGACGATCTGCCACACCGCGATGAGGAACCGCTTGAGCCCCTGGTTCTCCGCGCGGTTGAGCTCATCGCGCACCGCGCCGGAGAAGCCGCCCTGCACGAAGAGCTGCTTCAGGGCCTGGAAGAACAGGCTCACCTTCTCCCACACCCGCCGGGCGAAGTCACCGATGCCGCCCAGGTTCTTCTTGAAGGCGATGTAGAACCCCGCCACCACCGCGGCCAGGACCCCGATGATCAGGATCACCGGCAGCAGCGACGCCAGGATCCCGCCGATGGAGATCCCCAGCGCCTGGAAGGCGATGGCCAGCAGGGCGATGGTCGCCTTGGCCGCGATGACCCCGCCCACCAGCATCAGGAACCCGCCCGCAGCCAGCACCACGCCCGCGAGTGCCTTCTTGATGGGCGCGGGAATGGACTGGAAGGCCTTCAAGATGGCGTTCAGCGCGTTCACCAGAGCCTTCACGATGGGTTTGAACACCTGGGCGAAGGGCTTGCCCAGCACCACCGCGAAGGTCTGCATGGTGCCCTTGAGCAGGGTCTTCTGCCCCTCGAAGGTGTCGAGCAGCTTGTCCCGGAACTGGGCCGCGGTCCCGGCCGCGTTGCCCATCTGCTTGCGCAGCGCGGCGATGGCTTCGGCCCCTCGCAGGGTGACCGTCACCCCGTCGCGCACCGTGGTGAAGGCCGCCTTCTGGATGGCGTTGAACGCCAGGAGCCCCCGGGCGCCGAAGGCCACAGCCACCCGTCGGTTGCGCTCCTTGTCCGTCATGTTCGCCGTGGCCCGGGCGAAGTCGGACATGATGTCCACCACGGAGCGCATCTTCCCGGTGGACTGCTCGAAGATCTTCACCCCGGTCCCCAGGACAGCGTTCTGCGCCCGCGCGTCGGCGCCCACGCGGCGCACGACCTCCCGGAAGGCAGTCGCCGCGCTCGAGGCGTCGATGTTCCGGTTGCGAAGCAGGCCCATGGTGATGAGCGTGTCGTCCAGGGCCTGGTTGAACGTCGCCCCGGCCGCGGCAGCCTTGGCAAGCCCCGCCTGGAAGTCCCGCGTCTGGAAGTTGGTGAGCTGGGTGATCCGCAGCAGCTTGTCGGTGATCCCGGCCGCCCGCTCCGCCTCCAGCCCATACGCGTTCAGCGTGCCCACCACCGCCTCGGCCGCCGCCGCTACCCCGAGCTGGCCCAGCGACCCGGCAGCCAGGTCCAGCACCGGGATCAGCGTACGGGTCGCCTGAGTGGCCGTCTGCCCGGCCGTGGCCAGCGAGGTCAGCCCCTCTACCGCCTCGGTGGGGGAGAACTGGGTCCGGATGCCGGCCTCGATGGCCGCCTGCCCCAGCATGTCCATCTCGCTGGCCGTGGCCCGGGTCACCGCCCCCACCGCGGCCAACCCCTGCTCGAACTTGCCCGCCGCGTTGGCCAGCGACAGCGAGCCCGCCACCATGAGGGCGCCCGCGGTGAACACCGCGAAGCCCACGGCAAGCTGCTTGAAGTTGCCCATCATCCGCTGGGTCCCCAGTCCCACGCGCTCGTCCAGCGAGCTGAAGCGTCGCTCCACCCGCTGCATCTTCGACGACGCCAGGTCCCGCGCCGTGAAGACGAAGCCGAGCCCCAGGGAACCGTTCAAGCCCATTGGTCGTCCCCGGTCCCCACGCCCGGATCTGCCGTCAATCGTTGGAGCAGTCGGATGTGCGCCTCCTCCAACTCCAGCTCCAGCTCACCGCGGCCGTGGTAGGCCAGGTGGCATGCAGCACAGAGTGTGAGCAAGTTGGCTTCGTCGTTGTTGGTTCGGTCGAGATCCACATGGTGGACCTGAAGCATGCCTTGCGCGCTGCCGCAGATGGCACATCGGAAGAGGTCGCGCGCGACGATCCTGTCGCGGAGCTCTTGCGTCCAGTCGTCTCCGTACGTGCCGATACCAGGCCTGCATCGTGCTCGTGCACGCGACGAGATCTGGGTACGGGTTTTAGGCGAGTGTGTCCGGCCGTAGAACGGGTTCTTCCTGCCACGCTTGTCGTAGGTGCCAATGATCCGATTCCTGAACGTCTCCGTGTCGTAGGCCCCTCGCCGCCATGCGGCTTTCACGGCTTCCGACTGGCTGTGCTTCCCGCGTCGTCGATCACAGTGTCGTTGCTCTGCTGTTGATCGGACTGGAATGCCGAGGACGCGCAACCGGCGCAGAATCGTCTTCGAGGAGACACCGCGGCTATCTGCAATCTCCTTCGCCGACTGCTCCCGCCACACGTAGTCGATGGCGATCTCGACGAGGTCCTTCTCAGCCGACAGTGCTTTGTCTTGGTTGCCTATCATCGAGTGCCTTTGGCGGCCTTCTCGATCTCCCGCGCCTCCCGGGACCGCTGCGTGCCGATGCGCTCCAGCAGCCAGTCTCGGTCTCTCACCAGCAGCTCCAGCGCCTCCTCAAGCGACAGCCCGAGCCCCGAGCCGCCGTGCTGGGTCCAGCAGAGCTGGAAGACCGCCTCCCACCAGTCCTCGATCGCTACCCGAGGGAAGAGCTCGAGCGGTCCGACTCCTCCAGCCTCTCCGCCCGCCTCCGCCGGCGCGCCCGCGCCTTCCCCGGCATGAAGAACGTCTTCTCGAAAGGGAGCTCCAGCTCCTGCACGGTGAAGCACTCCGGACACTCGATCTCGATGTCCGTCTCCACCCCGCAGTCCACGCGGTCGAACTCATCCACCAGGAAGTCCGCGTCCCGCAGCGACAACTCCTCGATGAACTGCCGCTTCCGCCGCGGCTCCACCCCCTCGATCTCCACCACCCGCATCGCCAGCATCGCCGACAGGATCCGGTCGCGCGCGTTCCGCCGCACCTGCGGCAGCCGCCGCTCGTCCGCTCCGGTCAGCAGCCGAAACCACACCTTGACCTGCGAGTCCGGTAGTATACACTCGAATCTGTTGCCCTTTACGAAGGCATCACGGCTCTCGGGGGAGAGCGGACGAACGGGAAGATCATGGAGGTTGAGCTCCCACTCGATGCGGCTCCGGCACGAGTCGCTCTGGCAGGGGATCGCGAAGGCGTACTCCGGCCCATAGGTCAGCGCCCGGAGCTGGAGCAGCACGAAGAACCGGTCCCCCTGCAGCACTCGGCTCCAGTCGATGTCCTTCTCCCCGAAGTCGTAGGGCCCCGGGTCCAGGGTCTCCTCCCAGCAGGCGGCCAGCAACCGGTCCACCTGCTCCCCGCTCTTCGCCAGCTTTCGGTCGGTCAGGATCCGCTCCTCGCGGACCTTCATGCCGCGGATGCGGCCGGTCAGCCCGGATGGGCACGTGATGGTCTCGGACATTCGATGCCTCCTGTAGGATTTCTGCTCCTACAGAGGCAAAGCCCCGACCTTCAGAAATGGGGACATACCGCTCTCGATTCGAGTGCGCCGTTTGTTGAACGATGAAACCGTGGTGGCAACGTGAACTCGTCGATCTTCTCCCCAAGCTACGGGCAACCTTGGCACGCAGGCTCCCCTATCGAAGCTCTGAGCAGGAAGACGTGCTGAATGATACCGTGGTGGCGGTTACACAGCGGATGCAGAGTGGTTCGACATCCGGAACGGTGAATTGGAGCAAGGAGCCTTCATCTGTCAACGAACGCGAGGCCTTCCACAAATTTGTCTACGTCATTCTGCGCAGGCGTATCTGTGATTTCTACCGCTTGAGAAGCAGCAACAAGAATGTCAGCGGACTTGACGACGTCGGTTGCATCGCCGCCCCCGACGGCTGCGCCGACCATCGAATCTTAGTCAAGCGCATGCTAGGGATCGTCGCTACTTCTATGCACGAGTTAACTCAAGAGGATCGCGATCTGATTGCGTTGGCAGGACAGGGCAGCGAGGCACCATTTCACCTTTCTGCGCGTGAGAGACAACGCCTCAGCCGGGCACGTAAGAAGCTGCGCGAGGCGATTGTGGCGGAGCTCGGGGAGGATGTCCTTGTCTTGCTAAATCGCGATGGAGACGAATATGGCACAGCTACCTAAAGACGCCCAGCCGATCCTACAGATAGTCCACGTATCCGATATCCATGTCGATGAGGTTCCCGACGGTAGGGAAAGTGAAGTAGACGCAGTGTTGCTAGAAAGGCAAAAGTATGCTTGGGCCGAGAACAAACTTAAGGAATGGCTCGATCGAACCGTTCCCTCTCAGACTACAAGAAGGCTATTGTTGGAGTGGCTCTATAAGGAGCTCAGATGCGGAACTGCGCCTTACGATCCAGGAGCGAGTGATGACTTCCTGGATTTCCTCGGCTCTTTCCTGAAGCAAGACGAGAGATGGATCGGGATGCCAACCTGGTTAGTGGACACGGGCGATCACAGCGTTTTCGGAGACACAGAATCTTTGAAAGAAGCAGCTGTAGTGCTTAAAGAACTCTGCTTTGACGAGGACAATTTGATCCACCTCATCGAGGAAGACAAGCTGGTTCATTGCATCCATGGAAACCATGACGTTTGGCCAATGGATTTTTTCTTTCCGCGAAAGGAGGACTTCTACCTTCCGTGGACGAGGAGTGTGCCCGAAGACGTTAAGGCGCACTTAAAGCAGTTGGAACAAGAGTTATATTACGCGGTTGGCAAAGTTGTGGCTCCACTTCGACAGCAGATTGCAGGCGGGCCATCTGTGGTTCAGCTGTTCACTCTGGACACGGTCGATCCGGCGCGCCGGCAGAACTTCTTCGCGCGTGGGCGCGTAGAGAAGCGCAATCTGGATGATCTCGACGACATGATCAATGGAGTAGACGGCGAGGGAGACGCGCGTCATTTTCGAATCCTGGCATCACACCATCCAGTGACACATCCTCCCAGCGATATTCCCTATGTGATGAAGCTTCATCGCGCGGACCGAGTACAGAAACGCCTGCGCAATGCCCCACGGATTCACCTTGTCCTCAGTGGCCACACGCACGACCTTTACCCGCTTCTTGGGACTTTCCACAAAGACGAGCACTTTTTATCTGAGCCACGTCAGCTCGTCGTGGGTACCCTCATGCAGGTCGACTACTCGAAAGAAAAAGTGTACGATAATCAGTTCCAGATCCTGCGCTTGTACGAGTCACAATCGTATCCGCGGCAAATATACATCGAGCGGATTGTAGCAGCGCGAGCAAAGCTGGAAACCCGTGCAACGGACGGCAGGAAGGCCGACGGTCGGCCGTTCGAGAACGTCTCCGCAACCGACGACGCGCCTGGTGAGGTGTTCAGCATCGAGCTGTGAATTGGCCGTTCGCGAGCTGAGAGCGCCTAAATACCAGGCCGCACTCAGTCGTCTGATGCCCCCCAAGGCTATCGGAGTCGAAGAAGCGCCTTCAGCTTCACTGCACTCTGCTGGTCCGTCCTGGATCGCTCAAGGAGCTTCCCACAACTTACGAAACTGGGCTCGTTTTCCAGAGTGGACTCGAGGCGACGTCTCTGCGACGCGAGTCTCGTCGCCTTGGTGCCGTTAATTCGCCGTAAGTCGAGCGTGTCCGAAGCGAGGCAGAGTGCTTCGTAGGCAGCTTGTCGCCTGTCGGTTTCATTCGAAGAGAGATCGCGACGTACCAACCAATCAGACACTTTCAGTGCTCTATTCTGCAGCATGCGAGAGGTGATCGTCCGTGACTGATGGTGTGCGAGGAACCAGTAATAGTACAGCAGACTCCTATAGCGCTTCTCGTCGGGTTTCTGTGAATATAGAATACGAGATCTCTTCTCCACAAAACGGACTATCTTCTCCGTGAACTTGCGCATCTCCGGAGTGTTGGAGGTGTGCTTGTCGAGCGACATTAGCGCTGAAAGCAGCTCATGCCATTGGATGGCAAATGGGTGTTTCGCGACAGCAAGGGAGGAACCGAATCCTTGTGTACTACTCTCCTCATTCGTGTCTTTGATGTAAAGCACAGCAAATTCCCGCTTAGCAGTTGGATGCTTAAGTTTGCTGTGCATGGCCTGCCTCACAGCTCTCGGCGGGGACATCGCCGCAGCCATGTCCCAGTCCATCGGCGCGGCCATGGTCGGGGCCATTCCCGCTCGAGCCATTGCAGCAAATCTCGCGTTTCGTCTTTGGGAGTTTGAACGCTTCAATCCTGGCATCACTTTGAAGAAGACGAAACCACCAATCAGCACAAGAACAATCGAAGCAGCTAGAGAGAGCTTCGCCGTAGTGCCCATGCCCACGGACTTTGCTTCTGGCTCGGAAGCCACAGACTGGACGGGTTCAAAGTCATCGGTACCTTCAGTAAACTCGTCCAAGGCCGGTTCAGGATCGCGCTCTATGCCTTCAGGCGGTAACGCTTTGTCTGTTGCCGAGTCGATACCCGATCGAACATCCTCAGACCCATTTGTGGTTTGATTTGCTGCAGATGCCTCCGCTTGCTTCAGCACGATCTGCCCTGGAAGAAGCGCTACCTCAGCAGTAATTAGCTCGACTGCAAGTTTTTCGAGAATGATCCGCCCTCGGTGCGCACCTATTGGTAGCGTACGCATTGATCTCTCGAAGTTGCGGTACGATCGGGCTCCCATTTCTGCGGGCGACACCGGGAGCAGCGTCCGTGCGTCGAGCCGCACCTCGGGCCGCTTTTTCAGACATCGAGTGAGATACTGCAACCAGGACGATGCCAGCAGTTGGCCGGTCTTGTCTGCCTCTTGCTTGATGAGGGACTCGCTCGGCTCGGTTTTGGGATCGACGTCGTTGGTTAAAACGCTGATGAGGTCGCGCTGGAATCCCTCAAGTTCGTCGCGCGTGATCTCTTCTGCAGGATAGTCGTCGTCCAGCTTGAGAAGGCCGGTGAGGGCCTGCATCGCTTCTTTCGCGAGAGCATCGGCACCGGTAGCGCGAGTATTTGCGGCATACAGGTCTCGCACACCTTCTTTGGCGAGTTCACACAACCGCATCTCCACTCTCTCGTGGTCCCACTTTTCTGACACGCCCGGAGGACCATTCTCGGAAATACTAGCTGTAATTACAGCATATTCACAGCCTTCAGTGTCACCCAAGGGAGTATCTGAACGTCCGATGCTGTCGTCAGTCGGTGTCATGGTGATTCCTCCTGCGGCCGGTAGGTCGTCTCGGCTGCCGTGTGGACGCTGAATCTAGTCCGTCCACCGCCCAGTAAGTCGGAGGAGAAGCCGCTTTGTGACGAGTTGCACAGCGAAACTATCGTGCGTTCCTAGCGGGAGGCTGATAAAGGCTCGTAAAAACGTATGGTTGACGCATTGTCATGGTTCTATCACGAGATACCTAGTCATCTGGCTTCGGTTCGCCTGGGCCTCCGGCGCGCCAGACTTCGGACGCCGTGTCAGATCAAATGTGGGATCGGAAGCGCAGTGGGCGGAGACTCGTGTCGCCTGGCAGCACCAGGCCCCAGCCATTGATCGTGTCCATGGCGGCCAGGAATGCCTCCTTCTCGTTGCGGGTCCCGGCCGGGCTGAGGACCACGGAGATGTGGTCCTGCTTCACTCGCACCTGACCCGGTGCCTTGAGCAGGTTGGCCAAGGCTTTCTTGGCCTCCGCCGGACGCCGGAGATGTGGCGCCAGTGTGTAAGCCAGGTCGGTTTCGGCGTTGGCGCAGACGATGCGGATCGTGTCCACCACGGTCTTGTACGGCGTCTCGTGATACACCAGCCGTCCGGCAAGCTCGGTCTCCTCCACCGCGGCCTTCTTCGGCACGTGTGGGCGTAGCGCCTCCAACTCGTCCTGGCGCTGCATCGCCTGCGCGAGTTTCTTCTCCGCCCGCTGTCGACGGCGGTCATCATCGGCTGGGAGGCGTGCCAGGTCGCGACGCGCCATGCCCTCCTCCACTCGTGCCAGGCGTAACGCGTTGTCGAGCTTGCGGCGGGCCGGGTTCGGGATCACGGTCCCTTCCGGGTAGTGCCGCACCTTGCGGCCGTCGAGCTGGTTGATACCCCAACGCTCGACGCCGTGCTTGAACGCGTTTTCCTGGCACCACCGCCCCAGCATGATGCCGATCAACATCTGGGCCGGCGCCTTCGAGATCGCCAGCAGGTTCACCTGATAGCCATCCTCCATCCGCAGGGCGATCCGGCGGACTCGCCCCCGTCCTCGACCCAGGTTGGTGTTTCGCTCGTGGAACTCGATCACCTCGTCGCCGAGCTTCACCTGCTCGGTGAACACCCCCGGGCTGAGAAGCGGATACGGGCGCCGCTCGTAGGTCACGAATTCGAAGCCGAAGTCCCGCAGCTCCACCAGTTGCTCGGCGTACGCCCCGGCCCGGTCGAAGGCCAACAGGAGCCGCTGCTCCTCGCCCAGCCCCTCTCGCAGGAGCACGGCAATCGGGCTCAGAAGCGCGGTCAGCGATTCGTTCGACGCCACTGGCACTCGCAACACGGGCCGTCCATCCTCGTCGTGGACGTAGTAGTCGGTGGTCCCGGGCAGCACCCGCTTGTCCTGCATCCGCCAGCCTTTACGGATCACGTGCTTGCCCGTGTAGGGACGCATGTGGTTGTCCACATAGAACACCGTCACCTGCTCGTCCAGGGCCTGCGCCTCTCCCAGGTAGAATCCCGCGATCAGCAGGTGCAGCTCCATCGCGCCCGTGTCGTCCGCCAGCCGCTTGAGCACACGCCGCACCCAGCTTGCCGACGGCGCTTGGTCCGCACGAAGCAACACGCCACCGCTGGGCGTCGCCAGACGGCGCACGCCTTCGACGCAGCACTGCCCGATGCTCAACGCGCAGATCACGGCGTCCACCGCCAGCCGCACACTGTGCGCCCCACGCCGCGCTCCCCAAACCTCGGCCACCGCATCGTACAGTCGATGGCGCACGGCTTGTCCCAGCATCAGCCAGGTCCCCACGTGCTGGACCAGCTGGCCGCCTCGGACCGGCGCGGCGGCGATATGCTCCGTCCCGCCCTCCTGCTCCTCCGCAGACCCCGTCGGCTCGGGAGCGGGGCGATCCGGCTCCGATGGTGACTCCTGGTCTTCGAGCGCCATGCGCTGCTGCTCCATCGCAGGGGTGGGCGTCGTCTCTTGCGATAAGTCCTCTGGCTGCTGCTGCTCTGCCTCCCACTCCTTGTGTACCACCCAGACGGTGTGATGGGAAACCTCGAACCGACGCTTGATACGCCGATGCGCGGGCCGGACCCCAAGCCCTTGCTCGAATAGCTTGTGAAGCTCACGGCGCAGCTGTGGCGTGAGTTTCCGATCGCCCCGAAAGCCCCCCGGACCTTCGGTGGGCAGCGCAGCAATACCACCTCGTTCTACGCGGCGGCGGACTCGACGCAGCTGCTCGGCGGAGACATCGAACGCCCACGCCAGCTTGCCGAGACGGATCGTCGGCTCCTGCGCCAGGCCCACCATCAGTAGATTCCGAACGCCCCGCTCCTGGGGATGGTACTTGCCAACGACCGTGCCGCCGACGAGGACTTCGACGTGATCTAGGTGATGGACTACGCAGCCGTGCCGCGAGAACCAACGGAGATTGGGATTTGACGGCGGCTCGGTCAACGGTAACATCAGGGTCGCACTCCGGGTCATGGTACCCGGAACAACACCTGGCGGCCCGCCAAAATTCCCACCTTTCCTGCTTACGCGGTGGGCTGTTTCAACCCCGCAGAATCAACCAGAGCAGCCTTGGACGCGTCCGAAGTCTGGCGCGCAGTACAGCAGGAAACAGGAAGAAGCAATATGCTTCGGCTTGCACTGGAGGTTTTTTGTGCAAAAACAATCACTTCAGTCACCTCGAGGATTCGGGCAGTTTTGCGATGCCAGTCGGTGCGGGGACTATTGCTCCAGATCGAACAGGTCGTAGGTCAGCGTCACGGACTCGATGACGTTCTCGTCGGACTCGTTGTCCCAATCGCCGGCGACGAACTTGATGGGCCAGGCCTGGAAGAGGGACCAGCGGCGTAGGGTGGTGCCGTCGCGGTCCTGCTGGACGATGTCGCCGTTGCGCTTGTACATGGGGTCGGTGAGGCCGAGGCCGCTGGCGGTGCCGGCGACGTCCTCGAACCAGTCGAAGAGGTCGCGGTCCTGGGTGGCGCCGCGCTCGAGGGTGACGTCTGAGAAGGTGAGGCGGCCGGGGCTCTTGTTGGGGATGAGGGAGCCGCCCTCGAAGTACTGGACGTTAGCGACCTCTACGGAGAGCTCGGAGCTCTTTTGGAAACCGGCGTGGCCGATGTCGTCGAACTCGGCCAGGAACTTGAACTTCTTGTGGAAGCTGCGGGGGTTGCCGACGATGGTCATGGGTTACTCCTGTCGCTGAGCTGATGCTCCGGTGCTCCTGGGCGATGGCCGAGTGTTCTACGCTCCGGCCAGGGACGCCTCCAACGCGCGCGTATCCTGGCTGATGAGGAGCAGGATGAACTCGGCGGGCTTGTTGGTGGCCAGGCCGACGCGGACGATGAGCTTGCCGGCGAAGATGACGTCCGGGGTGTTCAGGGCCTCGGAGACATCCACGAAATAGGCCTTGGCCGGCTCGCGAGAGCGGAAGGCGCCGTTGTTCATCTGCGTGTTCAGGAAGGCGGTGATGGTCCGCCGGACCTGGGCGCGCAGGCCCTCGGTGTTGTTCTTGTGCCGGGCGAACTGCAGGCCCTGCTTGAGGCTGCGCTCGATGAAGATGACGCCCCGGCGCTCGGCCACGTAGGGGAAGTTGCTCGTAGACTTGAGGGTCCGGGAGCCGTCGATGTAGCGGGGCATCCCCGGGCCGGTGGTGATCGGGTTGATGCGCTTGGGGTAGAGCAGGTCCCGCTTGGACTCCTCGAGGACCTCTTCGGTCTCGAAGCCCACGACGCCGACGAGCTTGCCCTTGTCGATGCCGGCGGGCGGGTCGTAGACGCCGCCGGGGCGGGCGGCGTCGGTGCGGGCGTACACGCCGGCGACCACGCCCGAGGGTGGGACGACCACCCGGTCCGCGGAGCCGAGGGCGGCCTTGTCCGGGTTGAGGATCTCGAGCCGGGGCCAGTAGATGGCCGCGTGCTCGGTGAGCTCGAGCAGGCCCGCGTCCAGCTCCACGTGCTGCACCATCTGGGCGGCGCTGAGCAGCGGGGGCGGGTCGAGCACGGCGAACACCGTGCCGTTCCGGACGTCCTCGCAGTAGTGGACCATGGCCTGCTGAACGCCGGCGGTGGCGCGGCCGGGCACCAGGAGCACAGACAGGTCGAGCACGCGGTCGAAGGCGTGCAGGCCGGTCTTGGCGACCTCGTCGCCGATGAAGTCCTGGTCGGCCAGTCCGGCGAGGCCGATATCGCCGCCGGTGAGCGGGGCGATCTGGGGCGGGGGCACGGGCTGGCCCGGGAGCAGCTGGTCGGCGACCCGGATGAGCACCGAGCCGCTCCGCGGGTGGTTGACCACACGCTCGATGTGGCGCGGGGAGGCCGGGTCCATGGACACGCCGGGGAAGGACTCGCGGTAGGTGCCGTCCTCGATGACGAGGAGGTCGAAGGTGCCGGGGTCGCCGGCGACCGGGGCCCGGGCCTCCACCTCGACCCGGTTGGCGTAGCCGCCCGGGTCCTTGCCCTCGAGGGCCACGGCCGGGGTGGCGCCGGCGTCGCTGCCGGCGTGCGGGTCGTTGTCCAGGCCGAAGGCGGCGGCGGTGGCCGGGTCCACCTGGAGCGTGACGGCCTGGCCGGTGCCGGTGGTCTGGATGTCGAGGGGGGCGCCGGCGGCGTCGGCCACCGTGACGTCGGGGACGGAGACCTCGAGGAGCGCCTTCACCTCGGCCACGGTGACCGCGCCGAGGTCGGCGACGTTGCCCATGCCGACCACCGGGGCAGTGGGGAAGTCGAGGGCAGCGTTGGCGTCGCCGCCGGTGACCTGGACCCGGCTGCCGGTGCCCTCGGTGTCGCTGGCCACGCCGAGCACGCCGGCGGTCACCAGGGCCTTGCCGCCGTCGAGCTGGGCGTTGATCACGGCCGCGACCTCCTCGGGCGTAGCCGCGGCGATGTCAGCGAAGTCAGCGGCGGCGAAGGTGACGAGCTGCTCGTGGCCTTCGTCGATCTCCAGGGTGAGCGTATGGCCGTCCGCCAGGCCGAACGGGGCGGCGCCAGCGGCCTCCACGAGGGCCGCCTCGCCGTTGAACGTGGGCCCCGCGGCCGGGACCCCGCCCACCGAGAGGAGCAGCACGTCGCCGTCCTGGAGCCGGAAGGGGCCGGCCACGGTGCCGGTGACCCGAGCCGGGGTCGGGGCGCCGGGCGCCATAAGGGCACCGATGGCGCGGACCGAGGTAGCCGTGGCCGGGTCGGCGGCGTTGCCGTAGTGCACCGTGCGCACCACCCAGAGGTGGCTGCCGCCGTTCTGGAAGAAGCCCAGGGCGGCGAGGGCCAGATCGCTCTCGGGCGTGAACCCGCCGAAGCTGCGACGGACCTCCTCGATGGAGGTGCACAGCACCGCGACGCCGATGGGCCCACGCTCGGTCACGCCCAGGGCGCCGGCGACAGAGGTCGGAGCCGAGGGGATGCCGCGCACGCGCGGCTCCTCTTCTTGGACGACCACCTTGGAGGAGAGCAGTTGCTGCGTCACGGGTCACTCCTTTCGATGGGCGCGGAGCCCACCTCCACGCCGTCCACGGCCTTGCCGCGGTCGCGCGTCTGGCCTTCGTCCAGGTCGAAGCCGCGGATGACGAGGCCGCATGAGAAGGCGCGGAGGTCGTCCGGGCCGTCCAGGCTGGTGCGGAAGTCACCGTCCGGGTCCATCTCCCAGCGGACCGCGCCGAGGGCCGGGTCGGCCGAGTTTCGGGGCAGCTCGATCCAGCGGTTGCGGTTGAGAAATGTCCCCACCGCGGCCATGAGGTTGAGCAGCTCCACCGTGTGGTCCGACACGGCGGTAATGGTGAACACGAGGTCCACGGTGTAGGGCGGGCGGTGGCGCGCGAGCTCGGGCCCCGCCGGCCCGGGCACCACGTCCTCGCGGCCCTCGTTGAGGGCGTAGAAGCGGTTCTCGGAGATCCGGGGGCCCGAGAGCACCACGGACGGGATCTCGGCCACGGTAACGAGCTCCAGCTCCCCGCTCTCGGCGTCGCGGTAGTCCACCGCCACGGTCATGCTGACCTGCGAGAGGACCTGCCGCTTGAGCTCCCGGAGCAGGGCGCGCACCAGCCGGATGAAGTCGGTCTCGCCGGCCAGCCTGGAGCGCAGGAAGCGATAGGCGTCGGGCAGGGTCGCCACCTCGCCGGGGACTGGGCTGCCGGTCGGGTCGAGGTTCTGGAGGGTTACATCCACGCGGCCCTGCGCGTGGGCCGGGACGCGGACGTCGGCGATGTCGAGGCCGGCGTCGTGGTGCACGTTGAGCACCGTGGCCGGTGCGTCATCGAAGAAGACCTCGACCCGATCCGCGAAGTCTGCACCAGTGATCCGCACGAGCCCCCCACCGCTCGCAGGGCCCACGTTCGGGGAGATTCCAGCAAGGGAAGGAGCTGTCACGCCCGACCTCCATGTCCAGACAAAGAACCATCTGTTGACTTACATGCGGACTGAATATAGACTCTTTTGTGGGTCAACCCGGCTGAGGCAGACATGCGCACCTTTCGAGTCTCCGAAAACATCGTCCCCGTGAGCGACTTCAAAGCGAAGGCCGCTGACTGGCTGCGCCGGCTGGGCGAGAGCTCCGAGCCGGTGATCATCACGCAGAACGGCAAGGCTGCAGCCGTCGTGCTGTCGCCTGCCGCGTACGACGAGCTGACCGAGCGCTTCCGCTTCATGGAGTCCGTCGAGCGTGGCCTGGCCGATGTCGAGGCCGGTCGCGTCACCCCGCACGAGGAGGTCGTCGCCGAGATGCGCCGCCGCTTCGGTGGGGGCGCGGACGAATGAGCCCAGACGGAGGGGAGCCAACTCGGCCGTTGGATATCCACTGGTCCGACCGGGCCAAGGGCGACCTCGCAGCGATCGGTGAGTACATCGCAGCGGACAACCCTGTCGCTGCGATGCGCTGGGTGGATCGTCTCATCGCCGATGTCGAGCGCGCCGCCGAGATGCCTCTCGCCGGACGGCTCGTGCCCGAGTACGCAGACCGAGGGGACATCCGCGAGGTGCTCAGGCGCACCTACCGAATCGTCTACCGCGTGCGGGACGAGGCCATCGAGGTGCTCACGATCTTCGAGGGGCATCGCCTGTTCCCGCAGGGAGCCCTGCCAGAGGATGAGAGCTAGCCGTCGCGTGACGCTATTCGCCTCGTGAGCCATCGCCTCACCACCCGAGCTGCTTGGCCACGCGGCCGAGGAAGCGCGCCTGGGCGCCCTTCACGAACTTCTTGAAGGCTGGCCGCAAGAACGGCCGGGCGGGGATCTTGACCACCACCACGCCCCTGCCGCCGCCGGACTCGCCAGCCTTGCCTGCCTTCTTGAGCAGGGCGAAGAGGAACCGGCGCATGGCGGGAGTCATCGGGATGACGATGGGGCGCGACCCGAACTCCATGAGCTGGGCCACGTCCACCAGCGCCTTGACGTCCTTGCCCCGCGCCTTGCGGGGAACGCCCACGAAGGCCTCGGCGCCTCGCACGATGGCCGCAACGGCGTTCCGCAGATCAGCGCGAACCAGCAGCGACTTGGTGCCGCCGAAGCCGCGCAGCTTACGCGCGGCCAGGGTGAGATCCGACGGGGGCTCCAGCGCCTCGCCGCCGGGGGCCTGGCGGGTGATGCCCCGGATTACCTCGGTGCGAAGCCGCTCGGCCTCCTGGCGGAGCGAGCGGTCCACGGCGTGCTGCAGCCGCTGGGGAGCGGCGGTCAGCAGCCGCCTGGCCAGGGCCCAGTCTCCGGTGCGACGAACGGTCATGGCTCACCTCCTCCGGGCCGCCTGCTGGTGGTCCTCGAAGGTGACCAGCAGGAGGTTACGGCGCGGCCGGGCCATGCCGAGCCCGAAGCCGCTGGCCTTGGTCTCGGTCACGAAGAGCCCGGGCGGGTTGCGGAAGGCCTGGACGAGCTCGCCGCGGCGGTCGTAGAGCGCGCCCAGCCGGTCGCCGGGCTGGATGAGCGGCACGCCTGTGCCCGGGTGCACGAGCCCGAGCCGCTCCAGGTTCCGGAAGTGGAACGTGAGCACGACCTTGACGCGGGGCGACTGGCCGGCCGGGAGCACGCGCAGCGCCCCCTGCACCTCGGGCTCCACCTGGCAGGGCACGCGCACCGGGCGGTGCTCCTGGCGGGTGCGCTCGCCCACGCCGTCGTCGTCCAGATCCACCAGGACCGGCTCCTTGAAGTCGGGGTCGAAGCCGCTCGTGAGCGGGCCCGGGGCGTCCGGGTCGGTGGCCGCCATGGCCGCGGCGTCGAGCCGGAATAGCTCGGCCTGGAACCGGAAGATGAGCCGGCCGCGCATCAGGCCGCCCCCAGGCCCGCCGGCCGGCGGTAGCGCATGAGGATCCGATCGACCTCCGGGTCGCCGGTGAGCGGCCCGGGATCGCCGGGCTTGTCCAGCTTGTAGCTCTGGTCCCGGGTCTTCTCCTCGATGATGCGCCAACGGTCGCGCGCCTCGGTCGCGTCGTCGGTGTCGCCCATCAGCGGGAGCCACCGCAGCACGAGCAGGATGCAGGCGCGGCGGATGGCCAGCGGCGTGCGGCCATTGGGCGTCCCGTCGGGCTCGGTGTAGCCCCAGAGACCACGCACGATCACGTTCGCCGTGCCGCGCGGGAAGCGACCATGCCTGAGCGTCAGTCGCGGCGCGTCGAAGCCCGGCTCCACCGGGGCGCCGACCACCACGAGGTGCTCGGGGTCACGCGGGAGGTTGTAGCCAACCACGATGAGCCGGTTGAGCTGGATCGGCGGAGCGGGGGGCTCCAAGCTGGGTGTGCCGCGACCGTCCAGGCGGTACGTGAGCGCGAGCGGCTCGAAGAACCAGCCGGTGAGCCGATCGATGGTCCGGCTCGCCTCCTCGAGCAGCGCCTCCAGACGGGCGTCCGAGGCCTGGGCCTGGTCCACCCCCTCCGCGCGCAGGTCGTCCACCGTGGCGTACACCCGTGTTCCCCCTACCCTTGCGCCTTGCGACCGCGCTTGCCGCCGCCCTTACCGCCGTCGTCCAGGGCGTCCTCCGGCACCGGGGGCGGCCCCTCGCGGGGCGCCGTCTCCTTCGCCCGATCGGCGGGCCTGGCCGGCTTGGCCGCTTCGAACTCACGCTCGTCGATGGCCGTGGCCTCGGCCTCGGTGCACACGTCGAAGGCCGGACGCGAGTGCGGGTCATGGGCGCGCTGGCGGACAGCGCGCAGGTACTCGCCCACCTCGGGGCTCACGCGGTACCAGCCCTTGCCCTCCTCGAACCGGATGCCGCGGTAGACGAACCGCCGCAGCACCTGTCCGCGGTGCGGGTCGCGGGTCTTGAGACGCGCCAGTAGACTCTCCATTTGGACTCCTCGTACTTCTCGGGTGCGCTCCCCTCGAGCCGGCCGCCTCGGGCCGGCCGTCGAGCTAGAGCTGCACGTTGATGGCCTTGCAGACGCCTTCCTCCTCCGAGTAGCGTACGTCTGCCTCCAGGGTCACCACGACCGCCAGCGCGCGCCGGCGGATGGACCGCTCCCACTCGATGCGGATCTTGCGGCGCACACCCACCACGATGTTCTTGGGGTGGGTCAGGATCACCACGGTCTGGTTCTGGCCGGGCCCCAGGTCGTCGGGGAAGAGCGGCACGGGCACCACCGGCGTGCCCGCCGCCAGGATCGGCGTGTCGACCTCGAGGTACTTGTCGCCCATCGCCGTCTCGCGCTGCGAGCGGTGGCGGCGCAGGTTCGCCTCGGCGTCCTCGGAGGTGTAGAAGCGGAGCTGCCGCTTGTTCTTGCGGAAGCGGGGCGGCAGCGTCTTCATCATGTCGTGGAACAGGTCGTCGTCCACGGGGCCGCCGGCGGCGTCCACCACGTTGGACTGCGCCTGTACCAGGACCCCGTCGAGCTGCGCCAGGAAGGGGTCGGCCGAGGTCTGGTCGCCCTTGATGGCTACCTCCTCCAGGTCGCGACCCACGGCCGGCCCCAGGAGCTGCATGATGGTCTGGCGCAGGTCGCCCTGCTCGATGTTCTCCTCCAGGACCCGGTCCGAGAGGTTCACCTCGCCGATGAACTCCTGGGCGTCCAGCTCCACCTTGGAGATGTCGGGCACCACGCGGTCGGCCTGCGGGAGCTCGGTCAGCTCCTGGGCGGCGCGCAGCACGCGGCTGCCGAAGGCGATCTGGTCGATGTCCTCGCGGGCCCGGTTCATGGGCCGGTAGGTGACCTGGCCCAGGAGCACCGACTCCACGGTGGTAAGGCGCATGAACTTCTTGGCCTGGACCGGGTGCAGCAGCCCGCCGTTGCTCACCAGGTGGGAGAGGGCGAAGTCCGCTTTCTCCAGGATGGTTCGGTTGGACATGTGGCTCATGGTCGGTTCCTTTCTCGGGGCCTACAGGTCGTGGAAGGAGACCGCCTTGTCGACGCTCTCCCGGTCCACGGGCTGGTTGAGGTCCAGGGGCCAGCTCGCGCCGGCCCCGCTGCCCGCCGCCCCGGGAGCGCGCTCCCCGGCGGGCTGGCTGTTGGGCAGGCCGAAGCGCTTCTCCAGCCGCGCCAGGCGCTGTTGCTGCTCCTTGACCGTGCCGGTCAGGGCCTGCAGCGTGGTGACCAGCGCGCCGAGCTGCTCGCCCAGCGGGTTGGGCGCCTGGGCGGGCGCCTGAGCCGGTGCCTGGACGGGCGCCTGGCCCGACGCGGGGCTCTCGGACGACGCCGCAGCCTGGCCGCCCGCGGCAGTCGGGGCTCCCGACGCGGCCGGCTTGAGGGCCGCGCTGACTCGCTGCAGCGTCGCGCGGATGGAGTCCATCGCGGACGCCAGGCGGTCGCCCTTGGCTGCCGGATCTCCCGCACCACCGGCAGCCGAAGCGGACGTGGCGTCCGCGGCGGTGCCAGAGCCGGGCTCGGAGCCCGCGTCACCTCCGGCGCCCACCACTTCGGCGAGCTGCCCGGCCACGGCCTGCAGCTCGCCGGCGAGCTCACCGAGCCGGGGCCCGGCCTCGTCGACCTCCTGGTCGCCGAGCAGCTCCACCGCCTCGGTCAACCCCTCCAACGCCGCCACCGCCGCGGCCAGGGGCCCACCCGTCTCGGGGGCTGGGCTGCCCCCCGCGCCCGGCTCTCCGGTGCCCGTATCGACCTCCCCCTGGGCCGTCGTCGCGCTCCCGTCCGCGCCATCGCCGTCGCCACCGGGAGCGTTGATGTCACTCTCCACCGGGGCGGTCTCGTTGGTCGTCTCGTCCATGCCGTCGCTCCTTTTCACGATGAGAAAGCGGCGCTTGTTGGCCGCCCGGTCCACGAGGGACACCTCCTCCACCACCATCTCCAGCAGGCGCGTCACCCGGTCCTTTCCGCTGGCCCCGGGCATCAGGCCGCCTCCTGCTCGGGCGCGGGCGCCTCGGTACGGGAGGTCTCCACACCTCGGGCGGACGCCTCATCCGCTGCCGCCGTCTCGGGGATCCGGCGCGCTGATCCACCCACCGAGAAGCCTCCCAGGGTCCCGTCCTTGATCCGCGCCCACAGCTCGTCAGACAGGATGCGCACCGCCAGCAGCCACGTGCCCCGGCGCACCTTCACCCCGCCGATCTCGAAGTCCACCGGCGCCAGATAGCTCTCCAGGATCCGCACCTGGCCGTTGACCTGGAGCCGGTGCATCAGGCCCAGCCCGCCGAACTCCTCCATGAACCGGTGCGCCGCCTGGCGGATCTCCTCGGCCGAGTAGATGTCACCCTGGGCGTCCACCACCTCGGGCTCGAGCACGATGCCGAGGACGAACCGCTCGTCCTGGGGGTCCACGCCCTTGATCAGCGGGATGGTCTTCGAGAACGAGCCTGCGCCCACAGCGGCACCGCCGTCCTGCTTCGCGGCCTTATCGGTCCCGCCCTTCTTCTGCGCCTCTGCCAGGAGCTGCCGCGCCTGCTCCTGGAGCGCCGTGAGGTCGTCCGCCGACAGGCCCGGGATCCTGCTCTGCGGGATCCGCGAGATGGCGTTCTGCAGGTGCGGGATGTCCAGCTCTCCGTCCACGTCTCGGACCGGAAAGTGCCGCAGGCTGCGCGGCGTAGTCTTGCCCTCGTCGTCCTTCTCGCCGCCGGGCTCGATGTGCAGGAACGCGCTGTCCTCCAGGTCGTTGATGTAGGCCTGGCTCCACTGGTCTTTCTCGATTCCGGTCGTCTCGCCGGCACCCTCCCGAGACTCCCAGCCCTCGAGCTCCCAATCCTCGACCCCCCAGCCCGCGTCCTCCAGCGCGTGGAGCTGCTTCTTCACCGGCGCGAAGTTCGTCACCACGAGCTGGGTCAGCGTCTTCGGCCCGCCCACGCCCCGCATGGACCGGATGGTCCGCGGCGTCTGGATCCGCTTGACGTGGAACCCCGAGCCCTTGAGCAGCCCGGGCAGCTTGCCCCGCACCCCGTAGGTCAGTAGGAACTTCCCCTTGAGCGACTTCAGGACCTCGAAGAACCGCTCCTCATCGAACTTCGACTCCCCCACGGCCACGTCGTAGCCGGGGTAGGGCGGGTCCAGGAAGAACGCCGTGTGAGGCCCGTCGTACTTGCGGACCACCCGCAGGTAGTCCCCGTCGTAGACCCGCACGTGCTTGAGCCTCGGCCCGTGCTTCTCCAGCCGATCCACCGATCGGGCGACGATGCCCTGGCCAGACGGGCTGAAGCTCCGCCCCCGCATCTTCCCGTAAGAGAAGTGGGTCACGTACAGGAACCGGTGCAGCTTCTCCACGTCGCCAGTCGGTTTCGAGTCCAGCAGCCGCTTGTAGGCCGCCCGGTCCCCCACCCAGCGCATCCGCTTGAGCCGCTTGATGCCGTCCGCGGTCATCCGCTTTACCAGCCGGTAGGCCTGGGCCAGCTCCACGTCCGCGTCGTTGATCACCTCTACCCGGGACCGCTCCTTGGCGAAGAGCACCGCCGCGCTCCCGCAGAACGGCTCCACATAGGTCCGGTGCGGCGGCAGCATCGCCGCCAGCCGCTTGGCCAACCGCTTCTTCCCGGCCGGGGAGCCCCACAGGGTCTTCTCGACCCTCTCGGGCGCCACCTGACCCAGGACATCGCGGGCCTTCTCCACGGCCACGACCGCCCGACGCTGAACGTCGCTCTCGGCTGCAGGGGTGCTTCGCAAGCTATGCCTCCTACTGAGGCAAAGCCCCCCTGCCGAAAAACGGGGACATGATCCCGTCGTTCAGCGTCTTGTTTTGACTCCCCGGTATAGTATTCTCACCCTCAACAAGACGTTCAATTCAAACACAACGAAACAAAGCAGACTCAGATGGGCTGCGGCTAGGAGCTAAAAATGAAGCAGAGCGTGCGTGTTTTCGGAGTGCTTGCGCTAGCCATGGCAGGGTGTTGCGGCAACAGGGCGGCTCAGCATCCAAACATTCCCAAGCCAGTCGTTCGAACTTCCAGCGACAAGAAGCAGCTGGCCACCTGGAGCGACGGCCGAATAAAGAAGAGAATCCTGAGGTTCGTTGCGGATGTAACGACGCCTGGAAGGCCGACCTATCTCCCTCCGTCGCAACGACTTGCTGTCTTTGACTTAGACGGGACAGTTCTATGCGAGAAGCCGGAGTACATTGAGGTTGTTCTCGCACTTCAGAGGCTTAAGGAACTTGCCAGAAAGGATCCTCGCCTGGCCAGCAAGCAGCCCTATAAAGCCGCTCTAGCCAATGAATCGACCTATATCAGCAAGTACGTCAATACTGTCCTATTCACAGCATTCGCTGGAATGAGACAAAAGCAATTTCGAGAGCATGTACTACGATTTTTGAAGACAACCAAGCATCCCTGGTTGAATAAGCCATATATCGAGCTCTACTATCGACCGATGAAAGAACTGATCGAGCTACTTCACAAGTACAAATTCCGCGTGTACGTATCTTCGACTTCAATGCAAGAGTACATCAGAGCGTTTGTGCCTCACGTACTCGGCATTCCGGTTCAGCGAATAATTGGATCTACGATCCGAAGTTCGCTGAAGGAAGGAGCTAGTGGCGTCATAACCATTATCAGAAGCACGGGATTTGACCTTCCGCACAACTCAGACCGCGGCAAAGTGCAAAATATCTGGAACCGTATCGGGGGAAGACCTATCATCGCAGCAGGCAACTCAATGGGCGACAGCTACATGTTGCGCTTCACTTCTCAGGGGCCTACGAGCCTCGTGCTTGTTATCAATCATGATGATGTAGCTCGAGAAGGCTACTCTTATAGCAAACCAAAGTTGTTAGATTTGGCAAAAAAGTCGGGATGGATTGTCGTCGGCATTAAGAACACGTTCCGACTGGTTTTTTAGGAGTAAAAAGGGAGCCGACCAACCACGCCAGCCGCAAGCAAAGTGCCCGTGCCTTGAATTGGCGACCTGTGTCAAACCGTTTCCATCTCGATCTACGGACGTTCACGGACGTTCAAGATCCGTCAAGATACGGAACATCACTAACTCTGGTTTCCACATTCCACCCATTCCACCTGCGGTCACTGGGGAATGCTCACCAGGGAGCTTCTACATAACCCGTGTAGCGGCGGGAATGATATTCCAAGGTCCAAGAGCTCGTGCTCGCCTAGGCCTCGGACGAACTCGCCCCGGTCGTCCTTTGTGCCGACCGCCGAGCGAGCGACCTCGGCGATCACCGTCCGCTGGCCGGCCCGATTGACGTAGAGCGACTTGCGACCTGTGTCGGGGTCCAGGGACTCGCGAACCCAGGGCAGGATGTCCTTCATCCGGTCGGGCTCGGCCTCGACGCGCTCGAAGAGTTGGAGCCCTCGGCTCACCGAGAAGGTCTTGCCGTGCAGGAAGCGGCAGGTCTCCGTGGTGTGCTCGTCGAGCACGGCCTCGAAGACGTAGCGGTCGATGCCCGCCTCGGCGAGGGAGGAGAGCTGGCCGCAGGATCGTCCTTGCGCGATGAACGAGCCGGCGACCACCTCCCAGTAGGGCTGGCCACGGCCGGCGATGGTGGACGCGGCAGCCCGGGCCAGGTCGCGGGCGATGTCCTGGCGTCCCAGCCCGGCCTCCAGACCGTCGGACACGATGCGCCTGGCCTGGACACTGAATACCTCTGCCCGGCGGCCGTACTCGTCGCGGATGAAGGCGCTCTGGCTGGTGGCGAGGTAGTCGACGACGCGGCGGTCCAGGGCGTTGAAGTCGGCGCTGATGGCAAGCCGCTGACCCTGGCGCGCGGCCGAGCGGGCAGCCCGGACCACCTCGTCCGCGGCGTCGCCGAATGTCGCCTGCACAGCGCCTGGGACCGCGGCAGTCCGACCACCGGCAGCTTTGAGGGCCTGGGCGATGAGCGCCCGGCGCCGCTCGGCCGTGGTGCTGCCCCAGTCCACGTCGAGCACCGAAACCGCCGCGCGCACCGCCGCGTCGTCGGCCTGGGAGGCCCGAGCGCGGAGCTGGGCGGCCAGGCGGGCCACGGCGCGGTCGAAGCCCCTGGCGCTCCCCAGGTTCATGGCCTTCGACACCGGCACCCGGAGGTAGCGCTCCAGGAGCTCGTCGGCCGCCTCGCGGGCCTCCGAGACCAGCCTCAGCCGGGCCTCGACGCTACCCTCGGTGCACATGCGCCGCACCGCCAGTCCCAGGTGGACGTAGGATCAGCGGGCTTCGTTGCCGTGCTCGGACCTCGAGGCCTGCCTCGGTCGGATGCAGCAGCACGTCGTGGCTCTCCGCACAGCGGTCACACACCGCGAAGACGAGGACGCCGTTCCGCCACAGGGTGATCGCCTCGTCGAGGCCCGCCCGCTGGTGGCAGATCCGGCACTCGATGACGCCTCGCTCGGCGTCGAGCTGGGCCTGATGTACCCAGGCCTGGTTCAGTGTTTCCGCGTTCATCACCGGCCTCCAGCGCTCAAAGCGAAGTACGTGGCGTTGGTGGCCTCGGGAAGGTCGTTCGCGTCCGCTGCCGGCTGGTGTCTGACCGCCTCACCGCGCCAGAGTCGCGCCAGCTCCTGGCCTTGCTCCTCGTGGAGCCGGGCCAGGGCCTGCCTCTCGATCTTGCGGACACGCTCGCACGAGAGGTTCAGCAGCTCGCCGATCTCATCGAGGGTGTGCTCGCCGCCCTCTGCCACGTCCAGGGCGCAGGTCTCCGGGATCTCCCAGGGCGCCAGGTGCGGCCACGCCACGGTGATGGCGCCGCTGGGTTTCACCTCGAGGTACAGGTGGTGCCGACAGCCGACGAAGGGGCACGGCCGAGGTCCGCGCCGGCAGTCGGCACGGGATGCCGGCCGTGGGTGTTCGAGGGACGGCAGCTTCCCCGTAATCCTGCGCCAACGGAGAAGGGCTGCAGGACTCATGGTCTTGGGCCTCGGGTCCAGCCTGGACCGTCGGTCGATTCGTCTTCCTCGTCGTTGTTCCTCGTGTGCTCTCATGATTCGTCCTCGACAGGTGGCTCCTCACTCGCGCCGCTGCCACCGGCGCCGGCAGCCAGGCTCTCGAACCAGGAGCCGAACTCAGCGTCCGGCACCGGGATCCGCTCCTTCGCCGGTCCGGCGAGGTAGCGCCGGGCCAGGGTCATGCGCTGGTCGGACAGGCGTCTCTCCTCGGCCGCGAGCTCCTCGCGGAGGTTGACCAGACTGCGTGCGTCGCGGAGCAGGGAGCGCTCGCTACCTTCCGGTTGGTCCTCATTGTCAGCTCGAAGATTTTGGATGCCCGCCAACGTGAGAGTGATGGGCTGCTTCACCCACGCGGCGCCGATCTTGCGGAACTCCCGGTTGAAGATGTCCCCGGCCAGCAGGCGCCCCTCCTCGGGCGTGAGCACCCCTACCCGGACCAGCTTCTCCACCATCCCGGAGAGCCGCTCCGGGTCGCGGGTCACCGGTGTCTGGGACCGGAACCGCCAGAACCGGATCCCCATGTCCGCCAGGAGCCGCCGGTTGATCAGGTAGTCGAACTCGTCCCGCTCCGGCTGGAACACCTGGTCCTCGGCGAACCGGAGCTGGGCGTCGGCCACGGCGCGGTTGAAGTCCTTGCTCTCCCCGCGCAGCAGCCGCGGCACGCGGAAAGCCGCGCCCACCTTATCGATGTTCCGCTCGTCGTAGACCTGGAAGAGCGCGTCCTGCTGCTGGGCGTCAGTCAGGGGGCGCAGCTCGATCTTGGCCCTCGCGTGCTCGCCGGCGCCGCTGCCTTCAGCCTCGAGGATCAGCACCTTGTGGAAGTTGTCCTTGCCCTTGAGGTTCTCCTCGATGAACCGCTCGATGCGCGGCACGGACGTCTCGGAGAGCTTGCCCCCCGAGACCAGGAGGGCCAGGGGCGGCACGGACTTGTTCTCGAAGTAGAGGTAGTTGACCTCCTCCATCTGCCGCGATCCGAGCACCGCGAGCAGGGTCCCTACCCAGCGGGGCACCCCGTATGGAGAACGCGGCGAGTGGATGGAGAAGTGGATCAGCTCGTTGGCCGGGCCGTCCTCGGGGTCGGCCTCCAGCAGCGACTCGACGTCCTTGAACACCTCGCCGGTCTTGCGGGAGACCACCCGCGGGTCCCCGAAGGACTTGAAGAAGACCTGCTCCGTCCCCTGGATCTGCACGTAGCGCCGCAGCCGCCGCTTCGAGGAGACCACCTCGTAGCTCACCGGCGACACCTGCACACGGTCCGCCACCTCCACCGACACCTTGTCCAGGGACAGCAGGC
>Ga0272441_10002102_pt1 | contig 41171 bp, 38 predicted proteins | sample SSMProp6N_FD_193582 | JGI IMG/M metagenome (GOLD analysis project Ga0272441, IMG submission 193582) | Marine sediment archaeal communities from Little Sippewissett salt marsh, Falmouth, MA, United States - SSM-Prop-6N | ecosystem: Environmental > Aquatic > Marine > Wetlands > Sediment ...
TCGGAGCGACTGCTCGAGGCGAGTCGTCGACTCCCGAAGCTTCGACTGCGCATCGCCGAGCGATCTCAGCTGCTCGCCGAGCGACTGGTACGCCCCCTCGCGCTTCTGTTCAAGCACGCGCACGTGCTGATCGATTGCATCGAGACCCTTGGCGAGCGGATCGACGAGACCCTTGAGCTCCTCCTTGTGCGTCCCCCAATCGCCGCGCACCTGCTTCAGAAGCGCCTCTAGCTGCTCGCGCGAGCGACTGAGCAGCTGATCTGAGTTGGACGCAAGCGCCTGGTGGGCGAGCGCCTCGAACGCCTCCCGCATCCGTGCTTCGACGGCCTGCATGGACGGCGCGCGTCCGCCGCCCAGAAGGCGCATGCCGACGGCCCCGAGGAGAAGCCCCACGATCAGGCCGATGAGAAGGGCAATCCAGTCCATCGAGATTCACTCCGTTTCCGACTCGGACGCGGGATCGGATCCTTGTCCGGGCCGCCCGCATCGTAGCGGGAACGGACCGACGGACTCAAGCGGCGTGCTTGAGATCGATCGTCCCCTTCTCGCCGGTTGAGCCACGCAGATAGTGGCCGCGCATGACGTCGACACGCAGGAGGACGTAGTCGGGATCGGACGGGCCCTCCGGCCAGTCGTCGCGCCACTCGTCCCGCCAGAGGGAGGCCTCACGCTGCGCGTCGACGATCAGGCGCGCCCTCCCGTGAAGCGAGGCGTAGTTGAACCTTTCCGAATCGACGAACAGGACGGTGACCTGAGGATTCGCTCCAATCTGAGCCACCTTGCGCGACGCCCGCGACGTCGCGAACCAGAGGCTTGATCCTTCCCGATCGACGAGCGACATCGGCCGAGATTCCGGGTACCCGTCCCGTCCGATCGTGACCAGAAGTGGGAACGGGATGCTCTCGACGATCGCCCACAACGCCGCCGCACCCGCAGGGTCGGCGATCGCGATATCGCGCGCCTCGCTGACGTCGTAGATCATCGGTTCGCCGAGGCCGAACGTCTCGATGACGGCATCGACGTGCTCGTCTCGCACCAACAGGATTGGCAGGGAGGACGATGCCAGAAGCTCTCGCACTGCGGACGCGTGTCCGCCACCCGAGAGCTCGAGCCGGCCGACCTCGTCGACGAACGTAGTCGCCCGGTCCTTCGCCGACCGACGAATGGCCCGATCGGCGAGATCGAGCCCGGCACGGGAGACGAAGAACCGGCCGACGGCCACGTCAGCCGGCTCCAGACCGGCAAAGGGGTGGGTTGTGTTGGTCGCGAGATCGATGAGCGAATATCCGACGGTCTCGTCCCCTTCGAGAACCCTGGGCGCCAGGATGCCCCCCGGCGGCAGATCGCTCTTCCGCAGGAGCGAAAGGAGTCGAAGGCCGACCGACGTCTTCCCTGCGGCGATGCCCCCGACGAGAAGAATCGGCCGCGCCGGCTCCTCCCCACCGACCATCGCGCGGATCCGATCGAGGAGATCTTTCAGAGGCGCCGTGCGCGGCGGCTCCATCGGCTAGGCGCCACCCAGCAGCCCAACACGCTCGTTGAACGCCTCGATCCGCTCGTCGATCGCGGGAACGGCCGCGTGGATTCGGTCCCAGTACTCGGGGTAGTCGTACCACTGCGCCTCGAGCTCCTCAACCGTCTTGCCGAGCTGTTCGACCCAGGTGAAGTACTTCAGGTTGTGGATCCGCTTGCGATCCCGGTAGCCGAGCTCCTGCGTGAAGTCGGTCCGGATCCCATGCAAGTGCGCAGCGAAGTCGGCGGCAGCGTCTTCTCGCGTGTACGCGCCGTGCTCCTCGCGCAGTTCCACCACACGGCTCTCGTAGAGCTCCATCGAGTCGGTCAACACGGTGAGAACGACGTCCCGCCCGGTCAGCTCGTAGTACTTGGCGAACTTGATCGAGGAGAGGAGGTTGGCGATTCCCGAGATCCCGAGCAGATCGAGACGAGAGACGATGTCCTCGGGGATGCCCTTCGAAGAGAGGTACTCGCGGCCGACCGGCTCGTTGAACAACCGAACGAGGCTCATGCAGTCCACGTCGTCGATCCCGGTCACCATGTCCGTGTTGCGCGCGTTGTGGATCCACGGGACGTGCTTGTCGCCGATCCCTTCGATCCGGTGCCCGCCGAAGCCGTTCGCCAGAAGCGTCGGACACTGAAGCGCCTCGGAGACGACGAGCTTGCTCGCCGGGTGGAACTCCTTCAGGTAGTCGCCGCAGCCCATCGTGCCAGCCGACCCGGAAGTGAGGACGACCCCGGCGTAGCGGTCGTCGCCGAGCTCAGCATCGAGAACCTCCTGCATCGCGTGTCCGGTGACGTCGTAGTGCCAGAGGTGGTTCCCAGGCTCGTCGAACTGATTGAAGATCATCACGTTGTCGCGCGTGCGTTGCAGCTCGAGGCACTTCTGGAAGATCTCCCACACGTTCGACTCACAGCCGGGCGTGGCGATGACTTCGCCAGCCACCTTCGACAGCCACTCGAACCGCTCCCGCGACATCTCCTCCGGCAGGATCGCGATCGACTCGCACGCGAGCAGGTGCGAGTCGTAAGCCCCGCCGCGGCAGTAGTTGCCAGTCGACGGCCAGACGGCCTGATGGAACGTCGGATCGAATTGCCCCGTCACGAGGCGAGGAACGAGACAACCGAACGTCGCGCCGACCTTGTGAGCGCCTGTGGGGAACCACTTGCCGACCAGCGCGATGATCCGCGCCGGCACTCCGGTGAACTCCGGCGGGAACTCGATGAAATTCACGCCGTCGAATCCGCCGCCGTCCGGCGTCGGCTCGTTCTTCCACGTGATGCGGAAGAGGTTGAGCGGGTGCAGATCCCATAGACCGACGCCCTTCAGCCGCTCGACGATCTCGTCGGGCACGAGGGACGGGTCCTTCATCTGTGCAAACGTGGGAATGACGATGTCGCGCTCTCGAGCGCGGGCGATCGTCCGTTCAAGCTGTTCCGGGTGGACTGTCAGATCGATCAATGAAGCCTCCTGAGTTCGTTGAGTGCGTCCGACGCCAATGCTATCATGCTGCCTGACCGATTCTCAACATTGCCGTAGAGAAGGGCGATATGGCACATACGCACGACCTTGCGATCCGCGGCGGCACGGTGGTCACACCGATGGCGTCGGAGGTCCTCGACATCGGCATCGACGGGGAGCAGATTGCGGCGGTCGATCGGAACCTCCGTGGCGCCCGAGAGATCGACGCAACCGGCCTGCTAATCCTTCCCGGCGTGATCGACGCCCACACCCACATGGCGCTCCCCGTCGCGGGGACGCGATCGAGCGACGACTTCGAGTCCGGATCGATCGCCGCGGCCTGCGGCGGCGTGACGACGATCGTCGACTTCACCGTCGGCGGGCAGGAGACGTCAATTCCAGAGGACATCGAACAGCGATGGGCCGCCGCGGCCGCTTCGGTCATCGACTACACGTTCCACGCCGAGGTGATCGGCTGGCGGCCGGGCCGGGAGTGGGAGTTCCGCGACGCAATCGGTCTCGGCGTGACGAGCTTCAAGTTCTACACCGCATACGAGTCCTCAGGTCGCCGCACGCCTCCGGAGGAGCTCCAGACGGCGTTCGGCGCGCTGGAGGAGTGGGACGCCGTCGCCTTGGTACACGCCGAGGACGAGGCGCTCATCGAGTCGATCGAAGAGCGACTGACGCCGGAGGAGATCGGGAGGATGTCGACGCTGGCCGAAGCGCGGCCCGACCTCTGCGAACGGGCTGCGATCGCGCAGGTCTCTCAGATCGCAGCAGGGACCGGCTGTCGGACGCACATCGTCCACGTGAGCTCGGCGCTCGGGCTACGGGCGGTCCGGGAAGGACGACGGCTCGGCGCACGGATCACGGCCGAGACGTGTCCGCAGTACCTCCTCTTGACGCGTGACGTCTACGATCGCGAGGACGGCCGGCTCTTCTCCGCCAGTCCCGCCCTCAGGACGTCCGAGGATCAGGCCGCGCTTTGGAACGGCCTGAGGCATCGCGACCTCGACTACGTGGCGACCGATCACTGTCCTTTCACGATCGCGCAGAAGGCCTGGCACGGCGATTTCCGAGCGCTTCCGTACGGGCTACCCGGGGTCGAGACGCTCCTCCCGCTGATTCATTCGGAAGGGGTCGGAACCGGACGCCTCAGCCTGAACGATCTCGCCCGACTCCTCTCAGAGGCTCCGGCGCGAATCCTCGGTCTATATCCGAAGAAGGGGGTCATCGCCCCCGGGTCCGATGCCGATCTCGTCCTCTTCGATCCGACGGCACGGTGGCGGCTCTCGGCCGACGCTCTGCACATGAACACCGACTTCTCGCCGTACGACGGGCTCGAGGTGGTCGGGCGGGTCACGGCAACGCTTGCACGCGGAGCTGTTATCGTCGAGAGTCGAGAACCCAAAGGCGAGGTTGGGCGGGGCGGATTCGTCCCGCGGGAGGCGCCGAGCCGGGCCTGAGAAACCCGCTTGCGACCGGCCGTTCGGTCAAGCTATCATACAGCTTTACCAGTCTGCCGAAGGAGGAGACGATGCCGTTCGAGAAGGTGCAACCGCGCAAGGTGTCCTCGATTGCGGCCGAGCAGATCGTCGAGGCGATCCAGCGCGGCGACTTCCCCGTGGGAGGGAAGCTTCCTTCGGAGTTCGAGCTGGCGGAACAGATGGGGGTCAGTCGGCCATCGATTCGCGAGGCGCTCTCGGCGCTTCAGGCGATGTCGATCATCGAGTCGCGCCCGGGAAGCGGCAACTACGTCCTGCGAGCCCCCTCCTCTCACGACGAGACGCACACCGTCCACATGATCGAGTCGGAAGCGGGCTGCTTGGAGGTCATGGAAGCGCGGCGCGCGCTCGAGCCGCCGGTGGCGGCGATGGCCGCCGAAGCTGGATCGGATGGGAATCTCACCGAGATGATGGAAGCCGTTGCGATCATGCGCGATCACGCGGCGCGCGACGACTTCGACGCGTACTTCGACGCCGACAAGGCGTTCCACGTCGCGCTCTCCGAAGCGACCGGCAACCCGCTCGTGGCCGCGGCGCTGGCGCCGCTCGTTCGGACGATGGACCAGCGCGTCTACAGGGAGTTCACGCGCCACTACTACTTGAAGAACGTCGAAGACCTCCAGCAAGTCGTCGACCTGCACGCGGAGATCGTCGAAGCAATCCAGGCACACGACGGCACGACCGCCTCGTCGAAGATGCTCGAACACTGGTCGCGCATGCGCGAGATTTGGGAAGCTTGAGGACGACCATTCGAGGCTTCGATGCCGCTTACTCGATCAGGGCCGTGGGGCATTCGAGCCGGCGCGGCTTTCACATCACGGGTTCGATGGAACAGCAGAGGACTGAGAACACACCAGACGGGAACTGAGAACGGAAGGGTGATCGGATGACAGGCGAGAAGGAACTGGTGGTTGTCGCTCTGGGTGGAAACGCGATTCTCCAACCCGGCCAGCGAGGCACCTACGAGGAGCAGTCGGCGAACGTCCACACGACCTGCAAGCAGCTTGCGCAGATCGTCGAGTCGGGCGAGTACAAGATCGTCGTCACGCACGGGAATGGGCCCCAAGTCGGCAATCTCCTCCTCCAGAACGAGGCGGGGAAGGACGTGGCAGCGCCGATGCCGCTGTTCGTCTGTGGCGCGGAGAGCCAGGGGCTGATCGGCCTGATGATCCAGCAGAACCTCGGGAACCTCCTCGTCGAGCACGGGAAGGGACACGTTCCGATCGCCACGGTGGTCACGCAGGTCGTCGTCGACAAGGCGGACCCGGCGTTCACCAACCCTACCAAGCCGGTCGGCCCCTTCTACGACGAGGCCGAAGCGAAAGCGCTCGAGAAGGAGAAGGGCTACGACGTCAGAGAGGACGCCGGCCGCGGCTGGCGGCGCGTCGTCCCGTCGCCGGATCCGATCGAGATCAACGAGAAAGAGGCGATTCGGCAGCTGGTCGACGCCCGATCGATCGTGATCGCATCCGGCGGAGGCGGCATCCCGGTCGTCCGGGAGGACGGGAAGCTCCGCGGCGTCGACGCGGTCATCGACAAGGATCTCGCCGGCGAGCGGCTCGCCGTCGACGTCGGGGCATCCGTGTTCATGGTCCTCACCGACGTCGAAGACGTGAAGCTCAGCTACAAGACGCCTGAGGAGCGAAGCGTTTCGAAGATGACGATCGCCGAGGCGAAGGCCTACGCCGAAGAGGGCCACTTCGCCAAGGGATCGATGGAGCCGAAGGTCCGAGCCGCCGTTCGATTCATCGAGCACGGCGGGAAACGGGCGATCATCACGTCTCTCGACAAGGCCGTCGACGCGCTCGCAGGCCGTGCGGGGACGACGATCACGAAGGACTAGCACACACAAGAGAGGCGCAAACAGGAGGCACAATGTCCAACACGACGCTTCGAGGCCGGGACTTCATCACCTGGCTCGACTTCTCGCGGGACGAGATCGAGGCGATGCTCGATACCGCTCACGATCTGAAGAAGAAGTTCATCCGACGGGAGCCGCACAAGGTCCTCGAGGGCCAAACGCTTCACATGTTGTTCTACAACACCAGCCTTCGAACGAGGAATTCGTTCGAGGCGGGGATGACGCAGCTCGGCGGCCACGCACACTTCCTCCAGCCGGGCGCCGTCTACACGCCGGCGCTCAAGGGCGAAGAGGTCGCCTACTCGACCGAACGGATCTCGGATGTTGCTCGCGTTCTCGCCGAGATGGGCGACGCCATCGCCATTCGCATCTACGGCAAGCCGACCGGTTGGGAGTACGGAAAGGGCGATCGCATCGTCAGGGAGTTCGCCGAGTGGTCGAAGGTCCCCGTCATCAACATGGAAGACGACATGTACCACCCGTGCCAGGCGCTGGCCGACGTGATGACGATGCAGGAGAAGCTCGGCCACAACCTGCAGGGGAAGAAGTTCGTGATGAGTTGGGCGTACTCCGGCTCCGTCGCCAAGCCGCTCGCCGTTCCGCAGTCGGCCATCATCTCGGCGGCGATGATGGGCATGGACGTCGTGCTCGCGCATCCTGAGGGCCTCGATCTCGATCCGAAGGTCCTCGATGCAACGAAGAAGCTCGCGGCGAAGAACGGTGGAGGATTCCAGATCTCCCACGACATGAACGCGTCGTTCAAGGACGCCGACGTCGTCTATCCGAAGGCGTGGACGGTTCAACCGACCGATGGCTCGGGGCTGATGGATGAAGCGAAGGCCAAGCCGATCTTCGAGGCGAACAAGGACTGGATCTGCACGAACGAGAAGATGGCGCTGACGGACGACGCGATCTACATGCACTGCCTGCCCGCCGACCGCGACATGGAGGTCACCGACGAGGTCATTGACGGCCCGAACTCGGTGATCATCGAGGAGGCGGCAAACCGCCTTCACGCGCAGAAGGGCATGATGGCCCTGATCATGGCCTAGGGCCGAAGAGGAGAGACCCATGAGTTGGTTCGATCTAACGGGGCGGAACCTGATCAGTGAGGTCGACTGGACGCGCGAGGAGTATGACATCGCGATGAAGGTCACCGACCAGCTGAAGGGCGCCTACTACAGCCGAAAGCCGCACCACACGCTCCAAGACAAGACGTTCGCGATGCTCTTCTTCGCCGGATCGACGCGGACGCGGATGTCGTTCGAGACCGGGATGACGCAGCTGGGCGGCCACGCCCACTTCCTCAACCCGTCGACGATGCGGATGTCGCTCGAGGACAAGCCGGGAGCCGGCGAGACGGTCAAGGACACGGCGAAGGCGATGGCCCGCTTCTGCGACGGCATCGGCATCCGTCTTCTCGACGATTCCATCGACCGCTACGGCTTCGGCGACGAGGTGATGCGGAAGTTCGGCGAGCACGCCGAGGTGCCCGTCATCAACATGGCTTCGGACATCAATCACCCGTGTCAGTCGCTGACCGACATCTACACGATGCACGAGAAGCTCGAAGGCGACGTGAAGGGGAAGAAGATCGTCGTCATGTGGGCGTACACCCCGTGGATCCGCGGCCTCTGCTCGGTGCAGGGGACGGCCCTCATCTCGTCGATGTACGGGATGGACGTCGTCGTCGCCCATCCGCCGGAGTACGACATGGATGCGAACGTCATGCAGCAATGCCGCGATCTGGCAAAAGCATCGGATGGGCAGTTCACCGTCGAGAACGACCTCGATAAGGCGCTCGAGGGAGCGACCGTCGTGTTCCCGCGGAACTGGTTCACGATGGATCGCTACGAAATCGGCAAAGAGAAGGAACACGAGATCGCCCTCAAGTACAAGGATTGGTGCTACACGGCCGAGAAACAGGCCTTGACCGATCCCGGGTACTTGCTCCAGTGCATGCCGGTCGACCGCGGCCACGAGGCGATGCCCGACGTGTGTGACAACGAGCGCTCTTGGATCTACGATCAAGCGGAGAATCGGCTGCACACACAGAAGGCGATCATGACGTTGACCATGGGGGGCAGACTGTGAAGCAGGCTCTGGCGTGAGCCGCGAGGAGACGACTCTAATCGGGGCGGGCGTTCCCCGCCCCGATGCCGTCGACAAGGTTCGGGGAGCGGCGCGGTTCGCCGATGACTTGGTCTTCCCCGGCATGCTCCACGGCGCGGTCGTTCGAAGCCCCCATCCACACGCCAAGATCCTGCGCATCGATCCGAGCCCAGTCCTCGAAGACCCTGACGTCATTTGCGTCGTCACACACGCGGATGTCCCCGGCAGCAACGTCGTCCACGTCGTCTACGACGATCAGCCGGCGCTGGCATTCGACATCGTCCGCTACGTCGGCGAGCCGGTCGCCCTCGTCGCCGCCACGACGCGACAGGCGGCGACGCGAGCGGCCGCACGCGTCCTCGTCGAGTACGACGAACTCCCGGTCGTCGATGACCCGATTCGTGCTCTCGACCCGGACGCGCCGGTCATCGTCGCCGATCCGGACGCCGCCGAAGGCGGCGGGAACTGCTTCAACAAGATGATCCTCCGCAAGGGCGACGTCGCGCAGGGATTCGCGGAGGCGGACGTCGTCGTCGAGGCGGAGTACAAGACGGGCTACCAGGAGCATGCGTACGTCGAGCCGCAGGGAGCGACGGCCGTCCCCGACGACTTCGGGTCGATCTCGATCTACGCATCCGCGCAGTGCCCGTTCTACATCCAAGGCGCCGTGGCCAAGGTGATGGGGCTCCCGCTCTCCAAGGTTCGCGTCGTCCAGACTTCGACGGGAGGTGCCTTCGGAGGCAAGGAGGACGTCCCGTCCCACATCTCCTCGCTTGCCGCGCTGATGGCGCACGTCGCGCGCCGCCCGGTAAAGCTGATCCTCGACCGGGCGGAGGACATTCTGACGACGAGCAAGCGGCATCCCGCCCGTGTCCGCTGCCGGACCGGAGCGAAGGCGGACGGGACGCTGACCGCGATTGAAGCGGACGTCGTGCTGGACGCCGGCGCCTACCAGACCCTCTCGTCGGCCGTCTTGTGGCGTAGCCTGTGCACCGCCGCAGGTCCGTACCGCGTGCCGAACGTCTCGGTCGACGCGCGCTCGGCCGCGACGAACACCGTTCCCAACGGCGCGTTCCGCGGGTTCGGCTCTCCGCAAGTGATCTTCCCCCACGAGTCGCAGATGGATCTCCTCGCCGAGCGGCTCGGCATCGATCGAGTCGAGGTCAGGCGACGCAACCTGCTTCGCCCTGGAGATCGCACCTCGACCGATCAACTCGTCTCCGAGAGCGTCGGCGCCCTCGACACGCTCGAGCGGGCGGTCGAGGTCTCCGAGTGGGAGCAGCGACTCGAACGCGTCGCCGCATTCAACGCTGAACACGACGATGTCGTCCGCGGCGTCGGGCTGGCGAGCGTGATCTACGGCGTCGGGCTCGGCGGGAAGGCGCCGTTCCTCGACAAGGCGGGAGCCACGCTGAAACTCGAGGCGGACGGATCGGTCACGGTGGCAGTCGGCACGGTGGAGATGGGCCAGGGACTGACGACGATCATGATGCAGCTGGCGGCGGAGTCCCTCGGCATCCCGGTCGATCGCGTCCAGATGGCGCCGGTCGACACGAGCCGCGTCCCCGACAGCGGCCCGACCGTCGCGTCACGGGGAACGATGATGAGCGGGCTCGCCGTCCTCGACGCCACGGAGAAGCTGAAGACGCGCATCGAGGCGGTCGCGGACGATCTGGGAATCCCGCGAGAGGAAACGGGCGCGCGTCTTCCCGAGATCGCGGAGGCGTTCTGGCTTGGGAATCTCGATCCGGCCGTCGAAGGCTGGGCGGAGACGCAACCCGTGAGCTGGGATTCGAAGACCGGCCTCGGCGACGTCTACCCTGTTTACGCCTACGCAACGCACGTCGCCGAGGTCGAGATCGACGCAAAGACCGGAGAGGCTCACGTCGTCGACTTCGTCGCCGTCCACGACTCGGGCACCGTCCTCAATCGAACGCTCGCCGTGGGACAGGTCCAGGGTGGGGTCGCTCAGGGAATCGGATTCGCGCTGATGGAAGAGATTCCGCAGCGCGACGGGCGCCTCGTCGTCAACGGGCTGACAACCTACCGCATTCCGACCGTCCGCGACGTCGCAGACGAGACGAAGGTCGATTTCGTCGAGGCCGCCTTCCCGAGCGGCCCGTACGGGGCGAAGGGGATCGGCGAGGTTCCGCTAATGGCGTCGCACGCCGCCGTCGCTCGGGCGGTCGCCCACGCGACGGGACAACAGCCGACGAGCTATCCGCTTTCCCCGGCCTCCGTTCGCGATCTGATCCAGGCTGATTCGGAGCCGGCCGAGTAGACGTCGCCGGATCGCCCAACTGCACTCAGGAAAGACAAGAGGGGAGGCCGTGCTTGCCTCCCCTCTCTTCATTCGTTGAGCTTCTCGGACTTCTAGAACCCGAGGGCAGCGAACAGCGAAGAGAAGTCCAGGTCTCCGCCGATGACTTCTTCGAGCGAGGTCACACCGAGCATGCCGATGATCGTGTTGAAGAAGTTCTCGATCCCCTCGGCCGGCGCAGCCAGGATGACCGGCATCAGCTGGGTCGCCAGATCCATTCCGAGAGACTCGGACAGACCGGCAAGATACTCTCCGTTGTCTGCGAAGAACTGGTCGAAGGCCGCCTGAAGGGCCGCCGGATTCGCATCGCGAAGCGCCGCAATCCCCTGGCCGAAGAGTCGTCCGAGAACCGCGACCGACCCGATGTGCGGCGTGCCGACGGGCGTCGTGCCGGCCAGCCACTGCGCATAGATCGGATAGGCGGTCACCGGCTCCCAGATCGTGTAGATCTCGCCGTAGTTGACCATCTCGCCGGCAAGATCGATCGTCGTCCCCGTCACTGCGGCAACCGGCACGAGAACACCACCGATGGCGAGGGAGTACGTCAGCGTGACCTCCTCCGCGAACTCCAGATGCAGGACGTTCGCCGTCACGCCGCTCGTGTTGACAAACGACAGGTGGGCGTCCGCGCCTCCACCGACGCTCGTGTACGACAGGATCCAATCGGCTTGGGCCACGGCGGACAACGAGAGCAACGCCACCAATCCAACTACCAACAGCACAGCTTTCCTACCCGACATGCAGGCCTCCTTGGCGGAACGGATTCGCGAGCATTCTAGCCGACGATGCCAGTGAGCGACAACGGGGCCGATGCGCCTACGACTCGAACGAGAGCTTCACCGCGATCGCCTCGGCCAGCGCGAGGTCCTCGGGCGTCGTCACCTTCAGGTTCGTCGGCTCCCCCGCTACGGCGACGACGCGCTCTCCGAGCGCGAGGACGGCGGCGGCGTCATCCGGAGCGTCGGGGGGACACGTTTCAAGAGCCCTCCGGATGAGCTCGCTGCGAAACGCCTGGGGCGTCTGGATTCGGGCGACAGCCGAACGATCGAGCGTCTCGCAGGCGAGGGCCCCATTCACCTCGACGTGTCGAAGGGTGTCGACGACGGGAAGGACGGGGACGCAGGCGCCGTGCTCGATTGCTCCAGCGATGACACGGTCGATCAGCTGCGCGCTGGCGAACGGCCGCGCGCCGTCGTGGAGAAGGACGATGTCGCCGGAGGCCGTCTCGACGCCGGCGCGCGAGGAGTCCCGACGCTCCGCGCCGCCGTCGACGATCCGGATAGGCTGAGAGACGGCAGGAAGAAGCGCGGAGACTCGCTCCCGCTCGCCGGCGGCGGCCACGATGACGATCTCGTCGATCGAGGCGCACCGAGCGAACGCACGGATGGTCAACCCGAGGAGCGGCGTCCCCGAGACGATCGCGAACGCCTTGTTCTCTCCTCGCCCCATCCGGCGACCGCGCCCGGCGGCAAGAAGGACGGCCGTCACGCGCATGGATCAGTCGGTCGGAGTGCTGCCGGTCAGTTTCGTCAGATTCGATCCGTCCGGATCGATGACGAAGATCTCCCACGTGTCGGTCCGGTTCGAATTGAAGTAGATCCGCCCGTCGACACCCCAACTGGGATTGATGTCGTCCGCTTCGCTCGTTGTCACCCGCTGCACGACGAGGGAGTCGATGGCCACGACGTAGATGTCGGCGTTGTCGTCGCGGCTCGACGCGAAGGCAACCCGATCCCCTTCCGGAGACCAGGAGGGCGACCAGTCTTCGGCCTCGTTCGTGGTCAAACGCGTCTCGACGCCGGAAGCGAGGTCGCGAGCGAACAGCTCGAGGGATTCCTCCACCTCCGACTCGTAGACGAGGGTCGTTGCGTCCGGTGACAGCTCCGGCTCCCAGTGCACGAACGGAGGCCCCTGGTCTCCGAAGAACGAGCATCCCGCGAGCCCAACGAGCACGCACAGCCCGAGTGCGGCCAACGAGGGTCCTTTCTTCACAATCTCCCCTTTCGGACCGTCCACATCGCCCTCCCATTCACGGGCGCAACTCCTCTGTTGTAGTCCGGATCTCACTTTTCGGGCGATGATCTCAAGATCGAGACAGTATAGGCAGTTCTTGTTTTGGGGGCAAGATTTCGCTATTGTATTCCGCGAAAGCGGGCTCTCGGCACGTGAAGATGGGGGGAATTCTGGCTGTCGAGTGGACGATCCGCGAGGTCCTCAACTGGACCCGGGGGTACTTCAAGAACGCGGGGATCACGCAACCTCGTCTGGAAGCGGAGATCCTGCTTGCGCATGCGCTCGACGTCGAGCGTCTCCATCTCTACTTGTCTCCGGACAAGCCACTCACGGCGGACGAGCGGTCGCGGTACCGCACCGTCGTCCAGGAACGCCATTCGGGCGTTCCTCTTCAGCATCTGATCGGCGAGGTGTCTTTCTTCGGTCTCCGTTTCAAGGTCCGCAAAGACGCGCTCATCCCGCGACCGGAGACGGAGGAACTTCTGGAACGAGCGCTGAAGCTGGCGCCGCGCGATCGTCCCGCTCGCTGCATCGATCTCGGCACAGGATCCGGCGTGATTGCGGTCTGTCTCGCTCGATTCCTTCCTCAGGCGAGCGTCGTCGCGGTCGATGTGGCACCTGACGCGCTCCAACTCGCGAGCGAAAACGCCCGGATGAACAGCGTCGAAGAGAGGGTCGAGTTCCTCGAGAGCGATTGGTTCGCCAGCGTGTCCGGCCGGTTCGATCTCGTGGTCTCCAATCCTCCCTACGTCGCGACGGAGGATCTGCCGAACCTGCCTCCGGAAGTCCGGGATCACGAGCCGCGCGTCGCCCTCGACGGCGGTGAGAACGGCGTCGAGCGGCTGGAGACGCTGATCGGCCAGGTCGTCGAGCGCCTTCTTCCGTGCGGGACGCTGCTCCTGGAGATCGGACGGGGCCAGGCTGAGACGATCGCCGACTGGCTACGCTCCTCCGGCCTCGTCGAGGTCGACGTCGAGACCGACGTCGCAGGCGCCGAAAGGTTCGTGATCGCGCGATGTCCGTGATGATCCAGGTCTCCGAGCTCCACTTCACAACCGAGGACGGAATCAAGGTTCTCGAGGACGTCGATCTGCACCTCGAACGCGGGGAGCTGGCGTACCTGGTCGGCGAGGCATCGGCCGGCAAGAGCCTTCTTCTCAGCCTCCTCGCGGCGCAAGAGCCGCCGCAGCAAGGGCAGATTCTCGTGAACGGACGCAATGTCGCTCGCCTGAGCCGAGAGAAGGCGCTCCGCCTTCGTCGGCAGATCGGCTTCCTTCCGCAGGGGTTCGTCCCGTCAACCCGGACGGTCCTCGGCAACCTGACATTCAAACTGCGGGCGCTCGGCGACTTCCGCGAGCAGGCGGAGGAGAAGGCGCTTCATGCTCTGGAACTCGTCGGCCTCCTCCGCCACCAGCGAACGGAGGCGGCGGAGCTCTCCGCGGCGGAGCGACTCCGCCTCGGGCTCGCACTCGCCATCTGCGACGATCCGCTGCTCCTCTTGATTGACGACCTGTTCGACGGTCTCGATGCAGAGGACCAGGATCAGATCTGCGGGCTCCTCGATCGCATCCACGAGCGAGGGATGACGATTCTGGCCGCGGCTCGCGGCCCGCTGCCGCCGAAGGCGGTCGGGGGGCGCGTCCTCGAACTCGTCGATGGGCGGGTGACCGAGCGATGAGCGGCTTCTCATTCCTCTTCCGGGAGCTTCTCGGATCGATCCGAGCGCGCAGCGCGCTCCTCCTCTCGGCGGCGTCCGTCCTCGTATTCGTGAGCATCGCGTCGTTCGCAACGCTTCTGCTTCTCGGTGGCACCTCGCCGAGCGTCGAGACGCAGCGAATCCGCCCCGACGAGATCGTCGCGTCTCTCTCCCCTCGCCTCTCCGCGGAGAGGGTCGACGACCTCTATCTCGAGATCCAGGCACGCTCGGACGTGTCGTCGATCTCGTTCCGCTTCGCCGAGGAGGTGAGCCCGGGGAGCACCGGAGGGCGCTTCTTCATTCGCGCGACGTCGACGGAGGCCGCCCCCGAGCTTCTCGCCGCGGTCGAGGTCCTCGACGGCATCACTGAGGTGACTGGAGGCGAGCCGCTGCCGCCGGCGGCAAATGTGGGGCTCTCGCCCGCCTTTCGGATCGGACTGCTCGTTGCGCTCGTCGCGAGCATCGTCCTCGGGCTCGTGCTGGCCAGAGAAGGGTATCGAGCCCTCCTTCGCGCGTTCCACGGGGAGATTCGGATCATGCGGCTCTCAGGAACTCCCGAGCGAACGATCGCGGCGCCGGTCGCGGCGCTCGGCCTCCTGCTCGGCCTCCTGACGGGCCTCCTTCTCGTCGTCGGCGTGTACCTCGGCCTGTACGCCGCCGGCGACTCGACCTCATCGATCGCCGAACTGCAGAGCGCCGGTCGCGTCTTCGGCGTAACCGCGGCCGGGTTCGTGTTGAGTCTCCTGCTGGGCGGCCTCGGCGGCCTGCTCGGAGCGAGCCTGCTTTCGGGGAGAGGATTCGCCTCAGGGGCGCGCCGCTAGACGAGACGACAGCCTCGAGCGCAACGCCACGGCGTCACGTCAATCTCGACTCGTCAGGACTTCGCTTTCGACGGCGAACGTAGCCGATGCCTCGCTGGAAGAGGTAGTAGACCCCGGCGCCGACGAGGATCGTCTCGGCGAACTTGAACAGAAGCGAGTACGCGACGACCCCTTCGTTGGCGATGGTCGGCGCGACGAGCCGGAAGATGCCGATCAATCCCGCTTCGCTCGTTCCGACGCCGCCCGGCGTGATCCAGAGGAACGAGGAAAGAAGGATGTTGAACGAGAAGAGGAGCGAGAGCTGCGGGAACGTGAAGCGCACGCCGCTGGCGAAGTGGAAGAAGATCTGAGGGCGCATGTAGACGCAGAAGGTCGCCAGGAGCTGGACAAGAAAGGCGAGCAGGGTTCCCTTCCAGTGAACGGTGAAGGCGTGGTGAACCTCGTCCTCCGTCTCCGACACTTTGTCGGCCGCGCGCCCAAGCGGATCGCGCCACCGCGGAATCAGTCGGCCGATGAGGCGGATCGCGCGACTGATCCACTTGAAGTTGCCCGCGAAATCGATCAGCCCGACCAGGATCCAGAACGAGATGAACCCTGTTCCCGCGATCAGAAGCCGCTTCTCCTCCCACGAGATGTTCGGGGACACGCTCGCGTAGAAGCCGCCGATCAGGATGAACACGATCATGCTCAGGCCGCCGAGAAACCGCTCGACGATGATGGTGGCGAAGATCCTCGTCGTCGGCGCCTCCGTCGAATCGCTCACGAGAAGGGCTCGGAACGGCTCCCCCCCGAAGTAGAGCGTCGGCGTCAGGTAGCTTACGGCGTATCCGCTCACACGTGCTCCGATGATCCGCCGAATGGGGATACGAATGCCGTAGGAGCGCAGGATGATCCACCAACACAGAATCCACGCCGCCATCGCAAGCAACACGTTCGCGATCACGCCCACGATGCCGAGCGCACCGAGAGCGTTCATCTCGCCCAGGGTCTTGCGCCACCCGACGAAATACAGGACGCCGGCGAGGATTCCGAATCCAATCACGATGGAGAAGACGTACTTCCACCCAGACTTGAGGGGCCCCTTCATGCGCGGAGTCTAGCATGGGGTCTCAAGATCGATCAAGGAGGCGTTCGAGCCGGCGTCAGTCTGAGAGGAACGAAGATGCGAGTTCGAGGGCCGCCACGACCGCCTGCTGACGCACGGCGTCTCGATCTCCGTCCAAGTCGAGACGGATGCCGCGGACGGCGGTCTCCGACGCCACGGCGACGAAGACGCGGCCGACCGGCTTCTCCGGCGTGCCGCCGCCCGGTCCGGCGATGCCGGTGATGCTGATCGCCAGATCCGTCTTCAGTAGGCTTCGACAGGCCGACGCCATCGCCGACGCCGTCTCCGCGCTGACCGCTCCGAACTGCTCCACCGTGCGCTCGGGGACGCCGAGGAGCCCCGTCTTGACCCGGTTGTCGTAGGCGATGACCCCGCCGATGAAGTAGCCGGACGCGCCGGGTACTCGCGTGATCTCGTGCCCCAGTCCCCCGGCGGTACATGACTCGGCGACAGACACGGTGAGTCCACGGCGCTTCAGATCCTCTCCAAGCTTCACGGCCGACTCATTCACTCCGAGGCTCCTTCCCATACTCGCAACGGCGCCGGATCGGGCACTCCTCGCATCGAGGCGCCCGCGGCTTGCAGAGGGTCCGTCCCAGGCGGATCAGCTGCAAGTGAAGGTCGGACATCAGACGAGCGTCCGCGTCGAGGAGCGGATTGACCTGCCGATGCGGATCCCCGCCACCACGAACCCATCCGACACGCGTGAGAACTCGTCGGATGTGCGTGTCGATCGGGAAGTACGGCCGCCCGAACGAGAAGAGCAGGACGATTCCGGCCGTCTTCCGTCCGACACCGGGCAGGTCGAGCAGCCACGCGAGCGCTTCCTCGCGGGGAAGCTCGTCGAGGAAACCGAGATCGAGCGCGCCTCGCTCGTCGTGCAAGCGTCGGAGGGCCCCGAGGATCGATCGCGACTTCTGCGCCTGAAGCCCGCCGACGCGGATCGCGTCCTCGATCTCCTCCTGCGGGGCGTGCGCGACGGCATCCAACGACCCGAACCGGTCAAGCAGCGACGAGTATGCGCGATCCCGATTGGTGTCCGTGGTGTTCTGCGACAGGATGGTGAGAACGAGGGTCTCGACCCCGTCGCGGCTTGGCTCGGCGACGGGACCGAACCTCGCCGCCAGCCGATCGATCATCCACCGCGCGTCGGCCGTCCGGTTCATGGCGGTCGAGGATAGAAGACGCACAAGAGCACGCGCAAGCAAGCCGACCTCTCGCTTCGGACCGGGACGACGGTAGAATCAGGCCGGGAGGGAGCATGATCGAAGCACACGGTACGAACGAGATCGTCGTACGCATGGTCGACGGCGAGAGCCTGACCGAAGGACTCCTGTCGATCGAGGTCGAGAGCGCCGCCGTCCTCTGCGGAATCGGCATGGTTCGCGACGCGACGCTCGCCTACTGGAACGGCACGGAGTACGAGGAGCACGTCGTCGAGGAGCCGGTCGAGCTTCTCTCGATGCAGGGGAACATCGCTCTCCGCGACGGGGAGCGCATGGTCCACTGCCATCTCACGGTCGCTCGTCGGGACGGAACGGTCGCCGGAGGGCATCTCGTGTCCGCGACCGTTGCCAACACCGCGGAGATCGTGCTGAGCCAACTCGACGGGATCGCCCTGGAGAGGAAGCTGGAACCGAACGGACTGGCCGGCCTCCAGCCGCGGCGCGGCTAGGCGAAGCGGGCCGCGCCGCGAAGCCCGTTGAGGAACGCCTTTCCGTCGATGCGTGGACGGCCTTCGCGCTGCACCTCGAGGAGTTCGATCAGCTCGCCTCCGGTACCGACGAGCAGGCGACCCGTCTCGCCGAGCGCGATCTCGCCGGGCTCCGCTGATCCTCGCCCAATTCCGGTCCTTGCGCTCGCGTGCACCTTGACTCGTTCCTCTCCGAGTTTCGTCCAGGCGCCGGGCCACGGATTTGTCCCCCGGATCAGGTTGTGGATCTCGGCAGCGGACTTCGTCCAATCGACTCGCCCGTCCTCCCGACGAAGCATCGGCGCGAGGCTGACACCCTCGTCCGGCTGAGGCGTCGCGGAGAGGGTTCCGGCGTCGACGCCGTCGAGCGTGTCCAGGATCAGGCTCGCGCCGACTTCGGCGAGGCGGCGTTCGAGCGCGCCCGCGGTCTCGTCCGGCCCGATGTCGAGCCCCCGCTGCAGAAGCATGTCTCCCGTGTCCATCCCGGCATCGATGAAGAACGTCGTCACGCCCGTTTCAGTTTCGCCTCGGACGATCGCCCAATGCACGGGCGCCGCGCCTCGATACGCGGGAAGGAGGGAGGCATGGATGTTGATCGTGCCGAGCGACGGAATCGCGAACACCCGCTCCTTGAGAATCTGGCCGTACGCCGCGACGACGGCGACGTCCGGTGAGGCGGCGCGGATCGCCTCGACCGCGTCATCGGCTTTGACTCGCTCCGGCTGGAGAATCGGCAGCCCGAGACGCGTGGCCAGCTCCTTGGCCGGAGGCTCCCGCAATCCTCCGCCCCTGCCGGCGGGCCGGTCCGGCTGCGTGACGACCAGCGCGACGTCATGCGCATCCGCCATAGCTTTCAGCGCGGGACACGCGAACGAGCCGGTCCCGAGGAAGACGATCCTCACTCCTCGCTCTCCCGTTTCTTGCGCTCGAACTCCTTGATGAGGCTGCGCCGCTTGACCTGACTGACGTGGTCCACGAACAGGTGCCCGTTGATGTGATCCATCTCGTGTTGCATCGCACGGGCGAGGAGGCCCTCTCCCGTGATCTCGACGCGTTCGCCGCCGAGCGTCGTCCCGGCGATGGTCGCCTGTGCGCTCCGCGCCACCTCTGCGTGGACGCCGGGAACGCTCAAGCAACCCTCGATCCCCGTTTCCGTCTCCTCCGAGACGAAGAGGAGTTCCGGGTTGATCAGCACGTGAAACTCGCCCTCGACGTCGAGGACGATGATCCGGAGCGGGATCCCGATCTGTGGGGCAGCGAGTCCTACGCCGTCGGCCCGCAGCATCTCCTCGACCATCCGCCGGCAGATGTCGCGGATCTCGTCGTCGATCGTCTCGACAGGCTTTGCCGTACGTCGAAGGACGGGGTCGCCGTACGTTCTGATGTCCATGGTCTCCCCTTGCTTGTCGGTCGCCGGCATTATATGGTTGACGCCGATATGCCACAAGGGAACAGCGCTTCGAAGGACATCGTGCGCAAGGTCCTTGCCTTGGAAGCTTCGACGGGCTTCCTCGATACCGCCGCGATGGGCGGTCTCGAGTCCTTTCTCGGGAAGCACCTCCCGGAGGCGGCGTCGCTCGTGGAGGGGTACGCAGGTGCGTCGGAATCGGATCGTCGGCGTGCGGTTTCCTCGATCTTGTCCTTGCTCGACGGGGAAGAGGACGCTCGGAGCTCTGCCGCGTCGCTCGATCGGCCCGTCACGTCGCTCAAGGGGATCGGCGAGAAGCGGGCCAAGGCTCTCGAAGGTCTTGGGATCCGGACGGTCGAGGATCTCCTCCTCTACTTCCCGCGGCGGTTGGAGGATCGCTCGTTGTTCGTCGAAATCGGCCGCATCCGACCCGGAGAGAGCGTCGCCGTCCGCGGCGAGGTCCTCGCCGTCGACCAACGGCGGGTCGGCCGTGGCATGACGATCGTCAAGGCGGCTCTCGGAGACGGATCCGGCTTCCTCTACCTCGTCTGGTTCAACCAACCGTGGATCGTCGATCAGCTGAAGCGCGGCGAGCGGATCGACGCCTTCGGGCGCGCCGAGCGAAGCCATGGAGAACTCCAGATGCGTTCACCCGTCTGGGAGCCCGCCGAGGCGGGCACCGAGCTCGGCCGCCTCGTCCCGATCTATCCGGCGACCGAGGGCGTCAGCGACAAGCTGATCCGCTCCCTCATCGACCGCCACCTCGACGAGATGATCGGCGGGGTCGACGACGTCCTGCCGGAGTCCATTCGCACGTCCAACGCACTTCCCGCACGGCGGGAGGCGATCCGCGCCATCCACCGGCCGGCCGACCTCGACGCGTTCGAACGGGCGCGCCGGGCTCTCGCGTTCGAGGAGCTTCTTCTCCTCCAGCTCGGCCTCCTCGCCACCGTCCGCGGCGAGGCGGGCGTCTCCCGCCCCCCGGCCGGCGACCTCGTGCGATCGTTCCTCGCGAGCCTCCCCTTCTCTCTCACCGACTCTCAATCGGCCGCATGGCGAGAGATCGAAGAGGACCTCGTCCGGCCGCTGCGCATGATGCGGCTCCTTCAGGGAGACGTCGGCTCCGGAAAGACGCTCGTCGCGTTGATCGCAGCGCTCGCCGTGATCGAGGGCGGCGGCCAAGTGGCGTTCATGGTCCCCACGGAGATCCTCGCCGAGCAGCACGCGACGACCCTCGAGCGTCTTCTCGAGGGACTTCCCGTTCGAGCATGCCTCCTCACCGGCGCCACCAAGGAGAAGGCCGACTTGACCGAGCGGATCGCTGCCGGTGAGATCGACCTCGTCGTCGGAACCCACGCGCTGATCCAGGAGACGGTCTCCTTCGCGAACCTTGGGCTCGTCGTGATCGACGAGCAGCATCGATTCGGCGTGGTTCAGCGCTCGGCCATCGAGGAGAAGGGGCATCGGGTAGACGTTCTCGTGATGAGTGCGACGCCGATCCCGCGGACGATCGCCCTGACGCTGTACGGCGAGTTCGACGTCTCGACGCTCACGGAGCTTCCGACAGGAGCTCGACGAATCGAGACCTCGCGCGTCCCCCCCTCTCAACGTGACGCCGTCTACGGTCGAATCGGTCGTCTCCTCAGTGAAGGCCGCAAAGGCTACGTCGTCCTTCCGCTGGTCGAGGAGTCGGAGAAGATCGACGCCGCCTCGGCGGTCGAGGTCGCCGAGGAGCTGGCCGGACGGTTTGCGGACGTCGGGATCGGCCTGGTCCACGGGCGGATCCCGGCCGCCGAGCGCAACGAGATCATGGCGCAGTTCGTGCGGGGTGACATCCGCCTCCTCGTCGCCACAACGGTGATCGAAGTCGGTATCGACGTTCAGGATGCCGACTTCATGGTGATCGAATCGGCCGATCGCTTCGGCCTGTCTCAACTCCACCAACTGCGCGGGCGGATCGGGCGATCGGGTCAGGAGGCCGTCTGCATCGCCATCGCCAACGTGAAGAGCCCGGAGGCGAAGGAGCGATTGGGCGCCTTCGTCGAGGACGACGACGGATTCGCGATTGCCGAGGCGGACCTGCGCATTCGCGGTCCCGGGGACCTTCTCGGCACACACCAGCACGGATTCCTGACCCAGTTGCGCGCCGTTGATCTGATCGGCGACCTCGATCTGATCAGCCGCGCCCGATCCGAAGCTCGACGCATCCACGATGCCGACGGCGCGGGCCCGTACCAGGCGGAGATCGATCGGCGCTTCGGTGAACTCCTCCGTTGGCTGCGCGTTTGAGGACCCACAGGGTCCTCAAACACCTGACGTTTGGGGCGCTCAGGCGCCTCGTGCCAATGTGGGCGGGGGTGAGGACAGCGCGAGAGCCGAAACCCTTGAAGAAGGATGGGCAGCGCGACACGCGCCTTGGCTCCTACCCGATGCGCGTGCCGACGCGTTCGCCGGCGGCAACCGCCTTCAGCGCGCCCGGACGATCGAAGTCGAACACCTCGATCGGGACTCCGTGCTCCCGGCAGATCTCCACGGCAACCTGATCCATCACGCCGTAGCGCTCCTCGAGGAACTCGTCGTACGAAACCTCGGACAGAAGCTTGGCGTTCGGATCGTCGGCCGGATCTCGATCGTACACGCCGGGGACGTTCGACGACTTCGCGAGCAACGTCGCGCCGATCGACACGGCGCGCAGAGCGGCGGCCGTGTCCGTCGTCACGAGGGGACTGCCCGTCCCGCCGGCGAAGATCACGATCGCCCCGCGATCGAGTGCGTCGATTGCCTTCCGAATCGAGATCGGATCGGTCACCTCGGTGTGGACGGCCGACTGAACCACCGCCTCCCGTCCCGCCGCCTCCAATCGGCTGCGCAACGCGAGGGCGTTGAGGATCGTGGCGAGCATGCCGAGCGTGTCCCCTTCGATCCGGTCAAAGCCGGTCGCTCGCGCCCCTCGGAAGATATTGCCCCCGCCGACGACGAGGGCAATCTGCGTATCTTGAACCGCCTCGATCTCCTCGATGACCCGTGCAATGGTCGTCGCGGAAAGGGGGCCTTCGGGCCCCTGAAAGGCTTCGCCCGAGAGCTTTAGGAGGATGCGAGAAGCGGATCCGCGCATCCCGAGACCTCGATCTCGAACCGGGCGAACTGCTTGATTTGGATGTTCTCGCCGGTCTTCGTCCGAAGGTCGACGAGCATCTCCTCGATCGTGACGTCCGGATTCTTGATGAACGGCTGCTTGACCAGGCAGTTGTCCTTGTAGTAGCTCTTGAGCCGACCCTCAAGCGCCTTCTCGATGATCTCCGCAGGCTTGCCCTGCTCTTCGAGGGTCTTGCGGAACTCGGCGTTCGCCTCGTCGATCGCCTGCTGAGACACATCCTCCGGGGCGACGAACGTCGGGGCCTCCGCCGCGATGTGCATCGCGACATCGTTCGCAAACTCGAGGAACTCCGCCGCGTTGGCGGCGAAGTCGGTGTTGGTCGCGATCTCGAGAAGCACGCCGACCTTCCCGGTGTGGTGGACGTAGGCGACGATGCGACCCTCGTTGGCCTCTCGTCCGATCTGCTCCATCAGCTCGAGGCCCTGCTCGCGCAGGATCTCCTTCGCCCGTTCCATGTCGCCGTCGGCCTCGGTGAGGGCTTTCTTGCAGTCCATCATCCCGATGCCGGTCTCCTCGCGGAGCTGCTTGATCGCTTCGACGCTAATCGTCATCGTCGTCGTCTCCGCTCTTCGAAGTCTCGGCCTCTTCCGCCTCGTCGGCCTCGGCTTCGCCCTCCGCGGGGGGCGCCTGGACGTCGACAGTCTCGATCGGCTTCTCTTTCTCTTCCTCTTCCTCGGCCTCAGCTGCTTCGGCGACCGGCGTCTCCGCGGGTACCTCGGACTCCTGCTCCTCGGCCGTCTCCGCGGGCTCCTCGGCCTCAGCCGCAGGCTCCTCGGAGCTCTCCTCCTCGGAGCTCTCCTCCGCGGCCGCCTCTTCCGCCGGAATATCCTCCGCCTTGAGGTCCTCGGCCGCTACGGTGTCCTCGGCCACTTCGCCCTCGGTCGGTGCTTCCGCAGGTGTCGCTTCCGCGGGCGCTTCTCCCTGAAGACCCTCGCGGCCCTCGATCACGGCGTCGGCGATGCGGGCGGTGATTAGCTTCGTCGCCTTGATCGCATCGTCATTCCCCGGAATGAGGTAGTCGATCGGATCCGGATCGCAGTTCGTGTCGACAATGGCGATGACCGGAACGCCGGCGATGTTCGCCTCGCGAACGGCGATCGTCTCGACGTCCGGATCGATGATGAACATCAGGTCGGGCTTTCGCTCCATCGAGCGCAGCCCCTCGAGGTTACGCTGCAGCTTCGCCAGCTGTCGGCGGAGCCTGCTTGCCTCCTTGTTCGGCATATGCTCGATCGTCCCGTCCTCGATCATCCCTTCCATCTTCTTCATCCGGTCGATCGACTGACGGATCGTGGCGAAGTTGGTCAGCGTGCCGCCGAGCCAGCGACGATTGACGTAGTGGGCGCCGCAGCGCTCCGCCTCCTCCTGGATCGTCGCTTGGACCTGCTTCTTCGTCCCGATGAACAGGATCTCGCCGCCCCCGGCAACGCTGTCGCGAATGGTGTAGTAGGCCTTGCGGAACATCTCGACCGTCTGCTCGAGGTCGATGATGTGAATGCCCTTTCGCTCGGTGAAGATGTAGCGTGCCATCTTCGGGTTCCACTTGCGCGTTCGATGCCCGAAATGCACGCCGGTTTCGAGCAGTTCCTTCATCGTTAGTACTTCCACATCATCCTCCGAATCACGGTCGTGTATCGTGTCGCGGGAGTATAGCAAACGGCCTTGACACCTTCAATCGAGCCCTTTCGACGCGAATCGAACCAGTTCGCCGACGACGGGGCCGAGGTCGTATAATCGTCCGCTCGGCGGGGAGAGTCATGATCGAATCCGACCTCACATCCAGGGACAGCTCGGGCGTTCGGGAGATGCCGAAGAACATCGAGGCCGAACAGGCCGTTCTCGGCGCCGCCCTTCTCGATCCGGACCAGTCCGTCCCGGTTCTCGTCGAGCGGCTGACGCCCGAGCACTTCTACATGCAGCGCCACCGCGTGATCTTCCGCACCATCCGCGAGCTGTTCGCTGCGCAGAGCGGGGGCAAGATCTCGGCCGACATCGTCGCGGTCGCAAATCGGCTCGAAGAGCGGGGAGACATGGAGCGGGCCGGCGGACGGCTCTACTTGAACGAGCTCCTCGATCGCGTCACCACCACGTCATCACTCGAGTACTACTGCGACATCGTCCGCAAGAAAGCCGTCCTACGCGCGCTGATCCAGGCCGGAGGGCAGATCTCCGAAATCGGCTACGACGAGGTCAGCGAGGCGGACGAGGTCCTCGACAAGGCGGAGTCGCTGATCTTCGAGATCACCGCGAGCAATCTGGATCGCTCCTACGTGCTCGTCGAGGACTTCCTCTACGAACACATCGACGCGCTCGAGGAGATCCACCGCAACCCGGAACGACACACGTTGCGCGGCCTCTCGACCGGATTCCGGGAGCTGGACGAGATGACCTCAGGTATGCAGGCGTCCGACCTGGTCATCATCGCCGGCCGGCCGGGAACGGGGAAGACGAGCTTCGTGTTGAGCCTCGCGCGGTACGCGGCGATTCACGGCAAGGCGTCGGTCGGCGTCTTCTCCCTCGAAATGACCAAGGAGCAGCTCCTGGAGCGGCTACTGTGCGGCGAGGCGAAGGTCAGCCTCCACCGTCTCCGCGGCGGGTTCGTCCCGCAGCCGAAGTGGCGCGACATCGCGTCCGCCGCGGGCAAGCTGCAGAAAGCGAAGGTCATCATCGACGACACGCCCGGCTGCTCCGTCCTCGAGATCCGCGCGAAGGCGCGGCGAATGGCCTCGCAACACGGCCTCGACATGCTGATCGTGGACTACCTGCAGCTCGTCGACGCTGGTGTGCGAACCGACATTCGGGAGCAGGAGATCGCCTACATCTCGCGGTCGCTCAAGAAGCTGGCGAGGGAACTCGACGTCCCTGTCATCGCCGTCTCGCAGCTGAGCCGCGCGGTGGAGCGTCGGGAGTCGAAGCGCCCGCTCCTCTCGGACCTGCGCGAAAGCGGCGCCCTCGAGCAGGACGCCGACGTCGTCATGTTCATCTACCGGGAGGACTACTACAACAGGCCGGAGGAGAAGTCGCACCTCTCCGGTCAAGGCGCCGGCTCGGACGCCGAGGTGATCATCGCCAAGCAGCGGCACGGCCCGCCGGGGACGGTGATGGTCTCGTTCAACAAGGCGTACGCCAGCTTCTACCCGCGCACGACGGAAGAGGCGCCGTTCTAACGAACGGCGTTGTGATACCGCGCCTTTCTAGCAACGAAAGGCGTTGTGATGCGGCACCTTCCTAGCAGCGAAAGGCGTGCCCCCTTCCAGCGACCGGGCACTCCGCGCCGTTCCAGCAACGAAGGCGAACGCCGTTCCAGGAAGCACGCCGGCCGCCTACGCCGTAGATCGGCTGGACGGACCTTCCTGCGCTTCGTATCATCGCGCGGATCATCGCTACAGAACGAAGAAACGGGAGGAACGATGGGCTATCCGACCGAGTATCGCTACAGTGAGGATCACGAGTGGGTGAAGGTCGACGGGAGCCGTGCGACCATCGGAATCACGAGCTTCGCGCAGGAGGAACTGGGTGACATCGTGTTCGTGGAGCTTCCCGCCGTCGGGACCGACGTCGCGCAAGGCGACAACGTCGGCGCAGTTGAATCGGTCAAGGCAGTGGGCGACATCATCTCGCCGGTGTCCGGCAAGGTCGCCGAAGTGAATCAGGCGCTTGAATCGGCGCCGGAGACGATCAACGGATCTCCCCACGACGACGGCTGGATCCTCGTCCTCGAGATGAGCGATCCTACGCAGGTCGATGGCCTGCTCGACGCCGCCGCCTACGAACGCCACATCAGCGAAGGATAGGCGCGTGCGGTATATCCCGAACACGTCGGCCGATCGGCGTGAGATGCTCGATCGGGTCGGCCTCGATTCTGTCGATGCATTGTTTGCGGACGTTCCTCAAGCTGTCCGGGAGCGATTTCACCCCCTAGGGCTCGAGCCGCAAAGCGAGCTGGACGTCGCGGAGCACGCCTCGAGGTTGGCCGCCGAGAACCAGGCCGCCTCGATGACCAGCTTCGCCGGCGGCGGCATCTACGATCACTACGTCCCGAGTGCGGTGTGGAATCTCGCTTCCCGCTCCGAGTTCGTCACCGCCTACACGCCATACCAGCCGGAGATCAGCCAGGGAACGCTCGTCGCGATGTTCGAGTTCCAGACGCTGATCGCCGAGCTCACGGGGATGGAGGTCGCCAACGCGTCCCTGTACGACGGTGCAACTGCGCTCGCAGAAGCCGCACTGATGGCCGAGCGCATTCGGAAGCGCGGCCGCGTCGCGGTCGCGAGATCCCTGCTCCCCCACCTGCGGCGCGTGCTGCAAACGTACGCCTGGGGCGCCGGCATCACCCTTCACGAAGTTCCGTATGATGCGTCCGGTCGCTGCGACCTCGCGGGTGTTCCCGAGGACGTCTCGGGACTCATTCTGCAGTCGCCGAACGCATTCGGCGTCATCGAGAGCCTCGAAGGCGTCAAGGATCGGATCGGAGACGCACTCTTGATCGTCTCTGCGTATCCGATCTCCCTCGGTTTGCTGGAACCGCCTGGCTCGTTCGACGCGGACGTCGTCGTCGGCGAGGGACAGTCGCTCGGGCTGCCGATGGCGTACGGAGGGCCGCTCCTCGGCCTGTTTGCGACCCGTGAGGCGCACCTGCGGCAGATTCCCGGACGCATCGCCGGGCAGACGGTCGACGCGAACGGGGAGACCGGCTACGTGATGGCCGCGCAAACGCGAGAACAGCACATCCGGCGAAACCGCGCGACCTCCAACATCTGCACGAACTCCGCGCTCTGTGCCCTCGCGGCAACGATCTACCTGTCGAGCGTCGGGGCGGAGGGATTGCGAACCGTCGCCGAGCTGTGCGCGTCGAAGGCGCACGCGCTGGCCGAGAGAATCCGGAGGATCGACGGGTTCGAGCTCCCCTTCGACGGACCGTTCTTCAACGAATTCGTAGTTCGGACGCCCGAAGATCCGGAGCAGGTTCGGACACGGTTGGCGAACGCCGGGTTCCTCGTCGAGTCCTCGGGGGAACTCGCGTCGCTGGGCGTGAACCGAAGCCTCCGCCTCGCCGTCACCGAGCGGCGAACGGAGGACGAGATCGATCGCCTGATCGACGTGCTTGGAGGTGGCTCGTGAAGACGATCTTCGAGCTCCCCGCATCCGACGACGTCAGGGGCGTCTTCCCCGAGGCCGAAGGCACCCTCGACGAGATGGGGGTGGCGGAAGGGCTCCTTCGCCGCACACCGCCGAGGATTCCGTCGGTCAGTGAACCGACGCTCGTCAGACACTACACCGCGCTTTCGAAGGCGAACTTCGGCGTCGACGACGGGCTGTATCCCCTCGGCAGCTGCACAATGAAGTACAACCCGAAGCTCAACGAGGCCGTCGCTGCTCTCCCTGGATTCGCGCGCGTTCACCCGAAGGCCCACCCTGCGCTCGCGCAGGGGACGCTCCACTTCCTTCATGGACTGCAGGGCCTTCTCAGCGGCGTCGCCGGATTGCCGGACGTTTCTCTCCAGCCGGTGGCCGGAGCACACGGCGAGCTGACGGGGCTATTCCTGTTCAAGAAGTACTTCGAGTCGCGGGGCGAATCGGAACGCAGGCGGATTCTGCTCCCGGACTCGGCGCACGGGACGAACCCCGCTTCCGCGGCGCTGGCCGGATTCACCGTCGCCGAGATCCCGTCGGACGACCGTGGCATGGTCGATGTCGACGGGCTTCGCGCCGCGCTCGACGAAACCGTCGCCGGGATCATGCTGACCGTGCCGAACACGCTCGGGATCTTCGAGGAGCGGATCCTCGAGATCACCGACGCCGTTCACGAGGCCGGCGGCCTCTGCTACTTCGACGGCGCGAATCTGAATGCGTTCCTCGGTCGCGCGCGGCCGGGAGACATGGGCGCCGACGTCTTCCATTTCAACCTTCACAAGACCATGTCGACGCCGCACGGGGGCGGCGGACCGGGGTCAGGTCCGATTGCCGCCTCGGAGCGCCTCGTTGAGTTCCTGCCGGTCCCACGGATCGTCAAGCAGAACGGTGCCTTCGATCTTCTGTGGGATGCGCCGCACACGATCGGCGCCGTGCACTCGTTCTATGGCAACGTGTTGGTGGCGCTCAAGGCGTACGCGTACCTGCTGCAGCTCGGCGACGCCGGCCTGCGGGAGGTCAGCGAGAACGCCGTCCTCAACGCGAACTACCTCCAGACGAGGCTGAAGGAGACGTTCGACCTGCCGTACGACGGACTCTGCAAGCACGAGTTCGTCCTCTCCGCCGCAGGGCTGCCGAACGAGATCAGCGCGCTCGACGTCGCGAAGGGCTTGATCGATCGCGGCTTCCATCCACCGACGGTCTACTTCCCGCTGATCGTCCGAGAGGCGTTGATGATCGAACCGACGGAGACGGAGGGAAAGGCGTCGCTCGACCGGTTCGTCGAGGCGATGGAGGCGATCGCCGAGGAGGCAGACCGCAACCCGGAAGGCTTGCGCGAGGCACCTCGCAGCGCGCCGGTGCGCCGTCTCGATCAGACGCGAGCCGCCCGCGAACCGGTTCTGACGTTCCCGTTCGACGAACCGTCGACTTAGAGATTCGCTTCGATGGCGGCGGCGAGAGCCGCGGCAACGTCGGCGCAGAGTCCCTCGGTCTCCGCCTCGACCGTCAGCCGCAGGAGCGGCTGCGTCCCCGAGCCGCGCGCGATGATTCGTCCGCGCCCCCCGAGGTGCTCTTCAGCCGCCGCGATCGCATCAGCGACCTCGGCGGCGCCGAGGACTCCGTCCGAATCGTCGCAGGGGAACGTCCGGTGCCGCTGCGGGTAGAGCGGAATCTGATCGGCGAGCGTTTCCAGATCTCGGCCGTCTTCGTGCGCGACCTCGAGCAGCTTGACCGCGGTCAGGATGCCGTCGCCGGTCGGTGAGTGATCGGCGAAGACGATGTGACCCGACTGCTCGCCGCCCAGCTGAGCCCCCTCAACGACGAGCGCCTGCGAGACGTTCCTGTCCCCGACCGGCGTGCGGTGAAGGCGAATGCCCCGCTCGGCGAGGATTTGCTCCAGGCCAAGATTGCTCATCACCGTCGCAACGACCGTCTTCGGCGAGAGCGTCCCCCGCTGCTCCATGTGCAGGGCGACGATTCCCATCATCTGGTCGCCGTCGATGGTCCGCCCCGACGCGCCGACCAAGAGCACTCGATCGCCGTCGCCGTCGAACGCGATCCCGAGATCGGCGCCGTGCTGTGAGACGGCGCCCCGCACAGCGTCGAGGTGGGTCGAACCGCAGTTCTGGTTGATCCGCAGCCCGTCCGGCTCCGTGTTCAGCTCGATGACCTCGGCGCCCAGGTGCCGGAGGACGTGCGGCGCGATCTTGCTCGTCGCGCCGAACGCGCAGTCGACGACAAGGCGATGGCCGGAGAGATCGATCGCCTCGACGTCAATGCTCCCAGAGAGAAAGGCGGCGTAGCGTGTCGCCGCCGCCTCGATATCGAAGATCTTCCCGCACGGCCCGCCGGTGGCAACTCCGGCTTCCAGGCGCGCCTCGATGGCTCGCTCGACGTCCACAGAGAGCTTCATTCCACACTTGTCGAAGAACTTGATGCCGTTGTCCGTCGGAGGGTTGTGCGACGCCGACACGACGGCGCCGAAGTCGGCCAACTCGTCCTTGATCAGGAACGAGATCGCGGGAGTGGGGATGATGCCCGCCAGATAGACGTCGACGCCCGCCGCCGCCAGGCCGGCCGCCAGGGCCGCCTCAAGCATCGGGCCGCTCGTCCGCGTGTCCCGTCCGATGATCGCGCGCCCGCCCGATGCGCCGAGCTCCTCGGCCGTCGCGCGTGCGAGACGGAGGGCGAGTTCCGGCGTCAGCAGCTCGTTGGCGCGGCCGCGCACTCCGTCGGTTCCGAACAGCGTCATGGGAACGCCCATCCGAAGGAGGCCGACAGAAGCGGAATGGGGAGAGCGATCGGGTAGACGAAGTCGATTTCCAGGCCGACCAGGAGCGGGTCGAGCGCGATCGACTCGTACGCCACGCCCAGCCCGACGAGGAGCGACGGAGCGAACGCGGCCAGGTCAAAGTAGTAAAAGCCGCTCTGGAATTGGAGGTACGTGATCGTCTCGGCGTCCTCCTCGGTTAGGCGGACCCCCGCGCCAATCAGGAACATCCCTTCCCCCTTGGCCGAGAGGAAGAAGGCCGCACGACCGAGGCCGAAGCCGAGGTCGGTCGTCGCTTCGAGCCCGACGAGGAGCGGGCGGTCGCCCCCGGGAAGTGTGAACCGCAGACCGACCGAGCGGACGAAGCCCTCGCCCAAGACGGGCACGCAGAGGAGACCGACGACGATCAGAACGACGAGAAGAACCGGACCCAAACGCATGATGTCAGGAGTGTATCTGAGCCGGATTCGGACTGCGAACCTTGTGCGGAACCTGCCGACGCGTCGTCCCCTCGGCTACGGCTCCGTCCGGCGAACGATGTCCCCGATCGACGCCTCGAACGAACTCGTCGCGATCGCATAGGAGATGCTCTCGCGCACCTCGACAATGACGATCTCGCCCCGGACGTCGAGGTCGGCGGGATCGACGACTTCGAAGAAATCGCCTCGCACCACGCCGGAGGCGTCGCCGACGTTGATGGCGATACGCCCGTCCGGAAGGATCGCGGCAACCTGTCCGGTGAGCTGGAAAGCCCCCTCGGCCTCTCCGGCTTCAAGAACCTGACTCGCCGTCATGAAAGGCGCGCGTGCCTCGAGCGACGCTACGAGGTCTGCAACCAAGCGATCGACCGCCTGGTCGATCGCCATCCCGACCAGTGACTCGTCAAACTGCGCGCTCCCGACGGTGATCTCCTCAAATAACGGAAAGAGGCTCCAGCCGGGCTGAATCTGAACGTTGACCGTAGCGACGTGCGTCGCTCCGTCCCACAGCTTCGCAACGTAGACGCCTGGATCGACCTGGATGCCGAAGGAATCCCGTTGATCCCAGAGCCACTGCTCGCAGCCGAGGCTTTCGACGTACTGCCATCCGAGCCAGCGCAAGAATGTGCCGGTCGTCGTGTAGATCTGCACGCCCAACCAATCGGCCGCGCCAGGATTCAGGTATCCGATCGAAACGGACTCGCCGGCGCGATACGCGTCCCGATCCGTTCGAAGACCGCCGCTGCAGAGGTTCAACGCACTCGCCGAGACAAGGAGATCGCCGAGGTCGATGCTGAACTCGGTGGTTCCTTCGCTCCGTCCCGATGCGGCCAAGGAGACGATCGGCTCCGGCGAGGACAGGTCGTGGATCTCCGCGCAGACCGTGGCCTCGGCCGCTCCGTGGCCGAGACTGAGCGGACCGAGGCTCATCGAGAACTCCTCGGTGACGAGGTCCTCGACCGATCCGGTCAGAAGCAGGTCCGCCCCGAGGAGCCTCGCACCGGCCTCGGCGTCCGCGCTGGAGAACGGATTCAGGCCCTCTTGCTGCATTCTCTCCGTGTATTCGTCGTGCTGGACCGTCCGAATGCCCGCCTCATCGAGCCGCTGCCCCAGCTTGTCGGCGACGCCGCCTCCGACGTTGACCCACCCTGAGCCGCTGTGGTCCTCGAACCTGCCGACGGCGATCTTGAGCCCGCCGATCCTCTGAGCCACGTCATCCGGCCAGGGGATCGAGATCTCGACCAGGAGGCTGTTGTTCGACTCATCTTCCTCCGCGACGCGGTCGAGCGGGTGGTCGACGAAGACCTCGACGACGTGATCGCCCGCCTCGGCGATCCAAGACGATGTGACCGTCGCCGTTTTCTCGGATCGAATCCCACCGTTCACAGCGACGCTCTCGTGGAACTGCCCGTCGATCTCGAAGAGGACGAAGAACTGCGCCGTCGCGCGGTCGTCGCCTCGATTCTCGATGACGGCACTGAACTCGAGGCGGCTGCCCGCAAAAGGATCCTGCGGCTCGATCGTCAGATCGGCGATCACGAGGTCGGAGGCCGCCGCCAGCGGCATGTGAATCAGCAACACGAGAAGCAGCGCGGCCGCCGGAGGGGCCGCATTCCGTGCGAGTCGTCGCATTCGAGTGTTCACGGCACATCCACGTACACATCGACCGACGAACGGTGTCACGATGGCGACGTCACCCCGCTTCCTCCTCCTCGCTTGCGCCGAGTCTATCACACGGGCAGCGGCCGTTCTCGCGCAACCGACCGAGGGGCCGCTTCGCTAGATCTCGCTCCAGTTGGCGCCCGCGGCCGTCTTCACCTCCATCGGAACGTCCAGCGGGAACACGTGGACCATCGCCTCGACGATGGAGTCCTTCGCCACGTCCGACGCCTCTTCCGGCACCTCAAACAGGAGTTCGTCGTGAATCTGGAGCAGCATCTTCGCCGGGAGGTCTCCCGCCTCGATCGCGCCGTCGATCCGGAGCATCGCCAGCTTGATCAGATCGGCGGCGCTTCCCTGAATCGGTGCGTTGACCGCGTTCCGCCGATCGAAGTTCCTGCGAGCGGCGTTCCGCGATGCGATGTTCGGAAGCGGCCTGCGGCGCCCGAGCAGCGTCTCGGCGTACCCTCGCTCGGTCGCGAGATCGACCAGCCGATCGATCGTCTCCTTCGCCTTCGGGTAGGCATCGAAGAAGCGGTCGATGAACGCCTTCCCTTCCGAGCGCGACACGCCCAGGTCTCGCGCCAGCCCGAACGGACTGATCCCGTAGAGAATGCCGAAGTTGATCCGCTTGGCGACCGATCGCTGCGCCTCGGTGACCGCGTCCTCAGCCACGGCGAAGACGTGGCTCGCCGTCAGCCGATGGAGATCGGTGCCCTGCGCGAACGCGTCGCGGAGCGGGCCCGGTTCGGACATGTGTGCGAGGAGGCGAAGCTCGATCTGGGAGTAGTCGGCGGAGAGCAGCACCGAGCCCTTCGGCGCGACGAACGCCTGCCGGATCCGTCCGCCCACCTCCGTCCGCGTCGGGATGTTCTGCAGGTTCGGATCGGACGACGAAAGCCGCCCGGTCGCCGTGGACGCTTGGTGGAACGAGGTGTGGATCCTCCCCGTCTGCTCGTTGACCGCCTTCGGCAACTGGTCGATGTAGGTCGTCAGGAGCTTCTTCAGCTCGCGGTGGACCATCAGCTTTCCTGGAAGGGCGTGGTGCACGGCGAGCTCGCTCAGCACGCGAGCACTGGTCGACGGGCCGGTCTTCGTCCGCTCGATCACCGGCAGGCCGAGCCGCTCGAACAGGATCTCGGCGACCTGCTTCGGCGAATTCGGGTTGAACGGGCCGCCGGCCATCTCGGCGAGATCCGCTTCGACGATGGCGAGCTCCTTCCGCAGCTCCTCCCCCTGCTCCGCGAGCACCTGGGGATCGACGAGAATCCCGCAGCGCTCCATCCTGGAGAGGACCGGGATCAGCGGGATCTCGACGTCGTCGAACAGCCTCCGCGCCCCGGCGTCGTCGAGAGCGCGAGAGAGCGGCCCTCGAAGACGCTGCACGATCTCCGCGTCCTCCGCCGCATAGGCGGTGGCAGCGTCGATCGGAACCGAGGCGAACGCACCGTCTTTCCCCGCAACCTCCTCGTAGGACGTCGTCTTAACGCCGAGGACGACCTCGGCGATCTGGTCGAGGCCGTGGCGGCGCTCCTCCGGCCGGACGAGGTGCGACGCGATCATCGAGTCGAAGACGATCCCGCGAGGCTGAAGTCCGTAGCTCGCGAGGATCGAGATGTCGTACTTCAGGTTCTGACCGCAGAGTCCCGGTCGCTCGCCCTCGATCAGCGGGGCGAGGCGGTCGAGGACGCGATCGAGCGGAAGCTGCTCCGGTGCACCGAGCGCGTCGTGGGCTACGGGGACGTAGTATCCGACGTACGGCTCCGCGGACAGGGCCACGCCGACGATCTCGGCCTTCATCGGATCGAGCGACGTCGTCTCGAGATCGAGCGAGAAGACGTCGGCGGAACCCATCTCGTCGAGAACGACGGCCAGCGTCTCTTCGTCCAGGACGACGCGGTAGTCGGCCTTCGTGCCGGGGTCGGCGGCCGGCGCCGGTACCACCGGTGCGTCGAGGCGCGTCTCGACGAGGGCACTGCCGAACTCGACGGCGGCGAAGAAGCTCGCCAGCGCGTCGACATCGATGCCTCGAAGGCGACAGACGTCCGACGGCTTCCCGAGCGGGAGGTCCGTCCGAAGCTCAATCAGCTCCCGCGCGAGCCGGGCGGCTCCCTCGTTCTCGACGAGGCTCTTCGCAATCCGCGCGTTCTTGACGCCATCGGCGCTTGCGAGGACGGCGTCGAGGGAGCCGAACTCCTCGAGCAGCTTGGCCGCCGTCTTCTCCCCGACCCCCGGAACGCCGGGGACGTTGTCCGAGCTGTCTCCGACCATCGCCAACCAATCGACGATCTGCCCCGGCGCGACGCCGTACTTCGCCCGGACGCCGTCCGGATCGAGGAGCTGACTGCCAGGGTCTGAGTCGCGCCCGCTCGGGCGGAGGATCGAGATCCGCTCGTCGACGAGCTGCGCCATGTCCTTGTCGCTCGTCACGATTAGACAGGTGAGTCCGGCGGCTTCGGCCTCCCGTGCCAGCGATGCGAGCACGTCGTCGGCCTCGACGCCCGCCTCGGAGAACACCTGGATCCCGAGCGCGCCGAGGAGCCGCTCGATCAGAGGAAGCTGAGACGCGAGGTCCTCGGGAATCGGCTTGCGAGTTGCCTTGTACTCCCCGTACATCTCGTGGCGGAACGTCGTCCCACCTGCGTCGAACGCGACCGCCGCGAACGCGGAAGGGTGATCGCGAAGCGTCTTCAGAACCGCGCGCCAGAAGCCGAACACGGCGTTGACCGGCTCTCCCGCTTTCGTCGAGAGATCCCGAATCGCGTAGTACGACCGATACGCAAGCGAGTGCCCGTCGAAGAGCAGGAGCCGATTCGGGTCGGGCTCCGCCGGGAGCTGCAGGATCTCCCTATAGGTAGACATCGTCGACCCCTCCCGGAACACGCTCGTCGAGCAGGTAGCAAAGCGCTAGCGCGAGTCCGTCCGCCATGTCGTCCGGCTTCGGCGTCTCCGACAGGCAGAGGAGTCGCTTCACCATCGCCTGCACCTGCGCCTTGGTCGCCTTGCCGTACCCGGTGATGCGCTTCTTGACCTGCAGCGGCGTGTAACCGCGAACGGGAAGGGAGCAGGCGGCCATCAGCAGCGCCCCGCGCGCTTCCGCCGTGCGCATCGCCGACTTGGCGTTGGTGGCGAAGTAGACCTCCTCGATCGCAACGCCCGTGGGACGGTAGACGTCGATTAGCTCGGACGTCTCGTCGTGGATCGCACGCAGGCGGTCGGCACGCGGCGTCTCCTTGTGCGTCTCGATGACTCCGCCGGCCACGACCTCCCATCCCGATGCCGTCGCCCGAACGACCCCGTAGCCGGTTGTCGCGAGGCCCGGGTCGAGCCCGAGCACTACGACTCGTCCGGCCATGACAGATAGTCGCGCAGGGTCCGCGTCTCGTCTTCCTCTTCCAGATCGCATCGGTGATCCGGCTCTCGATTCAGGTCCACCCCACACAGCGGGCAGAGACCGCGGCAGTCTTCGCGGCAGAGGACGTTCGGATCGTGTGCGGACAGGACGAGCCGTACCGCGTCCGGCCAAAGGTCGACCTCTTCCACGCCCGGGGGAATCGGGACTTCGAACTCCTCGTCCAGTTCAACCGTCTCGGTCACCGGAGCCAGACAGCGGCGGCACGGCTGGCGAACCGCCGCGGTGATGTGCACGGCGAGGTAGAGCGTCGACAGCTGTGCGAAGGCCTGGCCGTCGAGCGTGATCTTCTCGACGGTCCTCAGGAGATCGTCCGCTTCGCCTCGTCCGTGAAGCGTCTCTTGAAGCGGGAATCGCTGCCCCTCGTTCTCGACGAACGAGCGAATCTCAAGTGCCATTTCGACGAAGGCGGACCGCCACGTCGGCCGTCCGCCTCCCCTCCTTCGGATCGTGGACCCGGATCACATCCGCGCCGTTCGCGATCGCGACCGCGTTCGCAGCGATCGTCCCTTCGAGTCGCTCCTCGGAGGGCAGATCGAGGATCGTTCCGAGAAACGACTTGCGCGACAGGCCGCAGACGATCGGACGCCCGAGGCTGCTTAGCCGGGCGAGACCCTTCAGCAGAGCCAGGTTGTGCTCGAGGCGCTTTCCGAACCCGATGCCCGGGTCGATCAGGATGCGATCGATCGAGATGCCCGCTTCGACAGCGACCTTCACCCGCTCCGCAAGGAAGGCGCACACGTCTTCGACGACATCGTCGTAGGTGGGGTTCTGCTGCATCGTCGCCGGCTCTCCCTGCATGTGCATCAACGTGACGAACGCGCCCGCCTCGGAAGCGGCACGAGCCATCGCTTCGTCGAACCGCATCGCGCTGATGTCGTTGATCATGACCGCGCCGGCGGCGAGCGCCTCGCGAGCCACTCCCGCTTTGGTCGTGTCGATCGAGACGGGAACCAGGCTTCGCCGCGCGATCCCTTCGACGACAGGGAGGACCCTGTCGAGTTCCTCGGCCTTCGAGAGCGGCCGGGCACCCGGCCGACTCGACTCGCCTCCGACATCGATGATGTCCGCACCCTCGTCAACCATGCGTAGCGCGCGATCGATTGCGACCTCCTTCGACGCGTAGAGGCCGCCGTCGTGAAACGAGTCCGGGGTCACGTTGAGGATCCCCATCACCAGCACCCGGTTGCGCCGCTCGATCCACTCGGCGAGTTCGCTCATCGACGGCAGTATACCCGCTGGATCATGCCGATAGAATGGTGGTTTGACGCCCCTGCGCGGGGCGCCTACAATTCGCCGTCAGATAGGGGTGATGGCCATCGCAAAGGTACTGATGACAATGACAGTGGAGAACGTGGGGCACGTCGGTGAGGTCATCGACGTGGCCGACGGGTTCGCACGCAACTACCTTCTGCCGCGTGGATACGCCGTCGAGCCGACGGACCACAACATCGCGCGATACGCGAAGGAGCGGGAGGCTCACGAGGCTGAGCTCCTCAAACGGGAGGAGCGGGCGCAGCATCTTCGCGACAAGCTCGCGGATCAGACGCTCGTGTTCACTCGAAAGGCCCACGACGACGATCGCCTGTACGGTTCGGTCCGCGCGGAGGATATCACCGCTCAGATCGAAGAGGTCCTCGGTGAGCACATCGAGGGGTCGCGTGTGCAGCTGGAACGACCGATCGAAACGCTCGGCCCGCACTCGGTGACGATCAATCTCTACAAGGACATCTCGGTCGAGCTTCGGATTCGTGTCGACGAGGAGGGTGCGAAGGAGGAGTAACCCCGATGAGGGGCGGGTGGATCGGGACGCTGGGGGTTGTCGGACTCCTCCTCTTCGCTGCGGCTTCGCACGGAGCGGAGGAGTCGATCTTTGTCGACGGGTTTCCCGTCGACCTCGCGTCTCCCATCCGGGAGGGTGAGACCGGACTTCTCGTTGCCCTCCACGAGTTCGCCCCCCTCGTCGGAATCGAGGTAACGGAAACCTCCACCGACCTCGTCGAACTGCGCTGGCGGGGCGGTCGGATGAAGCTCGAAACACGCGGCCTGCCGACGTTCGGTGGACTGGTCTACACGTCGCTTGATTGGATCGTAGGCCTCGCCGGCGGCGTCGCACGAGAGTTGGGCGAAAGCGTGTTCATCGAGTCCGAGCCGGTCGAGCTTCGTGACCTCGAAGTCTCCGAAACGCACGTCGTCGCTCGATTCGGCGACTTCGTCCCAATCGAGATCGTGTCCGTAGACGAGAGCTCCTTTCGCCTGCACTTCGACCACTGCCAGCTGCCGTTCTCTCAGCGCTCCTTCGTGCTGCCAGACGGGCCGATGAGCCGTGTGGACGCGCAGATGTCGTCACCGTCAGGGCTTGAGATCTCCGTCTCCCTGCGAGAGATCGGCGCGCTGCGGCTGACTCGCCTCGAAGCGAGCGACGCCTTCGCCGTCACCATCGAGGTGGCGGAGGAACCCGTCAGTGAGTCCGTGATCCTGATCGCAGCCGATCGCGAACTCCACGAACTCGAGATGCAAACGGCGGCGGGACAGACGTCGATCGCCTACGCGTACGTCGAAGGCTGGCGCTCGGCGTACCGCGTTCGTCCGGCCGGGTCCGCGACCGATCTCGGAGAGCTCGCATCGCTCGTGCAGATGGCACTCGCATCGTCGGCGGAGATCGCGGTCGGCGCCGGGTCGAGCGTCGACCTCCTCGTGATCGACGGCGTTCCCTACAACCTTCCGGTCGAAGAGGGGACTCTTCTCCTCTGCGACGCCTTCGGCCGGCTCTCGTCCTCGACCGGCGTGGGACGCGCAGTCCTGAAGGTCGAAGGAGCGCAGACCGCGATGGACGACGTCAACCGTCCGCTCCGCTACGGGGAGGCGATCGCGTACCCCCCCGGCTACAGAGGTGAGATCGAGTCCGGAACCACCGGCGGATTCACGGTTCTGAAGATCCGCTCCGGCTGCGTCGTCTCTGTCTACCAAGGGTCGTTCGTCGATCCGGATCCAACCGCAACGTTGGTCGTTGCGAGCGGGGAGGCTCGTTCGCGGCTCTCCGGGGTCTCTCTCGGCGATGACGCGCGCCTCCTCTGCAAGATCGACGGCCTCTCGGAACCTCCCGATCACGCGATCACGATCCACTCCGTTCTCCTCCGCGACGGGGTGCCCGTGCCCGACGATGACAATCCCGAGACGTCGTGTGCGTGGAGCGTCATCGCGACCGATTGGCACGGCGGACTGATTGCGCTGTCGATCCCACAGAGCGAGCGGAGCGCCGGCGCGACGCGAGCCGAGCTTCTGGCGTTCCTTCAGGGCTTCGACGTGCCGGTCAAGGATGCGTTCGTCCTCGACGCCGGCGACGCGAGCGCGTTCGTCGTGAGCGACCGAGGCTTCCAGGATCTCGGCGACGTTGACCGCGTGGCGGTCGCCGTCGTCCTCGTGCCAATCGACGAATGAGGCGACTCGCCCGCGACGTTTTGCTCATGGCGCTTGCCACCGGCCTCTCCCGAATCCTCGGCTTGGGGCGGGAGGCGGCCATTGCCAACCGGTTCGGCGCGAGCGCTGCGTACGACGCGTTTCTGATCGCCTTCTTCGTCCCGCATCTGCTGCGGAGCCTCCTCGCCGAAGGGGCACTCTCGACCGCGTTCGTTCCGATCTACACGCGATTGATGGTCGGCGGGAAGGACGAAGCCCCCGGGACTGCACTCGACGGCGCTGCCCTCCTGAGACGGGATGCGGACCGCTTCGCATCCAACGTCCTCTCTCTCCTTCTCGTCCTGTTCCCGGTCATCGTCGCCGCCGGCATCCTACTCGCCCCATACTACGTCCCGTTTCTCGCCTCCGGCTTCTCCGCCAACAAGATGGCGCTGGCGGTCACTCTCACACGCATCGTCTTCCCGTTCCTCGCGCTGATCGGATTCGCCGCCGTCTTCATGGGCATCCTGAACGCGCATCACCGCTTCTTCGCCGCGTCGTTCGCGCCGGTCTGGTTCAACGTCGGGATGATCGTCGGCGTGCTCGTCGTCGCCCCCCGCTTCCCGGACCAGCCGATCCTCGGGCTCGCACTGGGGGTTCTGATCGGCGGCGCCGGGCAACTGGCGAGTCAGCTGCCCGCGCTTCGGGGTTTGGGATTCCGTCCGCGATTCCAGCTGCTCCCGCTGCACCCGGCAATCGCCGAACTCGGACGCCGGATCGCTCCGGCCGTCCTCGCCCTCGCGGTGGCGCAGGTGAATCTCCTCGTCGACAACAAGATCGCATCTCACCTGCCCGACGGCGGCATCTCCGCTCTTCAGTACGCGATGCGTCTGTTTCAACTCCCTCTCGGCGTGTTCGCCGTCAGCATCGCCACCGCCCTCCTTCCCCGGCTGTCGGCGGCTCGCGCGCGAGGCGAGACCGGACGCGTCTCGCGGTATCTGCGCGACGGCTACGCAGCGACGGCGCTCGTCCTGCTGCCTGCGATGGCGGGCCTCCTCGTCATCGGCCGCGACGTGATCCGGCTCCTGTTCGAACACGGCAGCTTCGGTCCGGAAGCGGCGGCACGGACGGCGGCCGCACTGAGCGCCTACGTCCTCGGGCTTCTCCCGTACGGTCTGGTCTACGTCCAAAGCCGAGCGTGCTACGCGTTCGGGCGGACGGTCGCCCCGCTCATCGCCTCGGCCTTCGCCGTCGGGGTCAACGTCGCCCTTGATCTGGCTCTCGTCGGGTCGATGCAGGAAGCGGGCCTCGCCCTCGCCACGGCGGTCGCCGGCGCCGTCAACGCCATCATCCTGTTCGTGTTCCTGCGACGCTCGCTGCACTGGACGGCGGCGTTCGGGAAGCATCTCCTGACGATCGGCGCCGGGACGGCGGCGCTCGGCGGCGTTGCCTTCATGACGAGATCCCTTCTCGGTGACGTCCCGGCCTGGCTCGCCGTCGGCCTGCCGACGCTGGTCGGCCTCGCGTTCTACGCGCTCCTGGTGCGATTCACCGCCCTGCGGTCTCTGTTGAGCGGACTCGGTCGGGAGACGACGGACTAGACGGCTGGGGAGATCTCCGAGGCGATCGCGCGGGCCCAACGATCGGTCGC
>Ga0272441_10002103_pt1 | contig 41161 bp, 33 predicted proteins | sample SSMProp6N_FD_193582 | JGI IMG/M metagenome (GOLD analysis project Ga0272441, IMG submission 193582) | Marine sediment archaeal communities from Little Sippewissett salt marsh, Falmouth, MA, United States - SSM-Prop-6N | ecosystem: Environmental > Aquatic > Marine > Wetlands > Sediment ...
AGCAAACTGGACACATCAAACACAATGTGTCTCCAGGTTTGCACGATTCCCGAAGGCAAGCCGTCCACCACTTCTTCGTAGGTCTCGACCGCGCACTCGGGATGATTGGTCCAGAACTCCCAGATTCCCGTATCAGATGTCGCTACAGACACCGTCGGTGCGGGAAATCGCACATCGATGATGCGCTGATCATCAAGATTCCACAAACCAAGCTCAATCTGCGAGTAGTTAATCTCGTAGGTGTCCACACCAGGCACGCCGCGCCCCGTGCCGTGTTCAGCCAACCCCGTCAGAGCATAGGTGCGAAGATCGTCTGTGGCCTGCGCCAATCCACTGGGAGTTCCCGGATAGACTTCGCCCCAAGGATGACGCTCTCTCCACAGCCCGGGGTACTGCCAATCCCAGTCTTCTTGGAGAAACGGCTCTGATGTGGCAGCAATGAAGGTCGGCAGCGTAGTGCCGCCAAACCCGACGCCCATCAGCCCTGTTTCGCGGTAGGTATTGGATCCGCCATTGGTGCTGAAGCCAAACCACGTTCCGCCGACTTCGCTCGTGTTTACCCAGAATTGGGCCGAGCCAACACGTGCGCGTGCGGGGATGTTAAGCGCACGAAGAAGCGCTGCAGATAGCCATGAGTGCTCGATACAGATACCCGTTTGTTCGGCCAGCAACTCGGCGGGGCGATAGAGCCAGTCATAGAAATTGCGCCCCCAGCACCAGCCGCCGGGCTGGATGGTTTGCCAAATACCGCTGGTGACATCCAAGTAGGGTTCGTTGTTTCCATAGACCGCATCGTGATTGATGTTCGTGCTGATCCAATCAAACACCGCCCGCGCTACTGCCATGACGTTGTCTTGATCGCGTTTCGGGAGCGCGTGAAGGATGTCGGCGGCCAACGATTGAACGAGCGAATCATCCGTCGTGATGTAGGCATCTGAAGCTAGATAGGGCTGTATGGCCTCTGGATAGTCCGTGACCTGCTCGGGGAACGAAGCAAAGACTGGCACGTCCGCAGGTTCCTGAACATGAGACTTGGCCAGAAAGCCGTACCCCACCTCAAGCGTGTCGATGGGATCTGCTCCCGCAACCATCTCGAAGTCGAGCATCGTCACCTGATTGCTGATGATGTCAATGTCGCCGACAGGCTGCGTTCGCAACCCCTTCTTCTCCGCAATCACGAGGTATCGTGGATGAGAAACAGGAATGCCGGATAACTCATAGGAGCCATCGAATGATGTGCGCGTCGAGATCTCTGCTCCCCAAGGATCGCCCCACACAAACACGCGCGCGCCTTCGACAGGTTGTCCCTCAGACATCACAACGCCTCGGATCATTCCCACAGGAGCAAGGCGCAATGACAGATCGTCCAGCCACAAGGTTCCGGAACCGTCCAATATGCCATTAACCTCGGCGTCAGCTGCACTGTCCGGCACACGAACGAGCATCCGTGCGGGAAAGTCGAGATCAAAATCCCGGCTTGCCGTGTTGTGCCCAGCTAGGTTGACGAACTCGAGGATTTGTCCGTCGCCATCTCTGAACACAAGTTGCAGATGGGCATCTGATCGCACCGAGAGATTCTCAAATGCGATCATTCCTGCTACCTCATACACTGTGCCTGCATCAACAGGCACGCGTTGCGACCACATTCCTCTCTTCGTTCCTTCGACCTCGATGCGCAGCGAGTGTTCGCCACTATGGGCATAGTTCCCATCCCAGGCAAACTCAATAGTCCCCTCGCCTCCAGGCAACTCAATCGCGCGCCAACCGGTCGGCCGGGCGTCATCTCCCAGTTCAAGCCCCGCGTTGATCAGCAGATTGTTCGGATCGTCATCAGGAACCGGCGGTCCCGTGGTAGTCGAGTTTGAGAAGAGGACAAGTAGGAGCAACACCATCAGCAATCCTGTCGAAACGATCCGCCGCATCGCGACCTCCTTGGATACCATCATGACATGTACGGATCCTCATACGTCAGGTTTCGCTTCATGGCGCAGCCGCGAGGCGCTTAGGGCTCGGGATTGAGCCAGTCAACGCAACATTCTATCCTCGTCGAAGAGACAGCATCGAAGCAGCGGCTGCAACGATCCGGTGACGAATCAATCTCAGAATCAGTCTCTTTCTTGGAGAACACTCCTTTCCTGACCCCCGCACGCTGCATTCAAACTGCACCACGCTTGGGACGATTCCGCAACGCACGCTGGCAATACTGCTGAGGAAAGAGGAGGCCCCATGACTGTCGTCGTTTTCCATGGCAGCGCACACCGTGACGGAGACACCGATACATTAGCTGAGCACTTCCTGCGAGGGCTAAATGAGTCTGGTCCTCACGATATCACGCATTTCATCGCCATTGACATGCAGATTGCCCATTGCCAAGCATGTATGAAGTGTTCGGCAGGAAATGGCTGTGCTATTCAAGATGATATGCAAGCTGTCTATCCCGTATTGCGCGATGCAGACGTTGTCGTTCTCGCAACGCCAATGTTCTGGGGTTACATGACTTCGCAGTTGAAGACGCTGTTTGATCGACTCGAAGCTGTCGTTTCAGCTGACTACTTTGGGAACAAAGACTTCGTCTTACTCATCGGGTATAGGCACTACTATGGCTCAATCATCGAATGGCTGGAACGGATCACCGGAGGATTCGACAGCCGCTGCCACACCATTGCCTGCCAGACATTCGATCCGCTTGCCAACAAGGATCGGCCGATTCAACTCATGCCCGACAAACTGGATGAAGCGCGCGAATTGGGACGAAGTATCGCCCAAATTTGGTAGAGAAGTCGGCAGCAATCGATGAGCGGGAGCTCGGTGGTATCTTCAGCCTCTAGTGCCGTGATTCCGACCCGGAGGAAGGGCTCTCATTCAGTTCGGATGTGAGGGGTTCGACTAGTAGTCTCTTTCTCGCCCGAGAATCATCAGGCCAAGAGCCAGTGTGCGCCCTGCTTGCTCCATCTTGTCCAGCGACAGATTGGCCATGGTGTCAGACACCAAGCCTGCTGTTGCTCCCGCGCCTTCCCAAGTGATGCCAATTGTCGGCGACTCTTGACCTCCCTCCCAGAAGCTCTTCCCTTGGAAGATGATCCCAACATCAAGCAGCTCATCGACCGGTCGCGCCCTGCCACCCACTCTTCTGGCCGAGTCTTTGAACAGGTTGATGAGTCGCAAATTGCCGCCACCAGAGAGCGCAAGTCCAGATCCATCGCCAGCTCCCAGCGCTCGCAAGTGGATTACGGCTTCGATTTCGTACGCCCACGAGAAATTCCGCGCCGCTGTGAGAAACTCAGCCCCGTCTGGATTGGCTGCAAGATGGCCGTTTTCGTACCCCTCGCCACTATAGGCGACAAACAATAGGGTTCTGTAGGGCTGATACCCGGCCTCCTGTAACACGCGGATGGCTTCCAACATCACGGCCACTCCGCTGGCGTTGTCGTTGGCTCCGGGATAGAAGACTCCGTCCGGGGAAACGGGCGGAGCATCGTACTGCGCCATGACTACGATCATGTGGTCATCCAGCGAAGTCCCGGCACGTGCCAAGCTCTCCCCTCCAAGCGTGCCCGGCCAATAGGCAATAACATGGCGAACCGGTGCCTCCGTGTAGATCGTATCCTGAACTCGGGCAAAGACTGAGGCTTCCGTAGGGATTTCAACAACTTCGCTTGCATCGAGAGACTCCGCTTCACGATGTAGATCGTCAAGTGTCTTGCCGGTCCCAGCAAGCAGCTGGTTGGCAACCGCTCTGGAAATCAACAGTTTCGGATAGTCTTCCCACCCCTGATCACGGCCCGTCAGCAAATTCAGATGCAGCGCCCCTGAGGAGAGAGTGAATCGCCGATGGAAGTCTGTGGTCTCGTTGGCAATCACGAGCATTCCCCCCATCGTAACGGAACTGTAGTCAAACACATGGGCGTCCGTCTCCGAAATGAAGACCAGCACTCGATCTGCGAAGTCCATGTTCGACAGCGCGGCGAAGGTGCCGTACCTGTTCGTCGTCATCTCGCCGACGACAATGAATGACACGCCCCCTTGCACTTCCCCGCTATTGCGCTCGATTGATGAATACTCCACGAAGTCTTCTCGGTAGACGGGCTCCACATCAGAGCCATCGATGATCAACTGGGGCACGTCATCAAGAATCGCGTACGATCGAGATCGAGTGTCGAAGTAGGTGTAGTCTTCGCCAGCTGCCTGCAAGCCAAGATCTTCAAACTGCGCGGCAATGTAATCAGCCGTCGTCGACATACCCGTTGTCCCCAGTGCGCGACCCTCAAATTCGGGGTCCGATAGCGTTTCGGCGTGGCTGCGAACGCTCTCACCGTCGAACGTGTTGGCGAACTGAACATAATAGGCCATTGAGCCTGTATTCATGTGCACAAACTGCAGCGCCACAACTCCAATCACGATCAGGACAACACTATAGCGATTGACCAACCACTTGATTCGGAGACGGCCCTTCTCCGCCAAGTGACGAAGGCCTTCCCCGAACAGATTGAATCCCAAAGCGGAAACGAAGAAGGCAAGCGACGGATACAGCGCCACCCATGGGTACGAGCGGGCGTAGCTCCGCACATTGCTCAACAAAGCGCCCCACTCAGGGACATCCGAGTAGTGGTACGGAGCAGCGATGCTCGGAAGCTCAGCAAACGCGCCCCCCCCCATGAAGATGCCAATGAATCCCAGCTCCCCCAGCAACATCAGCACCGCCCCCATCTCCAATGCCACCAGCGGGATGAGAGCGGGAATCATGTGCGGAACGATGTGGATCATGACAATTCGACGCGTGCTAGCAGCGATCGCATGGGCACTTGCGATGAAGGGCTTCGAGCGCAGGATGAGCACCTCGCTACGCACGAACTGCATGATCTCTCCCCACCCGATGAAGCATAGAGCGATGACAAAGGGGCGAAACCCTTGCCGGATACCAATGGCGAGAATCAGAATCATTGTCAGAAGCAGCGCCGGAAACGCGGAGATTAGCTCAGCCACACTGACCAGGAAACGATCGACCCATGTTCCGTTCAACCACCCTGCAAGCACTCCTAGAGAGAACCCAACAAGCAGACGCGCTACAACAACCAACACAACGAGGATGAGGGTTTGCTGTGCCCCGGCCAGGATCAAGCTGAGGATGTCCCGTCCAAGAGGATCCGAGCCGAATGGATAAACGGAACTCGGCGAGTATGGCGGAACGCGATACTCACCGTCGACCTTCTCCAACCCGTGGGTCGTGTACGGACTATGGGGCGTCATCTGCGGGCCGAAGATGGCCACAACGACGAGAATGGCAAGGATCGCTCCTCCGACGATGAGGAGATAGCGATACTGCGTCTTCCGGAGCCCTCGATACGGCTTGCGAGGAGATGGCTTCGCTCCACTCGTGGATGAAGGCAGCTGGGCAGATGATGTGGATGACAGGTCGATTCGTAACGTCCGCTTGTCCAGAAGGGAACGGACTCCGCTTTTCAACCTGCGTAACGGGCGCTTGCGCTGCCGAATCCATCGTACGAGCGGATCGTTGATCAACGCTCGCCAGATGGCACGGCCCGCTGACTGCAGAACAGCCAGAGGGTTACGAACCAAGCCGCCGCACAGTCCGATCCACAAGACCCCCAATTTTCGGACAGGGTTTCCGAAGCCGCTTCCTGCGGGCAACGATGGTGTCTCCTCCCGAAGTTGAGGATCGATCAGACGGTAGGCAACGTCAACCAGCAAATTGACGAGCACAAAGAGAATGCCCAGACACAACAGCAGCGCGACTGTCGTGTTGTCATCCTGTTGAGCTATCGATTTCAGGAGCGTGAACCCCACGCCGGGCCAACCAAAGAAGTACTCAACCAATGGGAGGCTGCTCAGAGAAAATCGCAGTGAAACCGTGAGGGTGGTGAGGATGGGAATCGCCGCGTTGCGAACGGCATGCCGAATGATGACCTGTCTCTGCGCAAGCCCCTTGCTATAGGCAGTGCGGACATAGTCTTGCTGAAGGACCTCTCTCATTTTGACGTAGGTGATCCGCGCTGTCTGTGCGATCGGCCGAGCGGCAATCACGAGGGCGGGCAGAATGATGTGTTCATCCCATCCAAACCCACCGACTGGGAGAACCAACACTCCCAACGCACGAAAGATCCAGAGAACAATCAACTGCAAAACCAAGGCGGCAAGGAAACTGGGGATTGACATGCCCGCCACCGTCGACAGAAGAATGATCAGCGATCCTCGTTCGTTCTTCCGCGTGGCTGCAAACACGCCTGCAAACACGCCGATCAACGCCGAAAGCCCAAGCGACGTGCCAAGAAGCCCAAGCGTCCGAGGCAACGTGTCGGAGACTACTTGTGCTACCGGAATAGGGATACGTGTGAAGCTACCGGATGGCGACAAGCCTAGATCGCCTTGCAGGAGGCGGCCAACGTAGCTCACTGTGCTTGTCAAGGCGTGGACCGAAGCGGCCCAAAAACCCGTACCTCGTGCCATCTCCAAGCCCAGGTAACTCAGAATAATGATGGCTAGCAGAACCAGAAGGCCAAAACCCAGGCGCTTTCCAATGAAAGAAGCCGTGCCCGCAAGCCCATGATCCCGTCCTTGGCGTATCTTCACATGCACATTAATCTTCACGAATGGGACGGTCGCACGTCTCGTCACCTCTCTTCCTCATCGCCTGACGTAAGACGTCCGCCAAATCGACTACCTTCGGACGCCTTCTCCTGTTTTGGATCTCACTGTGGCACGCAAGCGACCTCATCCCCGAAGGTGCCCCAGCAAGCCAGCGATAATCCTACACAATGACGGGAACTCTTGCAGGATAGCTCAGCGAACTAATAGGTTTCACGTGCAAGTGTCATGAGTGCCAGCGCCAGCGTTCGTCCGGCACGCTCAAGCTGCTGAAGTGAGAGCGTATCGGCCGTGTCTTGCGCCGTCTTGGCCCTATCCTCCCATCCCTCCCAGCTCAACACAATCTGAGGAGGACCTTGGCTCATCTCGTCGAGCTGCTTACCTCCATAGATAACGCCAATGTCGATCACGTCTTCAACGGTCATCGTAGGAACTCTCATCCGCTGGGCAGCCTCTTGGAACACGCTGAGAAGTCGAAGGTTCCCGGCCGCACTGAGGGCAAGTCGATCCCTTCCTGCCCCAACACCTCGTAATCGTACGACGGCCTCAATCGTATACCCTGTTGAGAAACCTGGTGCCGCTTGCAGCACGCCTTCGGGCTCCAAGTCGGGAGCATAGTGTCCGCCTTCATCGTACCCTTCGCCGCTGTACGCCGCGAACAGGATTGTCTTGAACGGCTGGTAGCCCGTCTCCATCAACACACGAACCGCTTCCAACATAACAGCCACGCCGCTGGCGTTGTCGTTGGCAGCGGTGTAGTCTGGCTCGCCAAGATTCGCAGCCGGACTGTCATACTGAACCATGACCAGAATCACTTGATCCGCCAGCGACAAACCGGTTCGCCCCAGTTGGTCACCGCAAACCGTCCCCGGCAAATAACTGATCACATGCCGCACAGGGAAGGAATCCATAGCAACACCTTGAACGGAGACAGTCGCTGCGACGTGCGTTTCCACCTGAAGAGTCTCTCCTGGAGCCAGCCTCGCTGCTTCGCTTTGTAGCTCTTGAAGGGTTCGTTCCTGGTGACTCAGCAGTCGTTCCGCCACCGCACGAGTGATCAGCAGCTTAGGAAAATCCATCAGTTCGGCATCCGGGTCACGCCACGTGAGGACCGACGTGTCGGAAGACAGCGTCGTGCGCTTGGCCACGGAGTTGTCATCGTCGGAGATCACCAAGACGCCGCCAACAGGCATCCGCGTGCGTTCCAAGTAATGTGCTTCCCGATCCGAAGGGACGAGGACAATCTGGTCGGCCAAGTCAAGGCACTCGATCTCCACGTAATCTCCAAACATGTTGCCAACCAACTCGCCGGTGGCAAGGAACAAGACTTCTCCGGTGCCTGAACCCGTTGTCTTGTACTGACCGGCGTATTCAGTGTAGTCAGCGTGGTAACACAGCGCAGTTCCAGCATCTTCAATCACCAAGCTTGGCGGCTCAACAAGCTGATAGAACGACCGCTCGTGCTCATCGAAGTAGGTTGAGCTGCTCCCTCCCTCGAAGACACCGAGTTCGTCGAACTGGTCCGCAATGTAGTCGGCGGCAAGACCAACACCGGTCGTTCCCAGCGCCCGTCCACGCATTTCTGAAGCTGTCAGAGCGGTCACGTGCTGCATGGCAGTGTCTCCGCGAAAGTGTAGGGCAAACTGCCGATAGTAGGCCATGGCCCCGGTGTTCGTCAGCACAAAGTGGATACCCAGCGCGGCGATCACGACAGCGAGGATTGCATATCGATTGAACAGCCATCTCATCCGAAGCTTGCCCTTTTCTACCATCGAGCGCAGACCCTCGCCGAACAGATTGAACCCAAGTGCGGACAGGAAGAAGGCCAAGGACGGATAGATGGCAACCCACGGATAGGCTCGCGCATAAGTGCGAATGTTGCTCAGCAGAGCCCCCCACTCAGGGATATCAGAGTAGAGATAAGGAGCGACCACCATCGATCGCTCGAAATACGTCCCCCCGCCGATAAAGATGTTGAGGAGACCTAATTCGCCAAGCAAAATCAGCACAGCCCCCATTTCCAAAGCAATGATTGGAATCAGGGACGGGATCATGTGCGGCAAGATGTGACTCAGCAGGATACGGGGCGCACCAACGCCGACAGCGTGAGCGCTCTCGATGAACGGGCGGGCGCGTAAGACGAGCACTTCGCTGCGCACGAATTGCGCAATCTCTCCCCATCCGACAAGACAGAGGGCGATCACAAATGGCCTGAGCCCTTGCCGGATGCCGATGGCCAGGATCAGGATCATCACCATCAGCAGCGTCGGGAAAGCAGCGATCAACTCGGAAAGGCCGAGCAGGAACCGGTCAAGCCACGTCCCGCTGAACCATCCGGCCAGTGCCCCAAGAAGAACGCCGACGGCAACGCGTGCCATCACAGCAATGCCGACAAGAATCAGCGTTTGCTGCGCACCGGCAAGGATGAGAGACAGGATATCGCGCCCGATGAGATCAGACCCAAGCAAGTACGTACGATCCGGCGAAAACGGGGGCACGCGCCATTGGCCATCAACCCTCTCCAAACCGTGTGTAGTAAATGGGCTGTGTGGCGTGATGTAGGGTCCGAAGAGCACAACAGCCACAAGTCCGATGAGCAAAATGCCTCCCAGGAAGAGCGGGAGATTGCCCATGATTCGGCGAGGAATGCTTACGCGGCCTCCAATTCCCGGGGCTGAGATGGGCTCAACTCTCTCCCCAACGGGTCGTAGGATCCGTGAGATCACTTGGCGAACATCTCGTCCAGAGACAGTCCCGAATGCAGGCCGCTGCCGCTTGTCCGCATTCCGATGGTGATGCCACTCCTGCCGAATGTTCGCAACTCGCTGCGAAGCCCACTTGACGAAACGATCCTCAGCTACCCAATGACGCAAGCGCCGACCGATCGACTTGATACGGACAAACACATCGCCGCTGATCAACCTGCGAACGGACGCCAGCAGTAACTTGAATTCCAAAACAACGTTGATTCGTGTAAGGCGTGTCCCCGCGTTGTCAATCTTGCCCCGCAATCGTGGATCGATGAAGCGATAGGCAATTTCGACGGCAAGATTCACGACAATGAACAGCATCCCGAGACAGAGGAGCAACGCAATCGTTGTGTTGTCATCTTGCCTGGCAATGGATTTTAGCAGGATGAGTCCTACGCCCGGCCAGCCGAAGAAGTACTCGACAACGGGAAGGCTGCTAAGAGAAAACCGCAACGAAACAGTGAGCGTAGTGAGGATGGGGATCGCTGCGTTGCGGATGGCGTGGCGGATGACGACACGCCGCTTGGCCAGCCCCTTGCTGTACGCGGTGCGCACAAAGTCCATCGCAAGGACCTCACGCATCTTGACGTAGGTAATCCGCGCCGTTTGGGCAATGGGCCGGCTCGCCAACACCAGCATCGGCAGGATTAGATGCTCGTCCCATCCGAATCCGCCCACAGGGAGGAGGGAAAGCCCCGTTGCGCGGGCAAGTTGAACGACCAGCAGTTGCAGGAGAAGAGCCATGAAGAAGCTGGGAAGAGACATGCCCGCCACCGACGATAGGATGAGAATCAGCGAGCCACCTTCGTTGCGACGCGTGGCTGCCAGCAGCCCAAGTCCTATCCCAACGAACGACGAGAACAAGAGGCTGCTCGCCAGCAATCCGAGAGTTCGCGGCAGAGCTTCAGACACAATGCGCACGACGGGAATCGGGCGGCTCGCAACGCTGCCCGCTGCTGACTGTCCCCAATCTCCCCGGATCAGCTTCCCCACATAGGTGGCTGTGCTTCGAACAGCGTGGCCTGATGCACCCCAGAAGCTCGTCCCCCGCGCCATTTCCAATCCTAAGTAACTCAGGACAACAACAGCTGCCAACACAAGGAGACCAAAGAACAACCGTTTGCCAACAAGCTGCGCCGTAGCCCCGAGTCCGAAACTGCGTTCTCTTCTGTTCTTCACAACCAGGGCATTCGAACGCCCCGTCACCTCGCTTATCACGAAATCAGAAGCAAGAACTCTTGCATGCTGCGCAGTGACATCTTGAAGGGCTAGAGAGCAACCCCCATTCGTTTCCCGGCAGTATCGGTCTCAGTATACATGGGTGCTGAGAAGAGAATGAAGCGCTTGCCCCGTTTACATGTTCAGGTTCACATCACACTCTCTTGTCGCACGATGTGATGTCCCTCTTCCGAGATATCGGGCTACGGGGAGCCTCAACCACAAGTACTTGACGCTCGCCGAATCTCACGCTATGCTTCGATCCATCCGCCGCAATCATGCGGCGTGCGAAAGGACAAAGGAGGTAGTGAATGTCTGTCGAACGAACTGTCAAGCCTGCTGCCTCTTTAATCCGCTCTTAGAACCTAACGAGTCGGACCTCTACCCAATTCCCTCAGAGTGAGGCGGCCGTCGGTTTCAAGCTTAGCTTCACCTGCCACTCATTCTGAAGGAGGCATCCTTGCATCAATACCCAGCCGCACACAGCGAACTGGAATTAAACAATCCCGAACCAGAAGTAACGATCGGCGTCCCCGAACTTGATGGATTCGTCAATCAGGGATTGATCCTTGGAATCCACTCCAAGCTAACAAGTGGAAAGGAGGCAACCGTCTATTGCTGCCGAGCCCATCCATCGACAAACCGCAAGTTCTTGGCGGCCAAGGTCTACAGGCAACATGCTGCCCGCTCCATCCGCCGAGGTCTGTATTTCGAGGGACGGGAACGAAACATGAAGGCACGGACACTTCGCGCCATCGAACGCGGAACGGAGTTTGGACATCAAGTCATGGCCGGCATGTGGATGGGGGCAGAATACGACTGCCTGAGGCACCTATCGGAAATCGGTGCCGACGTGCCGAAGCCTTGGGCAATGTGCGACCATGCCATTCTGATGGACTACATCGGAAATGGGGCCGGCCCGGCGCCTCATCTGAATGGAGTCGATCTGAATGAAGAGACTGCCCAGCGTTACCATCAGCAGGTACTTGACAACGTTGAGATCATGCTTTCGGAGAATCTCGTGCACGGCGATCTGTCCCCGTACAATATCTTGGTATGGGACGATCGACCGTGGATCATTGACATGCCGCAGGCCGTCGACGTTCGCTTCAATCGGAATGCGTTCGAGCTGCTGCGACGCGACCTCGCCAGCATCTGGGGGTTCTTCGAGCAATATGGCATCAAGAATCAGTCGACCGAATGGGCCATTGATCTGTGGGACCGGTATCAACGGGCACGGCTTTAGCCGTCCGTTGAACAAGGGCCGGCCCACTGCCAGCCAAGAACAGGAGGAGTCATGACCACGAACAAAGCCCTCCTCATCGTCGATGTTCAACCGATCTTCATGAAGGATCCCCTCATGCTGACACTGGATGGAGATGATCTGGTCATCAAGTGCAAGACTCTGCTCGATCGCGCCAGAGAACAAGCCACTCCCGTCGTATTCGTTCAACATGTCGACAAGGATGACATGCCCGAGGGCACGACAGATGAGGACATGGCGTTTCATCCTGAACTGACGCCCCATGCCGATGAGCCCGTGATCGGCAAGATGTTTGGCAGCGGGTTCATGGCGACCAACCTGGACAAGACCCTGAAGTCGATGGGAATCCGGCATCTCATCGTCTGCGGACTCTCGACCTACGGCTGCGTCAATTCGACCGTGCTGTTCGCTAAGCTGTTTGGCTATGAAGTGACGATCGTTTGTGATGCTATTGCAGCTCCAGACTATGATCAATGGCCGATCACAGAAGGGATACCCGTCTTCCTCTCCGAATGGGAGAAGGGCGGAATCCGGCTGGCAGTGGCGAACGATATCATGACATAGAAGCGGGGATCGCTCGCACTGCGACGTCGGGTATCCTGCTCCATCGCCCGATTGCGGACCGCTCTCGTAAGATGTCTGCACGGTAATACTTGATCCGATGGCCTCTCGTCGCTACGGTGATGGGCAGAGAGTCAACGATAGACTGGAGCAAGGGGGATCATGCCACACAGAAGATCTGACGGATCCGCGTTGATGACGCAGGCGGCGGAGACAATCAACATGGCTTTGTTCTGCGACTTCGAGAACATCGCTCTCGGCGTCCGCGAGGCCGAGCTCCCGAAGTTCGCCATCGAAAAGGTGCTTGAACGACTTCTGCTCAAGGGTAATATCGTCGTCAAGAAGGCCTACTGCGATTGGGCGCGCTACAAGGAATTTAAGGGGGCCATGCACGAGGCCTCGTTTGAATTGATCGAGATCCCTCACGTTCGTATGTCAGGTAAGAATTCTGCCGACATCCGTATGGTCGTCGATGCCCTTGACTTGTGCTACACCAAGGAACATGTTGACACCTTCGTCATCATTAGTGGCGATTCTGATTTCTCTCCTTTGGTCAGCAAGCTGCGAGAGAACAATAAGACCGTCATCGGTGTTGGCGTCAAGAATTCCACATCCGATCTGTTGATCGCCAATTGTGATGAATTCCTTTTCTACGACGATTTGGCGCGCCGCAAACAACCGGCAAAGGAACCGCGCAAAGCTCCCGCGAAAAAATCGGCAGAGAAGGCGACGGGAAAGAAGACGGCCAAGCCGATTGCACCAAAGGTTGAAGACAAGAAGCAGGAAGCGTGGGATCTGGTCGTTGAAACCTACGATGCGCTGGTGGAGGAACGTGGCGAGGGTGGGAATATCTGGGGATCCATGATCAAGCAGACGCTCAAGCGCCGAAAGCCAGGATTCAGCGAATCCTACTACGGCTTCCGCTCGTTCGGACAACTGCTCGAAGAAGCAGGAGCAAGCGGGATTCTGCAGCTGGATCGGGACGAAAAGTCGGGCGGATTCATTATCAAGAGCGCTCAGTCTTCGTAATTCCGTGCGATCACTGGGAGCTCCGCATCGACAAGGAGTGAATCCGCGTTTCTCACTCAGGCACATACGGATCGGCAGGATGACGTCGGGGAACGCCAACGCCGGTTGTCAAAGGAGAAGTCCATGAAGCAAGTTCTTGTTACTGTATTTAGCGAAACCGGCAACACGATGAAGATCGCAGAAGCCATCCGAGATGAGGCGACGAAACTTGGTTTCTCGGTCGATCTGCAACCGGTCATCTCGCTCGAGCTCGCCAGCTTGGGTGACTACGATGTTGTCTTCATCGGATCGACCTGCCATTCCTCGAACCTGGCTCAGCCAGTCTTGGATCTACTTGCCAAGCTCCCAGAAAGCCCCGCGTTCAAGTTGGCGGGATTTGTTACTCATTCAGTGTGGGGATCACACGATTCATCCCATCTCCCGCTATACAACCAGTGGGCCGGACGTTGCCAGCCAACACTTGAGACCGCGTGCTCTGATAGGGGAATCGACTTCCTCGGTTTTTTCAGCTGCATGGGGGCGCCAGCCCCACGGATAGAGGTGTTTATCCGCAACACCGTCATCACTGACGAGGCAACCTTCACTGAGTATCTGGAAGAGGTCCGCCAGCATCCCAATGACAAGGATTTGCTGAACGCGCGAGCCTTCGCTCGAGAGGTTCTGGAGAGGCTGTAATCAGCTCATTGGCAATCCTTTCTGTTAGACATCCCGGCTCGAATGGAGGAGACCATGAGAGGCTTACCTGTTGCGTACACGATGCGGTCGGCAACGACAGACGACATCGCATGTCGATGCGCAAAGCCTGACCGGAGCCACGCGACGGTATGAGAAGGCAGGCATGCCTATCGATCAATTGACTCACGAGTATCCATTGGAGTTGCGGCCAAGGATCGATCTGGCAACACATTAGGCGGGATAGCCAGCCGCTAATCCGCCCCGACCTCGTCATGAACAACCGTCCCATGATGCATAACAAAGACTGCGTCGCCGAGAACTGTAATGTCTCCCAGCGGATCTCCAGCGACCACAAGAAGATCAGCGAACTTCCCAATCTCCAGCGTGCCGACTTCATCCTCAATCCCGCAAGCCAGGGCTGCATTGCGTGTACTTGCCACGATCACACTCATCGCATCCATGCCCGACCGCATCATCCGCTGGAACTGCTCCACCGGCATGCTGGCGTCGACACGCCCCATCGCCCCTCGATCCGTCCCCATAGCGACGATCCCGCCCCTCTCGAAGAAGTTCTTCAAGTGGGCAGAGCCTGAAGGATTAAACAGTGTGGTTACCCAGATGATGCCGTGATCCACCAGGCTCTGAAGGGTTGCTATCCTTCGAGATCCTGTGCCCGTGTGAGCAATCTGATCAACCCCCGCCTCGATCGCAAGGAGCACATCCGCTTCGTTGGAGATGTGTGCGACAACGGACTGACCCTGTTCGTGCGCTGTATCAACAATGGCTTGGGTTACGTCAAGCGACATCACGGCATCAAAGTCGTGCGGCATGCTCGAATCGATAGCTATCTTGATGATGTCGACACCGTCGCAAATGAGGCCGTCTGTGATGTTCCGAGCTTCCGCAGAAGAGGACGCTGTCACAGCCACTGGGAATCCGTGGGTCACTCCGTATCCGTCGGGAACGGTGACAAGAGGCCCTGACACGATCAGCGTCGCAAGCGTTAGATCCTCGGCAAAGCCATCTCGAACCCTATCCCAGTCCATATTGGGATCTGCACCGAGATCGCGAACCGTAGTCACGCCGGACTCAGCCCATTGGGCAAGCGTCCACGCATCGTATGCCTGATGAACGTGGGTGTCGATGATGCCGGGAAGAACCGTTGCGTCGGCAATTCGGACTTCCCTCGCCCCTTCAGGAATGACAATCTCTGCGGCAAAGCCGATGGCTACAATCCGATCGCCGGACACGACAACCACACCGCCTGGAATCGGATCGCCACCTGTCCCATCAATCACGACTCCGTAAATCGCTATTGTCTCTGCAGCTTCGGGCACGGCGGCGCCGATGCAAGACAGACAGGCAAGCACTAGCATCGCGGCACCTTGTAGGATCCTCACATTCTTACCAAGGGATCGATTCATGACCTTATGCTAGCACAATCTCTTCGATACCGCGCGGAACCATCACTACGTGCCTAGGGCGCACACTTGCCCCACACTGCGAGGGATCTGTCTCACTTGCGCTTGGATGCGGGTTTCGGCCGCTTCACCTTGACGGGACCGGGTGGCTTCGTTATGGTTGCTGTCGCGGTTTCCAATCTCGCGGGTGGTCAGCACAGAAGGAGTTCCTAGATATGCCGTTTTTTCGATACCAATGCAACAACTGCGGACATGAGTTTCGTCACCTTCATCTCGAAAGCATCGATGATGATGTCGCCTGCCCTGAGTGCAATAGCACTGACCTTCAGCGCAAACTGCCTCGAGTCGCTGTTCAATTCAAAGGTAGCGGGTACTACAAGACCGATCGCGCCAACAAGAAGTCAAAGGCGGGCACCAAAGGACTGAGTGACAAAGACGCATCCTCTGAGACGAAACCGAGACCATCCAGCGACGACAAGCCTGGAACGTCTTCCGACAGCGATTAGAACCCGACGAGCCAGCGCTAGGTTTCTTGACGTAGCTGTCTTCTGGTGAGAGATCCCCCAGAGTCATCCGTCTCCGACAACAACGGTGGTTACGATCTGAGTCGGCAGCCTAGTTCCCGAATGTTTCCCGCCACTCTCGCGGCGACAAACTGTGGCTTTGATAGCGGACGTTGCGAAAGGGGCCGCGTCTGCTCCGCCTAGCCTCAATCCCAGAGGGCAATAACCTATGGTCTCTCTGCTCTAGAACCCGATTACATATCCCTCGCCGTATTGATAGACCCATTCGTTCAGCCCACCAAGTAGCATGAGGACTCTCGTGAATCCTTCATTGCGGAGGATTCCATAGGCGGTCGCTGTAAGCGACTGGTCGTTGTCGTAGACGACAACCTTGGTCGTGCGCGGAATGCGATCAACCCATTGCAGCAGCTGCCCAGACGGAATGTTCACCGCGCCAGCCAGATGGCCAGCGGCAAAGGAATTCGCATCTCTGAGGTCAATGAGCACGTAGAAATCAGACCGGAGCTCCCCTTGGCTATAGGGTCGTCCACTTGATGTCTCCTCGTTGCCATTGTCGCCCGTAGGCAAGGGAGCCTCATTGACCAGGAAGATATCCCCTTGAACTTCCACCCAATGGCTCAATCCACCCGTCAGGTAGTAGCTCCACACCTGCCCGTCATTGATCAGCATTTCAACAGCCGCGTTCGCGGCTTCGCCAGCCAGGTCATAAATGATGAGACGGGCATTGTTCGGCAAGCTGGCTACGCATGATGGCAACTCATTCGCTGGGATACTCACTGCCCCCATCAGGTGATTGGCAGCATAGGAGTCCGCGTCGCGAACATCGACGAGAAGAAGTAAGTCGTAGGCCAACTCGAACGGGGCAATCTCGTAGTCCTGCTTGGGAGTAATCGCCCCGCTCACAGTGAGTTTGATATCGTATTCATCTCGATCGTCATTTTCCCTGCCGTAGATGTCGGGAGCGTTGCTGTGCACGTAGATCGAGACGTTTTTCGTGGTGCCGTGGTCGGCCACGACCAGAACCTCGAGCGGAACGGATTCCCCTGGAGCCAGCTGGGTCTTGGAGAGCGCCGTGGTCGTGCACCCGCACGAAGCGCGCACATAGACGATCTCGAGCATTTCATCGCCCGTGTTCTGCAACACGAATGTGTGCTTGACCATATATCCCAAACCGATGGAGCCAAAATCATACGTCGGCTGATCCACCGCAATCTCTGGAGTTCCCGTCGCCGCAACGCCCAAGACGACCAACAATAAGCATCCGATCAACAATCCCGTTCGCATCCGTCATTCCTCCCGCCGCATAGTTGACTTCGAACTCCAATTATAACCTATCTCTCCACTCCGTTGTTGCTTGGGAGCCTTCCCAGAGAAGCTCCCTATCTACATCTGCAAGGGCAGAAGGTTTGCGAACTAACACGAACGCGACGCCTCGTTTGGTGTTCGCAGACAGCAGAACGATGGATAGAAGATGGATCACTGGTGTGAAAGCATGGAGTCATCGGTCACTGCAAGGTCAACACGCAGGATGCACCCAGTAGGAAACGAGTCTCCCCCCTTTGTGATGCACACGAACCACGGCGATCAACAGGCCAACTCCTGACAAATCTGATCCCCTCAGAACATGTCTCTGTCATTCCTCGTGCAGACTGGAGAATCGACGTATCCACAGGCAGAAAAAGATCGTGCCGATGCTCAGCCAGCCAATGGCGATCAACCAAGCGAAGAAGAACGAAGGGGTGCCAAACATGGTCGTCGTCAGTCTGGGTATCGCGTGATACTCAGCGTACGTTCCGACATGGTACCAGGTCATCGGCCAGAGGAAGAACGGCAACAGCGTCAACACAATGCCAGCGCCGGACAGAACAGCCACCGCGGCCGTCTTCCGTTTCCGAATCAGCTTGTGACCAACCATGTAACTCCCCAAGCCGATCAGGATCATCGCCAAGTAGAAGAGCACGTAGAACCCGGCCACCCATGGATGAAAGCTCGGCCGCTCAATCCACGACCACCAATACATCGACTCCCAGCCAGGCCAACCGAACAGCAGGAACATGCCGATCGGCGCGAAGACGATGGAGAAGTACGCAGCCACCGGCCCCATCAAGCGGTGCGTGAACCGTGGCTTGACTGACTTCAGATACGAACGGCTCAGCCACGCAAGAATTTGCCCCACTGCGAATGCGCCCGGCAAATCGACTTGTACCATCACAACCCTCCTCTACATGTCAGTGGAGCGACAGCATCGGCTGTTACGCACCTTCTATCACGTTACACGCAACCACGTGATCCTCTGCTGATGATACAGTTTTTCTAGGTTCGAGGAACAAGTCGTGATTTCCCACGGGGATGATTTGGAATCAGTTATCCCTGAGCTAGAGTATTGGCTGTCTTATCCCTCGAGTGCATGACAAGACGGGCGGGAGAGAAGCGCTGTGGCTGGAGCGTTGTTCTCTAGAAATCCAACATCAGCGCGTTACCGTTCGCCGGCTTGATGTCCTGCACCCACTGATGAAACTTCGCTTTCTGCAACGGCTTGTCCATCCAAGACTGATCAGGATCGGGATCGGCAATGACCTCTTCCACGCGCTTGAGGCGCTCCATCTGCTCAGAACTGATGGAGCCTTTGCTCGTCAGCCATCGCACTTCCCTTGCTTCCTGAATCGCACGGACAATGAGATTGGTCATCTGGCAGTCGCCGAGAACGTATTGCATGACGCGATCGCAATTGCCAGCACGCCACTCCACCGGTGCATCGGCGCCGTTCATCAGTTTCTCCTGACCGATGTTCATTCCGGCAGCAACCTTCGCAAGCCCCACAGGGAAACCCTTCTGATTGAAGAATTGGAACATGGGGTCGTAGCTCTTCAATGCAACTTGAGCGGCCAGTTTCATGTCCTTAGCCTGATGGCCAATCCACTTCAAATCGAACCCCAACCCGTTCCAGGCACACACCATGAACCCGTCTTCCTGCATCTGCGCAAGGTACTCCAGCAGTTCGTGCGCACGCTGCTGCGTCACATTCAGAGCTGGAAGGCCGTCTGCATCCTCTGAAAACCACAGCCGCTCTTCGCCGTTGTGGATAGCCGTAGCTGCCACTGAAATGTGAAACGGCGCGTAGATTTCCATGTCCTCGTTCTTTGCCAGCTCAAAGACATCCGAAATCTCAATATCGAAGCTTAGTAACTTCATGCTTTCGGCCTCCTTCATTGAGGGATCAGGGCAAAGCGAATGCGGACTGTGTTCTCATCCTTCATGTCAGCACTGCGAATGACGAATTGCCCGATTTGACCGGTGTGCTCGACGTGCCTCCCCACACAGGGAATGACATCTAGGTCGCCAATCTTCACAATGCGAATGGTCGTCGCTGAATCCGGCACCTTGCCCATGTCGTATTTCGCGTCAGCTTCTTCCCTCGGGATCTCAAACGTTGTCACGGCATGATCGGCCCTGATCTCGGCATTGACCGCGATCTCGATGTTGACCAGATCGTCTGGCGTAAGAGGTTGGCTGACCACGTAGTCACACTTGGATTTGTTCGTAGCGAAGTGAGCTTCCACGCTGCGCCCAATGCCGAAATCACGCTGCATTACCGCATTTAGAATGTGCTCTGTCGTGTGCTGTGGGGCAAGCTCAGATCGATCCGTCATGGCACAATCTTACGGAAAAAGCCTCGCCGCTTGTAGAGCCTCGTCAACTACTTCAGGCAACGGTATAGGCCGCAGCGCACCAATCGACTTCGTGTAGCCATCGACTACGCCCAGAACTCGATCCTGCACGCCCATCATCCGTTGGCGCCTCCGGCAGTCATTCTTTCTTGCACATCGAGCAGAGGCGCAGTCTCCACGGTGAGTTGATTCTCCAGTGCCACTGGAATAGAGAGGTCGGCTTGGGCACGAAGGAACCCGTCATGATCAATAGCTGCTGCCGCCGGGGACTCCGCAATGCCTCCCGTTTCAGAGACATGCTCTGGCAGCTTGTCGGGATCGATGCCGCTTGGATTCGAGAGCGCGCCGGTGTGATCCTCGGCAGCAACTAGGGTGGATCCAGCCGGTGTTATCAGTCGTGCTGCCCACGATCCGACATTGCCTAATCCTTGGACGGTGTAGGTTTCATTCGACAGGTTGAGTGAGAGCTCCCGCGCACAACGGTCTGATAGACAGTGCTCATGCTTCTTCCTCCAATTCCCAGCCGACACGTTGCATTCGTGCCCAACAAGCGTTCAGGTTAACCTTGCTCGTACGTTCGCGGCAAGATACTCTGTTGCCAGATGATGAACGCAATCGCGGTAACCGACATTCATGGCAACAGCCAGCTCTACGAACTGCTGTTGAGGATTGTAGATCTGTGGAAGATTTCGTCAGTTTTCATATCAGGCGACCTGGCTCCCGGAATTTACGGACCTGCCGATACGTCTACTGTGGGCATTCAAGACGCAGTGGATCGGCAGCACACATTCTTCGCCGATGTCTTCATTCCGCTGTTTGATTTGTTCTTGAGCCGTCACCGCCAAACGCACGTCTACGCAATCATGGGAAACGATGATCGACGCGCGAACGAATCAATGCTGCAGGAATTTGATGGCGCAACTCGTAACTTCCACTTGATGAACGACCGACTGGTCGAGCTTCGCAATGCAAAGCAGATTCGATCGTTCTTCCCGGGCGAAGTGCCCGGGCTGTTCGTCGCAGGGTATCCCTATGTCCCGATCGGTGGAGGCTTACTGATGGACTGGGTCAAGCACGAGAACCGCGTGGGACTCATGCCACCTGGTATGGAGTCCCTGATGGATATCGCCGATTCAGGAATCCGAACCGTGGACTCACCGCCGGAATCAACGATTGAAGAAGATCTAGCGGACTTCTCGGCCTACTTGTCCGCCTGCAATCCCACCATGGAATTCACCTACGACCCTGCCAACACGATCCACCTGTTCCACGCACCTCCCTACAACACGCCTCTAGACCAAACGGCTCCGCAGGGAAGTTTTGACTTTGTGACTCTGCCAGATCACATAGGAAGCAGTGAAATTCGCAGATTTATCGAACGCGCCCAACCGTATCTTGCATTGTGCGGTCATTGCCACGAGGCCGTTGTGTTAGGTGACTACAAGACAGATATCGGCTCCACGCGTTGTGTCAACGCTGGGAGCCAAGCGCACATTGATGTACTGAGTATCGTGCAGTTCGATCCTTACAACCCAACGCAGATGAAGCAGTTCTTCATCAACGTTCAGTAGGCACTGGTGCCAGCTCTCGGATGTTGGATGACCGCCGGGGACTCTCCTTCCGGAGAGCCCCCGTTGTTGCAGGATCAGAACGCCATAGACAGATGGGGCGGGTGTGCAATCCGTCAATCACCGCACCATAGCCAGAGCGTTCGGCCTGTTCAGTTCTGTCGATGACGTGCACGTCGAGCAGAGAGACCGGATCACGCTTCAAGCCGACAAGTCGCCGGTAGTGATCCGTCAATGAGAAGTCCAGTCTCTTGAGAAGGTTCAAGATCTCGTCTCGTCTTCTCTCAACCACGACAATCACGTCAATATCCGAGGCAGGACCTGAAGATTCACTGATCGAGCTGCCATAGATGTAGACCTCGTGGAACGCCGATCCCAGCCCCGCCAGATAGAGACTTAATTCCTTGGCCAGACCGTAGCGAAACGAGCTGTGCATCCCCGGATCTCTCGCTTCCAGCCGCGTCAAAACTTCTGCGACCGGAAGCCCGTGGCGTCTGGAGCAGGCTTCCAGAGCCTGCTCCAGTAGCACACCATTCGGGACCTCGGCGGGAAGATATCCACTCGGCGTTTCTAGCAGCACGATGGCACTCCCTACGGGAAAACACCCCGCAACTGAATCGCGGATGCAACCCGTTCGACACCGAGAATGAATGCAGCCAAGCGCAGGGAGATGTTTCGTTCCTCAGACAGCGTCCACACTTCTCTCAGTGCCCGCTGGAGGATTCGACCCAGGCGCTGGTTGGTTTCCTCTTCCTCCCACGGGAAGCACTGGATGTTCTGGACCCACTCGAAGTACGAGCAAACCACCCCACCTGCGTTTGCCAGGATGTCGGGAGCAATTGTCACGCCCTTCTCTCCGAGGATGACATCCGCCTCAGGGGTCGTGGGGCCATTGGCACCTTCAATAATCACACGAGCTTGAACAGCATCAGCATTCTTGGCAGTAATCTGCGCCTCCAAGGCAGCTGGAATGAGTACGTCAACTTCCAGCGTCAACAGCTCGTCATTCGAGATCTCTTCCATTCCCGAATAGGGAAGTCCTGCGAGCAGATGTCCTGGCGACTGCGCAACGTATTCGATGACCTGGCTAATGTTGAAGCCAGCTGGACAGTGATAGGCCCCTGAGACATCGCTGATCGCAACAACCTTCGCACCCGCTTCCTCTAACAGGCGTGCAGCGATCGAGCCAACATTCCCAAATCCCTGGACCGCAACACGTATGCCTTCTACTTCGATACCCAGTCGCTGCAAAACGCCCAGCGTCGTAAACATGACACCGCGGCCGGTTGCCTCGTGGCGACCAAGCGCCCCTCCCATCTCAATGGACTTCCCGGTGACAATGCCTGGGTTAGACTCGCCAGACAGGAATTGAGCTGTGTCGACGATCCAGTTCATCACTTGAGCATTGGTGTTGACATCGGGAGCCGGGATGTCACGGCGTGTCCCAATCAAGGGATAAATCATCGCAGCGTAGCGGCGCGTTAGTCGCTCGAGTTCGGATCTTGTGAAGCGTGACGGGTCGCAGCAGATGCCGCCCTTGCCGCCTCCGTAAGGGATGTTAACAACCGCGCACTTCCATGCCATCCACCCCGCAAGCGCTTTGACTTCCTCAACAGTCACTCCGGTGTGAAAGCGAATACCACCCTTGCACGGACCTCGAGCACTGCTGTGCTGCACTCGGTAGCCCGTGAACACTTCAACGCTGCCGTCATCTCGAGTGATCGGAACACTGACCTCAAGCGTCCGTTCCGGGGTCCGGAGGATCTGCCAGATTCCGTCAGGAATATCAGTGTACTCACGCACCAGGTCTAGCTGCTGAAGCATCATCTCATAGGGATTGACTGCAGCATCTCCGATGCGTTCCGAAACCAACTTTGCTGTATTTTGAATCGCCATAGTGGCGCTCACCTCCAACGGAAAGAGTACTGAGCATCCAAGCTGAAAGGGGCAGCAGAAGACACGAAACCGAACGGGTTATTCCAGCCCACAAGCTGGTAAGTTGTTGAAATCCATCAACCATCCGACTGCCCGCCAAATGATGGCCAGCAGCTGGTGGCGCGCTCTCAGGTCCTACTGCAACTCTTGCGAGACAGCTCAGTTACTTTCAGATGACACCGCCAATCGGTTCGTTACGCCCCCTTCTCTTGAGTGAATAGTGGACGTCAACTGCGTCGTCTAACATTGAGGACGCTTCTGGAGAGCGCTACAGTCTAGGCGATGACTCAACAACGATCTCTTACACCTCGACTCTCTTGCGGATGGGAAGCTCTGTTTCATTCACATGGCTCGCTACAGATCCACTACGCCCCGAAAGAGATGATCTGTCAAGCCGGAAGCTACGCGGCCGGCATTCATCTTATCGTCGAGGGAGCGGTTTCCGACGTCATGGTAACAGCAGAGGGGGAGCGGCGAGACAGCAATATCCTTGGCCCCGGGGATCTCATCGGGCTTGAGGTTCTCGAGGGTAGCTCTGATAAGCTCTCGATCTCGCTGTGCCGTGCGTTGACGCGCGTAGAACTGCTATTCGTCGAGAGAAGCCTCTTGGAATCCGCACTTGAGAACGATCCCGTACTGCGGCAAGAAATTCTTCGGTACAGCGTTTCAAGATACGTTCTGGCACGGAGGAACCCTCGCCAACAGGTTCCGGCCAAGGAGCAGTTGTGCTGTCTGTTGCTTCGCCTAGGAGAAGTCTGCGGAGTCCCAGTTGATGGAGGCAGGAGCATCGTTCTCCCTGAGGAGATTACGCTCCGCACACTGGGAGAGCTGTCGTGGTTGTCGAGCCGTCAACTACGGCACGCGAGGCAAGCCATTCGCAGCCTTGAGGGAAGTGATGTAGGAGTCAAGTTCAGCCTGGACGAAGCACGCCAAATCATCGACGCCGGGCTCGCCGCGACAGATTAGCTCCTAGAGAGTTTCTTCTATGATCGATAGATAGAAGTCGTTGACCCTTGCCCGGTCAGCAAGCCTGCCTGAGTCCAAGATGGTAATCTTCCCGTGCTCGGGACCGAGGAACCCTAATTCCCGGAAGCGCTTGAGCCCACGCATCAGTGTTTCTACTGACACACCGAGCATTTCGGCCATCGTCTGTCTTGGAATGGAGAGCTCCAGATGAAGAACGTCCTGGTCACGAACACCGTATTTGTTTCCCAGTGCCAGAAGCAGCAACGCGAGGTTGCGATCTAACGATTCGACAGCTTCGCGTGTCAGCTTGAACTCCAGCATGATGACTTCTCGAGCCAGCCACCGATTGAGATCCTTGAAGATGCGAGGATGATCCTTGGCAAATGCCAAGATATTCGACCGCTCAACAAACACGAGCGTCGATTCAATCAGAGTTTTGGCAAATTGCACGTTAATGGGTTCTCGCTCGAGGAAGACCGCTTCCAAGCCGAACATCTCACCAGGAGCGAGAAATCGAAGGCAGCGTTTGCCTCTTCCTCTGCTGGAGCATTTGCCAATACTGACGAGCCCCGACTGGACGATGTAGATCCCCGAGGCGTACGAACCCTCTTGGGCGATCAGTTCATCCTCGTCATATCGGGTTCGTAGAGCAATCCGGGCGAGTTCCTCGGCCCCGTCTTTCTCAAGTGATGGAAATACTCTGGCCAAGAACACGCTAACGGCCTCATCCATTCCGCGTTGAACCATCGCGCTCCCTGTCAATCGATCCATCCTTAGAGTGCACACTAAGTCTAGAGAAGCGGGAACCTTCGCGCGAGGTTCCCACTTGAGTTATGTTCTTGGTCAGTACGCTTCAACCATGCGCAAGAACAGTTTACTGGTACTAGACCCAGCCACGCAGCTTCATGGCCTCGGCAACGCGCATGACAGACACCATGTAGGCACCAATGCGGTTGTCAACGTTATTCTGCTTGGCCATGTTATGCGTTTCATGGAAAGCCGTAACCATTTTGGCTTTGAGCTTGGTGTGGACATCTTCGATCGGCCAGTAGTAGCCACCGATGTTTTGAACCCATTCAAAATAGGAAACCGTCACGCCTCCGGCGTTGCACAGGAAGTCAGGAATCACGTATACGCCATTCTGGTGAAGAATCGCATCGGCTTCCGGTGTCGTCGGACCGTTGGCAGCTTCCGCCACGATCTTCGCCTTGACGTTGGCAGCATTCTTATCAGTAATCACGTTTTCGATGGCCGCCGGGATCAGCACGTCAACGTCCAACTCGAGGATCTCGTCATTGGTGATGGCCTTGTGACCACCAAATCCAGTAAGGGAACCACTTTGCTGCTTGTGCTTGAATGCAGCTTCAGGGTCAATCCCATTTTCGTTGTAGACGCCACCACGGGAGTCAGTGACTGCCACAATCTTGGCGCCAGCAAGTTCTTCCATCAGTGTGCCGCAGAAATAGCCTGCGTTTCCGTAACCCTGGATGGCAACGGTTGCACCCTTGAGATCGATATCAAGCTCGCTCGCCGCTTCAATAATGCAGTACACAGCTCCGCGAGCGGTCGCGTCACCGCGTCCAAGAGAGCCGCCCAGCGGAATCGGCTTACCTGTGATCACACCAGGAACGTTGTACCCAACCATCTTGGAGTACTCGTCCATCATCCAACCCATGATCTGGGGCGTGGTATAGACATCGGGTGCCGGAACGTCTCTTTCCGGACCGATAAAACGGCCGACAGCTCGAACGTATCCGCGAGCGATGCCTTCCAACTCAGTGGTTGATAGTTCTTTCGGGTTGCAGATGACGCCACCCTTGCCACCACCGTATGGAATTCCGACAACGGCACACTTCCAGGTCATCCATGCGGCAAGCGCTTTGACGGTATCGATTGTCTCTTCCGGATGGAAGCGCAGCCCACCTTTAGTCGGCCCGCGGGCATCGTTATACTGCACTCGGAATCCGGTGAACGTCTTGTAGACGCCGTCGTCCATTCGGACAGGGAAGTGGACTTCGAGGATCCGAAGCGGTTCGCGAAGAAGTTCGTGAACTTGTGGATCAAGATTCAGCTTCTCCGCAGCCATGTCGAGCTGCCGTTGAGAGATCTCAAACGGATTCAGCGTAGGCACGTTAGCCATTTGGTAAACCTCCTGCAATCTAATAGCGGTCAGCCTATCGAGGAGCCCCCCGAAAGGCGGCGAGATTATACCGAGGAGAACACAGGTTTCAACGGGTTCGAATCCTGTTGGCTTGCGTAGTTGGAAGCTAGAGGGTTTCGAGAATACCCAACAGCAATCGGCGCATCTCATCCCCCTTGCTTCGGGTCGTCTCAATGACTTCCTCATGCGTCAGTGTCGCACTAGGATCAACGCCCGCAGCTAGGTTCGTCGCGATAGAGAGTCCGAGCACGTTCATCCCTGCGTGGGCCGCCACGATGACTTCCGGAACCGTGGACATTCCCACCAAGTCAGCTCCCATGACGTGGAAGGCTCGGATTTCGGCCGGCGTTTCGTACGACGGCCCCAGCGCCGCCAGATAAACGCCCTCCTTGACCTCAAGCCCCTCACGTGTGGCCACATTCTTGGCCATGGCAATGAGCTCCGGTGTGTAGGCAGACGACATGTCGGGGAATCTGGGTCCCAACTCGTCGATGTTGCCCCCACGCAACGGGTTAACGCCCAGCATGTTGATGTGATCGGTTAGCAGAACAAGATCTCCGGCTCGAAAGTCGGGGTTGATGGCGCCGGACGCGTTGGTCACGACCAACGTCGAGATACCCAGCAGAGCAAACATCCGGGTGGCAAACGAGACATCCTCAATCGAGTTGCCCTCATAATAGTGAGCACGTCCACGTTGAACGAGCACAGTTTTTCCACACAGCGGGCCGATCCAAAACTCGCCGGAGTGTCCGGCGATGGTGGGGACAGGGAATCCAGGGATTTCCGAGCAGGGAATGGTGATACCACCTTCAGGCACACCGAACGCGTTAGACAACCCCGATCCCAGCGTCAAAGCAACATCTGGAGTGGTTTCAAGTCTAGCCGTTACGGTTTCCACGGCCTTCTGCAGTTTCATCCAGTGCCCTTCGTTCATCCCAGCCTCCTACTCAAAACTCAGTGCCTCAATTGCCTCGCTTACACACTCCACTCCCACGATGTCCAATCCCTTAGACTTTGCCGTTCGTGACGACTTGGGAACGATCATCCTCTCGATCCCCAGATGTTCCGCCTCGGCCATGCGCTCCTTCAGTCGCCGCACTGGACGAATCTCGCCGGACAATCCCACTTCGCCAACAACGGCCGTTCGATCAGCCAAAGCACGATTGCGAAGGCTGGAGAGCACGGCAACAATGACGCCAAGATCCGTCCCTCGCTCCCGAACATCGAGTCCCCCTGCCAGGTTCAAGTATACGTCAGCGGCGCCAACATGAACGTCAAGATGCTTCTCCATCACCGCTAGCATCAGCAGAACTCGATTGATGTCAAGCCCGGTACAGCGTCGCTGTGGCACACCGTATCCCCCAGTCGGAGAAACAAGGGCTTGAAGCTCGATGAGAATCGGACGTGTCCCCTCAAGAACAGGAACATAAACGGAACCTGGTTTCGTCGGGCGCTCTGAGTCCCCAAGAAAAAAGCGAGACGGGTCTTCGATCTCAATCAGGCCCTGCGCCGTCATCTGAAACACGGCCACTTCGTTTGTGGCGCCGAATCGGTTCTTCACAGAACGCAGCATACGCACGTCTTCGCTGCGGCTGCCTTCCAGATAAATAGCCACATCCACAAGGTGTTCCACCGTCTTCGGGCCCGCGAACGAGCCTTCTTTGGTGATGTGTCCCACCAGGAATGTGGTCATGCCTTTCGCCTTGGTGAGTTGAATCAACGCCGAGCTGACTTCACGCAACTGCTTAACAGATCCCGCCTCACCAGCAACGCGCTCATCGGCAGTGGTTTGAATGGAGTCGACGATCAACACCACGGGCTTAACTTGCTCGACAGCGGACATGATCCTCGCAAGCGATTGCTCGGACAACACGAAGAGCCGCTCGGAATTAGCTCCAATGCGCACCGCTCTCAACTTGACTTGCCCTTCGGATTCTTCTCCCGAGACATAGAGAATCTTCCCCGCCCCACGAGCCAGCGACTCGGCAATCTGCAACAGCAGCGTTGATTTGCCGATCCCGGGCTCGCCGCCAAACAGGACAACCCCGCCAGGAACGAGTCCGCCGCCCAGCAATCGGTCGACTTCAGACAGTCCTGATGGCAGACGATGGACGTTCTTCAGATCAATCTCGGAGACCGAGCGTAGTTCTTCACCCAGCCAGCTTGAGTTGACAGCGACCTCTGGGTCGTCAGACTGGGTCTCCGTCAGCGAGTCCCATTGCCCGCAACTCGGGCAGCGACCGAACCACTTCACAGACCGATGGCCGCATTGCTCGCAAACGAAGGCCATCGCTAGTCGGGCTTGGAGAACTGAATCTCGTCGCCGATGGAAGCCGCAACCACGGCAACTCCGGCCGTGATCTTGCCAAGAAGAATTTCCTCGGAGATCGGGTTCTCGATGTATTTCTCGATCGTCCGCCGCATCGGACGCGCACCATACTTGGGATCATATCCCTTCTCAATCAGAAGCTCCCATGCCGACGGATCCAGCGTGAGCGTAACGTCTCGCTCCTCTTTGAGCCGGCTCTGCAGCTCGTGAATCATCAGGTTGGCGATTTCCTTAACCTCCGACCGATTGAGCTGATGGAATACGATGATGTCATCCAGACGATTGAGGAATTCCGGCCGGAACACCTTCCGCCCTTCTGAGGTCACGCGATCCTTCATTTCGTTGTACGACTCTTCCGAATGGTCGGCATTGTCGGTGAATCCCAGGGTGTCGCGATCGGTTATAAACTCGGAGCCGACATTGGATGTCATGATCAGAACAGCATTACGGAAGTCAACACGCCGCCCTTGCGAATCCGTGAGGATGCCGTCCTCCATCACCTGCAACAGGATGTTGAACACGTCACGATGCGCCTTCTCAATCTCGTCGAACAAGACGACAGAATAAGGGCGATGCCGCACTTTCTCTGTCAACTCACCGGCCTCTTCGTACCCGACATAGCCGGGAGGAGCGCCAGTCAGGCGCGACACCGAGAACCGTTCCATGTACTCAGACATATCGACACGGATCAACGCGTCCTCATCGCCAAATAGAAACTCGGCCAATGTCTTGGATAACTCGGTTTTCCCCACGCCTGTCGGCCCGAGAAACATGAACACTCCCACCGGACGCTTGGGGTTCTTGACTCCAGCGTAGGCTCTTCGAATGGAGCGCGATACCGCTTGCACAGCTTCGTTTTGCGCGATCAAGCGATCGTGAATCGTGTCTTCCATGCTAACCAGCCGTGCCGTTTCTTCCTCTTGCACATGCCCGATCGGAACGCCAGTCCAAGCTGCCACCATCTGAGCAATGTCCTTGCCCGTAGCTTCCAGCTTGGCACTCTCGTAGGCCTCTTCGGACAACTCGCGGATGCGCGCAAGCTGAGCTTCTTTCTCATCCCTCAGGCTGGCAGCTTGCTCGTAGTCCTGGCTCGCCACCGCCTGTCTTTCCAGTTCGTCAATAGCATCGACCTTCTCCTGAAGGTCCCGAACCTCATCAGGCACCTTGGTCCCCTGCAGCTTGATACGTGCCGCCGTCTCATCGATGACGTCGATCGCTTTATCAGGCAGGAATTGGTCCGTCACATAGCGATCCGTCAGCCGAGCCGCTTGATAGAGGGCATCGTCCGAAATGGCCACACCGTGATGTTTCTCATACCGAGGTCGGAGCGCTTTAAGAATTAGCACGGTTTCTTCGACAGACGGCTCTTCAACAAGGATAGTCTTAAAGCGCCGCTTGAGAGCGGGATCCTTCTCCACCGACTTACGGTACTCGTCCAACGTCGCCGTTCCGATACACTGAATCGCTCCTGATGCCAGCGGAGGTTTGAGAATGGACGACGCATCAATGGCGCCTTCCGCACCGCCAGCTCCAACCACGGTCTGGAGCTCGTCGATGAACAAAATAATGTTGTCCGACTCGGAGACCTTTGTTATCAGGTTCTTCAGTCGCTGCTCGAATTCGCCACGGTACTTGGTTCCCGCCACCACCGATGCCATGTCAAGTTCCAGGATCTCCTTGGACTGCAGGATCGCGGGCACGTCACCTTCGGCGATGCGCTGGGCGAGGCCTTCCACAACCGCCGTCTTCCCAACACCGGACTCTCCGATCAGCGCTGGATTGTTCTTCTTGCGGCGAGTGAGCGTCTGGATGATGCGCTCTGTTTCCTCGTCGCGTCCAATGACCGGATCAAGCTTCCCGGCAATGGCTTCCTCCACTAGATTGCGTCCGAATTCAGACAGGTCATCTTTGCGTTTCTCCGTTCTTCGTGAAGCACGGACAGCCATTCCAATGCCGGAGGATGGCAGGAAGTAGGCGCGCGCTTTGCTGAGATTCACTTCAAGACTGTGCATGAGGGCAGCGCCGGTTCCCTCGCCTTCTCGCAGCATGCCCATCAGCAAGTGTTCGGGAAGGATCGCGTTAAGACTGGCACGTCGAGCTTCTTCAAAGCTGAGCTTCATGACGCGCTTCAACCGCGGTGTCGGCTCCAGATCTTCAGCCGAGAGCCGGACATCACCACGTCCCTTCTCTTCCTCAACCAGGGTAGCGATCTTCTCGTAGGTCACACCTTGTGACGTCAGGAATTGATGGACTTCGGAATCGGTTACTTTCAGGAACGCCAGCAATAGATGCTCGGTCCCTACGTAACTATGGTGCCAAGACTCGGCTTCTTCCTGCGAGATGGCGATGATCTCCATCGATTCGCGCGAGAAACGATCGTACATCTAATCCTCCTGAAGTAGCTGCCGGTGAATCGTAAACAGTATACGCAGCGATTCTGTTCAAGCAACCGCTATTCCCATCGATTGAATCGAGTCATCGCTTCGTCGATACCGAGGCCGCAAAACACATCAATTGCCTCCACCGCACTTCGCAAGGAGGGCAGCGCCTTCCCCCATTCATCTGCCGTGAAATGATCAAGTACAAAGTCATGGGCTGACTCGTCACGCGCCTCAATTTCAATCCCTATACGAAGTCTTGGGATGTCTTGTGTCCCCAACACACGGATGACGGACTGCATTCCCTTGTGCGAGCCAGCTCCGCCTGCAGCCAGAATTCGAATGCGCCCCAATACCAGATCTAAGTCGTCATAGACAATCATAGCATTGGAGGGGTCAATTCGATGCTTGTCCAGCACCGAGCGCACGGCCAGACCGGATTCGTTCATGTACGTCATCGGCTTGATGAGCAACAGCTCCCCAGTGGAATAGACAAGGGCGGAACCTTCGATCCGCCCTTTCTTTGTTACTCGATGTACCTTGCGATACAAGTCGATGACTTCAAATCCAACGTTATGACGTGTGAGCGCATAGGGCAGCCCCGGGTTTCCCAACCCGAAGACGGCTTTAGCCGCCACCGCTACTCATCTGCGGCAGCGTCTTCCGCAGCTTCTGCCTCGCCTTCGCCTTCTTCGCCTTCTTCGCCTTCTTCGCCTTCTTCGCCTTCCTCGGCTTCTTCAGCGAGCAGTCCGCGAGGGGCAATAACGGTAATGATCGTGCGTTCTGGAGGAAGCATCGGTTCTACTCCTCCGAAGTCCACGTCGCGAACATAGATCGAGTCGCCCATGTCAAGGTCCGTCACATCAAGCGTGATCAATGCCGGAACATCCACGGCCAATCCGTGCACAGGGATCGTGTTGAATAGAACGTTAAGGATGCCCCCGCTCTTGATGCCCTCACATTCGCCGGTGACTTTGACAGGAACATCTAGCTTGACCGGACTCTTCTCGTCTGGGTGAAAGAAATCAACGTGAACTGGCTCGTCTGTGATCGGATCGTAATCCACCACCTTGAGAAAGACGTCCATTTCTTGTGCCTTCGTGCCATCGATACCGAGACTAATCCGAGAGCTTCGTGTGATCTGAGAGAACAAGACCTTCAGGTCCTTCTTCCCAATCATGATCGGCGTAGACTCAATCGATGGACCATAGACAATACCAGGAACAAATCCCGTTCTACGTAGTTCTCGGGCGTTCCCAACAACCCTTTCTTTGACTTGCAGCGTATGCATTCGATACTCCCCGAATCGTTCTTCCTAGTAGTGGGGGAACAATAAACTCACCGAACGCTCCTCGAACACTTGACGGATCGTCTTAGCGAGATACCCCCCCACAGAGACATACTCAATCTTGTCACTCTGTAGAGCGCATTGATTGGTGATGGTATTGGTGACAACAACCCTTTTCAAGGGCGAAGCTTCCAGAATGGAAACTGCGTCACCACTGAAAACCCCGTGGGTGCAATAGGCAGACACTGCGGTTGCCCCTCTCTCTAAGAGAATTTCGGCCGCCTTCACCAACGTTCCACCTGATGCCACAATGTCATCGACCAGAATGGCACGCTTACCTTCCACATCCCCGATCACATTGAAGACCTTGACGGCAAGGCTGTCTTGAGACCGGCGTTTCTCAAGAATGGCCAGTGGCGCGTCCACGCGCTCCGCCAGCGATCTGGCTCGTCCCGTTGCCCCTGTGTCCGGAGCAACAATGACCACTTCGTTCATATCTTCCACAATCGAACGCATGTACTCAGCAAAGATGAAATCAGCGCCCACATTGTCAACAGGAATGTCAAAGAAGCCTTGAATCTGACCGACATGGAGATCCATCGTCAACACACGATCCGCACCGGCTGTTTCGATCAAGTTGGCCACCAGCCGTGCAGAGATCGGAACACGTCCCGTATGTTTGCGGTCCTGGCGCGCATATCCATAGTACGGGATCACAGCAGTGACTCTTCGCGCCGATGCCCGCCGAAGGGCGTCAATGAGGACCAGTAACTCCATCAGGTTGTCGTTAACCGGAGGACACGTGGGCTGAATCACAAACACGTCCGAGCCACGAACCGTCTCCTTGATGCGAACACGAATCTCGCCGTCCATGAACTTCTCAACGCGCGCGTCGCAGATCTTGGTCTCAAGTCCGGATGAAATCTCTGCAGCCAATTTTGGATTGGCGTTTCCGGCAATGAGCATCAATTTCCTATCGGGCATCCGATTCGTCCTCCTTGGTTCTTTTGCCAAGCGATTTATTCACTTGCCGTGCGCGTCCAAACGCGAGTCCCTGCGGAGGGACGTCGTCGGTGATGACTGACCCAGCAGCAACCGTCGCTCCCTCGCCGACCGTCACAGGAGCCACCAAAGAAGCATTGCTCCCAATGAACGCTCCCTCTTTAATGATGGTCCGATGTTTGGACTGTCCATCGTAGTTACAGGTGATGGTTCCAGCGCCAATGTTGGCGGCTTCTCCAATGTCCGCATCGCCGATATAGGCAAGATGTCCCGCCTTGACTCCACGCTCAAGTCGGGCTGCCTTGATCTCGACGAAATTCCCGATACGAGCTTCCGGGCCAACATCGGCGCCGGGCCGAAGATGGGCATACGGCCCCACAGTCGTCCGTTCGCGAACCCGGGCCTGTTCAAGACACGAATACCGAATGGTACAACCGCTCTCAATGGAAGAATCTTCGATCCAGCAATCCGGCCCGATACGGCAGCCAGCAGCAATCACCGTCGATCCGCAGAGGTACGTGCCCGGAAACAGTACCACTCCAGAAGCGACCTGAACATTGACTCCGATGTAGGTTCTATCCAGATCGATTACCTCTACACCAGATTGTATTAGCGCGTTTACGTTCTGTCTGCGCTGTGCGACGTCGAATTCGGTGCGGGTTCCTTCATCCGAGTCCTTCATCTCTCACCCAACAAAGATGATACGCCAGAGCGAGAAGCTCGATCAAGCCAATTGGGTTGCAGACTGCATCCAACGATGCCTATACTGTGTTGTCCATGGGGTGCCCATGGACACATCCACATAAGGAGGTGGTCGATGATGGCAACACGCGTTTTTTCGGGGATTCAACCCACAGGCACTCTTCACATTGGTAACTATTTCGGGGCGGTCCGGAATTGGGCCGTTATGCAGAACGATCTTGACTGCATCATTTGCATTGTCGACTACCACGCAATCACAGTGGATGTCGATCCCAAAACACTTCGACAGGCGTCACTGGACATGGCTATTGACCTGATCGCTTCGGGAATCGATCCCGACAAGACAATCCTCTTCGTCCAGTCGGATGTGCCAGCGCATACTGAGTTGTCCTGGATCTTGGGATGCGTCACTTCGTTCGGTGACTTGTCGCGGATGACCCAGTTCAAGGAGAAATCGAACAAGGAAGCGTTCATTTCCTCGGGATTGTTCACTTATCCCGTGCTACAGGCCGCCGACATCTTGCTCTACCTAGCAGATGGTGTTCCGGTGGGCGAAGACCAGGTACAGCACTTGGAGCTGTCCCGTCGCATCGCACGCCGCTTCAACAGCCGGTTTGGGGAAACATTCCCCGAGCCGGAACCGGTTGTCGGTGAGAAAGGCGGCCGTATCATGTCGCTCTCCGATCCGACAGCCAAGATGAGCAAGTCATCCGGCGAATCGCACTACGTTGGTGTGATGGAACCTGAAGCCTCCATTCGAAAGAAGGTGCGCTCTGCAGTCACCGACTTGGGGTTGGAAGCAGGCGATGCCATGTCTCCGGGGGTCGCCAATCTGTTTGAGATCCTTGAGCTATCGACGGAAGCCACCGGCCAGGCACGTCTAGTTGAACAGCTGCGCGCTGAATTCGCTGCCGGGACGTTGATGTACTCGAATCTGAAGGACACCGTGTTTGAGCAACTAATGGAGATCCTGCGCCCGATTCAGAAACGCCGCGATGAGCTTGAAGCCTCAGGCGACGTCATTGATATGTTGCGTTCTGGAGCGGCCAAGGCTCAAGCCATCGCCGCAGAGACGATGACTCACGTTCGATCCCTGGTCGGACTGGGAACCGGCGGACCCTAGCCTCTGACACCGCCAGCCTGGAAGCGATCTCGAAGCTGTTCCCAAATGGCTTCGAGATCGTCCGTTTTCAAAGCAGTCCGCTCTCGGCAGCCCTCGTCAACCAACGCCTTATCCACCGGAATCTGAAATGTCTGCAGCCAATACGCACGAGCCCCTTCAAGCCACTGCCCAATCTTAAGAAGGTCATCCGCGGACAGTCCTGGACCGGCCGTGGTGCGAAATTCGTACTGTGGTGCCTCCTGCCTGATCGTGACAATTGATCGTTCGATCATCGCGATGTCGACCGACACGCCTGACATTCTGTCGTACGTGTGCGGAGGCGCCTTGATATCCATCGCGACATAGTCCACCCATCCGCTCTCAAGAGCACGCTGAATCAGATCGGGGCGAGTGCCGTTGGTGTCCAGTTTGATCAGGTATCCCAGCTCCTTGATCCGTTTCAGAATCTGAAGCAGATCGTTTTGCAGCGTGGGTTCGCCACCGCTGATTACAACAGCGTCAAGGAATCCCCTTCGCTCCTCTAATTCAGCAAAGAACGACTCATCAAGCCCTCGACTTCCGTCTGAGACAAGATCCGGAATGACGAGTTCAGGATTGTGGCAAAACGGACAACGGAGGTTGCAGCCAGCGGTGAACAGGGTAGCGGCGACTTGGCCAGGATAGTCGAGCAATGTCGTCCACTGAACGCCACCAATGACCATCGTTGTCTCCCCTGCTTCTCGCTGATCGAAACCGCCAAGCCCTAGCCAATGGTCCGATGCTGCGGCACGTTGTTGTACAACTTGCGGTCAGCGAATTCCGCTTGCTTGCCGTCGTTCCACTGCTCCACAGGGCGCAGGTAGCCGACAATGCGCGAATACACTTCGGTCTTCTCTCGACAATGCGGACACATAGCCTGCTCCCCAATTAGGTAGCCGTGCTCGGGACAGATAGAAAACGTGGGCGTCAGCGTGTAGTAGGGCAGGTGGAACGACTCGGCAATCTTTCGAACCAACGTCTTGGTGGCTTGACTGCTTGGCAGTCGCTCGCCTAGAAATCCGTGAAACACGGTGCCCCCTGTGTATCGAGTCTGCAGCGGATCCTGCAACCGAAGGGCAGCATAGAGGTCATCTGTGAGCCCGACGGGCAGCTGCGTGGAGTTAGAGTAGTAGGGAGTTTCGCCGCCATAGACCTCTTGATTGTAGATGCGCAGATCTGCGTATCGGGCGCGGTCACGCATCGCCAATCGGTAGCTGGCTCCTTCAGCTGGAGTGGCTTCGAGATTGTAGATGTCATGCGTCTCGTCTTGATAATCGCCCATACGCTCTCTCATCCAATCGAGCACAGAAAGGGCAAACGCCTGTCCTTCCTTATCCGCAATTGTGCAGCCATTCAGATTCAGGAGCGCCTCGTTCATACCGATCAAGCCGATCGTGGAGAAGTGGTTCTTCCAATAGCCGCCCGTCGAATCTTTAATTCGTTCCAGGTAATACTTCGAGTAGGGATAGAGGCCGTTGTCAGTCAGCGCTTCCAACGTCTTGCGCTTGACGATTAGTGCTTCCTTGGCCAGGTCCATCAGACGCCCCAGTCGATCGAAAAAGTCGTCGTCATCCGCAGCCAAGTATCCCAGCCGAGGAAGATTCAACGTGACCACGCCAATGGATCCCGTCAACGGATTGGCACCGAACAGCCCACCTCCGCGGGATCGCAGCTCACGGTTGTCAATGCGCAGTCGGCAGCACATCGATCGCGCATCTTCGGGGTGCATGTCGGAGTTGATGAAATTGGAGAAGTAGGGGATGCCGTACTTGGCGGTCACTTCCCATAACGGCTCCAATACCGGATTGTCCCAATCGAAGTCCTTGGTAATGTTGTACGTCGGAATGGGGAACGTGAACGGCCTGCCCTGCATGTCTCCCTCAAGCAGGATCTCGGCAAAGGCACGATTGAACAAGTCCATTTCAGGCTGAAAATCCCCGTATACGGAGTCTTGAAGAACACCTCCGAGAATGGTGGGCTCAGATCGCATGTATCTGGGAACGTGCAAATCCATCGTTACGTTGGTGAAAGGCGTTTGAAAGCCAACGCGTGTGGGCACGTTCATGTTGTAGATGAACTCCTGCAGATTCTGCTTAATCTCGGCGTATGTCAGCCCGTCGGCTCGAATAAACGGAGCCAGATACGTGTCCACATTGGACAACGCTTGCGCGCCGGCCGACTCTCCCTGCAATGTGTACAGGAAATTGACCATCTGAAGCAGGGCGACTCGGAAGTGCTTGGCAGGACGGGATTCAATCTTCCCTCGCACACCACGGAATCCGCGTAGCAGCAGATCTCGCAAGTCCCACCCAACGCAATAGGCTCCCAGTGTGCCCAGGTCGTGAATGTGCAGATCTCCCGACTCATGCGCCTCACAGATGCCGTCTTCATAGATTCGCCCCAGCCAGTAGCGGGAGATGATCTTGTCTGTAATGTGAGTGTTTAGACCTTGCAACGAGAACGTCATGTTGGAGTTCTCGCGAATGCGCCAGTCACGATCGTTCAAGTAGTCCTCAACGAGTGGCAATTCGGTCAGCCGACCTCGCATCTCGCGTAGGTCTTCGTGTTTCTTTCGATAGAGGATATAGGCTTTGGCCGTCTGCGCCCACCCGGCGGTAATGAGCGTCTCCTCGACCAGATCCTGTATTTCTTCAACCGTCGGGTGCTCATCAACGAATCGTTCGCTGAGTGTGGCAACCACTTGTTGAGACATCACCTTGGCGGCTTCTTCGTCGGGATTCCTCACCGACCGCATGGCTTTCCAGATCGCTGTGGTGATCTTGGCTTCATCAAAAAAGACAACGCGCCCATCACGCTTGACAATATGCTGCATGAACCCCTCCCCCCGGATCGATCAAAACAACATTCAAACACTCGACAATCCTAGCGACCCCGTGGCATCGAGGCAATCCCCTGCAATGCGGCAGGTTGCCCGAGAAGCTGCTTCATCACGAACTCCTGATGCTCCCGGAGCACGCACTCGGACATCGATCACGGATTATAGACGGGGAAGCGTCCCGGGTGAGAGGTGCCAGATTCCTGATTGAATCAGCTGAATTCGATCCCCGGCTTGATTCGCTTCTCGCCGTCAGCTAACATTGTCCGTCCTTTGCAAGGGCAGTTTTAAACGAGATTACTGGACGAGGTGATACCCATTCCAAATATAGCTTCCGCACGAAAGAGGCTACGTCAGAACGTGAAACGGCGCGGTCTCAACCGATCGAAGAAAGCTGAGATCCGTAGGGTCTTGAAGCAAATTCGCCTTTTACTCGAAGCGAATGACAAGCAAGCCGCAGCCGCGTTGTTACCTGAGCTGGCAAAAGCAGTTGACAAGGCAGCCAAGCGGAACACGATTCATCCAAACAAAGCCGCTCGGATTAAGTCTCGGTGGACGCAGAAGGTACAAGCAGCTTAAGGGAGGCCCCCCATGCGGCAGTTCGATTTCCTCGGTAAGACAAAGTATTTCCTACCCGTGTCCCTGGTGCTGCTCCTGATCAGTGCCATTGTCCTCATCCCAGGAGTTCGAGGGCTTCGCATGGGTATTGACTTCACCGGAGGGATGGAATTCACGGTTCTGTTTAGTGAATCCGTCGATACTGCCGACGTTCGTAGCGCATTAGGCAACATCTATGTGGGAGAAGTAGATCTGGCCAAGAGCGTCATTCAAGATGCTGAAGGCAACAAGAAGATCATCACCATGCAGCTGGATGATTCGAACACCGCCGATGAGATCGTGACAATGCTATTGCGCGATTTCCCGGTTCAAGAAGCGGGCATCAGCCGCCGACTCATCGGACAACAGGTGAGCCGAGAACTGGCCGAGAAGGGGTGGCAGGCCGTCTTGTTGGCACTGGTCGCGATTCTCGTCTACATCTCTTGGCGATTCCGCCTCCGATACGCGATTGGCGCCGTGGCCGCCATTCTTCATGACGTCGTGATCGCGCTGGGACTGTTTGCGATCTTTCAGGTCGAGGTCAACTTGGCCACGATCGCCGCTTTCCTAACCATTGTCGGATACTCGCTGAACGACACCATCGTCATCTACGACCGCATTCGCGAGAATCTCAAACTTGAGCGCCGTAAGACCGTGTTTGAGGTCATCAACCATTCCGTGAATCAGTCGCTGAGCCGAACCTTGAATACATCGATCACGACCTTCATCCCAGTCATCATTCTGTTCCTGTTTGGCGGAGCTGTGCTACGCGGATTCTCGTTGGCACTGCTCATCGGGGTTATTGTTGGAACATATTCGTCCATGTACATCGCCAACCCTATTCTCTACGCCTGGACAATGAAGGCCGGAGGAGCAAAAACAGCCAAATGAGATCCATCCTCCGAGGGGGGAGGGATTGGGAAGTCGCAAGCCTTCCGGGCGAGTCTCTCATCTCGGCAATCCGTGCCTCATTGAGTTGTGCAACGCCGTTTGCGATATTGCTGGCGCAGCGCGGTGGAGCGGATTGGAATGCGCTGATCGATCCCAGCATACAGAGCCTCCACTCACCCTTCCTGCTTGACGGGATGTCAGATGCGTTGGATCGTCTCCAGATGGCAATCGCGCGTTCAGAACGGGTGTTCATTCATGGAGATTTCGACGCCGACGGACTCACCGGATCAGCTGTGCTCTATCGAGGCATTCGCCCGCTTCTCCCCAAGAACTCAATTAAGGTCGATGTGGGAGACCGCAAGCGAGGACACGGCCTCTCCCAATCGTTCGTGCTACGCGCCATCGATGAGCAATTCGCCCTCGTTATCACAACTGACTGTGGAATCAGCAACACGGATGAGATCGAGCAGTTGAAACAAGCTGGTATCGATACGATTATCACCGATCATCACTTGCCTACCGGCAGCCTGCCAGCCGCAGTGGCCATTGTCGATCCTCATCAAGCTGGCGATGGCTACCCAAATAAGGACCTGGCTGGCGTCGGCGTGGCTTACAAGTTCATCTGCGGACTGTATGAACGGCTGGGCAAACCGATGCCCGTTCATCTGCTCGACCTCGTGGCGTTGGGAACAATCGCTGATCTGGTGCCGCTATCGCATGATGGAGAGTCTGAGAATCGAGCCTTCGTGCGAGAGGCGTTCTCGCTCATTTCACGACAAGAGGGATCGTCTCTCGGCTTACGAACGCTGCTGGAGAAACTGTCAGTCAATTCAAAGAAGATCTGCGCAATGGACATCGGCTATCTAGTGGCACCCAAGCTCAATGCCGCCAACCGCGCCGGCGATCCGAAAGTAGCGTTTCTGCTCCTCACAACCGAGGAGAGCGATCAAGCCGACTACTTGGCTGAGATTCTGATCGACTACAACAAAGATCGAGAAATCGCTCAGTCGGATATGCTCGCTCAAGCCGAAGAACAGCTTCGAGAGAAGAGTGCTGATCCGCGAACCGCCGGTCTGGCTTTCCTTGCGGGCGAGTATTGGAATGAAGGCATCCTCGGATTGGTCGCGTCCAATCTGTCAGATCGATTCGGAGTTCCCGCAGTGGTGATCTCACGAGGAGATCGCGTCAGCCGTGCGTCTTGCCGGAGCGTCGGATCGTTCGACATCAGTGCTTGCTTGCACGAGCATCGGGACCTGCTATTGCAGTTTGGCGGCCATCAGATGGCAGCAGGGTTCTCTGTCGCCAACGAGAACCTGATTGAATTGGAGAAGCAACTCCTGCACTACGCTAACGAGCACCGTGCCGATATGCAGATCCAATCAGCCAGTCCAATTGACGCGCGGCTTCAGCTTCAAGACGTCGATCTTCGGCTGTTCACAAACTTGACCTCACTCGGCCCTTATGGTCCAGGAAACCGTGAGCCACGCTTCTTGATCGAGGGATGTACATTCGCCGACTTGACGCTCGTCGGGAATCGGAAACAACACCTCAAGGGGCGGATCACACAGAACGGCCGCTCTGTTCCGTTTATCGCATTCCGAATGGCCAAGTATCTTGAGACGTTCGAACAAGCAGAAGACGGTCATCTCGTCGG
>Ga0272441_10002104_pt1 | contig 41143 bp, 29 predicted proteins | sample SSMProp6N_FD_193582 | JGI IMG/M metagenome (GOLD analysis project Ga0272441, IMG submission 193582) | Marine sediment archaeal communities from Little Sippewissett salt marsh, Falmouth, MA, United States - SSM-Prop-6N | ecosystem: Environmental > Aquatic > Marine > Wetlands > Sediment ...
TTCCCCCTACCGTTTCCCCCTACCGTTTCCCCCTACCGTTTCCCCCTACCGTTTCCTCCTATCTTTTCCCCCCATCGGCTTGGTTAGACACGGATCGTTCCACAGCAAGCTCTATTACCCACTGTCACTTCCCATGCATCGGGGGCCATCGGTTGACCAAGGAAGAGACCCTTAGAAAGAAGCTCTGGAAGAAGGACGAGCAGATAAAGGAGCTGGAGACCGAGCTGGGCTCCCTTCGGGAACTTTCGGAACGTATGGAAAGCAGGAAGGCCGATGAACATGCGTTGCTATTTGGCCTGGACGGTCCCTGGCCCCAGGGATTGACCGTCAAGTTCCTGTCCCTCGGTCAGTTCAACACCCTGCTGCGAAACCCTGACGAGTTCGTCAGGCGTAACGGTCTCGGCGGCAATGCTGCGGTTTTCAGGTTGTGGGACCGGGGGGATATGCAAAAGGACCTGATACTGCTCGAGGCTGAAGGCGAAGGGGGTCCGAGGTCATATGTCTGCATGTCCAATGAAGAGCTGGACGGTCTCAAAAAGGCCGCATCCGAGGTCCTGCTGGTGCGCAAGGACCTGGCAAAGAGCAATGCCCGGGCCGAAAAACTGGAGAGTTCCCTGGAACAGCTGCGGAAGAAGTACGATGAATCCATCAGCTCTGAGCGTTCAGATGACAAGAAAAAGATCAAGGAGCTCCACATCGAGATCACCTACCTTAAAGAAAGGCTCTCGGAAAAACAGCGGTCCCGGGAAAGGTCGCTGAGACCCGCCAACCTCCGGGGTGATCGCAGGGCCCCGATACGGGAAGGGGACAGGATGGATCTCATGATAGAAAGCCTGGGCAAGGGCGGTGACGGTTGCGCCAGGGTGAACAACTTCATAATCTTCGTGCCGGGTACGAGACCGGGCCAGCAGGTGAGGGTGGAGATCACCCGGGTGGCCCAGAGATGCGCCTTTGGCAGGACACTTTGAGCAGATGATGGGTTTGGTTTCTGCCGGGGCATGCCAGAGCCTGTTGCGGGTCTAGGGTACGACTCAACCAGGCCGTTGATGGATACTGCATGACTCAACCAGGTTGTTGATGGACACTAATCCGCGAGGTTACTACGAAATTATATATATATCTCCAAAGGATGCAAACCTACTGGATGCATGTGTTGTTGGGGACCACCATGTGTTTTGGGTTCCCGGACCACAACACGATTGCATAAAATCGGGGTGAAATAAATGAAAATCCATCGGTTCGTTCTTCTGATTGTAGTCACTACGGTCCTTCTGGCCACCCTGCCCGGGGCCTCTCTATCCGTTGAGGGTGAGCCATCCATCCGGGCGTCTTACGATGGAACCCATTGCTCCATCACCATCGTCAGCGGTGACGCCTCCCAGGCCAGGCTTGACGAACTGGGCGCCGAGTTCGACGATTACATCTACCCCACCAACGTTGGTGCTCTTGACAGCAATGACGCGGTCCCCAACAAGATAAACATAGTCATGGAGACAAAGGACGGACCGTTGGGGGCCAGTGGATACTTCATGCATAGCCAACCGTCAACGGTGCACCTGGACATTGATGAGGAAAGTTACAGTGCTATCCTGAGCCACGAGTTCACCCATCTTATCCACTACTGGCAGGTTCAGTATCAATGGGCACCCATGCCCACCTGGTGGAAGGAATTGATAGCCGAGATGGGCATGTACATAGCCTACGGGCACGAATCTGGTGCCTTTAAGAACCATTTGCAATCATACCAGATGGACACCGACAAGAACATGCTGGTGGGGACCCCGGATCCCGCTGGAGAGATCATGGACGTGGAGGATTACGGTGAGGTGCTTCTTCTATCATCTTACATCTACAACCATTACGGGGGAGATGAGTTCGCTGCCTACATAACAAGCGCCTCCAGCGGTTCCATGTCGACCATAGACACCTACCTTCAGGGGAAGGGCACCAGTTTCGATCAGGTGTTCAAGGAATTTTCAATTGCCCACTACCTGAATGACGATTCGGTGGATGGCGGTCAGTACCATATGGGATACAACGTGCCCTGGGTGTATTGGACCACCGAGCACAAGAACTTCCCGGTTAGCGGTCCCCAGGACGGTAACCCGGCAGCCACCGGTGAAATCGATCAGTACGGGAACGATTTCATGGTGTTCAACGTGGGCCTGGCTCCCACCGAGGTTGGTACCATGACCATCAACTTCGACGGCGAGGATGGGAAGGATGTCAACATCGGGTTGATACTCTACGGCAACGAGGCCACCCCCAACGATGTCCGGTGGCCCGAGCTTGACGGGTCAAACGATTGCACCATAGACCTCCCGTCCTTCGGAAAGGGCGAGTACTTCTCGGCCGTATTGGTGATAATTGCCATGGAGGAGGCCTTCACCTACGGTTACACAGCGGATTTTCTGGAGGCCACCCCACCCCAAACCCAGGTGATCACCAACCCGATGTTACCCCAGGGGGATGATGACTGGTACAATACCCCCACGGAGATCATCTTCGATGTAAACGAGGACGGCAGCACCACCTACTACCGTTTCGAGGGCGAGACCACCTTCACGGAGTGGGACGGTGAGGGGGTGTTGATCCCCGACGGGAACCACACCATAACATTCTATTCCGTGGACGCGGTGGGAAACGCTGAGGTGGAGCAGACCTTCAACATCAAGGTCGATGCCAGCGCCCCCGAGATAACCTCAGTGACACTCAACCCATCCAGCCCCGGCGGGGACGACGGCTGGTACACTGACCAGCCAACCATGACCATCGATGCAACGGACATCAGCCTCGGCAGTATCCAGTACAGGATAAACTCCGCTTGGGGGTACCAGGATTACACAGGCCCGTTCATGGTGCCCGAGGGTGACTGGAACATAACCATCCTGGTTTCCGATACGGCGGGGAACAAGGCCAACACTTACAAGGTGGTGAAGGTGGATCTGGAGGAACCGAGCCTGGAGGTCAAGCTCAACCCCGAAACCCCGGACAATGAATTAAACATATATTCAACGGTGCCCACCATCACGTTCAAGGTATCCGACAACATCTCCAAGACGGTCACGGTCCTCTACGAATGGGACGACGGCGGTTTTCAGGTGCTGGAATCGAGCAACCTGATCCCTCCTGAGGGCATCCATACCCTGAAATACTATGCAGTTGACGAGGCCGGGTGGGAAACGGACCACGGAGTGCTCAGCGTCCACCTGGACACCACCGCACCCAACATCGAGATGGTTCTGGATCCCGAAGAACCGGACGGCGAGAACGGTTGGTACCTGACCGCACCCACCATATCATTTACCAGCAGCACCGATGAGCTTTCAGAGCTGGATATCTTCTACAAGTGGTACGGCGATGCCGACTGGACGCCCTACGAGGGTCCCTTCGAGGCAGTGGAGGGCCAGACCACCATCACCTTCTACGCCCAGGACCCTGCCGGAAATCGCTACCAATCGAAGGAAATCCCATTATCCTACGACACAGCAGAACCCACGGTGGGCATGACGGTCCCTGAGAAGGCGGAGGGTGCGGAGTATTACGATACCCCGCCCCAGATAAGCCTGGACGTTCCCGATGGGGTCAGCGTCTTCTACAAGGTGGACGGCGGCCAGGAAGAGGTGTACAGCGGCACCATCACCATTCCCGATGGCGAGCATACCCTGACCTACTACGTGGTGAACGTTTCGGGCAAGCAGAGCGAACCGGTCACCATGGAGTTTCGGGTGGACAGCCAACCTCCCACCGTGAGCCTGGAGGAACAGGACGGGAATGTTGGTGTGGGCGAGGAGATCACTTACACAGCCACGCCAGGTGAATCCCTGTCGGGCATATCCCAGATATCCTGGGATTTTGGCGATAACAGCGAGATCATCACCGGAACGGACGCGAGTGTCAAGCACACCTACCTCAACGCCGGCACCTACACGGTGGTGGTCTCCGTGACAAACGCTGTGGGAAAGACCGGTACATCCACCACACACGTGACCGTGTTGGATTCTGTCATTGACGGTAAGGGTGATGATATGGATGATACCGGCAACGGAAAGGGCAATGGTGGCACTGATACCGAAGATGACGGATCGGATGCTGGCATGTCTTTTGTACTTCCCCTGGTCATAGTTGTCATTCTGGCCGTGGTGATGGTTGTGGTCTTCATGGTAATTAGCAAGAAGAAGCAGAAAAGGGAGGAGACCGCCGTGGAAGCGGAGCTCAGATCAACGCCGGCCGACTACGATTTCGCCACCGCATCGTCCGGTGGTGGGGAAAGATCCCCTGACCATTATCAACCCGGCTCTCCACCGCCGCCGGACCATCCGGTTGAACAGACCTACGGTTCGCCTGCCCAGGTACGGAGCGGGACCAGCTCTCCTGCTGTCACCAACGCACCCGCTGCGCAGAATACCGTTCCTGCAGCGAGGACCGGTCCGGCAACGGTGTCCCGGGCCCCTGTATCCGTACATCAACAGGCCCAGCCCAGCTCACCAGAGGTTCACGATGATCATGAGGTGGCAGAGTGGCGTCCTGGAGGGGCCGGGAGCCAACCCGTGGAAGCGCCCATATGGGAACCGACACCCTCATCCACCGGGGGTGATGTGGAGATATCCCCAGCTGGCCAGGGAACGCCCACCGAGGGGTCCTCGGATACGTATGTTCCAACGACCAGCGCCAGCATGGGTTACCGGGGTGCGCCCCCCCAGGCACCCGGCGGGTCATGGAACTGCCCCACCTGCGGTAATCTGAACCAGGGCAGCTCCTGCCTGACCTGCGGTGATCGGAAACCCTGAGGCGCACCGGGCCGTTATATATCGGTTGGGCAAGCCCCCACCAGGCCTCCACCATGTTTATTTCAGGCCATGTCCCTGAGCATGTGGCCATTGTCATCTGATATTCAGATCTCGCCGAACAGCTCGTCGGAATCCGCGTCCTCCCCGCTATCGGCCGTGGTATCCTCATCGGATGCACCTTCCTCAATGGTACCGAAGGGGTCCTCCTCTCCCTCAGGCAGGTCTTCCGCCATCGGCACTTCATCATCCATGGAAACGTCCTCTCCCATGGGGACATCCTCGGCGTACATGTCATCGGCCACGGGTCCGCCCTCGGTAGGCATATCTCCTTCAGGGGGAGGTTCTTGGTACATGGGGCCACCTTCCATGGGACCCTCGGGCCCCATTCCCTCCATGGGCATGCCTTCCTCCATGGGCGGTCCTTCTGGCTCTTCATCCTTCTTCTTGCGCATCATCACAAGAAGCAGGACCACGATCACGATGATCACGATTATGAGGATGATTATCCACCAGGGGAATTCGTCCCCGTCGCCCTCTGATCCTTCGGCCTTCTCCCTTTCCTCCTCGAAATCTGCCATTTTATCCGCGTCGATATCATAGGGATCGGTGGGATCCAGGCCATGTTCCTCCTCCCACCAGTCGTAGACACCGTCGCCGTCACTGTCCGTGGTGTCTTTCCAGGGGTCCTCGCTCTCTGATTCCGCCTCTGCCTCCGCTTCGGCCTCACCTTCACCACCGTTCTCCGTGACTGTGACCAGCATGAAGGTCTCGATCTCCGCTTCTCCGTCGGAGACGGTGAGCGTGACGTTGTACTCGCCGGCCTCTTCGTATGTGTGGGTGACGTTCTGCTTGTCGTCACCGGACTTGTCATTCCCGTCATCGAAGTCCCAGGTGTAGGTGAGATCGGACCCGGGATCGGGATCCGAGAACGCGCCGGCGGAGAAGCCGACCTCCATCGAACCAGAGGTCTGTGTGAATGTGAAAGGATCTCCTTCTGGCGCTTCGGGTGCATCGTTGACGTTGGTTATCTCCAGTGTGACATTGACCGACTCGGTGTTGCCCTTGGAATCAGTCACTGTGACCGTCAGGTCTACCTCACCCACGTCGTTCTGGTCGGGCTGGAATTGCCATGAGTTATTCCTGGTATCCTCCTCCGATGTTAGTTTGATGAACCTGTTCTTGACATCGGCGGGACCGTCCAGTGAGAAGGTGAGCTTTTCCGAGGTCACCTGGAAATCGGGGTCGTCAGCGGTGACGTTAAGGTAGAATACCATGTCCTCGAAGGCTCCATTCTCTCCCTTGAAGGCCAGATCGATCCCATCCGAGACGTCCTCGCCGTTGATGGTCAGGAGAACCGGGGGGTCGGGATTGTTCTTGATGTCGATAGTAATGGACACATTGGCGGTCTCCACCTCGGCCGTGCCGTTCTCCGTGTTGGAAGATGTCACCGTGAGATCGAATATCACCTCTCCTGCCTTGACGTCCGCAGTGGTGGGTGTGAACGACAGGGAGACGTTCCCGCCGGATCTGGTGGTCAACACGGTTATCCTCTCATCGCTGGACATGAAGGTCAGCGTATCCTTCTCGCCCAACATTACGTCCGGGTCCTCCACCACGATCTCCAATTCGTAATCCTCCCCCTCGGTGGCGGCGTCCTTGCCCCTGAGGATCACCTTGCCGTCCATCAGGGGTTTGCCGCCCACGGTCTCGATGCTCGGGGGATCGTTGACGCTGTAAACGGTTATCGTCATGTTAGCCGTCGCGGACTGAGCACCCGATGCGGCCGTGATGGTGTAGGTCTCGCTGCCGTGCCAATCATCGTCGGGCGCGATCTTCAGGTCCGATGACCCGGGTGACTTGGTCATCGTGACATGTCCGTCACCGTCTCCAATGAGGTCGAAGGTGAACTGAATGCCGGAGAACGGGCCGTCAGGGTCGGAGAACATCTCCTCCATGTCCAGCCAGGTCTCGTCGTCCTCCATGAGGGTTACACCGCTGGTGAAGGTCCAGTGGGTGAGGTTGGCGGTGGGGGGTTTATCCTCCATCTGCACCGAAACCTCTTCTGACCAGGTTCCCCACATGTATCCATCGAAAACCCTGGCCCTGCACGTCCAGATATCTCCCTGGTCGGTGTAGTCCGCGCTCACTGTGGATGTCTGGGCGGTGCCGTTCTGGCCCAGGACCGCCTGGACAGCATCGTTCTTCTTCCACTCGAACATGTAGGTCAGGTTATCCGTGGGGTCGGTATCGGTATCCGAGCCGCCGCCGGTTATTGAACAGACCAGATCATCATCGTCGTCGGGCAATGCCGGTGTGATGGACAAAGTGGGCTGGGTGGGCCGGGTGTTGGTCACGGTGAGAGTCCCGGTGGCCCTGCTGTATCCCAGCCAGCCGTCGTCGGCCCAGACGGTAATGAAATAGGTGTTTTCACCGGATCCGAAATTAAGAGCACCGGCGGGAACGTCGAAGCTCTCCACTCCTGTGGTTCCCGTGACATTGTTCACAATATCCGAACCGCCGGCGGTTGTCCCTATGTTCACGTTGTACGTGAGGAAGTCTCCGTCCGGGTCGACCGGGGCCGTCCAGGTGAGCTGGGGGGTCAGGTCATGGGTGGTGGAGGGCTGGATGGCCGAGGCCGCCGGGGGTATCTGGTTCAGAGGAAGCACCACCGTCACGTCCTTGTGCTGGTCCAGTGTCACCGTCAGGTACCCGTCGTGGTACAGCGTCTTGGACACCGTGATGTTGTAGGGGCTGTCGTTGGTGGTGGCTGACTGGGTGATGGTCTTCTGTGGCAGGAGGTACGTTCCCACCCTGCCCGATGCCGGGGTCGTGTCGGTCTGGACCAAATTGCCGCCGGAGTCTGTAATGTTCACGCTGGCCCCATCCACCGCCGCGGCGCTTCCGTCCTCCACGGTTATGTTCAACTGCCAGGATTCCTTTATGGTTGATAGGGAATCCACGAAGTGGTATTTGGGGGTTCCAACGGTGTTGTCAACCAGCGTGGGCATGGCGGACTCGTTCACCGCTACCTGGGACCTGGTGTTGCCGGTTATCGTATTTCCCACCAGCATGGCAGGCGAGGCCTGGATGTTTACCCCGTCCTGGCCGTTGTTCGTTATCACGTTATTTGTGATGTTCTCCACCATGTCAATTGAATATTTCGGGTTATCACCTAATTCGATCGTGTCCTTGGGCGTCTTTGCCGTTTTGTATTGCTCGGTGAAGGCCACGTTGCACCATATACCGTTCCGGACGTTGTTGGTGATCAGGTTGTCCCGTATCTCCGGGTTTATGGGGAATATGTAGGTGCCATCGCTGGTGACGGGTCCCCTGGCATAGATACCGTCCTGGCCGCTGTGGCTGATCACGTTCCTTCTGATAAAGGCGTTCTTGCCGAAGAGGAATACGCCTATGTTGTTGTTTATTATCCTGTTGTCCTCGATGGTGGTGTTACCGTAGGCGATCATGAATCCGGAATGTTGGTTATCGGTCATGTCCACCATGATACCCTGATAACCGTTGTTGTAGATATCGTTGTGACGGATTATAATATCGGTTTTGTAGTAGGACATTATCCCAGTACCCACATTGTCATGGATGGTGCTGTTGTAGATGTAGAACCTCGGATAGGGCGGTACTGACCAGTATTTTGCCAGGTTCCAGTATCCGTAGAATGTGTTGTTGTGTATGTCGCAACCCTCAACCAGTGTGTTTATCGTGGCCCCGGTACTGTATATGCCGATTTGGGCATGTCTGATCTCGCAGTCAACTATCCGGGTGTCGATCACCGCGATAGCATATGGTCCGTTCAGTAAAATACCGAACAGCCCGCCGCTGAGTTCGCACCTCTCGAAAGTATTGTTGAAAGACTCCGTGAACTCCTCGCTTCCGGTGATATGGACCAGGTTTACATTGTCATCGGTCGTGTTTAACGTGCTGTCTTGCACCATGCAGTTGTCGCAGTTTTGGAACATCATGGCATTGCATCCATTTCCCACTGGGTGGCCCAGGTCCTTGATCGTGATATTATCAATAACAGTACCGCTGCAGTTCCAAAGAAGCAAACCGAAGCCTGATTCGTCTCCCTCTCCCAGGTTGTGAAACTCGGTATTGGTCAAGGAAAGGGTGGACGGCCTGGTATTGTCCTCAATCACCCTGATGTTGTATCCCTTGCTGCTCACGTTGGAGCGGAGGATGCACTGGTTGAAGGTGACGAAGTCACTGGCCGATGTGAAGAACTCAAGAAGCGGTTCGTCATCCACGGTGTTGTTCACCAGGACGGTGGTTCCCTCGAAGAGGAACTGTCCCCGGGATGACAGGTTCCTGCTTAAACTGATCGTCGAATTGCGGACGATGAGCCTTCCGCCGGATGCGACGGAGGATGTGCCCAGAACCGTAACGTTGCAGTTCTCGAGAACCAGCGAACCCGTTCCCTGGACGTTCAGGCTGTTTATCACCTTCGTCTCGCCTGTCAGGGTCTGGGTGCCGGATATGTCCCATTCCTCTCCGTTGTTGGGGTAGGTCCCGACAACGGGGGATACGAACGCTGAGCTGGCGGTCAGAAGGAATAGTGCGACCATCTGGAATACCAAGAGACGATTTTTCATGCAATTTCCCCAGGCTTGCGAACAAATCATCTTATTTATATTGTTGTATAAAACTGTTCATTATAAAGGACATAATTGAGTCATACTTCCATTGTGTTTGGGCCATCATACTTCCATTGTGTATAGGACATCATTCTTCCATTGTGTATGGGCCATCATACTTCCATTGAGTTTGGGACATCATACTTCCATTGAGTTTGGGACATCATACTTCCATTGAGTTTGGGACATCATACTTCCATTGAGTTTGGGACATCATACTTCCATTGAGTTTGGGACATCAAAAGAAGGCACCTGTTTCCAATATGGAAACCTTTTTTTTAAAAAACGTCGGGAAAAGACACTTCCTGCGTTGATGTGCTCTGATGCGGATGATCCCGATGATCTCGATTCGAATGATATCGAGGCAAGGGCAGTTTTCAAAGATAACGGACCAGGTCAGCGTCTGCCTGATCTGCGGTGATCGGAAACCCTGAGTCTCACCAAGCCATTATATTGCCGGTTGGCCATGCCCCCGGCCATGAGCCGCGACAGGTTAACCAAGGGAAATATGGAATTTGTGCACAAGTACGACATCGGCAGGTTGAAGGAGCTTCAAAAGGGGCAAAGCCCCCACTCCTGCGTCATCACCTGTTCCGATTCCCGGGTCTGCCCGGAACACATCTTCAACGCCGATCTGGGCGATATATTCGTCATCCGCACCGCCGGCAACGTGGTGGTGGACCCCACCGTTCTGGGCAGTATAGAGTACGCCGTGGCACATCTTAAGGTGCCCGTCGTTGTGGTTCTGGGCCATTCCAACTGCGGTGCCTTGACCGCCGCCATGGGCGACGCGCCGGATGGCAACGCCGGGAAGATGGTCCGTTACCTTCAGGAGATGGACATGGAAGGGGATCTGGACGATCTTGTTGTGAGGAACATCCACCGTCAGATGGACGAACTGCGCAACCTGTCATCGGTGGTCCGGGATGCCGAGTCCGCAGGTGACACCTCCCTGGTGGGGGCGGTTTACGACCTGGGCGACGGGACCGTCCGTTTCATGGAAGATTGATATCTCAGATGATGCCCCGTCTTTCCAGGTCCTTCATATCCAGTCCCAGGGGTTTTAGGAACTCCCGGTTGTGTTCCTTGAACCGGGGAGGGAATGGCAGGGGCTCCTCGGCGGGTCTTCCCACGGGCAGAGGCGCGTTGCGGGCCTCCATTCCCGATACAGTGTCCCTGGCCGGGATAAGGTGTTTTGAAAGGTAGGTATCCTGGAATATTCCTTCCAGGGACGTGGCCGTGGCCACGGGCACCCTGCGCTTTCTCAACAGGCTCACCAGCTCCTCGGAACGGTGGGTTGAAAAGAGCCGGTTGATGGTCGCGTCCAGGTTATCGATGTCCGCCCGGCGGTCGTTGTTTTGTGCCCATTTGGGTTGTTGTAGCTCCTCGAAACCTTCCAGGGACGCCAGGGCGGCGAACTGGGAATCGTTGCCCAGGGCCATGAACACGTGACCGTCTGCGGTCGGGTACATGTTCACCGGCGCGAACTGGGGATGGGAGTTGCCGCTTTTGGGTATGGGTATGCCCATGGACGCTATCGGGATATGCAGGGCCAGCAGCGACATGGTCACCTGCAGCATGGAAATGTCTATCCGGGAACCTTCACCGGTCCTCTCCCGGTGCAGCAGGGCCTTGCCAATCTCGCTGTATACCTGGTTGGCCGTCTCCAGATCGGTTATGGAAACCCCGCATTTCAACGGCGGGCTGCAGGGGTCTCCGTTGGTGTCTGCAAATCCCGAGTAGGCCTGGATGATCGGGTCGTACGCCGCTTCCGAACGGTCCGGTCCGAACCCCGATACCCCCACCCATACTATGTCCGGTCTGATCCGGCTGATCCGCTGGTGGTCTATCCCCAGGCGCTGGTAGTTATGGGGCAGCTGGTTGGTGGCGAACACGTCCGGTTCCCATTGCTCGATTAGCCTTCCCAGGATATCGATACCCTCGGGCTCTTTCAGGTTCAGGGTGATGGACTTCTTTGCCGTGTTGACGTTCACGAAATATGCGTTGTAATTGTCCTCATCGAGTATCCGTTTCCCGGTGGTCCTGGACGGGTCGCCCACGGGTGGTTCCACCCGCAGCACCTCCGCCCCCTCCGCCGCCAGGCGCCAGGTGGCGTAGGGGAGGGCAACCATCTGTTCCACTGAAAGCACCCGCAGTCCACGGTAGATTTTCTCGTACCCCATTTGATCACTCCCGTTCTTCACCGAACTCGTCCAGGGTGGATTTTCTGTAAATGTCGTTTTTGAACATGGAGTCGTGGACGGATCTGATAATGTCCACCGTTCCTGACAGATGACCATCCGGGTCGCTGGCGCTGCACAGGGACAGCAGATGCTCCAGATGCGAGTTGATAACCTCCGGTTTGATGCACAGGTTCATGATACCGTTGCACCTTCGGCAGTGCCCGGAGATGGGCATCCTCCGGGCGGTGGCGCCGCACCGGGAGCACTGGACGTTTTGGGATCCGAACTCCCTGAGCCGTTCCCACAGATCGCCGGTTTCCCTGATTATCACGTCCCGGGAAAGCTCATCCAGTTTTCCAAAGCCCAACTTTTTAGCCAGGCTCAGTTCCACCTCCCACCGGTCCCACAGATTGGGCAGATCCTCCAGAGTGGACCGGTTTGGCCCCCTGGATATGTTGGAAGTATCGGTGTCCCATCGGGCAGCTCTTTCGTTGTTGATCCGGGTTATGAGCAGGATGGGCACGTCCATTCGGCCTCCCCTGAATGATGGAAGGTATGATCTGGAGAAGTTGAGCAAAACGTCCATGAGAAGTATGAGAGCGTCCTCGTCACCGTCGCAGTCCCGGTCCTTGGCCCCGTGGAAATCCGGGTGTGCCATCAGGCCCCGGACGTCGTTGATCCCCACTATCCTGCCCACTATCCCCGTGCACCCGTGGGGCGCCAGGCTCACCACCAGCTGGCCCACCAGGTCCTCCTCCTTCTGCGCCTTGAAAAATGGATCCATACCGTAGAACAGCTCCAGCTCATCGTCCACCAGCCGGCACACGTTCAGTAGATCGGCTGCGGCCGAGCGGGGCAGGACGACGTCCTGGGGCATGAGCTCCACCAGCTGGTCGGCATACTGAAGGGGCTCTCCGCTTATGTCCTGGGTGTATCCCAGTGACCTCAGCCGGTCCAGGTCAATGCCGATCTCCTTTAAGGTGAAGGCCCGCAGGGGCAGGTTGATCATGTCCATGCGCACGGTGCCGTCCTTGAAAACCGGAAGACCGTGCTTGGCCCGGAGTATTCCCTTCTCCAGGGGTTCGGGTGTCTTGTCCCGTGAATGCATCAGGTCCAGGCCCTTTACCTCGGGGACCCTGGACATCCCCAGGGAATGGATTGCCCCGAAGAACATGTCGTCCAGATCCACTTTTGTGCTGGTGGTGGTACCGGTGTGTTCCCTAAAGGATCCGCAGGACATGCACCTGGGCATGAAACCGGTGGAGCTGCATTCCGGGCATTTCCTGACCCCCAGTTCGGTTATGATGGTTCCCGACAACGCCTGTTTGATCCCGCGGTGCCGGCCCCCGGTCCCGCTGAGGGGGAACAACCCGTGCATATCGGGGCTCATGTGGCGCAAGGAACACCGTGGTACCCGGTGGAGGTATGGCACCATGCCTGACAGTTCGGGATGACCGTCCACCAGTATCTCGCCCATGTCCTCCACAGAGTCCATGGTCAACACCTTTTCATCGTCCGGATCGATCTCCTTGACGGTTCCGTCCTTCAGCTTTACCCTGGGCGCCCGGATGCCGTCCACTGATGCAAGGGTGAAGGTGCCGGGGTGATCGGCCATTCCCACGATCGCCCCGGGAACGGCCACACCGTCCAGGAGCTTCATGGCGGCGGGATGCATCCCCACGGTGCCGCAGCCCGTGTTCCTGGCCAGGCCGGTCTTTTTGGAAAACCCTTCCTCTCCCCAGGGATCGGCCAGCCATATCCTCCCCCCCGGTCCGGACGAAAAGGGTTTGATGCTGCTTTCCTTGCCGTCCGTTTCCATATCCCACCCGTCCAGTTCCAACTCCTCCAGCCACCCGGGCATGTCCGAAATATGAGACGCCAACCCCTCCACGAACAGGATGGCCGGTGCGGGTCTTACGAAGTTGTTGGGGTGTTTGGGGAGGTCCCGGGTCTTGATCACCTCCATGTCGAAGTAGGGGTCGCCGTCAACCTGGACCGGGCAGGCGCGGATCAGGCCCCGCAGAACGTGGGGCTTAGTGACGGGTTCGAGGAAACCCTCCTGGGATAGGATGGCGAACTCTTCCAGATACCGGTCAAGATCGTCATCGTCGGGGACGTAGGCGTCCAGGCCCATCTCCCTTCTAAGCACATCGCCCAGCAGAAGTGCCAGGGCCCTGGCGGCCGGTGGCATGGACCGGATGGGGGATGAGAACTGGAGCCGGAGGTAACGGACATTGCGGGGGGCGGTCACGTGGGCCTTGAGCAGCCCGTCCAGGGGAGCCGTGACCACTCCCCGGGAAACCACCGCAAGGGCGCAGCGGTAGGCGGTGTCCACTCTTTCGGCGCTGTGGGTCTTCAGGATGTGCCGGACCGTCCTGGCGGCGATCACGTGTCTGGGGAGGGACTTCTCTTCCAGCGATTCTATGAACGGACCGATGTCCGTGGGTCCCACTAGGGATTCCACCCTGCCGCCCAGGGAGTTGACCTGGCGGCTCTCGGGACTGATATCCGGGTCGTATCCCTTGGCCCGTGCCTCGGCGGCCCGGTTGTGGGCGGCCCTGAACGCCGATTCTATCCTTTTTTGGTGATCTTCGTTCAACGGTTCCCTCCGAAGGGTGATCCGTAGGGCATTTGAAGGCGATAAGGTTTTTCGGACGTGACCAACTTTTATCTGTGTTCGATCGGTTGGGGGGATGGATGAAGAACGAAGACGGTGAACGGATACTGTCCGCCTCCCAGATCAACACTTACCTGGCCTGTCCCAGGAAATGGTATTACGAGTACGTGGAGGAACTGCCCAAGGAGGAGACCTTTGCCCTGGTCCGGGGCACGGTGGTCCATTCCGTTTGCGAGGAGTTCTTCGATTACAAACCGCCTTTCGGCCTGCCCTACCGGGAGATGGTGTCCCAGATCCGCGATCGGGGCAACGATCTTCTGGACAAGCTGTGGAGCTACCACAAGGTGACAAAACGGTTCGGGGACGATCAGTACAACGAGACGGTGAACATGATAGACCGTTTCGTCCTTCTGCACAAGTGGAAGATGGATGCCACCTTCGAAAAGACAGGGGACCCGTCCAAGGCATGGAACTGGAACGTGCCCCGTTTCAGGGAGCTTCACATACTCAACCGGGAGCTCGGTGTCCAGGGATACATCGACGCCGTGGTGGACAAGGGGGATGACGGGATCGTTCTGGTGGATTACAAGACATCATCCATATTCAAGACCCCCATCAGCGAGGACTACTCAAGACAGATGTACATCTACGCCCTGCTATACCAGCGGGATACAAAGTCGCTGCCGTCTTACTGCGAGCTGGACTTTCTTCGTTATGGCAAGAGCATAGCCTACCCGGTGCGGCTGGAGTTCCTGGAGGAGATGGAGAATCTCATCCACACTGTGCATCGAAAGATCAAAAAGGAGGGGAAGGAAAACTACCCGGCCAACCGGGCCTACCGTTTCTGCAACTGGTGCGATTTCAAGCAGACCTGCGCAAATGAGCCCTAAATTTGCCTTGAACGGTTTTTATCCATACAAATTTTAAAATACACGAAGACGATAAGAAGCCGCCCACCGGCAAGGACGTGAACAGATGCCGCTTACAAGCATCATATCAAGTGCCGTTAAACAATCGGACAAGATACCACCGGCCCCGGTCGTTGATACAAGGGATATCCAACCCATGGCCATGGCATCCAGCGATTCTGACGACGATGAGGAACTGAAACGTATACTGGCGGAGATAAGGGTCCGCATAAGGGTATTCGGCTGCGGAGGCGGCGGGTCCAACACGGTCAACCGGATAGTTGAGGAGGGCATCGTGGGTGCGGACCTCTACGCCATGAACACCGATGCCCAGCACCTGCTCACCGTCCGGGCGCCCCACAAGATACTCCTTGGAAGGCGATCCACCCGGGGACTGGGCGCAGGCGCCCAGCCAAAGATAGGCGAGTCGGCCGCCCGGGAGTCCGAGGACGAGATCAGGGGAGCCCTGCAGGGTTCCGACCTGGTGTTCGTCACCTGCGGCATGGGCGGCGGGACCGGTACAGGGTCCGCCCCGGTGATAGGTCAGATGTCCCGGGAGATGGGGGCACTGACCCTGGGGGTGGTGACGCTTCCTTTCTCCAGTGAGGGTACCACCCGCATGGAGAACGCCCTCTACGGCATCGAGAAGATGCAGGCCATCACCGACAAGGTGATCGTGGTTCCCAATGATAAGTTGCTGGAGGTGGTCCCCCGGTTGCCCCTCAACGCCGCCTTCAAGGTGGCCGACGAGATCCTCATGCGATCCATCAAATCCATTTCAGATATCCTCACGAAGGTCGGTCTGGTCAATCTGGACTTTGCCGACATGAAGACCATCATGAAGGGCGGAGGCGTGGCCATGATGGGCATGGGCGAATCCGACAGCGCTCAGGACCGTGCCCGGGAAGCCCTGGAGGACGCCATCAACTCACCGCTTCTTGATGTGGAGCTGGACAATGCCACCGGGGTCCTGGTGAACGTGGTGGGCGGTCCCGACATGACGGTGTCCGAGGCGGAGCTGGTAGCGGAGCTCATAAACGAGAAGGTCAACCCCAACGCCCGGATCATCTGGGGGGCAATGATCGAACCTGCCATGGAGCACACCATCCGGGTGGTGCTGATCGTGACCGGTGTCAAGCTGAACCTGCCCAAGAATGTCAAGTTCGACACATCCTTCATAGGTCAGGCCACCGACGGCCGGGTGTCAACCTCCGGGGTGTTCAGGCAGTGGCTTGTCCCGGACGTGGAACTGGTAAAGTGAGCCTGCGAATAGACAATCGCGGTTGGTTGAGCCCGGCTGCCGTCACTCGAGGGACGGTATCCTGACCCCGCGTTCCCTTGCGGTTTTCTTTGCCTCGTCGTACCCGGCGTCCACGTGACGCATGATCCCGGTCCCCGGATCGGCGGTCAGTACTCTTTGCAGTCTGACCTCGGCCTCCTTGGTCCCGTCGGCCACGATCACCATTCCAGCGTGGATGGATTTGCCCATTCCCACACCACCCCCGTGATGCAGCGATACCCAGGTCGCCCCGCAGGATGTGTTGAGCATGGCGTTGAGCAGCGGCCAGTCGGCAATGGCGTCGGACCCGTCCTTCATGCCCTCGGTCTCCCGGTAGGGCGATGCCACGGACCCGCAGTCCAGGTGGTCACGGCCTATGACTATGGGCGCGGATATCTCCCCGCTGGCCACCAGGTCGTTTATCACCTTGCCGAACCTGGCACGGTCTCCGTACCCCAGCCAGCATATCCTGGAGGGCAGTCCCTGGAACGCCACCTGTTCCCGGGCCAGTTTGATCCACCTGCACAGGGGTTCGTCGTCCGGGAAGGTCTCCAGTATGGCCTCGTCGGTGCGGTGGATGTCCGCCGGATCACCGGATAGGGCGGCCCACCTGAAGGGTCCCTTCCCCTCGCAGAACAGAGGTCGGATGTAGGCCGGGACGAATCCCGGGAATGCAAATGCGTTGTCGAATCCCGCTTTTTTGGCCTGGCCACGGATGTTGTTACCGTAGTCGAACACCACGGCGCCCCTTTCCTGCAGGGCGACCATGGCCTCCACGTGCTCCTTCATTGCCCGCATTGAACGTTTGATGTATTCGTCAGGATCGTTCTTTCTGAGGTCGAGTGCTTCACTGTAGCTCATCTTGTTGGGCACGTACCCGTTGAGCTCGTCGTGGGCGGATGTCTGGTCGGTGACCACGTCTGGAACGATGCCCCGCTGGAGTATCTCCGGGAATATGTCCGCCGCGTTTCCCAGAAGTCCGATGGACAGTGGGGTGCCGCTGTTTTTTGCATCGTTTGCCAGGGCCAGGGCCTCGTCCAGGTCATTGCACATCCTGTCGACGTACTTGGTGTCCAGGCGTTTTTTGATGCGGTCAGAATCCACTTCAACCACCAGGGCGACCCCCTGGTTCATGGTGATGGCCAGGGGCTGGGCGCCTCCCATGCCTCCCAGACCGCCGGTGAGCACCAGTCTACCCTTCAGGGTGCTGTTGAAATGCTTCCTTGCCAAAGAAGCCAGTGTTTCGTAGGTTCCCTGGAGGATGCCCTGGGTGCCAATGTAAATCCAGGACCCCGCGGTCATCTGACCGTACATGATGAGCCCCTGGGCCTCCAGCTTTCGGAAGTTCTCCCAGTTCGCCCAGTCCGGGACCAGGTTAGAGTTCGCAATGAGCACCCGGGGGGCGTTCTCGTGGGTCTGGAATATCCCCACGGGCTTTCCCGACTGGACCAGGAGTGTCTCGTTATTTTCCAGGGTTTTCAGGCTCTCTACGATGTTGTGGTACGCATCCCAGGACCGGGCGGCCTTTCCCGTGCCGCCGTATACCACCAGGTCTTCAGGTCGTTCGGCCACCTCCGGGTCAAGGTTGTTCATAAGCATTCTCATGGCGGCCTCCTGCAGCCAGCCCTTGCAGCTAAGTTCCGTGCCCCTGGGCGCCTTGATTGGTTCCATTTCCGATCACCCCGAACTTTCGATTTGGTTCCGGGCACCCAAATGATACGATGTAGCTTTACGTTTTACGATCGGGGAAGGGGGGTTGTGACCCCTGTGCAAGCTACACACATCCGTCACCCCCTACCGGAAATATTCGTAGGGAAAACCATTCGGGTGTGATGTGAGGTGTGGTGTGGACATATGTTGTATCCCAATTGCGCCGGGAGTGACTGCCATCAATTATCATATTGGTGAAGGCCCCTATCCGCCCAAAAAAACAATTGCCCCCCACTCTCACCCGATTTCCTGATCGGGTTGGGTTTTTTGCTTCGGTTGTGTGGTCTGCAGCGGAGGGAACCCCCCGCGGTGGGGAGACCTGTCAGGATCTCCCGTTCCCTTGCAGTGTGCGTTCTGGTGATGCTGGACATCTCTTCCTGACGGCGGAGCTGGTGTTCATCGTGACCATCCCGTTTCACCCCGGTTACAATCGATCATCCGGTCCAGTTTAATATACCACTACGTCAATTGGTGGTAGGATGGTTCCCAAGAAGACCTCCCGCCGAAAGGGGCGGGACGAAACACCCATCTGGATCGAGATCAGGGACAAGAGCTATCTGGACTGGTTCAAACGCACCGCGGTCTACCTTTCCACACGGGATGACTGCAGTTCGCTCCTCAGCAGCGACGTGACCGAACCTCTGGGCCCCGTCTGGAACGGATTGACCCGGGACTGGAGCCAGCGGGAGATCATGTCGCTCCTCTCCAGTCAGAACCAGTGGGGGCACCCTGAGCTGCTTCGCCAGCTAGCCAAGCGATACAACATCGGATTTCGAAACATAGTCACCACCAACGGCGTTTCCAACGGACTGTTCCTTCTGTGCAAAACGGTTCTCAGGCCCGACGACGAGGTGCTGGTGGAGAGCCCATGCTACGAACCGTTGTGGGCAACGCCCCGGTCAATGGGCGCCCAGGTGAGATTCCTCCGCAGACTGCCCCCCAAATATCAGATCGATACAGAAGAGCTGGGCGAGATGATCACCGAGAGGACCCGAATGGTCATCCTGTCCAACCTCCACAACCCTACCGGGACCCAGCTGGGAAAGAAGGAGTTGATGGAAGTCCTGGGGGTTGTCAAGAAGGCCAACAGGGACACGATGGTCGTGGTGGACGAGATATATCTGGATTTTGCAGGTATCGATACCCGTTCCGCCGCCAGCTACGATGAGGGTTTCACCATCCTCTCGAGCCTGACCAAGGTGTACGGTCTGGGCCAGCTGCGGTGCGGGTGGATAATATCCGACAGTGAGAATGTGGAGAATATCCGGAAGGTGCAGGCCGTGGTGGAGGGGGTGGGGTCCCGCTTCCTCGAGACCATGGACGTCATGGTGCTGCGCAACATTCGGGAGTTTTGGGGCCTGTCAAACCGCACCGTTAAGAAGAACAGGGCGATACTTGCAGACGAGATCGATCCCCTGATAGCCGGCGGATATCTGGAGGGACAGATACCGAAATACGGCTGCGTCTACTTCCCAAAGGTGGAGGGGGTCGAGGACACCGAAGCCCTGTGCCGGGGGATCGCACGGAGGTTTCGGGTGTATGTCACACCGGGAAGGTTCTTCGGCGATCCCTCCAGGATCCGGATCGGGTTCGGCGGGGACGAGGACGAACTCAGACGAGGGCTGAAGGCCCTGTCGGACGGGCTTGAGGCGTACCGGCGGATGCAGGGTTAGAATGTTCGATTCGGGACATTCTTTCAGGAAGTGCTGTCTTTTCAGGCCCACCATTCATGGAAAAGTCGACCTTCAGTATCCTTTCCCTGAAGGTGATGTTGACCTCTTCTGCTTTGGCATTGCCATTCTCATGATATTGACTCCCCTGGCAATATTTTACCGATTGCATTCCGGGCAATATCTCTTTGATACTTCTTGCTAGTGCATCAACCCTCTCGTGGGTGTTGGAAATCGATGATGACCGGGATGAATATGAAACGAGATGGTGGGTGGATGAACGTGGGGAAATCTTTCGTGATAATCCGGCGGGCAAGATGAACAACAAGGGTGGGGGATGGAATGGGGGCCTCGGGTTCGAATCCCGAAGCGAAGCTACTGGAAATAATAAGAGAAGCGCGGGGTCTACAGTAATGAGCAAACACATCATCCCATTGCACAAGCCACACGCATACGGGTGTAGCCATTCAAATCCATTCGACAGGACTTGCACCGATCATTTTTTATTAATTTTTTCAAATCACCAAATCGTATGCGAAGATCGATTGAGCCAAAGACGGATACGTCGGTTCGAAAAAATGTATTCGTTGCGGGCGTGGTTGCCATCCTTCTTCTGATAACAATACTGTCAGCATTATACATCTATGACGATTCCGACAGACACTGGACAGAAGCCCCGACATGGTCCAAGGGCGACACCTGGATCTTTAATGAGATCTTTGACGATTCTGTCACAAACGCCAGTTTGAGCTGTACCGTCAAGGATGTAATCACTTTCAAGGACCAGACGTTCTACGAACTCAGCGGCATGTCTGGGCTATTTTTTGGAGGCAGTTATGTCTCTGCAAACAGCCTGAACGCCATCGAGCTCGTAGATCACGAAAGCGGAATGTTCAGGTCGGTTGACAGGACCTTTGACTTCCCTCTTTACCATGGGAAGAAATGGGATTTCATAAAAGACTACGATTATTTTTCTTGCAAGGCGGAGTTTGTCCATGATGTGGATACCGGGGACGAGTTGTCCGATGCCTTCTTGATCACAAGAACCAAGAACAACTGCACATCGTCCTACTTCTATTACTCTCAGGAGGCCAGTTTCATTTTCAAGACCACGGAAGTGAACAAATATTTTGGTGATCTCCAGCTTGAGTCTTGTTATAACAAACCTCTGGAACGCATGACGGAATCGACACTTCTGGATAACAAATTCCACTCAAGGCTCGAAACATGGGAGATCGAACTCGATCCAATGTACAGTGCTGGAACTGAAAGATATGCTAAATACCGCATCTCATATGATTTGAACGGTGTGGAGCACAGCGGCTGGTGTAATGAATACCAGAAGAGTTTCCTCGACTGGATCGTTGACAACACCGATATGAATGACACCATAATGTGCAGGCCCGGTTGGGGTCATATCATCAGGGGATACACGGGCAGGGATGTGGTAATAGACGGTCCGTCAAAAAGCACATGGAATTCGGTCCCAGAACCGTGGTGCATAACGAGCTGGTCATCGGATGATGATCTCATGGCCGTTTCCGAAGCATTCCTCAAAACACCCGCCGAGGCAGAGGCGATAATGAGGGAATACAGCGCGGATCTTATCCTGATCGACTATAGCATGTTCCCGTTCAGCGCCAGGAATATGGGTATATTTCCGGCCCTTGTGCGGTATGCAAACCTCGACCTTGACGACTATCTCGTTCTACGTTCAGTGGTGCAGGAATACGATGAGAACGGGCATGAGATGGGGTCACCCCTTACAATAGACCCAACGACCGCCCAAGAGATGTTGAAGACCAATACCGAATCGGCGTACGATGATTGGTCAATGAGAAGGTTTGATATTGTCTATTATACGATGGAATATAACGATGCTTTCTTTGACAGCATGTTCTACAGGATGTACATCGGTTATAGTGCCAGGGATGTCGGTGGTTATGACCAACAGGTAATTCCCGGGATAACCAATTCGCCATACTTTGGTCCCGAAATGCATGGTTGGAACCTTACCCGATTTCAGATGATATACGAGACCCTTTACTATTCCGAAAAATCCCAGGAGAACGCCAGTTTCCCCGATTTCGATGCCATGAACTCACTGGATGCATGGGAAGAATATTACGACCATGGTGGAAGCCTTAACAGTGGAATTGGCCAGGGCATTTTCATGTTCAGGCATACCGAGGGTGCGACCGTGGAGGGGGTGGTAACTGATTACGATGGTTTTCCCGTCCCCGGCGCCAGGGTGACCGTGCGCGACGATTTCGGCGTACCTCATGACTCGTGTATCACTGGGGTGGAGGGTGACTATGCACTGGTGGCACCTTTCGGAAGTAACGTGTCGGTGGTTGTGAGTCGGGGAGGGTTCGCCGCAGGTAATGACGGAATGAAAGGCAGGGCTGATATGACCGAGGTAATTATTCTGAACGAAACGTCAATTTCCATAACACTGGCTCAGGCAATGCACCAGGGGGATCCATCCACCTGGCACATCCGTTTGGACCCGATAATCAACGCCACATCCAGGCGATGATTAATAGACCTGAGGTGGCGAACCTAAAAGGTTCGTTACCGAGGGTTCGAATCCCGAAGCGAAGCTACTGGAAAAAATAAGAGAAGCGCGGGGTTTCGGTCATCGAGCAGGCTCGATAACCTCGACTTTTCGTATTCTTCTCAAATCAGGGCAATGTTCCCAGAATCCAAAAAGAAGGGGATTCGAACCACTGGTGAGCACTCATACGACAGATATCTGCGGGGTTGTGTGCGAACCTGAGGTGGCGAACCTAAAAGGTTCGTTACCGAAGGGGTTCGAATCCCGAAGCGAAGCTACTGGAAATAATAAGAGAAGCGCGGGGTTTCGGTCATCGAGCAGGCTCGATAACCTCGACTTTTCGTCTTCTTCTCAAATCAGGGCAATGTTCCCAGAATCCAAAAAGAAGGGGATTCGAACCACTGGTTGTTGGTCATCGTGATAATCCGGCGGGGAAGATGAACAACAAGGGTGGGGGATGGAATGGGGGCCTCGGGTTCGAATCCCGAAGCGAAGCTACTGGAAATAATAAGAGAAGCGCGGGGAAGGGGATTCGAACCACTGGTTGTTGGTCATCGTGATAATCCGGTGGGGAAGATGAACAACAAGGGTGGGGGATGGAATGGGGGCCTCGGGTTCGAATCCCGAAGCGAAGCTACTGGAAATAATAAGAGAAGCGCGGGGAAGGGGATTCGAACCCCTGGTGAGCACTCATACGACAGATATCTGCGGGGTTGTGTGCGAGCCTGAGGTAGCGAACCTAAAAGGTTCGGTACCGAAGGGGTTCGAATCCCGAAGCGAAGCTACTGGAAATAATAAGAGAAGCGCGGGGAAGGGGATTCGAACCCCTGAGACGTTGCCGTCACAGGATTAGCAATCCTGCGCCTTACCGGGCTGGGCTATCCCCGCGTGTGTAAACTCAGTCTTCGTCCGTTTCTTCAAGATCGCCGTATTCGATATATTCGTAGTCCACTGTTAGGGTGAAATCATTTCCCCGATCAGGCGTGATGAACAGTATCCCTGCCAGACCTGCGGGGTCACTTCCGCAATCGGATATCGCAATATCGATAGAGGCGGTGGATTCCAGTTCAGGTTCTTCCTCCTCATCGGTTGCGTTTTCCTCAGCGTCGAAAGATATCTCGAGTCTGTTGGAATTCCCGTTTGCGGTCTTTGTCTCACCGCCCAGGGTAACCTCTATTGTAAACGTATCCTCCCCGCCATGTTTGTCCGATTCAGCGGGGCCCTCGACCCAGGTCAGGACAAACGAAGCTGTGGATATCTTTATGTCACCTGATGTATTAGAACTCATGTCTACGTTAATGCTGGTGGATGTCTTGCCCCCATTTCCATAATCGGGATCATCCAGATATTCCGAATATGTGAGAGTATTGGAGAGCTCCACCCCCTCGGGCGCGGATGTCCCGCCGCCGTCTTTCTCACCGCATCCCATCATGCCCACCAGCAACACCACCAGAAGCGACAGCGCCAGTATCTTTTTCCATTGCAAAAATTACACCCAGGCATATTAAATATGGATTATGTGTATAAGCTTTTCGAAATGGACATGATCAGGAGAGACCGTCGTTGATAACCCTCACAACTGACTTCGGAGATTCGGAATATGTTGCAGCCATGAAGGGTGCCATACTCACAATCAACCCCGATGCCAAAATGGTTGACATAACCCATTCCATCCAGCCCCAGGACGTGATGGACGGGGCGTACGTTCTGCATTACAGCTGTCACATGTTCCCTGAAAGGACGATACATCTCGCCGTGATCGACCCCGAGGTGGGAACCACCCGGGGTATGCTGGTGTTCAAGTGCAAAAAGGGGATAATGGTGGGCCCTGACAACGGGCTCATGGTGCAGGCTGCCCAGAGGATGGGTATCGAGGCGGCATACCGGATCACCAACACTGAGCTTTTCAGAAAAGACGTTTCACACACCTTCCACGGCAGGGACATATTCGCCCCGGTGGCTGCACGACTGGACATGGGGACCGAATGTGACAAGGTGGGCCCGCAGACCACGGAATGGGTGGATCTGGATATCCTGTCATTCGAGGCAACCGAAACCGAGGTCCGGGGCAAGGTTCTCCACGTGGACGATTTCGGAAACCTCATTACCAGTATACCCTACGCCGAGGTTGAAAAACACTACAGAGTGGGGGACAAACTGCCTCTTATTTTGGGGAGACGTTCCCTGAGCATCCCGGTGGTGTCTAACTACGTGGGCCACACCCACAGATACCTGGTCTCCCTGGCATCCAGTGACGGGTTCCTGGAGATAGCCCACCCGAACCACAGCGCAGCGGCTCTGTTGAAGATCGACGTGGGCAAACAGGTAATTCTTGAGATATGATCATTCCTCGGCGGTCTCGGCCGTTCCCATGTATACATAGCTGACCGACAGGGTCCAGGCGTTGCCGGTGTCGGGCCAGCTCAGGGCGCCCAGGGGTCCACCCGTATGGATGTCACCGGCGTCCTCGCAGTTTACTATCACCGCCCAGGGCCCGGTAAGTTCAGCACCGCTGGCAGTCTCGTTCACCTTGAACTCGACGGATGCGGTACCAGAATCTGATGACGAACCGGTAACTGTCTCGCCTGTTGGAGACGTGATCGTCACGGAGAAGGTGTCCGGGTCGTTTTCAGACATAGGCCCGCCCGCAGTCTCATCGTCGTTCCACGAAAGTGTTGCCTTGACCATCATGATCTGGTCACTGGATATTTCAACCGCGTTCTCCGTGGACCCTCCCTCGTTTGTCTGACCTGAAAATGTCAATGATTCGGAAAGCTGGGTCATGCCGCCGCTGACACCCGACCCGCGGGACCTGGATATCTGCTTGGCCTCGTCCAGGGAGATGGTGTCGGTGGAGGTGGCCACGTGGCTGAATACTCCGTAGATGAGGGCGAATATCAGGATGGTTCCCACTATCATGGTGATTTTTTTGTTCTTTTCGAACACGAAATCCAAACCGTTCTGGATTGCCCCCAGAAGACCACCTGCCCGTTCATGGCGGCAAGATGACTTAAGTATTTTGCCGACCGACCAGCAATATCTCGGCGCCGCAGCTGGGGCACCTGTTGCCTTCAAGATCGCTGTTTATGAGGGTGTGACGGTCCCGTTTGATCACCTCGTGGTCGCACTTGGGACAGCGGGTGTTCTCGTACCCGTGGGTCCGGACGTTACCCACGTAAACGTTGTACAAACCCTCGCCCTGGGCGGTCATGTAGGCGTCCAGCAGGGCCTTCAACGGCGTCTGGGGACGGTCGGCCAGTTTGTAGTGGGGGTGGAATCGCAGGAAATGGATCGGCGTTTCCGCCCCAAGCTCATCGACCACCCACCGGCTCATGGCAGAAACCTCCTTGCGGCTGTCGTTTATGCCGGGTACCACCAGGTAGGATATCTCGATGTGCAGCCCCAGGGACCTGGAAAGTTTCAGAGTATCCAGGACCGGCTGGAGATGGACGTTGCTCATGTTCATGTAATTGGTGTCGGTGAATGCCTTGATGTCTATGTTAACAGCATCCAGGTACGGCGCTATCTTGCGGAGCGGTTGCTCTTTTGCATACCCGTTGGTTATCAGGATGGTCTTGATCCCTTTTTTTTTCAGATAACGGGAAACATCATAGACGTACTCGAACCATATCAGGGGTTCGTTGTAGGTCCAGGCGACTATCCGGCACCCGGAGTCCCTGGTCATCTGATAGATTTCTTTCGGGTCCCCCAACCTCTTGAGCGTCACCTCCGATGGGCCCACCTGGGATATCCCGTAGTTCTGACAGTGCTTGCATCGGAAATTGCAGCTGACCGTTCCGAAAGACAGCACCCGGTGCCCCGGATGGAAATGGAACAGGGGCTTCTTCTCCACCGGGTCAACGGCGATGGACGTGGCCCGGCCGTATACCAATGAGTAGAGCCTTCCATCCCGGTTCATTCGCACCCGGCATTTCCCGGTCCGGTCAGGAGGTATCACACAGCTGCGGTTGCAGAGCTGACACTGCACCCGCCCGTCATTTAGCTGCTTGTAGAACATGGCCTCCTTCATGGTGCGACCCCATTGGTGTAACATCATAATAACTTGGCGGGGGAAACCCTGTTCTGGGTAAGGTTTATCTATTCAAAACAACTGTTGAAAACGGATTGAAATGCCTCCCGTGTGTCCCAAGTGCGGCAACGACATCTACAAACCCTACATGTACTGCAACGCTTGTAGCTGGGACGCCGACGATACGGATCATTACGTCATACCCTGCCGCTGCGGCGAACCGGTTCTGTTCCATGCCAGTTCGTTCCCCGCGGTGATCCACTGTCCCAGGTGCCACAGCAAGGGTATCGCCCGGGAGATACCTCAAAAAGAAGAGGAGGATGAGATCGTTGTGGAAATGGATGACGATGATGAAGAGGACACGCATCCCCCTCCTCCCGAGCCTGAAGAACAGGCACCAGATGAGGATTTCGAACCCTACTTCCTGCCCTGCAAGTGCGGCGCGTCCATCAAGGTGACCACGTCGAAAAGACCCTTGAGGATCACATGTGACAGATGCGGAAGAAAGGGTACGTTAAAGGAGATAGACAGACCGCCTACTACCGGGGATCGGAAACCCGACCGGATCACCCCCTGCCCCAAGTGCGGCGCCGACGTGCCCATATTCTTCACCGAAGAACAAACCATAACCATCAAGTGCCCGGCCTGCGGCACCACCGGAAATCTGAAAAATCCCCGGTTCAAGTAGCATCATCATGCTCTTCCTTTTCGTGCTCTTCCTTATCGTGCTCTTCCTTTTCGTGCTCTTCCTTTTCGGGATCTTCCTTATCGGGATCTTCCTTATCGTGCTCTTCCTTTTCGTGCTCTTCCTTTTCGGGATCTACCTTATCGTGCTCTTCCTTTTCGGGTTCTGCTTCCACTTTTTTCTTGGCGGACCGTACCTTGGTCCGGTAATATTTGAGAGGGTGGGTGAGCCATTTCTGGCGGCATAGGCCGTCCCGGTTGAAGCAGATACCGTAGGTGCGCATGGTGGTGCAATCCGGCGGGGTGTACTCCGTTCCGGATATCTCTCCGGTGATATGCTCTATCTGGTAGCGTGCCTGGTGCGGGATGTAATCCGACGTCCCAGAGAACACCGCCAAGATGTCCTCGGTGCTCATGCCTATGTGATGCAGGAACGCCGCCAGGGCGAAGCGGCCGCTGTGGGACACGTTATCGCCCCTCTGGATCATGGATATTAGTTCCTTCATGCAGGGGGGAAGAAAGGTTATGGACACCGGTCCGGAATCGTCCATGCCGCTGGACTCACGAAGTTCTGCCAGGGCGGTTCTGACCCGGTCCACGGGATCTTTTAGCTGCATCTTCAACTCCTCGGGTACCGGCACGGGCATGCCCTCAAGGCACCGTCTCACCACGGCCTCCTGGAGAAGACGGGACATCACCCTTTCCTCCATGTGGACCTCGCCCCGGTGCAGGTCCTGGTTGGCCAGTTTCCACTCCACGGTCTTGAGCCCGGCGGACAGGCCCAGGTAGTCCACCATGGGCACGCCCAACCGCTTACCCTCCAGGACAGTGATGTCCAGGTCCCGGGCAATTCCCACCAGAACGTCCCGTTCCTCGCCCTGAAGCCGGCCATAGGCCAGCTTGCCCTCGCCCAGGGCAAGCCGCCTTGCCAAAAAGGGATCGCCGACGCAGCTGGCCAGTATCCGGGCCATTACGTAGGACAGCATCTCGGCAGGGGCGTCGTCATCGGAGACCACCCCCCTGTCCGGGACGACACCGCTCCGGATGGCATCCAGAAGCCTCCGTTCACCCAATTCCCTGGCAGTGGCATGGGCCCGGGCAAAGAGCAGGTCACTCAGAGACGGCGCTCTCTTCCTCAGGTAACCGGAGGTAAAACGGGTAAACGGGTACCGGGCCATGAGCACGGGATCGGAGGTGTCCATCGGTAACCCGTATGCCATGGTGAGATAAAATATGGTGGCAGGCCAAGACCATACAATCCGATCCGAACATATCCTTAATAACCGTGTTCTGCTTGCTTTGGCCCATGACCCCCTGGTCTCCCGAGTTCGCGGCCCTGCTGGGCACCACGTTGGTGATTTCCCTGTCCGGTGTGCTCATGCCGGGACCGGTTTTCGCTTCCGCCGTGGCCCGGGGGTACGAAAACCCCTGGGCGGGAACCTGGATAGCCCTGGGTCACGCTGTGGTGGAGTTCCCGCTGATCTACCTCATCTATTTGGGATTCGGATATGTGTTCAAGGGTGAGATAGTATCCCTGATCATCGGCGTGGTGGGCGGGGCGCTTCTGATCGTCATGGGAGTGGAGATGGTCCGTATCCGAAGCAAGCCCATGAGCCGGGAGGGGTATTTGAACTCCCATCCCATCCTGATCGGTATCATCACCAGCATAAACCCTTACTTCGTGGTGTGGTGGGCCACCGTGGGCATGCTTCTGGTATACGAGGGGTACGGAACCCTTCCCGGGGTGGTGGAGTTCGGGCTGGCGGCGCTTCTGATCTTCATGTTCACCCACTGGCTGGTGGACCTGGTGTGGGTGACCTTTGTCTCCCATACGGTTTACAGATCCCGCAGGTTCATCACCCCCCGGGCCCAGGCGTTCCTGTTCGGCACCTGCGGTCTGATGATCGCCTTTTTCGGGATGGGATTCGCCCTCTTTGCCCTGCTGGCTGACCGGGTCGACGGGACAATGATGACCGGGACGCTCATAGGAACTGCCGTGGCGGTTTCCGCGGCGCTCATTTACAGGGACTCCAGGTCCATGCCCGCTGTCTAGGGACCTGTTTTCCTTTCCGGATCGAACACCTTGAGGAAAGGGTCGGGATATCGTCGGATGGAGAAGTCCTCGGACACCCTGCTCAGGTTTGGGTTGTAGAACGGATCGTGATCTATTACGTGCCCCCACCGTTTGCGGATGAAGTTCCGCTCCTCGATATTGCGGGGAGGGTCCTTGGTAAGGGCCTCGTGGTGATACAGCACCGCGTGGGGGGTGTATACGTTCCAGTATCCCTTCTCCAGGAGTTTCAAACAGAAATCCACGTCGTTGAACTCCACGGGCAGGTTGAACCCGTCCATGCCGTCCACCTCGTCCCACAGCTCCCGTCGGAACATCATGCAGGCCCCGGTCACGGCGGAGTAGTTGCGTACCATGTTGGCGGAATCGTCGATCCCTCCCGAGTCGGCGGGGACGAACCGGTGGGCGTGGCCTGTGAGGTTGAAAAGTCCCATCACCACCCCGGCGTGCTGGTACATGTCAGCGGGTGGCGGGAACAGGAGCTTGCAGCCCACGGCGCCCACCTCACGACGCCGGGCGTGCATGAGTAGTTGTTCTATCCAGTCCGGTGTGACCACCTCGGTGTCATCGTTGAGAAGAAGGACATTGGGCGCACTGGAGCTGACCATGCCCTGGGTTATGAGCGCGGGGTAGTTGAAGGGCTTTTCACGCCACTCCAGGTACCTGACCTTCTTTGCACAATTAGAGTCGAGCCCTTCGTACCATTCCCGGACATCATCGGCGGTGCTGTTGTCCACCAGGTGGATGACAAAATCCTTGAAAGTGGTCCTGGCGAATATGGACCGGACACAGGTGTCAAGAAGATCGACCCTGCCGCCTGTGGGAAGTATAATGTCCACGTCCCTCGGACCGCTCAGCCGGTAGTGGATACGGCAGGCGCCGCTCTCCCTGCCGGCAAACACCCTGGCGGCCACGCCCCTGCGGTCCAGGGCGTCCTGGACCACCTTCACGGCGCTTTTTGACCGGGACCTGTCCCCAGGACCGTCCGGTCCGGGTCCCCTGTGGAAAAGCACCCGTGGAACGTGACGCACCTTCCATCCTGGAAGCTCGGACATGCGCAGCACCGCGTCGTACTGCATGGCGCTTCCCGTACCGGCCCTGAAACCTCCCGTTTCAACGAGCCGTTCCCGCCTGAACAGCGCCAGGTTGCCCACATAGTTGGTGGACAGTACAGTATCCGGGCTCCAGTCAGGTTTGAACCGGGGGTCTCCCCGGGACCCGTCACGGTCCATCCGGTCGTCATCTGAGTAGATAAGGTCAGTTCTGGGATGATTCGCAATCTCCCGGGCCATGACAAAGAGGGACTCCGGAGGAAGCCGTTCTCCCTCCCGAACCAGTGCCACGTAATCGCTGTCGTCCTCTGCCATCATATTGTTAATGGCGTCCGCCGGGTCTTGTGGCGCATCCAACCGGCTGACCTTGTCGGAACCATGATCCCTGCCCGAACTGCCGCCCACCACCTTTGCGGTCCAGTAGGGGTATGCCTGGGAATACAGCGAACCCAGGGTCAGTCCCACCCGCTCGTCGGACCCCTTCCGCCCGGATGCCATCACGATCATCAGGAAGGTACTACCTGTGCCACCATCGGCAGCCGAAACGGCCATCTCCTCCAGCTCCGCAGGCCGGATGCGATTGATCTCCAGCCAGTGCAGGTACGGGTCATGCTCGCCCCGGCCCAGCACGTGCCTGGACGCGGAAGCCACCAGGTTCGCGGCCGACACACGGACGCCCTTGTCCCGGGTGAAACCGGCGTACTCCCGGACCATTCGTTCCAGGTACATGTAACCCCCGGGCGATAGGGCCCTGCGGAAAGCCTGCCTGAACATGGAGCAACCCTCCGACTCAGGCCACCAGACGGGAGTATACCTCCAGGGTCTCCCGGGCGGTCCTCTCCCAGGTGTATTCCCGGGCGATCGACAGCCCCGCGGCGGTCTTCTTTTTGGCCTGTTCCATATCCAGGATCGCCTCCACCATGGCGTCCCGAAGGGCGCTGGTATCGGAGGGGGACACGCACCAGCCGCTCTCTCCCACAACCTCAGTCAGGGCACCGTGGTCACCGGTGACGACGGGCACCCCCGATGCCATGGCCTCCAGGGGAGGAAGCCCGAAGCCCTCGTACAGGGACGGGTAAACAAACAGATCGGCGTTGGCGTACAGGATCGGCAGGACGGAATCGTCCACCAGGTCCAGGAACCTGACGTGTTTTTGGATGTTGAGCAGTTCCACGGCGGTGAATATGGGCTGGTAGTCCCAACCCTTCTTTCCGGCGATCACCAGTTTCTTGCCGCCCAGCTCGGCAAATCCCTTCTGGTAGGCGCGAAGAAGTCCGGTGACGTTCTTGCGAGGCTCCAGGGTGCCCACATACAGGATGTAGTCATCCATGATACCCATGCGTTCAAGAACCTCCTTGGATTGGGCAGTCCCCCGGTGTCCGGGATTGAACCTGCTTTCCACGCCCAGGGGTATGTAGTGAACCTTTTCCGGATCGACCCCCAGATGTTGGATCAGGTCCTGACGGGTGGTCTCGGATATGGCGATCACCGCATCGGCGCAGCCAACCGCCCGTGGAACGGCACGCTGCCAGTACATCCTGGTGGTTGATGTGAAATGCTGGGGATGGAGTAGAAACAGTATGTCGTACACCGTAAGCACGGTCTTGACGGTCTCCATTTCGGGCACCACGAACTTGAAACAGTGCACCAGATCGAAATCCCCTTCCTTGAGCGCCCTGGGCATCTTAAGATGATCCCATATGAGCCTCCGGACCGATGGTTTGGTCTTCACGTCAAACCGGGCCACATCCGGGAACTCGTCCAGCACCGGATTATCCTCGCTGAAGAGGGCGTATTCATTCTCGTTGTCCAGGCGGAACATGTTGTCAATGAGGTTGCGGGTGTAGCGACCGATGCCGCCCTTTCCCGTGCCCAGGCACTCCCGGACGTTGAGCCCTATCTTTATTCCAATCACCTGCACATGATAATGGACGATTGTCATTAAAGGATTTTCCAAATGTGATGCCAGACACCGGAAATCCAGCAGTGGCCTTTAGACCCTAACAAACAATTTTTAATATCTCGCCGCCATCCCACCCTCGCGGGGTGATGGGATCATCCCGTCGGAGGGGGATGGGGGAACCGTCCCGTCCGAGCTTGGTGAGGGATCGCAGGTAATCTACTGGTGTTTTTTGTGAACAGGCCCGCGGTGTTAAGAGAACTGATGATGAGGAGCCTCGTTTCCCCAACGGACGGGGTAGATGCTGATGATGAGGATGGCGACGTTAAGGAATCCGTCCAAAACGATGAGAATGCCCCGGAGAGCAGTGACCCGGACAAAAAATTCAGCCAGTCAGGGAAAAACCTCAAGCGGTCAAAAAAGAAGAAGAAATCCAAAAAGACAAAGAGGGTGTCACGCCGGTCCCGGGATACATCATCCAATGATGATGACGATTTCGTGGTCACCGATTCCGATGCCATATCCAACGGAGATGATAAGGGATGGGAACTCCAGGGCCGGGTCCAGGTCCAGGAAGAGGAGATAGGCCGTCTGGAACGGCTGATATCCAACTACGAACAGGAGCTGAACTTCCTTCAAAAGGATGTGAACAAGAAAAACAAGCTTCTTGACGAGTACCAGACCATGATAAACAAGTTGATGGAGGATTTCGAATCCTTCAAGACCCGCTCCCGGGAGGGGGAGAAAAAGGCAAAACGGCTGGCCGGTAAGGACATCCTGGAAGAGCTTCTGGGTCCCATGGACAATCTTCGGAGGGCCATGTCCACCACCGACCCGCAGTCCCCTTCAAAGAACCTGCTCCAGGGACTGGAGATGGTGATAAAGGAGATGGAGAACGTTCTGGCCAACAACGGGGTAGAGCCCATGGATGCCGAGGGAAAGGCCTTCGACCCCAACTATCACGAGGCGGTTTCCAGAAGGGAGGACAAATCGGTCCCGGACAACACGGTAATCGAGGTGGTGGAAAGGGGATACACCATCTATGATTCGGTCCTCCGGTTCTCCCGGGTGGTGGTATCCACCGGTGGGCCCCCCAGAGAGGACGGGTCCGATGATCCCGAGAAAAAAGGCAAGCACAAGGACGAGCCCGGAAGAGCGATATCCGACAAGGGCAGATCCCGCGGGAGGTCAAAGAAATCCCGAAGGGAAGTCCCCGGTGAGATGGGAAGCGGGGAACGGGACAGTAGGGGGAGCGCAGAAGGCGGGAAGAAGGGTGACTCGGGTGGCGGTAAGGACATCGGGAAGAAGGGTGACTCGGGTGGCGGTAAGGACATCGGGAAGAAGGGCGATCCGGAGGGGAAAAAGGACAGCTCCAGTTCCAACGCGCTGGCACCGAAGATCCACCGGTCGTCCTCAAAAAAGCTTCGAAAGAAAAACTGAGCGGTAGATGCCATGACCGGACCACAACCAGATACCATGTGCAAAAAGCATAAGACCCACATGGCGTTTGAAGGTAGGCTCTACCGAGTATGATATCACGATAATATCCGATAATAATGTAAAAAATGGAGTGATTCAAATGGCGAAGGTACTTGGCATAGACTTGGGAACCACCAATTCCGCCATGGCCGTGCTCGAGGGAGGCGATCCCGCGGTCATACCGAACTCCGAGGGCTCACGGACCACACCGTCCGTGGTGGCCTTCACCAAGGACGGGGAGAGGCTGGTGGGACAGATCGCAAAGAGGCAGGCCATCACCAATCCAGAGCGGACAATCCTGTCCATAAAGCGCAAGATGGGTTCCAAGGATAGGGTGAAGATCGACGACAAGGAGTACGCGCCCCAGGAGATAGCGGCCATGGTCCTTCAGAAGCTCAAGGAGGACGCAGAAGCGTACCTTGGCGAGGCGGTCAAACAGGCTGTCATAACGGTCCCGGCCTACTTCGAGGACGCCCAGCGCCAGGCCACCAAGGACGCCGGCAGGATCGCCGGTCTGGAGGTTCTTCGCATAATAAACGAGCCCACCGCGGCATGTCTTGCATACGGGTTGAAGGATTCCGAGGAACAGACCGTGCTGGTCTACGACCTGGGCGGTGGCACCTTCGATGTGTCCATCCTGGAGATAGGTGAAGGGGTCTTCGAGGTCAAGTCCACATCGGGAAACAACCTCCTGGGCGGCGACGATTTCGACCAGAGGATCATAGACTTCCTTGTGGATGAGTTCAAAAAGGAACAGGGTATCGACATCACCGACGACCGCAGTGCCATGCAGCGGCTCAAGGAGGCCGCCGAGCGGGCCAAGATCGAGCTTTCCGGCAGGCTATCAACCAACATCAACCTGCCCTACCTGGCGGCGGACGAGAACGGCCCCAAGCACCTGGACCTGGACCTCACCCGGGCCAAATTTGACGATCTCACCGAGGACCTGGTCCGTTCCACCCTGGGACCGGCAAGAAGGGCGCTCAAGGACGCCAAGTTCAAGCCCGAGAACATAGATCGGGTGCTGTTGGTGGGCGGTTCCACCCGTATACCTGCGGTCCAGAAGGCCATAAAGAGCCTGCTGGGCAAGGAACCGGACAAGAGCCTAAACCCCGACGAGTGCGTGGCGGTGGGAGCAGTGCTTCAGGCCGGGGTGCTCACAGGTGAGATGAAGGACGTGCTGCTTCTGGATGTCACGCCCCTGTCACTGGGCATAGAGACCCTGGGCGGAGTTTGCACCAAACTCATCCCCCGCAACACCACCATACCAACACGAAAATCCCAGATATTCTCAACCGCCGAGGATAACCAGGCTTCGGTGGAGGTCCATATCCTTCAGGGTGAAAGGGAGATGTCCAAGGACAACAAGACCCTCTCCAAGTTCCATCTGGTGGGCATTCCCCCGGCTCCCCGGGGCATTCCCCAGGTGGAGGTCACCTTCGACATAGACGCCAACGGAATAGTGAACGTTTCCGCCAAGGACCTGGGCACCGGTAAGGAGCAGAAGATCACCATCACCGCCTCATCTGGAATATCCCGGAGCGAGGTGGAGAAGATGGTGGATGAATCCAAGAAATATGAAAAACTTGATCGCAAGAGGAAAAAGCAGGCCGAGGTGAGAAACCAGGCCGATTCCCTCATCTACTCCACCGAGAAGGCAATGCAGGAGCTGGGGGATCGGCTGGACCCGGAAAAGAGCCGGAGGGCCCAAATAGCCCTCAAGAGGCTCAAGACAGCGTTGGCCGGGGACGACGAGAAACAGATCAAGGAGGCCTACGACACCCTCAACCACGAGTCGCAGGCGCTGTTCTCCGCCATGTACGCCGAGGTGGCCCGAAAAGAGTTGGATAAGGACGCGGGCGCCATGCCCCCTCCGCCAGCTGCAAAGAGCGATGATTACGTTCCAATAACCATTCCCTGTGGCAAGTGCGGCGAACCCATCACCGTAGAATCACCGGAGAGACCCCTGAAGATACAGTGCCCGAAATGCGGTGCCAAGGGCACCCTGAAAGAAGAGCAGGGGGATGCCCCGCCAAAGACGGTCTCCCAAAAAACGGTCTCTCCAAAGACGAAGGATCCAATAAAGGAAAAAGAGGTCCAGCCGCCGTCCGGGGAAGAACCCGTTCCAGCACCTCAGCAGGAACCGGAGGGAAAACCCAAAAAAGAGCCAAAAAAGCCCATAATGACCATTCCCTGTGGCAAGTGCAAGAGCCCCATAGAGGTTTTCACCGAGGAGCGCCCACTTCGTATCCAGTGTCCGAAATGCGGTGCCAAGGGCACCCTCAAGGATGACAAACCTGCCACGCCTCCTGAAAAAACCCCGGAGAAAACCGCCGAGCAGGCCCCGCCCGCAAAGGATGAACCCGTCGATGAGAAAATTGAAGGTACCGGTGATTACAAACCTGTGAAGATACCCTGTTCCTGCGGCAACATCATCGTGGTGGACTCACCCGAGCGGCCTGTACGGATAGAGTGCACGAAATGCGGCAAGAAAGGCACTCTCAAATGATAAGGCAGAACCGCCCCTGACAGCCCAAAAAAATGCAATATTCGTACAATGGCGTCCCATGACAAAAGATATAAATAGAAAGTATATTACCGACATTTCCGCCCAAAGCGGGAGCTTTTAAAAACCATATTAAGAGGTTCGTTCCCATGTACATGATAGTCCACCGTGATGACACGGTAAGGATACCCCCCGACATGCTCAGCTACGACATGGATACCATCATCGACGAGCTGACCCATACCAATTTCGAGGGGAAGATGAACCACGAAGGACAGATGACCATCCAGACAATGAACGTCGATAGGAAGGGCGACGGTCGCATAGCCCACGGGGATGCCGGGGTGTACCAGAACGTGTCCTTTGACGCCATCGTCTTCAAACCCATGATGTATGAGGTGGTCATGGGAACCGTATGCGAGGTCCTCAAGTACGGTGTGTTCGTGAGGATCGGTCCCCTGGACGGGCTGCTCCACATCAGCCAGGTCATGGACGACCACATCGATGTGGATTTGGCCAACGAGCGGCTTGTGGGCAAGGAGACCAAACGAGACATCAAGGTTGGAGACCGGGTCCGGGTCCGTATTGTCACAGTGAGTATCAACGAAAAGAACCCCCGGGAGAGCAAGATAGGTCTCACCATGAGACAGCCAGGACTGGGAAAGCTGGACTGGATCGAGGAGGACAAGAAGAAGGACTCCGAGGAAGAAGAGACGCCCGCCAAGAAGTCCAAGAAACGTTCAAAGAAGTGATGATTGGGGGATGATGTGATGAAGGCCTGCAAGAACTGTCTGATGCTCACCGAGGAGGAAGCCTGCCCGGCATGCGGGGGGGATCTGTCGTCCAACTGGCAGGGGTATGTGGTCATCATAGACCACAGCCGTTCAGAGATCGCCCAGCACATGGGCATATCCGTCAACGGAAGGTACGCCCTGAAGGTACGCTGATCGGGTGACCGACTGTAACAAGGGTCACATGAGCACCCTGATACTTCCCCGGCACCTGCGAGATGCTCTCAAGGACCCGCTGGGTCCGGTGGTGCAGACGGACGAACTCATTCAAACCCTCCGTGGCAAATCACCCATCCTGTCGGTGGGAGATATTGTTACCCGGACCCTCAACTCCCTTGGCATCACACCACTGCTGGCCATAGTGGACGGCTCAACCCGGAGAGGTCCGGTGGACCACCCGGTAGACCCACTGCGCCACGGCGAAAAGGTCATAAAGGTAAACAATCCTGCGGGGGTCATCACGCCAGGTCTCTGGCTAGCGATATCCGAAGCGGTTATGGGGGAAATCCCTGTCGTCATAGTTGTCGACGGGGAGGAGGACCTCGCGACGCTGCCGTGCGTTTTGGAAGCCCCGGATGGGGCTGCGGTCCTCTACGGCGACCCTGGAAAGGGCGTCGTGGTCACCCTGGTGACGGATGACGTGCGCCGGAGGGTCCGGGCTATCACGGAAAATATGGATCGGGGCTGAAACCCATGGAAATCCAGATCACAGAAAAAAAGGAGAACGCGCTCCTGAACCGCACCGAGGTCCACTTCGTGGGTGTACACACCAGCGAGGCTCCGCCGACCCAGTCACAGGTCCGCGATGAGATTGCCAAGTTGACCAGCACAAAAAAGGAACAGGTCATAGTCGACTGGATGCGTTCTGAGTTTGGTATTGCCCAATTAAAGGGATACGCCAAGGTGTACAAATCCCTATCAAGCGCCAAGAAGTACGAGAGGGATCACATCTTGGATCGCAACAAGAAGAGGGATGGCAAGGTCCCCCAGGTCAAGGAAGCAAAGAAACCCGCACCCAAGCAGGATGCTCCTGTCGAGGGCGAAGGGGGAGAGGCTTCCGCTGAAGACGAAAAGGCCCCGGAGGGAGAGGGAAAAGAGGCCCCAGCAGAGGAGGCCCCTGCCGAGGATGAGTCCAAGGACGATTCCTCCGACAATGAGGCACCTGCCGAGGAAAAACCCTCGGAAGAGAAGGCCGAAGACAAAAAGAAGGAGTGATGGTAAATGGCCAATGTCCTCTACAAGGTTAGCGGTGACAGCGTGGAACGCACCCACCGGTACTGCCCCAAGTGTGGCGAGGGGGTCTACCTCGCCGAGCACCACGACCGGTTATCCTGCGGAAAATGCGGGTACACCGAGTTTAACAAGAAGTAAAGACCCGATCAACCCCGTTTCAACAGGGCGGATCACACCTGATACGAAGGCTCAGTTGCGAGCCTGCGAGCTGACGAGTTGATGGGTTGATCTGTTGACGGTCCGTTCAGATACTTAGACCCGGTACGTCTCCTCCCTGATGGTCCAGCATGAACATCACCATGCCGCTCTCCCCGTTGACCCCAACCTGAAGACTGCCGTCATGGGAAACCACAACGTAACAGTAGGGAGCGTACTGCAGGGGCTCGGTGGCGGCTATGTTGGGATTGGGGAAATAGATATCCACATCAATGCCCAGGGCGGCAACCGAGGTGTCCACGATCCCGTCGTCAAGAAGTGATCCCAGCAGCTCCGATACCCGGTCATCGTCCATTTCCTTCTCGGCCCGGGCCAGCACCGCCTCAGACCCCGAGAATGTGAGCTGACTTTCGGCCAGCTGCCACCTGGAATAGATGGGAGGTTGGACCGTCACGGTCTCGGAAACGGTGACCGAGTCACCCTCCACGACCGCATGAAATCCCTGGTCGTCCCCGGACTGGGCCATCCACAGGTCCCAGGAAGTTCCGTCAAAGCTTCCGTTTATGCAGTAAGCGGCGGAATGACTCTGCAGGTAGGTCTGCCAGGCCGCATCAGTCGACAGCGTCGCCAGGGCAGAATCGGGAGGCAGGTCCGCCGTGACGGATGGGAGCGAACCCGATACGGGCAGTATCTCCCAGTCTCCATCGAACTCTCCGGAAATGCCCATATCATCGGTATCGAGAAGGCCCGGGTTCCGGATATCGGAAAAAATGGTGTAGCTTTCCGTCGGTTTCAGGGACGAGATCGGGTTCGACCCGGGATCGTCGTTGGTCATCTCCGAGAAATGGTACATGGAAACCCGGTTGCTTTCGTCATGGAACCGGGTGCTCACCGTGGTCCGGACAGGCTCCGGCATCCCGTTGGCCAGGTACATGTTCATGTCGAAGGAGTCCGGGTCTCCCACGTCAGTGCGTTTGAGATTGAACGATACGTTGAGGGCCGGTTTTCCGTAAACGTAATCATAACCGTCTGTGGCCCTCCAGGAATAGAGGGTCTTGGATACGTTGGCCAGTCCCTCGTCACCCAGCCGGAAGGCACCGTCGGGTGTAAGAGAGCCTATGTCAAGGTTCATGGACCCACCCGCTGGATCTGGAAAGGACCAGTACTCCTCATCCACGGGTATGTCTATGTCCGGCACCAGGTTCGGATTGAGGGTTATCTTCACTTCACCCTTGGATGTGGAGTGGGTCTGGACGACCATGTTGTGAAGTGTGTCGATGAAGGATTCCCCCGAATATTCTATGGAGCCGGTGATGGTGGCGTTTATGTCGTGTTTGGTGCCGGTCACCTTATGAACAAGGGTCCCCCTGGCGTAACCCATCAGTGACATGGAGTAATCGGTGCGGTCGGAGTAGCAGGGGACGACCTGGCAAAGCCCGGTATAATGATCATCGGTCTCGGAAAGGGTGCGTCTCACCGGGTCCGTGGGGCTGGATGAATAGTCCACGTGAAGGTGATCCAGTCGGATGGACCAGTTCAACCGTTCCTCCGGGTGTGTGAAGGTGGCTATACCAGCCGGGTTGGTGATGTCCACGAACCCCAGGCTCCTGAACATGTAGGAAGACGGAACGTTCCGTTCGGGGACCGAAACCCCCAGGCCCACAACATCGATGGTGGCACTGGAATCGTGAACGCTCCCGTCGGGCCACTGTCCCCTTAGCAGAACGTTGTAGCTGCCCGGTCGGGTGAAGTAACCTGATATGACATCAGATCCCGCAGTTCCGCTGATGAACCGGAAGTCCTGATGAAGTTTCCATGAGTAGGTCACGGTGTCACCGTTTGAATGTTGGGCCTCCATGGTTATTTTCTCCCCAGCTTGTGGCGTCTGGGCCGAGACGGATATGGATATGGCCTGCTCCTCTTCCTGGGGCGGGTCCGTTGGCATCAGGTAGTAGACCCCCGCAGCAGCACCCAGCAGCATGCATACTATGACCATCACCCAAAAAACGCTCACACCGTTTCTGGCTGCACCCCCGGGCCGTGGGGATGGATGCCCGATATCCTCATCTTCGTAAAGCCCGTCCACGTTATCCTCTATCTCCTCTATCTCCTCCACCGTGAGAACGTCATCATCGTACTCGTCATCCAGACCGCTGCCAGGGTCGTCGTCCGCCGGGGCTATTGTTACCGAACCGACCTTTTCGGCCTTTGGCCGTTTGGGACCCTTCTTTTTTGAAGGCCGGGCCTTGCGGCCCACCACTATGGTGCCCGCATCGTCATCGGAGGAAGGAACGCCAACCAGGACCATGGAAGGTTCATCAGATACGGTGGCTGGCCGGGAACGGGATCCGGTCGATATCGATCTGAACTCCCGCTGAGGTTCGGGGGATACTATACCGAAGACGGCTGGATCGACGGTCGTTCCGGGTTTCCGGTCAATGTCCCGATCCATGGGTTCCACCACAACGCCCCCACCGTTCACCTGTTCTTTGAGTATCTCCACCCTCCTGGCCCTGAATGCCTCGAAGTCCGATTCCAGCAGTTCTTCAAGACCCTGGGTTTCGAAGCCCATCTCTCGCCACTGGCGTATCTTCTTGAGATAGCGCTCCCTTTCCTGTGGGGTCAGCTCAGATTCCCCTGGCGCACCCATGTTATTCGATTAGACAGGATATGATTTTAAAAGTTGTGGTGGTCCGGCCAGTTGTCTTCAGGACCATGGCCTTCCATCTGCCCAACCACATTCCCAACCACATTCCCAACCACATTCCCAACCGCATTCCCAACCGCATTCCCAACCGCATTCCCAACCGCATTCCCAACCGCATTCCCAACCGCATTCCCAACCGCATTCCCAACCGCATTCCCAACCGCATTCCCA